>Ga0184615_10001674_pt1 | contig 11921 bp, 7 predicted proteins | sample PLM4_65_coex_FD_133134 | JGI IMG/M metagenome (GOLD analysis project Ga0184615, IMG submission 133134) | Groundwater sediment microbial communities from an aquifer in East River, Colorado, USA - PLM4_65_coex | ecosystem: Environmental > Terrestrial > Soil > Riparian zone | place: USA: East... | reverse complement strand
GCCCAGGAGGTACTTGCCCTTCTTCAGCGCCTGGCCGACCAGGTCCTCCTCGAGCGTGACGTGAATCGCCGCGATACCGGCCGCGCAGGCCAAGGGGTTGCCGCCGAAGGTCGAGGTGTGGATGAACGGGTTCTTCTCGAGCACGCTCCAGATCTTGGGCGTCGACACGAACGCCGAGAGCGGCATCACGCCGCCGCCCAGGGCCTTGCCGAGGCAGAGGATGTCGGGCACGGTATTCCAGTGCTCGACGCCGAACATCTTGCCGGTGCGTCCCATTCCGGTCTGCACTTCGTCGGCGATTAGCAGCGCGCCGTACTCGTCACACGCCCGGCGAATCCGCGGCCAGAAGTCGTCTGGCGGCACGATCGCTCCGGCCTCGCCCTGGATCGGCTCCATGATGACCGCCGCGACTCCCTTGCCCGTCGCGTCGGCCTTGTAGAGCTCGTCCTCGACGGCCTCGGCGTCGCCAAACTCGACGAATTGGACACCCGGCAGGAGAGGCAGGAAAGGCTCCCGGTACTCCCACTTTCCCATCAGCGAGAGCGAGCCGCAGCTCTTGCCGTGGAAGCCGCGGATCGAGGAGATGAAGTTCACCCTGCCGGTGTAGAGCCGGGCGAGCTTGTACGCCCCCTCGACCGCATCGGTGCCGTTGTTGATGAAGAAGGAATACTGCAGATCGCCCGGCGCGATCTCACCGAGGAGCTCCGCGAGCGCCCCGCGCAACGGATCGATGAGCTCCTGCGACGACAGCGGCATGCGCGCCAGCTGATCGCCGACCGCCTTGACGATCTTCGGATGCCGGATGCCGGCGCTGTAGATGCCATAGCCACCGAGGCAGTCGATGAAACGCCGGCCGGTGAGATCGTAGAGCAGGGACCCCTGCCCCTCCCACTCGAGCGCCGGCTCATCGCGCATCTCGACCATCGATTTCCGATACTCGAGGTAGCCGCGGTTGTAGTACGAATTGAAGTTCTCGGCCGTCTCGGTGATGATGCGCTGCTTCTCCTCGTCCGACAGCTGGGTGGACGAGATGATGTCGAGCCAGCGCTGCGACTCACGAAGGACTTCTTCTCGGTTCATGGGGATTCGCTCCTTTGGTCTGGTTGAAGATCGGCGACTCGCACCCAGCCAAAGGCCCGCTACGGATCGGTGTACAGATACCGCGAGAACCGCTCAAGCAAGCGACTGCTCCAGGACATCGAACCCTTCTTCCAGCTGCTCGTCGGTCGTGACGAGCGGCATGAGTGTGCGTATGACGTTGCCGTGAGTGCCGGCGGAAAGGAGCAGGAGGCCGCGCTCCCAGGCCCTGCGGATCGTCGCCTGCGTCCGGTCCTTGTCGGGCTCCTTGGTCGCCCGGTCCTTGACCAATTCGAGCGCGCGCATCGCTCCCAATCCGCGAGCGTCGCCGATCGCCTCGTGGCGCGCTGCGAGCGCTCCACAGTGCGCTTCCGCACGACGGCCCAGCTCCGCGGCGCGCGCGAGCAGCGGACCGTGCTCGTATAGATCGAGAACCGCAAGCGCCGCGGCGCAGGCCACCGGATTTCCGACGTAGGTACCGCCGAGGCCGCCGATCTGCGCGGCATCCATGACCTCGGCCCGCCCGGTCACCGCCGAGAGCGGTAGGCCGCCGGCAATCGACTTGGCGATCGTCGTGAGATCGGGCTCGATCCCGAAATGCTCCATCGCCCACATCCGGCCCGTGCGGCCGAACCCGGTCTGAATCTCGTCGGCGACAAAAAGGATGCCGTGCTTGCGGCAGAGCTCGACGAGCACCTTTACGAACGCCTGCGGGGCAACGACGAAGCCACCCTCCCCGAGCACCAGCTCCATCACCACACAGGCGACCTTCTCCGCCGCCACGTGGGTGGCGAAGAACTCCTCGAGCTCGGCCCGGAATGCCGCTTCGTCCGCGGGCAAGCCTGCGGGACGCCGGTACAGGTAAGGATAGGGAAGTCGGTAGATTTCCGGGGCGAACGGACCGAAGCCCAGCTTGTAGGGCTTGACCTTGCTGGTCATCGACATGCCGAGCAGGGTGCGGCCGTGAAAAGCGTGGTCGAAAACCAGCACCGCTTCGCGGCCGGTCGCCCGGCGGGCGATCTTCACCGCGTTCTCGACCGCTTCGACGCCGCTGTTGGCGAACAGGGTCTTCTTCGCGAAGTTGCCCGGTAGTGAGCGATTGAAGCGCTCGGCGAGCTCGACGTAGCTCTCGTACGGCGCCACGGCGAAGCAGCTGTGGGTGAATCTCCCGAGCTGCTCGCGCGCCGCCGCGACGACGGCCGGGTGCGTGTGGCCGACGTTCAAGGTGCCGATGCCGCCAGCGAAGTCGAGGAAGGTATTGCCGTCGACGTCGTGAAGGAGCGCCCCTTCGGCGCGCTCGACGAAGACCGGCGAGGAGTGTCCGATGCCGGCCGGAATCGCCGCCTCGCGCCGCGCCATGAGGGCCCGCGAACGCGGCCCGGGAATCTCCGTCTGGATCTGGATCGAGCTCATGACCGCTATCGCGCCTGCCGTGGAGAGAGCCTCTGGCCTGCGCCGCCGAACGTGCCGGGATGCTAACATGGCCCTTCCCGACGCGCTCTGGGACCGCCCTCCGCGGGGCTCCAGTCCGCTCCCGGAGAGCGTATCTAAACCTTGCAAGACAAGGACTTGTCCTGTCATGCCCGAGTCCTCCTCGGGCCTGCCGGAGGCCGTCCCGGAACGCCTTCCCGGCGTGCCGCCGGTGGTACGATTCCGCAGCACTCATCAGCATGGTAGCGGGTTCGCACGGGAGTCGACAGCCCGTGAGATCTTTCAAGGGGATCGGGCATGGTCGGCAAGTCCGAAAGTGGCGCGACCACTTTGTCGGCGACTGCAGTCGAGGTCGAGCGGATTTCGCGACGCTTCGGGGCCTTTTTGGCGCTCGACGAGGTCTGCCTCACTATTCGCGAGGGCGAGTTCTTCTCCCTTCTCGGACCCTCTGGCTGCGGCAAGACGACTTTGCTGCGCATCATCGGCGGCCTCGATCTGCCCGACGAGGGAGTCATCCGCATCGGTGGCATCGACGCCCGCGAGATCCCGGCGCACAAGCGACCCGTCAATACGGTGTTCCAGTCCTACGCTCTCTTTCCGCATCTCACCGTCCGCGACAACGTCGCTTTCGGCCTGCGAATGAAGAAGGTCGCCGCGAGCGAGATCACGAGCCGCGTCGACGAGGCGCTGGCGATGGTGCAGATCGCCGCCTTCGGAGATCGCAAGCCCGCACTGTTGTCGGGCGGGCAGAAGCAGCGCGTAGCGCTGGCTCGCGCCCTCATCAACCGTCCCAAAGTCCTGCTGCTCGACGAACCCCTGGGCGCGCTCGATCTCAAGCTGCGCAAAGAGCTTCAGGTGGAGCTCCTCGCGCTGCAGAGAAACGTCGGCATCACCTTCATCTTCGTCACCCACGATCAGGAAGAGGCGCTGGTCCTCTCCGACCGCATCGCCGTCATGCGCGCCGGCCGGATCGAACAGCTGGGAGAGGCCGAAGCGCTCTACGAGCGGCCCCAAAGCCGGTTCGTCAGTCAGTTCCTGGGCTCGTGCAATCTGCTGGAGGGCGAAATCTCGGGCGAGGAAGGCGGAGAGCTGCGCGTTTCCACGGCCTTCGGCACGATGTACGTGGCCCGCGACGGCTACGCTCTGCCGCCCGGCCGGCGGGTCACCCTCGCTGTTCGCCCGGAGAAAGTGGCTCTCGCCTCTCCGGGCGCGGCCGGCACGAACAAGGTGCCCGGAACCGTCGAGCAGCTGATCTACATCGGCTCGGAGACGCACTACATCCTCTCGACTCCGGGCGGCGCGCTCACCGCCTACGTCATGAACTCGCTCCTCGGACCGCTCGGTCTCGAGATCGGGGATCGCGTCACGGCCTACCTTCCCTCGTCGGCGCTGCTCATCCTGGAGGACTGATGGTGGAGGGCAAGAGCGGCGGCGGCGAGAGCGTCAAGGGCGAGATCCGCTTCGGCGAGCACCTGACGGACGCCGGGCAGCTCGCGCGTTCGGCGCTGACGAGTGGCCCCGGCATCGGTTGGGTCTCGCTCTTCCTGCTCGTCCCGCTCCTCGGAATCCTCTTCATCAGTTTCATGACCCGCGGCGCGAACGGCGAGATCGAGTGGCCGCTCACGCTCGGGAACTATCACCGACTCGCCGGATTCGGGCTGCTCGGCTTCGATCCGCAGTATCCCCAGATCATTCTGCGCAGTCTCCTGCTCGGTGCGGGAACAACGCTGGTCTGTCTCGCCGCCGCCTTTCCCCTCGCCTTCTTCATCGCCGGTCAGCCGGAGAAGCGCAAGCAGATCGCGTTGGTACTGATGGTCATTCCGTTCTGGACGAATCTCCTGATCCGCACCTACGCCTGGCAGATCCTGCTCGGGCCCGGGAGCACCCTGGCGACGATCGCCGCGACCCTCGGACTCTCCGAGGCCGGCCGCCCGCTCTATCCGTCCGCTTTCGCGGTCTACATCGGCATGCTCTGCGCATACCTTCCGTTCCTCGTCCTGCCGCTCTACACCGCGGTCGAGAAGCTGGACTGGTCGATCGCCGAGGCGGCGGCGGATCTCGGCGCGGACAGGATGCGCGTCTTTCGCCATGCGATCCTGCCGCAACTCACTCCGGGAATGGTCGCGGGCATCATCCTGGTCTTCATTCCCGCGACCGGACAATTCGTCGTTCCCGACCTCCTGGGCGGCGCCAAGACCGTGATGCTCGGCAACGCGATCCAGCAGCAGTTCGGACCTTCGCGCGACTGGCCTTTCGGCTCGGCGATCGCCTTCGTCGGCATGTCGGTCGTACTCCTCGGGCTCCTGCTGCACTCCCGGTATGCCTCCGGCAAGGGCGACAACGGCGAGGAGGGGCTGCTGTGAGGCGCATCTCGCTGCCGCTCTGGCTCGTTTCGGCGTTCCTCTACATCTTCCTCTATGCGCCGATCGTCGTGGTCATCGTCTACTCCTTCAACGCCTCGCGCTACGGCGGACCCTGGCGGGGCTTCACAGCCGCCTGGTATCCGTCGCTCTTTGACAACCCCGACAAGCTCAATGCGGCGAAAAACACGGCTATCCTGGCCTTTGCCAGCACCGGCATCGCCACCGTCCTCGGCACCATGCTCGGCTATGGCCTTTCACGCTACCGCTTTCCGGGCAAGAAGCTCTTCTCCTTCCTGATGTACATTCCGGTGGTCATTCCCGACATCGTGATGGCCGTCGCAATGTTGATGTTCTATGCCCTGGTGCACGAGAATCTGGGACTCTTCTCACTCGGCATGACGACCATGGTGCTCTCGCACGTCACTTTCCAGATTCCTTTCGTCGCCATCGTCGTGCGCTCGCGTCTGGTCGGCATGGACCCGGCGATCGAGGAAGCCGCCCACGATCTCGGCGCTTCCGCTTGGCAGACCTTCTGGCATGTCACGTTTCCGATGATCGTTCCGGCGGTGGTCGCCGGAGGTATGCTCGCCTTCACCTTGAGTCTGGATGATTTCGTGGTGAGCTTCTTCACCACCGGTCCCGGTTCGACGACTTTGCCTATCCTGATCTACTCTTCGGTCAAACGCGGGATCACTCCGGACATCAACGCCCTGTCGACGTTGATCGTCTTGGTGTCGATTCTGGGAACCGCCGCGGTGACGCTGCTACAGCGTCCCCGCCGCACTTCGGGGGAATCGTCATGAACAAGCGCTTCAGCATTGTTGCAGTCTCCGTCGCGTCCGTCCTCCTGATGATCGCGGGCTGCGCCAAGAAGGCGGCGACGCCTGCGGCCGCCGAAGCCACCGCGGAGGCCGGAGCCAGCGCTCCGGGCGCCCCGTGCAAGTTGAACGTCTTCATCTGGAGCGAGTACATCGATCCGGAGATCATCGCCAACTTCGAGAGGGAGCTCTCCTGCAAGGTGACGATCGACCTCTACGAGGACAACGAGTCGATGATGTCGAAGCTGCAGGGCGGCGGTACTTCGCTCTACGACATCGTCGTGCCCAGCCAATACCTGATTCCGGTGATGGCGAAGCTCGGACTCCTGGCGGAGTTGCGGCACGAGAACATCCCCAACCTCGCCAATCTCGAGGACAAGTTCCTGAATCCGGTCTTTGATCCCGGCAACAAGTACTCTGCGGCCTATCAGTGGGGCACGATCGGCATCTACCTGCGCAAGCAACCTGGCAAGACGGTCGACGAGACGTGGGGACTGATGTTCGACAAGCAGTTGCAGTACGGCTCTTTCCTGCTCATCGACTCGGTGCGAGAAATGATGGGAGCGATGGCAAAGTACAAGGGAATGAGCGTCAACTCGACCAACTTCGACGACCTGCGCGCCCAGTCCGCGGCGCTCGGCGAGGCCAAGCAGCGCTCCCAGGGGTTCGAAGGCGGCGTCGGCGGCAAGAACAAGGTGCTCGCCAAGGCGGTCGACGCCGCGGTGGTTTACAACGGCGATGCCGTCCGCGGCATGAGCGACGACCCGGAGACCTTCTACTTCGTCCCGCGCGAAGGCGGCGTGCTCTGGCTCGACAGCCTGGCGGTACCTGCCAAGGCGCCGCATCGCGACGTCGCCGAGAAGTTTATCAATTACATCCTCGATGCCAAGGTCGGCGCCCAGCTGTCGAACTTCAATCAGTATGCGACGCCGAACAAGGCGGCCAGGGAGTTCATCACACCCGCCGACCTCGGGAACACGGCAATCTATCCGCCCGCGGAGATGATGGAGAAGCTCGAGTTCGTGAACGATCTCGGCGACGCCAACAAGCTCTACGACGAAGTCTGGACGCAGGTGAAGTCGAAGTAGAACCGGCGGCGCACCAGCGAGCTCACCTGGCCGGACGCGACCGATCGAGATGCCACTTCCCCCCTCACCGCCAGTGACCGAGAGTCCTGGGCCAACGCCGGCGCAGGAGCTCGCGCTCCTGCAGGCGATTCTCGATTCCATCGAGGAGGGGCTTCTGGTGGTCGACGCCTTCGGGCGGATCGTCCGTTTCAATCAACGCTTCGCGGAGCTCTGGCGTCTGCCGCAGGAGGTTCTTTCGGCCGGAGACGACGACCAGGCGCTCGCTTTCGTTCTCGATCAGCTTGTCGACCCGGAGGCCTTTCTCACCAAGGTGCGCGAGCTCTATTCGCAACCCTCGGCTGTGAGCGAGGACATCCTCCATTTCAAGGACCGCCGGGTCTTCGAGCGCACCTCCTATCCGCACCTGGTCGACGGCCGGCCGACCGGCCGGATCTGGAGTTTCCGTGACGTCACCCGCCGCTACCGCAGCGAGATCGTGCGCGACGCCGCCTACCGCATCGCCGTCGCCGCGCAGGGGACCGGAGAGCTTCCCGAGCTTTGCCGCGCCATTCACGAGGTCGTGCGCGGCCTGATGTCGGCCGAGAACTTCTATATCGCCCTTTACGATCGCGCGCGCGAGGTTCTGAGCTTCCCCTACTTCGTCGACACTCTGGAGCCGCCGCCTGAGCCCGCGCCGCTAGGGCGCGGCTGCACGGAGTACGTCTTGCGCACCGGCCGCCCGCTCCTCGCTTCGACCGACGACGTCGTCGCGCTTCGCGACCGCGGCGAGATCGAGTTGATCGGTCCGCCTTCCGTCGACTGGCTCGGTGTGCCGCTCGCCGGCGAGGACGGGACGATCGGCGCGATCGTCGTCCAGAGCTACGACGGCGAGCCCCGGCACAGTCCGGAAGATCTCGAGCTCCTGGTCTTCGTTTCGGGACAGATCGCCCTCGTTCTCCGCCGACGGCTCGCCGCCGAGGCGCTGCGCGAGCGCGAGACGCGGCTGCGGCTCCTGCTCGCGCAGTTCCCCGCCGTGCTGTGGACCACGGATCGCGATCTCCGCTACACCTCGACCGACGGTAGCGCCTTGACCACCGTCGGTCTCCATCCGGGGGACGGCATCGCCAGGAGCGTCTACGACTTCTTCGCCACCACCGACCCGACCTTGCCCGCCATCGCCGGACACTTGCGTGCCCTCGCCGGGCAGAGCGGCTCCTACGAGGGGCTCTGGTCTGGACACACCTACTCCTCGCATGTCGAGCCGTTGCGCGATTCCGAGGGGGGGATCCTCGGCACGATCGGCGTCGCGATCGACGTCTCCGAGCGCAAGGCGCTCGAGGAGGAGCTCCGGCAGTCGCAGAAGATGGAGGCGATCGGACGGCTCGCCGGCGGTGTCGCCCACGACTTCAACAATTTACTGACCTCGATTCTCGGCGGCAGCAGTCTCGTCCTCGAACGGCTCGAGACCGGCGGAAGCGACGCCATCCGGGCCGAGGTCGAGGGGATTCAGTCGGCTGCGGAGCGCGCCGCAGCGCTGACGCAGCAGCTTCTCGCCTTCAGTCGCCGACAGGTGATCGAGCCGCGCGTCCTCGACTTGAACGCCCTCGCCATGCATACCGCCAAGTTGCTCGAGCGTTTACTCGGCGAGGAGATCCATCTCGACCTCGCCTTCGATCCCGCCACCGGTCGGGTGCGCGCCGACGAAGGTCAGCTCGGTCAAGTGCTGATCAATCTCGCTGTCAATGCCCGGGACGCGATGCCGAGCGGAGGAGCGATCCGGATCACGACCTCGACCCTCGTCGTGGACAGGACGGGCCCGAGCGCCGGCCCCCTGCCGGGCGTCGAGATTCCCGCCGGGCTGTTTTCCGTTCTCACGGTTTCGGACGACGGTGTTGGCATGGACCCCGAAACCCTCGCGCACATCTTCGAGCCCTTCTTCACCACCAAGGAGAAGGGCAAGGGAACCGGTCTCGGCCTCGCGACGGTCTACGGCATCGTCACGCAGAGCGGCGGCTACATCACCGCCGAGAGTGTCGCCGGCCGTGGATCGACCTTCCGCATCCTCCTTCCGAGCCTGGGGGCGGGCGCGACATTGTCGACTCCGCAGAACGCCCCGACCGGAAGCGAAGGTCATGGTGAGTCGATCCTCCTGGTGGAGGATGAGCCGGCGGTCCGCGAGCTCGTAACGACTGCGCTCCTGGATCGCGGTTATCGAATTCTCGCCGCAGCCGACGCCGAGCAGGCGCTGCTTCTCGAGCGCGAACACGCCGGCCCGATCGACCTCCTGATCACCGACGTCGTGATGCACGGCGTGCGTGGCCCCGAGCTCGCGCGCAAAATTCGCGATCGCCGTCCAACGGTGCGCGTGCTCTTCATGTCGGGTTACCCTGACGATGCCCTCGGCGAGCGCGGCGTCCTCGACAGCGGCACGGCTTTCCTGCAGAAGCCCTTCAGGGTGCGGACGCTCGCCGCCAAGGTGGCCGAAGTGCTGCACTTGCCGGCCTGAGCGTATGCCGGCGGCGCTGAGTCTGGTCGGCACGACGATCGGCCACATCCGCTTCGAGAGCCTTCTCGGCAGGGGTGGCATGGGCGAGGTCTACCGCGCCTTCGACGAGAAGCTGCAGCGGGTCGTGGCGGTGAAGACGATCCGCCCCGAGCACCGCCTCTCCGGCACGGCCCGGTCGCGTTTTCTGCGCGAAGCACGGATGCTCTCCAAGCTCGCCAATCCGCTGATCTGCCAGGTCTACGACCTGATCGAGGCGGAGGAGGCCGATCTGCTCGTTCTCGAGTTCGTCGAGGGCGAGACCCTGGACCAGCTGCGAGCCGGTCGCAAGCTCGCCGAGCGCGAAGTACTCGAGCTCGGCGCGAAGATCGCCGAGGCGCTGGCGGTCGCGCATCGCGAGCACATCATTCATCGCGACCTGAAGCCGGCAAACATCATGGTTCTGCCCTCGGGAGGGGTCAAGGTTCTCGACTTCGGCATCGCCCGCTCGAGCTCCCCGTCGGAGACCGACGAGGTCTCCACGGCAGCGCGCGGTCGCGACGGGAGCGCCCAGGAGATCCTGTCTGACCCCGAAGGCACGGTCGCAATGCAGGAGCGCGCGCTGGGAAGCACTTCCTTTTCGGCAGTGCTCACGCAGCAGGGCTCGATCGTCGGCACGGTGCTCTATATGAGCCCGGAGCAGGCCTCGGGAGAGGGGCTCACCGAGGCGAGCGACCTGTTCTCGTTCGGCATCGTGCTGCAGGAGTTGCTCACCGGGAATCCCGCCTACCCGAATGAGCCAATACCGCAGCTCATCATGCGCGTCGCCGACAACAAGAGCTTTCCGATCTCGGGAGTGGATCCCGACATCGCGCGCCTGGTGGAGGATCTGAAGCACCCGATTCCGGCGCGGCGACCGACGGCAGAGGAGACCCTCGAGCGCTTGCGGTTCATTCTCGACAAGCCGCAGCGCCTGCGGCGGCGGCGCTTGAAAGTCGCCGCGCTCTCGATCACTTTCGCTCTTCTGACCATCGTCCTCGCCGTCGTCTCCTTTCTCGCGGTGCGCGAGAAACGCGCGCGATCGCATGCCGAGAGCCTTGCCGTTGACCTCGAGCGCGAGGCGGCCCGCGCCAATCGCGAGGCGACGACGGCCAACCGCGTCGTCAAGTTTCTCGTCGACCTGTTCGAGCAGGCCGACCCCGAGCAGTCGCAGGGGCGGGAGGTCACCGTGCGGGAGATCGTCGACCTCGGTGGCCAGCGCATCACGGGCCAGCTGGCGAACGAGCCCCTGATCCAGGCACGACTCCAGGACACGCTCGGCAGTATCACCTGGCGACTCGGGGATCTTCCTGCCGCGGCGAGCCTCCTCGAGCAGGCGCTCGCCACGGCGCAGCGCGAACGCGGCCCGGACGATCCCGCGGTGGCGCAGGTTCTCTCGCACCTCGGCGCGGTCTACGTCGACCTCGAACGCTTTCCCGAGGCTGCCAAGGCGCTGACGCGCGCCGAGAGCATCTTCGAGCGCCAGCCCGCTCCGCCGGTGGAGGAGCTCGCGAGCACTCTCAACTCGATGGGCGCCCTCGCCTACCGCGAGGGCGACCTCGAGAGGGCAGAGGCGCGCTTCTCGCGCTCGCTCGAGCTGCTGCGCGGCGAGGCGAAGCCGCCGCCACGCGACGTCGCACTGGCGCTCAACAATCTGGCCATCCTGGCGTGGCGGCGCGCCGATTTCGCCACCGCCGCGACGCGCTATCGCGAGGCGCTCGCGCTCAACGAGGAGCTGCTCGGCGCCAATCATCCGCATCTCGCGGCACAGCTCAACAACATGGGGATTCTGGCGCGCGATCTCGGCAACTTCGCGGAGTCCGAAAGCCTCCACCGGCGTGCCCTGGCGATCGCCGAGAAGGCGCTCGGTCCTGCGCACCCGGACGTCGCTGCGATCCTCAACAGCCTGGCGCGGCTCTATGGCAAGGAGGGCCGGATCGACGAAGGAATCGTCCTCCTCGAGCGCGCCCTGGGGATCTGCCGGAAAGCTTACGGCGCAGCGCACGCCGAGACCGGCACCACCCTGGTGCGCCTGGGCGATTTCACGCGCCAGGCGAAGCTTCTTGGGCGCGCCGAGAGTCTGGTGCTCGCCGGCAAGAGCACGCTCGCCGCCGCCCTCGGCCCGGAGCATTCCCGCCTCGTCGAAGCCTGGGCCGCTCTCGGACGGCTGCGCCGCGATCAGGGGCGCCGGGAGGAGGCGGGCGCGGCCTTTCGCGAGGGCGTGCGCCTCGGTACGGACACCCTGGGCGCGACCCACCCGGACGTGGTAGCGCTCGAGCAGGAGCTTGCATCTCTCCCCAAGCTGCAGGAGACTCGCCCCAGCGGAGGCCGGTCATGAGGCACAAGGCTTGCCACACAGTGCTCGACGAAGTCGCCAGAGTCGCGGGGATCGTCGGGTTTGCCTCTCTTGCCGCGATCGCCGGCGGGATGGTCGCCCTGCCCGTCGCCGCGCAGGTCCCTCTCCGGGTCGGTGGGCAGACCCTTGCCAACACCACGATCACCGGCAACCAGGACGAATCCGTGGTCGCGGTCGATCCCAGCGGGAATTTTCTGGTGGTCTGGCGCGACGATTTCCTCGACGGCAGCCTGTCCGCCATCGTCGGCCGCCGGTTCAGCGCACGGACCGGGCTGCCGCTCTCCGGCG
>Ga0184615_10001673_pt1 | contig 11924 bp, 11 predicted proteins | sample PLM4_65_coex_FD_133134 | JGI IMG/M metagenome (GOLD analysis project Ga0184615, IMG submission 133134) | Groundwater sediment microbial communities from an aquifer in East River, Colorado, USA - PLM4_65_coex | ecosystem: Environmental > Terrestrial > Soil > Riparian zone | place: USA: East... | reverse complement strand
CGCAGCACGTCGAGGGCCCCATGCCCACCGCTCTCGAGATCGAGCACGAGCGCGGCCGGCTCCTCCACCTCGAGCAGCTCGCGAAGCTCGCGAAGCGATCGCGCGACCACGATCTCGGCCGACGCGCCCGAAATGCGCACGTCCCCCGGGTAAACCGCAATCCGCACGGGCACGCGCCCCGCTCTCTCACCCACACCCCCAACTTAGAGCACGTCCCGAGATTCGCGAGGCCTCTGCGGTCAGCAATGACCTAGCGCCCGAGCTGGCCGCGCAGATAGCGCCGCCAGGCAGTCTCCGCGAAGTCGCCCACCGACAAGCCGTAGCGGGCGAAGTAGTGCCCGAGGTTCCGCACGTCGCGACGCAGATGTGGGTAGCCGTCGCGGGTCGCGTGCAGGTCGACCGACTGGGGCACGTCGATGATCCACGGCCGATCCCGAAACCACAGCACGTTGTAGGCCGAGAGGTCGCCGTGGACGAGATGGCAGTCGAGCATGAGCTCGACGTCCTGGAGCAGGCGCTGCAAGACCGTGCGCGCCTGCGCGGGGTCGAGCTCGACCTGGCGAAGCGTGGGCGCGGGGCCGCCCTGGTCGCCGATGAACTCCATCAGGATCGCGTCGTCCGACGCGGCGAGCGGATTCGGCACGCTGACCCCCGCGTCGTGCAGACGGCAGAGCGTCTCCCACTCCCATTCGATCCAGGCGTGGTGCGCCATGCGCCGGCCCTTCTCGGTCCGGGACTTCATCGCGCGCCCCGCGCGCTTGTCGAGCACGACGCGCTCGCCCGCGTAGGCGTGTGCGCCCGCAAACGCGCGGAACTTCTGCGCGCGATAGACCTTCGCCGCAAGCCACTCGACGCCCGTCGACGGGTCGGCGTTGCAGCAGTAGACGGTCGCTTCCTTGCCGTCGCCGACCACCCCGACGACGTCGGTGATCAGGCCCTGTCCGCCGAACTGCGTCATGACCGCGGCCTTCTCCAGGTCCGCGAGCATGCCGCGCGTGAACGCGGCGCCCGACAGCGTCGAGCCGATTCGCTCTTTCGACACTTGCGTCTCCATGGCGAGGAGAAAAAAAACGAGCCGCAGACTCACGCCTGCGACTCGCCGGATTCCTCGCCGAGAAGACCGGTCTGGGAGCTACCGGATCTGCCGGCTACGCCGGGGGCGTGAGCACGTGTTGCCGATTTCGTTGGCAGCCATGTCACGCCTCCTTCCACCCGGAACTCGGGTCCTGCGCACCATACACGAGATCAGGCCGGGTCCGCCACGCGTACGGGCGATATTTTTCGCGCGGGATCGATGCCGAGCCAGCAGACGGCCGCGACCAGGTAGAGCGCGGCGATGCTGTAGAGCGGAGCGCTCCACGACCCGAGCCGGTCGATGCACAGGCCCACGACGACGGGCGAGAGCGTGCCGCCGAGATTGCCGAACATGTTCATGGCGCCCGTGACGACACCGGCGTGGGGCCCGCCGATCTCGAGACAGAGCGCCCACGCGGGTGCGATCCCGAGGCCCGCCAGTCCCGCGGCAGCGGCCAGCAAGAGCGCGGCGTGAACGGGCTCGGGCACGAGCGCCGCGCCAACCACCGCGCAGGCCGCGAGCGGAAGCCCGAGCAACGCGGGCGTGCGCGCTGCCAGGCGCAGCCCCAGCCGCGGCGTGAGGCGATCGCACGCCCAGCCACCGAGATACACGCCGAGCGCGATCGCGAGCAGCGGCAGAGCGGCGAGCCAACCGACCTGCGCCAGGTCGAATCCCCGCGCGCGCAGAAGATAGGTCGGCAGCCAGGTCAGGTAGAAGTACCAGCCGTAGATCGCGCCGAAGTACATGGCGCAGAGCGCCACGAGCGCGCGGTTGCTCGCGAGCGAGCGCCAGGGAACTGACGCGTGCCCGGAAGTCCCGGCGCCGCCCGAGGCGATCAGCGCCAGCTCCGCGGCATTCACGCCGCGGTGAGCGCGCGGATCGTCGCGAAACCAGATCCACCACACCGCGGCCCAGACGAACCCGAGCACGCCGAAGCTGGCGAAGGTCGGACGCCAGCCGATCCGCGAGACGAGCGCCACGACCAACGGCTGCGTGAGCGCGCCCGACAGCGCGGCGGCCATGATCAGCACGCCGAAGAGCCGTCCACGCAGACGCGCGGGCAACCAGCGCGCGTAGACGCGCGCCGACGCCGGGAACGCACCCGCTTCACCCATCCCGAAGAGCAGACGCACCGCGAAGAGGCTCGCGAAGCCGCTCGCGAGCCCCGTGGCCGCGGTCATCGCCGACCACCAGAGGACGATGCGCGTGAGGGCGGCGCGCGCACCGAAGCGGTCGGCGAACCAGCCGCTCGGAATCTCGAACAGCGCGTAGGAAAGGGTGAACGCGCTGAACACGAGCCCCATCTGCGTGTCGGAGAGCCCGAGCTCGCTCTTGATCGCGGGCGCCGCGATCGAGATGCAGACGCGATCGAGGTAGGCGATCGCGATCATCACGAGCGTGAACCACACGACTTTGTGTCGCACGCGCGTGGGCGCTAGAGCGATCCGCCCGGCCTCTGCTTGCACCCGCGCCTCCCTCCGGACCGCCAGAGCGGCCGGGATGGTACGCCGCCCGTCCCGCAGCGTCAGGCGGGCGGCATTGCGCCGGGACGAGCGCGGCTCAGCTCACGTCCGGCAGTGAGTAGTCGTTGCGCTCCGCCGGATCGTCGGACAGGTACTGCACGAATTCCCAGTCATTGCCCTCGCGATCGTAGAAGTACACGCGCTTCCGGTGCGGGTGAGCGTTGGGCACGGTCGAGTCGCAGTAGCTGGCGGCGCGCAGCCGCGCGCGCAGCGCCTCGACGTCGTCGACCTCGAAGCCCAGGTGATTGGTGCCGCGCTTCCCGGCGTACGGAACCCAGGCCTCTCCCGCGGCCTCGGTCGCCTGGTGGAGCGCGAGGTAGAAGTCGTCCGTGCCGAGGTGGACCCAGCGCGCGCCCGTCCACGTCTTTCCCTGGCCGCGGACGCGGACCGCCGGCAGCGCGATCGTGAGGAAGCGGATGGTCTCGTCGAGGTCGCGAACCACGAGATTTGCGTGATCGAGTCGCAGGGCCATGAGGCGTCTCCTTCGTGTGTTCCGCGACGATCCGTCGCGCCGGTCGCCAGAGCAACCACCTGGCCAGTAAACTGGCAGATGGCTAGATTGCGAGCGGAGTGGACGACACGGGAGCCAACCTGGCGGCGAATGTCCGGCGCCTGCGCGAGGCGCGCGGGCTCTCGCAGCAGCAGATGGCCGCGCTCTCCGGGATCCCGCGACCGACCTGGGCGAGCCTGGAGTCCGGCGGCGCCAACCCGACACTCGCGGTGCTCTCGCGCGCGGCCGCCGCGCTGCAGGTCTCGATCGAGGAGCTGATCGGCGCGCCGCGCACGGCCGCGCGCTTGTTTCCCGCCGCCGAGGTGCGCACGCGCAAGCGGCAGGGCACGCGCCTGCGCCCGCTGCTGCCCGAGGCGATCGCCGGCCTCGAGATCTCGCGCCTCGAGATCGAACCCGCCGGCCACCTGAACGGCATCCCGCACACGCCCGGCACGCGCGAGTACCTGACGTGTGAATCCGGGCGGATCGAGCTCGTCGCCTCGGGTGAACGCTGGCAGCTCGGCCCCGGCGACGCGCTGGTCTTCCGCGGCGACCAGCGCCACACCTATCGCAACCTCGATCGCGCTCGACCCGCCGTCGCGATCAGCGTCGTCTGCTTCGCACCCGCTTCGAGCTGAGCGCGTCAGCCGACGAGCCCTGCGAGATCCGCGATACTCCGAATGGTGTAGCGCGGGCGCGTGTCGAGCGTTTCGGGAAGTGCGCGCCCCGTCGCATTCACCCACGCGACGTCGATGCCGGATCCGGCCGCGCCGACGATGTCGGAGCGCGCCGAATCCCCGACATGCAGAACTTCCGACGGCTCGCAGCCGAGCTCCGCGAGCGCCGCGCGAAACATCTGCGGCCGCGGTTTGTACGCGCGACAGCCTTCGCTCGTAACGACGTGCTCGATGCTCCAGCAAAGGCCGCGAAGCGCGGACCGGATGTCCGCCGTGTCGATGTTCGAGACGATGCAGATCGGCCCGCGAAACGCCGCCAGGAGCTCCGCCGCGCCGGGAAGCGCAGTGGGCGCCGCCCAGTAGGCGAACATCTCGCCAGCGAGCTCCGCGACGTCGATCCCCGCGTCGTAGTGGCGCGCGGTCTCTGCGAGGCACTCGAGCTCGATCTCACGCTGCGTCCGGAAGCTCGCCCCGTGCGCGTTCGCGCAGGTCCGCGCGAACACCTCACCCCAACGCGAGCGAATCTCGCCCGCCGTCGCGCCCCGCCCGGACACCGCGGCAATCCGCTCGGCAATCCGAGCCACCAGCACGTCGTCCTCCGCGACCAGCGTGCCGTAGAAATCCAGCAGCAAGCCTCGGTACGACATCGCTCTGACCCCTCGCCGATTTCTTGGAACCGAGTTTGCACGACGGGATCGGGCCAGGACGTCCTGGCCCGATCCCCGCAAGCGCCGCAACGCGGCGCGCGCAGTGAGCCGAAGGCGAACGTAGTTAGTAAGTCATGGGCCCTCCGGGGTTCGAACCCGGGACCAACCGGTTATGAGCCGGCCGCTCTCACCACTGAGCTAAGGGCCCGAAGGGATACACCGCTCGCAGACGCGACGGGAGCCGCGGCCGAACGCAGTCAACATGAACCGAGCTGACTGCGGATGCCGTCGACGAACTTCTTGTAGTCGGCGCTCTTGAAGAACGCCGCACCCATCACGAAGACGCTCGCCCCGTGCACCGCGACGCGCTCGATGGTGTCTGGACCGATGCCGCCGTCGACGACGATGTCGACTTCGCGACGGCTCGCGTCGATCCACTTCCGGATCTCGCGGATCTTCGGAAGCGTCTCGGGGATGAACTTCTGGCCGCCAAAGCCCGGGTTCACCGTCATGACCAGAACCTGGTCGACGAGCCCGAGAATCGGCTCGATCGCGGACGCCGGCGTGGCGGGATTCAGCACGACGCAGGGCCGCGCGCCAAGCTTGCGGATCAGCGACAGCGTGCGGTGCAGGTGCGTGCAGGCCTCGACGTGTACACCAAGCGCGGTCGCGCCAGCCGCGACGAAGGCTTCGAGCAGGTGATCGGGCTCGCGCACCATCAGGTGCACGTCGACCGGCAGCTTCGTGACCTTCGCGACCGCGGCGACGATGTCGGGGCCGATCGTCAGATTCGGCACGAAGTGACCGTCCATGACATCGAGGTGCATCCAGTCGGCGCCGGCGCGCTCGGCCGCGCGCACCTCCTCGGCGAGGCGCCCGAAGTCGGCCGAGAGGAGCGAGGGCGCGATCTTGAACTGCGTCACTTGCGCACCAGGCGAACGGCGAAGAAGCCGTCGCAGCCGTGGCGCTGCGGCCAGGTCACGAGCGCGTTCTCTTCGTTCACGAGCGCGTGCGCGGCCTCGGGCAGGAACGGTCGCGGATCGTCGATCCGGAACTGAGGCGCGGACTCGAGGAAACGCGACACCACTCCCGTGGTCTCCTCGGGGCTGAAGGTGCAGACACTATAGACGAGCACGCCACCTTCCTCGACGTAGCGCCCGGCCGAGGAGAGGATCGCGAGCGCGCGCTCGGCACAGCGCGGGATGTCTTCGGGGCGCAGGCGCCAGCGCGCGTCTGGATTGCGGCGCAGCGTGCCGAGCCCGGAGCACGGCGCGTCGACCAGCACACGCCGATAGAACGAGCGTCCCTGCAGATCGAAGCCCTTCGCCACGTCGCGCTCGAGCGGCCGGATGTTCGCCAGGCCGAGGCGCTGCGAGCTCTTGTGGATCAGCGCGATGCGCGGGCGGTGCAGCTCGAGCGCGATCACCTCGCCGCGCGGACCGACCTGCTCGGCGAGCTGAACGGCCTTCGTGCCCGGCGCCGCGCAGCAGTCGACGACGGTGTCGGAGAGCTCCGCGCCGAGCATGAGCGGCACGAGCTGCGAGGCTTCGTCCTGGATCACGTACTCGCCGCGGTCGAAGGCCGCTCCGCGCGACGGGTCGTTCGTGGCGTTGGTGACGCCCGTCGGCGCGTAAAGCGTCGGCACGCCGCCGAGCTCGCGAGCGACGCGCTCGCGCACGCCGCGCGCCGAGACGCGCACCGTGCGCGGCGGTGCCTTCGTACAGGCTTCGGCGAAGGCGAGGGCCTCCGTGGGGCCGAGTTCGGCGACGAGCCGCTCGGCGAGCCAGCGCGGCAGCGACCCCCAGGTCTCGATGCTGCCGATCGGGTCCGCGACGGGATCGGGCCAGACGAGCCCGCCTTCGTCGCGCTTGCGAATGAGTCCGCGCAGCACCGCATTCGTGAAGCCGGTCGCGCGCTCGAAGCCGAGCTTGCGCGCGAGCAGCACCGTTTCGTGTACGACCGCGGCGTCGGGGATTCCGTTCATGCAGAGCAGCTGATACGCGCCGAGCCGCAGCAGGTTGCGCACCTCGGACTCGATCCGCCGCAGCGGACGGTCGAGGCCCTGGCCGAGCGCGGCGTCGAGCCGGCCGCGCATGCGCAGCGCGCCGTAGGAGAGCTCCGTCGAGAGCGCGCGATCGCGGCGCTCGAGCTGCGCCTCGGGCAGCGCACCGTGCAGCACGATCTCGGCGAAGGCGCGATCGCGATCGACACGCTCGAGCACGAACCAGGCGATGCCGCGCGCGGTCGGGACGAAGGGGATCTCGCTCATGGCGTGCGCGCCTCCTCGGCGTCGGGGACGCGGAAGCCGCGCAGAACCTCGTCGGCGCGCATCGGTCGCTTGCCGGCAAGCTGGATCTCTGCGAGCTCGAGCCAGGCGTCGCCCGCGGCGAGCAGCAGCCGGCCGGATTCGACGCGCAGCGCGCCGGGGCGCGCGACGCCAGCGTGAGGGGGTCCGAGGCGCGCGCGCACGATGCGCAGGCGCTTGGCCGCGCGGGTGAGCTCGAGATCGACGCCCGGGCGCGGCGTCGCCGCGCGGATGCGCCGCAAGAGCCGCTCGGCCGGCAGAGAGAAGTCGAGCTTGGCGAAGCCGCGATCGAGCTTCGGTGCGAGCGTGACGCCCGCCGCATCCTGTGGCACGAAGACCGCGCGTCCCGAATCGAGCTCGTCGACCGCGGCGACCAGTGCCTGCGCGGCCAGCGCGGCCAGCCGCGTCGTGAGCTCGCCCGCGGTCTCGTCCGGACCGATCGCGGTCTCGCGCGAGAGGCACACGTCGCCCGCGTCCATCTCGCGGACGACGCGCATCACGGAGATGCCCGTGCGCGCGTCGCCTGCGTCGATCGCCCACTCGATCGGCGCCGCGCCGCGCCAGCGCGGCAGCAGCGACGCGTGGCCGTTGATCAGCCCGAGCCGCGGCAGCTCGCGCACGCTCTTCGGGATGAACTGTCCGAACGCGACCACTACACCGAGCTCCGGGCTGCGCGCCCGCATCCACGCGAGCGCGCTCTCCTCTCCGACCGACTCCGTCTGAAGCACATCTACACCGAGCTCTGTCGCCGCGCGCTTGACCGGCGTGTCCTCGATCGTACGCCCGCGCCCGCGCGGGCGATCGGGCTGCGAGACGACGCCGACCAGCGTATGCGCGCTCGCCCCGAGCGCTCGAAGGGATGGAACCGCGAAATCCGGCGTGCCGAAGTACAGCAGTCGCAAGCTAGCCGTCGGCGTGGCCGGCCGGCTCGCGCTCCTCCTGCTCGCGGCGGAGCTGCTTCTTGCGCCGCCGAACGTACAGGTCGCGCTTGAGCTTGCTGATCCGGTCGATGAAAAGGACGCCGTCGAGGTGGTCGATCTCGTGCTGGAAGCAGTACGCCTCGAGCTCGGTCGCCTCGAACTCGACTTCCTCCCAGTCGAGCGTCCGGGCGCGCACGACGACGCGCGCGTGGCGCTCGACGTCCGACTTGAAGTCCGGGACCGAGAGGCAGCCCTCCTGCTCGGACACGGCCTTGCCCTCGGCCAGGAGGAATTCGGGGTTGAGCAGGACGCGCGGCTTGCGCTCGCCGGCCTCGCTCCAGTCGAGGTCCATCACCACCAGGCGCTTGGCAACACCGACCTGCGTCGCTGCGAGGCCGATGCCGGGCTCGTCGTACATGGTCTCGGCCATGTCGGCGGCGAGCTTGCGCAGGCCATCGTCGACCTCATGGCGCTCGAGCGGCACGGCCTTCTGCCGCAGGCGCGCGTTGGGGAACTGCAGGACTTCGAGGAGCATGGGCCGCACTTCATAGCATTTGCAAAGGGTTGGCATCCACCCGCACGGCCACGCCGGCGAAGGCCGGGCCGTGCGCCTGGCGCGCGAGCTCGCGGGCGATGGCTCGCACGCCCTCGCGCGGTCCGAGCAAAAGCAACTGCCAGCGAAACTCGTCGCGAATACGCGTGAGCGGGGCGGGCGCCGGACCGAGAACCTGTACGGAGTCGCTGCCCGTATCGTCCTGAAGGCAGGTCTTCGCCAGCCCCGCGAGCGTCACGGCGGCGCGCTCCACGGCGGCGGCGCGTTTGCCCGAGAACCCGAAGTGCACGATCTCGTTGAAGGGCGGCCAGCCGTGTGGATGCCTGCGCGCGATCTCCTCGCGGTAGAAGCGCGGGTAGTCGTGCGTGCGCGCCAGCGCGATCGCGTAGTGCTTGGGCAGGAACGTCTGGATGACGACGCGGCCAGGTTCCACGCCTCGCCCCGCGCGCCCGGCCACCTGGGTCAGGAGCTGGAAGGTGCGCTCGCCGGCCCTGAAGTCGGGGAAGTGCAGGCCGAGGTCCGCGGCGATGACACCAACCAGCGTCACGTTCGGGACGTCGTGTCCCTTGGCGACCATCTGCGTGCCGACGAGCACGTCGATCTCGCCGCGGTGGAAGGCCGCGAGAATGCCGCGCTGCGCGCCCTTGCGCGAAGACGTGTCGCGGTCGAGGCGTCCCACGCGCGCGCTCGGGTACATCGACGAGACTTCCTCGTGGAGCCGCTCGGTGCCGAACGCCTGCATGCCGCCTTCGGGGCTGCTGCACGACGGGCAGCGGCTCTTCGGATCCTCACGGTAGCCGCAGTAGTGGCAGCGCAGCTCGCCCTCGAGCGGATCGTCGACGCGCCGCAGCCCTTCGCTCGCGTGATAGACGAGCGAGATGTCGCAGTGGTGACAGCGCAGCGCGTACCCGCAGCTGAAGCAGTAGACGTGCGCCGCGAAACCGCGCCGGTTCAGGAACAGGATCGACTGCTGGCCGGCGGCAAGCGTCTCGGCCAGCGCCTGGCGCAGCGGGCGCGAGAGCATGCCGCGCTTCGCGCCGCGCGAGCTCGGATCGGCCATGTCGACGATCTCCACCGTCGGCAGCGGGCGGCTCGCGACGCGTTCGGGCAAGGTCAGTCGCTGCAGCTCGCCGTGGGCGGAGCGCCAGGCCGTGCCCACGTCGGGCGTCGCCGAGCCGTGCACGATCGGGCAGCCGGCGCGTTCGGCGCGCGCGCGCGCGACGTCACGCGCGTGATAGCGGAAGCCCTCGTCGCTCTTGTACGCGCCGTCGTGCTCCTCGTCGATCACGATCAGACCCAGATCGGTGTAGGGTGCGAAGATGGCGGAACGCGCGCCGATCGCGATCGGCACGCGGCCCTCGCGGATCAGCCGCCACTGATCGAAGCGTTCGCCCGCCGAGAGTCCGCTGTGCAGCACCGCGACGCGGTCGCCGAAGCGCGCGCGGAAGCGGTCGACGACCTGGTGTGTGAGCGAGATCTCGGGCACCAGCACGATCACGGCGCGGCCGTTGCGCAGCGCGACTTCGGTCGCGCGCTGATAGACCTCCGTCTTGCCGCTGCCCGTGATGCCGTAGAGCAGGAACTGCGTGTCGCGACGCGCCTCGATGGCGCCCGCGATCTCGCCGAGCGCCGTCTTCTGGTGCGGCGTGAGCTCGGGCGCCTCGACGCTCGGCAAGAGCGGCTCGCGCGCGACGCCGCGCAAGAACTCGCGCTCTTCGCAGAGCACGAAGCCCGCTTCGACGAGCGCGCGAAGCGACGGCGTCGAGAGTGCGGGGGCCGCCGCGTTGCCGAGCGCCTTCAAGAGCGCCCGCTGTTTCGGCGCGCGCGCAAGCGCCTGCTCCGCGCGCCCGCGGTCGAGCCCGGGCGCCACGCGGTATACGCGCTCGGTTCGCGGCCGGACTTTGGGCGGGTCGGTCCCGGGCTTTCGCGACAGGAAGCCGAGCCGCTCGAGCCGTTCGAGCGCGGCCACCGCGGCGGGAAAGCGCGCGCGGATCTCGTTCTCGGAGCGCGCACGGCGGCCAAGCGACCAGAGCACCTTGCCCAGCGTCCCGCGCACCTCCCCGCGCTCGAGCGCGCGCAGACCGGCGGGCAGGAGCGCGACTTTCGTGCCGGGGCGCGGCGCGGTGCCGGGCGGGATCGCAGCTGCGAGCGCGATTCCCGGCGGACAGAGCGCGTCGCGCGCCACGCGCAGGACGGCCTCGAGCAGCAAGATAGGCAGCACCGGCTCCTCGTCGAGCACCTGCACCACCGCGCGCAGCGTCCCGCGAGCGCGTGCCGCAGAACCCGGCTTGTTCGCGACCACCACGCCCACGACCCGGCGGCCGCCGTGAGGCACCAGCACGCGGGCGCCGGGCTCGGCCGTCATGCCCTCGAGCAGCGCATAGTCGAACGTCTCGTCGACCGGGACGGGAACGGCGACTTCGACGACGGTCGTGATGCTCACCTCCACTTTGTACCGCCGCCGCGCCGCGACTCCAAGCGCGCTCCCTTGCCCAGCCTGCGGCCGCGGCCTACCTCAAGGGCGATGCGCGACATCGCGGTGGTCGGGAGCCTGAACGTCGACATCTCGGTGCGCGTGCCGCGCTTCGTGCGGCCGGGCGAGACGCTGCGCGCCACCGGCCTCGCGCTCGGCGCCGGCGGCAAGGGCGTGAACCAGGCGATCGCCGCCGCGCGGCTCGGCGGGCGCGTGCACCTGGTGGGCCGGGTCGGAGCGGACGAATTTGCGAACGTGCCGCTCGCCTCGCTGCGCGCGGCGGGCGTCGACGTGACCCACGTCGGTGTGCTTGCCGGCGAGCGCACCGGCACGGCGCTCATCACCGTCGACGAGGCGACCGGCCAGAACCAGATCGCCGTCTACGCGGGTGCGAATCGCGCGGTCACCGTCGCGCACGTGCGCGACGCGATCACGGCGTTTCGCGCCTCGAGCGTACTGCTCGTGCAGCTCGAGCTCCCGCCCGAGACCGTCGACGCGGCGCTGGCGCTGGCGCGCACGCACCACGCGCGCACGATTCTGGATCCCGCGCCCGCGCGCGAGCTGTCCGATGCGACGCTCGCGCTCGTCGACGTGCTCACGCCCAACGAGAGCGAGGCCGAGGCGCTCACGGGGATCCGCATCTGCGACGCCGAGTCGGCCGCGCACGCCGGCGCGCGTCTGCAGGCGCGCACCGGCGGCGACGTGATCGTGACGCTCGGCGAGCAGGGCTGCGTCTGGGTGCATGCGACGGGCTTCGAGCACGTGCCCGCCCCGCGCGTGCGCGCGCTCGACACGACCGGCGCCGGCGACGCGTTCAACGGCGGCCTCGCCGTCGCGCTCGCGCGTGGCGAGCCGCTCTCGAGCGCGCTGCGCGAGGCCGTGCGCGCCGGCACCGCCGCAACCCTCCGACGCGGCGCCGCCGCCGCGATGCCCTCGCCGGCCGACCTGATGGCGCTGCCAGAGTCATGACTTAGCGGGGCCCGGCGCGCGGGCGGCCGCGCGCCACCCGCACTACGTTCGCCTTCGGCTCACTGCGCGCCGCGCCTTTGGCGCGGCTTGCGCGGAGTTCTGCGACTTCCTCGCGGGGCACGGCGCGTCCTTCCGTGAACCCGAGCGCTCGCCTGCGCGGCCTGCATGCGAAGCCAAAGGCTTGCGCGGAGTTCTGCGACTTCCTCGCGGGGCACGGCGCGTCCTTCCGTGAACCCGAGCGCTCGCCTGCGCGGCCTGCATGCGAAGCCAAAGGCTTGCGCGGAGTTCTGCG
>Ga0184615_10001671_pt1 | contig 11925 bp, 12 predicted proteins | sample PLM4_65_coex_FD_133134 | JGI IMG/M metagenome (GOLD analysis project Ga0184615, IMG submission 133134) | Groundwater sediment microbial communities from an aquifer in East River, Colorado, USA - PLM4_65_coex | ecosystem: Environmental > Terrestrial > Soil > Riparian zone | place: USA: East... | reverse complement strand
CCCGCTTCTCTAATGCGGTATGCTTCGGCGACATTAGGCAAGTAAATCAACGCTCCTTGATAGTCGCCGTCCGATGCCTCTTCACGCTCGAAAGAGGTCGAGTCAATGATCCCGTCTGCATCGATCTCAGTAGCTATCCTCTTGCCACCTAGATCGGGAATACGGAGGAACATGTAACCACGGATAATAGGTCTTGTGAGCATTACGTATCTATCCTCCGTTTGCGTCTGCCGCCTGACCAGTACGCAACGCCGGGATCAACGGTCGTAGGAGCGGCGGACATCCGATCATTTGCTAGCGGCGTTGATGCAAGGTCTAATCCTGTCTGCAAATCAGCAGCAGTAAACGTAACTTGGGGCGGCGTAATCAGCACGCCGGAGATAGCCCAGTTGAGTAGCGATAGAAGATTGTTTAGGTCTGCCATTACGGGCCTGTTGCAATCTCCCCTTTTTCGCTCGTCGTGCCGTTATTGCTAACGACGGCCTTTTGGTCAATGGTAGCAGCATCATCGTTATACAAGTTGAGCAGCGTTGCCGTCTGTGTCTTGCGGTTGCGTACCCACTTGTACAAGTAATCGATCTTGCCACCGAGGGATGCGTTGGCAGCTGGAGCACCTTGACCGGGCTCTGAGCGTGCCGTGTTCACGCCAGCGATAACCGCAGTCGTTACGTTGGTCTGAGCACCCGATGCAAGCGCTCCTACGGAATCAACCTCCGCGACGTTATGCGTTGCGGGGTCGTAACCTGTATCAGCGAAGTCTTTAAGGTCTGCTAACGATGTCGCCGATGCGCCTATTCGCGTAACATCGACGCCCTTACCGACTGTCCACTGCGCAACGACATAGCCCACAACGGATACAGCGTTGACTGTACCTGTAGTGATAACAGCAGCAAAATCACCGCCCGAAGCGTAGAACGTGGGATCAGCGGACATATCGATAACTACGTCGTTGAGGCCCACCACTGCATCGTAATCGGCAGTTAGCGTGATACCGGATGGGTCTTCGGTAGTGCTACCTCGTTTGTACACTTGGATAACAGGCACTCCGCCCAAAACAATAGGCGCGCCCGATGCTTGATAAGTTGTGAACTTAAACCCGAAAGTCGCGTTGAGCGGGATATCACCAAGAAAACCCGCAGGCAGTAGTAAAACGCTCATTGATGAATCCTCACTCTGATCTTAGGCGGGCCTAACCGCGTACGAACCGGACTAGTAGTTGATACCCGGCGCGGGGACATTCGCAAGCGTATCGGCCTTGGGCGTATGAATCCAGAATCCAGCGTAGCCGGTATCGCTGCTCCTGCTGGTGCCCAGTACGTTGCAGCCCAAAAGTGAGCGTGCCAAAACTCAGAGCCGAACATCGCTGAGTGGCTTGTATGTGCCATTAGGATGTGTCCTTTGTTACCGCAGTACGGTTGCCATCCTCATCAACTATTGCGGAAACGCGCGTAACGTTATCGGTCAGGTCTCTAAAGGCATTCGTTGTTGAGCCCCCGCCACTCATCTTGCCCACAAGCACAGACGACATCAAGCGCATAGCCTGCCTAAGTGAAAACCCAGCCTCCACGCCGTTAGCTTGGTCGTAAACTTCCGTGGCGATCTCCGCAACCGTAGGAGGCGTACCCGCACCGCCCGCGCTGGTTAACGCCTCGCCGGTTGAGCCTACGCCCGCGTGTCCTGCTATGGCCTCATCCCAAACAGCATCCGCTATAGCTCCCACGGTTGGCGGCACGCCTGCTGCACCAGCGTTCGTCAAGGCTTCGCCTGTGCTTCCCGCTCCTACGTGTCCGGCGATTGACTCATCCCAAACCTGATCGGCGATTGCGCCAACCGTAGGGTCGTTGAAGCCTGTAACGCCTGTGCCTTTAGCCAGGACGATGTTTGTGCCTGCTGTTAAGAGACGGATTGCGCTGGCCCATACAGCCGAAGCTGCGTTCGCTGCGCTAGCCAGCTCATCCGTGATCGCCTTAATGGCGTCAATCAGCAAGTCTAGGCGCCCGCCGTTAGTCCAGTCGGTTTGTAGCTCGTTAGTGTCAACAAGAACAGCATCGTCAACCGCTTTAACCGCTATCACATCCGCCGCTATGTTAATCCCCGCCGGATCGGTAACGATTGCCTTGTAAAGCGTTTCTGTACTAGCTCCGGGGTCACCTATGGCTTGACCGAACGTGCCGCCTATCTGATGTGCCGTCGCGTCTTCGTCCCAGACGGCATCCGCTATAGCAGCGGCAGTAGGAGGAGAACTGCCCGCGAAACCCTCAAAGTAAAGCGACCACGTAATACTGCGTCCTGTGCCTGCAATCTGAGTGACGGTAACGATAATCTCCGTCGTCACCGCGATCACAGGACTCATCCAGTTAGGGTTGGCTTGTATGTTGGCAAACGGGTACTGAGCTAGGACGCGCGATGTTCCACCTGTCCGGACCTTAGTAGCGATGGTGATAAGGCCCGTGTCACCATTAACAAAGGCGCTCATATCGATCGTTAGGCGGTAGTCTCCCGCTACTGTCTCAGTGTCTAAGACATCGGGAGTTCCGCCTGCTGTTAAGGTTTGAGTTGTGCCGCCTACTTCAGACCATGCCATATGTCACCCAAATGCCAGTACTGAAACGTCTTTTACTCGGTCGGTTGCGTCGGTTGTCGATGATTGCGACCTAGCCGCTACCCGCGTTCCTGCGGGAATAGAGCAAGGTAACGCGAAGAACTGAGGGAAGCCGAAGTCAAAGGCGGCGTCAACAATAAAGTGCAGATTAGGCACTAACACTTGCTCCGCTGCTGCTGCACCTATAGCGATGTCAAGTTGATAGTTAGCGGTAGTCTCAGTGCCGTTAATTAGATTCCCAATGCAAACCACTATCCAAGACACAGCGAAAGCACTAGCTGCAATAAGCTCTGAGTACACGCCTTTGGTGTCCGCTACCGCGCCGGGGTTTACGGCTACGCCTCCGGAGTCGGCGGTTGCCGCTCCCCAATTCTCGCAACGCTGGACAGTAGGCAGCCCCTCGCCACCTATCATGTGAATACCAACAGTTAGCGTTGTGGAGCCCGTGGTAGCCTGTATTCGAGCGCTTACGCGCGTCCCCGCTGGAACAGAGAGCGGCACAAAGAATATGCCGCATGGGAATAGGCCGGACTTGCTGCTAAACAAGATATTAGGAACAAGCACCACCTCAGACCCAGCAGCGCCTACCGCTATGTCCACAAGACAGTCTGCAAGCGTACTTGATAAGCGTTTGATTGTTATAAGCACGCCTATAGTTGCAAAGGCAGTTGAGGCTATCAGCTCGGTATATGTGCCCTTGGTGTTAGCGCTAGCGTTGGCCGTTACGGTCAAGTCAGCGGAGACAGTTCCTAATGCGGACTTCTCGAAGCGTTGTGCATGCAACGCAGTCATCTAACCCTCAACCTACCACCGAATACAGCGGGCTTAGGCGCTACACATCTCATCAGACTTCCTCTCTTGGCTGGGTGCTAGCGAGTTGCAAACGAACTAGCACCCAACAAAGAAACACGGTCTTGGTTACTTACTTCTTGCCTGTAAGCTTGCGGCCTATTTTATCAGCCGTCTTAGCCGTGCCTTTGAGCACACGATAGGGAGTCGTAATCCCCCGCGCGCCCTTTTTAATTTTGTTAGCCAGTTTCTTACCAGGATTATCAGACATCGTTTATGTTTCCTTTCCGTTCATTCCAACGCGGCTATTCGCGTCTCAAAGTCATCGGTTAGCAAAGTGATAGCAGCTACAGCCGCCGCTAGCGCCACTGATCCCGCTGTGCTTACGTCAGTCCATGTGATACCCCCGCCGCGTACGTAAAGAGCGCCGGTGTCCTGCTCATAGAAGAGCGAGCCTATCGCGCCGTTAGGCTTCGTGTCAGTAGACAAGCCCGTGAATAGCGGCCTAATTGAAACAGTCATCGCGACCGCCTCTACAGCGTTAGGAAGATCAGCGACTCTTCCGTATCCACGTTGACAGAAGAGACGATCCCGACTACCGGCCCGTCAGTCTCGAAAGCGGCAGACGGCATAACTGCGCCGTCAACTGTTGCTGACGGTACACAGCTATCACCGATAACGAGCGTACCCTGAGTGATTACAGCCGCGCGTCCTTTGGTCTGCACGTAGAAATACTCATCGATGGGAACGGCGGTAGGTGCCACGCCAACAACAGCAGCGGTAGGCGGCGATGCGTGAATCAAAAGACCGCTGTATCTGTTAGGCATCAGCGTTACTTGTGATGCAGTGGTGAGCGCGATGTGAATCGGGGTACGCGGAGAAAGCGTGATCACACAAGCGGCAGACGCGTCCGCTGCTGGGTGCGACAGGATATCGTAAGAGTAGCCCTCAGTGGTTACCGCCGCCCCTGCGTCGTTGACGTAGAGCACACCGCCTGCCATCTGATTTGCTAGCAGAGCGGTGTTACCTAAGGTCACGGTTACCTGAACAGCACCAAGCGCCGCCGCTGCGACCGCAAGGTTGTTAAAGTCAGCGACGGGCAAAGCCTCTTGAAGCAAGCGCCCTGCTACCAGCGCAACAGCGCCGTTTTTAGCTAGGCGGAACTCACGCCCATCGTTGAAAGCGCCGCTACCGAATACGGCACCAACAGGGCCTCCGGGTGATACGGCGCTTGTGTTATGAACTCCGGGCGGGAGTCCGCCTGGTACTGCTACGAAGCGGCCCAGGCCGCGTATTGACAGTCTCATCTTGAATCTCCTTTGCTGCCTTCGGCTTAGATACCCGCTTCGCTTTCGTTGGCGGCTCTTCGACTTTCAGCAACTCAACAACTTTAGGCGGGCGCAACGGAGGGGGGCCTTGGCGTCCGAACATAATCCAGCGTCGATAAAACAGTCTGTATTCGTCGGAATCCTTAGCCCTCTTCCGCTGCACGCCAACCATCAGTTAAACGTGTGCCGGTGCAGCCGGAATCGTTACACGGTTCATGTGGCCTACGCCAACAAACCCAGCGGGAGCACGGAACACCCAGACGAGCACCTGTTCCGTGCTAGTCAACGACATATCGCCGTCTGCCTGAATGTGTCGGCCCGCCTCCGGGAAGATCAACACGAGGTCAGTGGTAGCAATCGTGTAGGCTTTCGCGCCTTTGCCAGCGTGCGGCGATGGCGGGTAAGCGCCTGCGCCGATCGAAACGACAGCGCCGCCGCCAGTGTCGAGAATAGCGATGATGATATCCTCGTTAAAGTCGCACTGGATGACAACTTCGTCGTCTGAGTCAAGCTGCTGGCCCCCGACGATCAAGTCAAGGGTCTGGACTCCGCGTATTGGGTTTTGGATGTTTGCCGAGTCGGTAGACGCGTCAAACGGTGCAATTGTCAAAACGGCCATTACTCATCGTTTCCTTTCTTGGTGAGCATGGTTGCTAGAAGCGCCCCATTGCGCAACTTAGCAGGGGAATCAGTTAGCTAGGCTCGTACTCGCCCTTCTGGACGATCTGAGAAAGTGCGCCGTCAGCGATGAAGATTTTTGCTCCCCACAGCGCAAAGGCACGCATCACGTTGTCGCGGCTCAGGATGTTGTCCTCAGCCTTGATCGTGTGCACCATTGACTGAGGGTCTCTCATCATCGCCCACGTTGCAGCGCCTTCCCACGTGGCAAGCACGCGGTTTTGAGCGTTAGCATCGCCGTTGGTATCAAAGGCGGTGCCTGCGCCGTCAAGCGCGTTAATTGTCTCGTGGATCGTGATGCCCGCGAGCTTAACGATGTCTTCGCCGTTGGCGGTCTGTCGGTTCTGGGTTGTGCCAAAGCCGGTGAAGCGCGGGTCAACGCGAATCATCGTCATAAGCCAGTTAGGAACAAAGATGTGCAGGTCAACACCGGGGACAGACCGATCCTTAAACGACTCACGGATACGCTCAATGAGCACGTAAGCCGTAATATCATCTGTCGCACCGTTGCCGACAATAGGAGCGGAGCCGACGCCTGAGCCGGTGATGCCATCAACGCTACCTGCGCCGCCGTGAATCACGGTAGCAAGGTGGCGGTCAATAACATCGTGAAACGCCCACGCGCCATTCTTCGCAAGCTCATCAAACAGATCAGGGTCAGCCATCATCGCCTGAATCTGGTCTTCCGCAATCGCCCAATCCTTGTCCTGGTCGATTGTTAGCTCCTGATAGGTGGGGCCTAGTCGCTGGTAGCTGATCAACTGGGACGCAAGCGCCGAAGACGGCACAGTGTAATCGTTGATCGTAGGCCGGGGGAAACTAAACACGCGGACGGTTGATCCCTTGTTGACGATATCGCCGCGCCAACGTGTGTTAAAGCCCATTGAGTAAACCGCCATCGCGTCAAGGTTCTCAAGTGCCTTGTTGCTAAACAGCGTCTTGATCCGGGGGTCAGTCCATAGCGCAGACATTTGCTCTGCCCTCCTCTAATTTATAGAGGCTAGAGCCCTGCGAGTGTCGATTTTCCCATCGTCATCGCGAGGATAGCCGCTTCTGGTAACGGATTGATCAGACCCTCCCCGGCGTTCCGGGTTAGGGTCTTTCCGCCCCAAATCGCGGCCAAGTTTCTTAGCAGCATCCTTCTCGCTCTTAAAGTGAAGTTTGAGCTTAGGATTAGCGTTGATTAGAGTTTCGGGATCGGCATCCTTAACCGCAGCGCTATCTAGCGCTTTCATATCGATGAGGAGTGGTAGGATTTTGTCAACCTGAAAAGCGGGGTCAATAAGCTCCGCCGCTTTCCAAAACTCGTCTCGTGCTTTGTCGTCATCAAAGAGGCGATTGATACTCGCCTCGTAACGCTCACCTGCTAACATCATGGCCGCATCGGGGGCGATGTCGAGCGCGTCCTTGATGGTCTTCATTATCGGCTCAAAGTCGTCGTCTGTGTACTTCTGACCCTCAGTTAGTTCGGGCAGTTTCGCAAACGCGTTCTTTATCGCACGAGTCACGGCAGGGAGTTCTCCTCTTTCCGCCTTGACTAGTTTGGCTAGAGACTCGTATCGGTTATCCCGATCCGTCTTCTCTTCCTTAAGCCGACGATTGTAACCTTCAGAGTCCGCTAACTCTTTGGCAGCCGTGAGAGTGCCCTCAGAATGCTTTAGCTCTTCATCGCCTTCCGGCTCGTCTTCTTTAGACTTGCCTTTGGGCTTGCCTTCGCTATCGCTATCTTTGTTGCTCTCGCTGTCTTCTGAAGTCTCTTCTTCGTCGTCTTCCTCTTCGGAATCTTTCCCAGTCTGTACCGTTGCGTCTTTGCCGGGCGTACCTTCATCGTCCAGCTTAGCAAGTTCTGCCGCTGTATCGATGGCCCCCTCCGGCTTGCCGCCATTGGCCTCGTTCCGAGTATCGTTTGAGTTGGACGTTACCACGAGTGAATAGACTCCTTTCAGATTGACTAAACGCTATACAAAATGAGTAGCGATAGTCAAATCGTACCTAAAAAGCGTTGCTGAGTAAGCCCTTAGCAGGTGCTAGAAGGTCTTCACCTTCGCCGCCATAATCAGGAGATGCGCCGCTACGTGACTTCTTGCGGCCCTTTCTAATCGCGTTTAGAACAGAGCGTATCTCAATGTCCTCAAAGCCGCGAGATCGCAGCTCTTGCAAAATGTCATCTTCGCTGAGAGTTTGGTCATCGATAGCAGCTTTCACAAACTCAGGATCGCTGAAGTTCGGGAACAATTGCCCACGATTGCCGGGTTTTGTGCGCTCTATCTCCCGCTTGAACTTCTCATCATCTGCCGCTTCGCGTAAACGCGCCTGAGCCGGAGACATATATTCAGGCTCACCCTTAGGATTATAAGGATCAGAGTACCCCACAAAGCCACGCTGCTTAGCCTCTTGCGCATTTAGTTTGGCCGTCCTATCAATTCTTTTTAGCCGCGCTTCGCGGGCATCCTCAATAGGATTCTGACTGTTGTAACCGGGAGAACTATCGCCCGAACGCGATCCACCGCCCCCACCGTCCTCTTCATCCTCACCGTCAACCCCACCGCCTCTCCTACGCAGGGCGGCGAGACGCGCACGCGCCGCGATAGACGCGGCCCCTGTTCGCCCACCAGCGGCGATTCTAGCGGATTCAGTCTGCGCTCCCGCCCTGATCCGCGCCGCTGTAATGCTAGCCGCTTCGCGCTCGGGGTCTTCCGGCTGATACAAGTCTTCTTGTGCGTACTGATCCGCCAAGTAATCAGCTTCGGGACGGATAGACGCTCGGGCTAGCGGACTATTGATCGTCTGATCGCGCCCAACATCAACGGACGTAGGCGTAGCTACCCCCAATGCGCCATACGCTTTATCCTCGTTGGCTTGCATTGTCTGTGCCTCAGCAACACGAGTCAGATCGCCTACGTTGCGCCGTGCCGCTGCCATATCTCGGCGTCTGCGCTCAAGCGGAGTTAATGAGCCGCCAGCTATCGCGTAGCCACCGTATGCCATAGACACGCCTCCGTCATTCGATACGGTTGTCGGAGTTCGCTTGTTTGATAGCGGACGTACCGAAACTGACTCGGGTACACCGTCAGCACGATCCCCAGCATGAAACAGCGGCTTACCCGTCGCATCGTCGTATGCCGTAAGACTGTTGTTAGTTACAACGTCAGCAGCACCGCCATATGCAGGGGCGCGAGCAGCAAGACGCGGCCGCGTGCGCGCCGGTCGGTACGGCTCACTAACAGAGGTAGACGGTACAGCGCCTTTTTTGCTCTTCACTGCTGGCACGTTGCTTGATCCTCTCTAAATAGGAAAATGGCTTGTTACCATTTCCTATACTTATATATATAGAGAAATGGTAACAGACCATTTTTCTCTATATTGAATACAAAATTACTATCAAACACAGCTTTTCACTTCCAACCTTGTTACCATCAGTTAGCGCGAGTTTCCTAGTTTGCGCTTTTTTGGTTTGCCTGCCTTATGCATCGCAATTGCAATCGCTTGTTTCTGCGGTTTGCCTGCGTGCATCTCTGTACGAATATTAGATGAGATCGCTTTCTTACTCTTACCGTGTTTGAGCGGCATTTGTTGTACTCTCCTTTGGCGGTGCGCCGTACTGACGATAGAGTCGATTGACTTGTTCAATAGTCGCATCGTCTGTATTCTTGCCTATCTTATGTGCGCCCCAGTAGATCAACCATGCTTTGAGGTTCTCATCATCTTCTAACAAGTCGGATCGCACTTGTCCCTTGATCTTAGTCTTGTCTTCCGGCTTGAGCCGCGCGTAAGACACGCCGAACTCCTCACGCGAGTAAGTATCAAGGTTCTTTTGTCCACCAGCGTCTAAGTAGAACTGCACAGGATTCTTGCTATAGTTCCAAGCTTTGACGGTCTGAGGAGTCTCGTTAATAGCACGCGGCAAGCCGTCCCGCTTGATGGGCCTATTAGGGAGGCCTCTAGCTAGTGCAGCCTTTACCCCAGCGTCACTTTGCAAGCTTGGCCCAGCCACAGGCTTCCCATCCTTGACAACGCCGCCACCGAAAAACCACTGTTGTACGTCTTCGGTCGGGTTCTTAGCGTAAATCTCAGACTTCTCGGCTGGCGTTTTCGTGTCATCAAACAGACCTAGCTTATCGCGTCTGTCGTTGAAGCCTAGATACTCCTGATACAGCGGCGACTCGTCTAGACGCTGAGCGCGCAAGTAAGACTCGATAAAGCTCTTGGTCTCGGGCGGTTGCGTACGTAGCCACTGCTGTTGTTTGGCATCTGTCTTATCCCAATCGATAGTACCATCGGCATTCTCTACTTCGTTAGAGTAAAAACCATCGATTGCTTTGCGGCCCTCATCTTTGTTAGCGCCTAGACCCTTGAGATATGTGTTAACAAGCGTCTCGCGCTTTGCGCGCTCTTGCGTCCGTAGCTCACGCCACGTATCAGTTAACTTGACTGAGAGATTACCAACCTTAGCGGCTTCCTCCGCTTGATCGCGCTTCTTAAGCAGCGGGCCTATCTCTGTCTCGACAGCCTCTGAGTACGCAGACGGGCTATCGGCTTTCTTGTCAATAACACGCTCATCCATATCGACAAGCTTTTGCTCTTCAGGATTTAGCTCATCAAAAGTCTTGCCGTTGTATTGCTCAGCAGCAACCTTATCGCGTACGTCGCGAGTAGTGGGCGCGTAGGTGTTCGCGGGTAGACCGGCAAACTGCGCTAGTGCTACGCCGCCTGCTGCAAACAGACCCTCAGGCGTGGCCTTGATATCGCCTTTAATAAGCCCTTGCACCGTGTCTTGTAGAAAGAACGGCAAAAACGCTTGACCGGGCTTGCCGTCTTTCCACACTTCGGGATCGAGGAGATTCATAGAGAACGGAGACTCTAGCTCATCTTTGTTGACGAGGCCAGAGTTGAGCACAGCAGTATCGAGTGCCGAGCCGGGGATAGCGGCCATCTTGTTACGTGCGAAGCTGTACCAGTCAGCAAAGGGGTTGTAAGTCCATTCCTCTTGTGGCACACCTTCGGATATCTCTTTAGCCGTGAACGCTGTCCGCGCCATCGCTTTGATCTGCGAGCCGAAGCCGCCTAGCAGATCAGTTGAGTAATCTTTGCCTTCCTCATCCTCAAACGTGATACGCCCAAAGTTAGGCTTAAGTGGGTCGTATCCAGCTTCAAACAGGCCGGATGCTTCACCGGCTGCCGCCAAGAGCCGCATGTTGGCGATCTCGGCCAGCGAGAATCGTGCAAGGCCCATAGTCGCCTGCCCTCGTGGGGATGCACTGAATATAGAGCTTTTGCTGATATCGAACACCGGCCCCGGCTTAGTAAACGGTTGCGTGAGCATCTGAAACCGCGCTGCTGTGTTGCGCAGCGAGTAAAAGGCATTAGAGAATCCCTTAAGCGTCTTCGGGACATCACCGTAACCAACGTGGACACGCGCAATATCACCGTAATGCTTGTACCAGTCAGGATCGGTAATGCCCGCCTTGACAGCGCTATCGACCATGCGGTTATAATCATCGCCACCGTTGCCGAGCAGGATAGTGCGCAATGACTTCTCAGAGCGACCCTCTAAAAAGTTGGCTTTAGAGATGAACGTATCGAGCGCAGACGGTGCAATCTTCTCAAAGCCGGGGGTTGCATAGTCCTTATTCAGCCCGAAGACCTCAGAGACCGATGGCACCGCGAACGCGTGATACTCTCCCGCGTCGTCTGTGAGCGTGACTATGCGCCGGGGATCGTCATCAAACCAACGCGGCATCTTAGCAACCTCATCCATCACGGCAGAGGCTTCCGGGTCTTCTAAGTATGCCTGCACGCCTCGCTTGAGGTTGCGTGCGGCGCTCTTAGGGTTGATGGCCCATTGCGGCATAGCTTGCCGGAATGCACCGCCCGCGATGTCGCCGGATGTCTGTAGACGCTTGGAAGCGTTGGCGATACCTGCTAGGTTGCGAATGATAGTGTTGCCTAGAGGCTTGGCCTCGATGGGAGACGGCGTGTAATCAGGCAGATCAGGCTCTACGCCGCCGCCGCGCAAGTATCGCTCTTTGGCTAGCAACTCCGCATCCTTAGCGTCTGCTGTCTTCTTGGTGAGCGCGATGCTTGTGCGCCCGCCCGCGTCGTCAGCCCGCTTAGACACATCTTCAATCCCCAGGCCGACTTTCGGGATTCTGCGTAAGCCTCGCTGAAGCGAACTCGGATTCTCGTCTGCTACCTGCGCCGTATCCTCTGGTGCAAGATACTGCCCATTAGGAGAGTCACCTTGTCCTATAGCACGCCCGCTAACAGAGCTTTCATTGCCGGGCTTCCATCGTCCGCTAGCAAACTCCTCACGTGGAACATCAATAGCAACAACGTCTCCACCGCGTTGCTTTGCGTACCCTTCCGCTTGGCGCTTATCAGGCGTAAACCAACGCCCAGGAGCTTCGGTCTGAGGATTAACCGAATCAGTAATAGCGCGAGAGCCTTGTTTATACGGCGCTTGCCCTCGGTACATACGCACAAAGCCGTCGGGAGGATTATCAGGCAAAGCGGAGACAGGCTTTACAT
>Ga0184615_10001670_pt1 | contig 11926 bp, 12 predicted proteins | sample PLM4_65_coex_FD_133134 | JGI IMG/M metagenome (GOLD analysis project Ga0184615, IMG submission 133134) | Groundwater sediment microbial communities from an aquifer in East River, Colorado, USA - PLM4_65_coex | ecosystem: Environmental > Terrestrial > Soil > Riparian zone | place: USA: East... | reverse complement strand
GCCTGTCTGCTTTTCAAAGGCTGGATTCACCTGCTCGTAAATCCAATCTATCATTTTGCCATCCTTGTCATAAATGGCGCGGCAATGTGCAAAGGCGTTGATCATGCCTTTGAATAGGTGTTCATAGAGATAGCCATTTAGAGAGGACATTTTCCTGCCTCTATTGCGGTTGCACGATCTGCCTGGCGTAATCAGGCATTCTTTTTAATGCCACCGCATAACGTACCGCCGATGGCAGGTCATCATTAAAGGAAAATCCTAGCACAGTCCATCGGACGAATCCATCACTCGGATCGACTCTCACCTCGATATACGGGCTGGACTTACGCTCGAAAATGGGAAGCACAACCCTTTGCCCGTCGGCCGACCAAACAGGCTCGCGCGTCTTGGCAATGAAACGCGGATTTCCAATATTCATTTGTTTGGCCGCGTAGTTAACCGCCTTTTCCAGCCCGTCGGCAATATCCAATGCGGTGCGGGTATCGTGATGCCGAAATGTGATCGTAGGCAGGCCAAAATTTACGAACGTTTTTGCCCGGTATCTTACAACATAGGCGAGAATGGAGTACTTGTCCAAATCGGGATCGCGGAACCCGATCACTGCCCTGTCTTTGTTCTTTATCAAGAATATAGCCATATCATTACTCCTTTTGTTGGTTATTTGATTAGCTTAATGATCTGATGGACGGTGTATAGAAATGACAAGATCACTATAGCCAGAATGCATAACTGAGGAAGACCAAACAGGAATCTTTTCATCGTTGTTATTCCTTTACGATCACAGCGCCAAATGGACTCCTGGCACTGGCCAGGAATTCCTGCCATGAGTATGTTTCTATTCGGTTGGGAAATGGATTGTAAATTTCGACCATTCCATAGCCGACCCGTTCAGGGAAAACTTTGGTCACGACCACCCAATGACCTACACCTTGCCCGCGCAGTCGGCCCGACTTGCTATCGATCTTCACCCCAACAATGACGCCCTTCTCTTGGAGAAGACGACTCAACCCATACGGGGTATAAACTTTCACCAGTTCGGTCAATCGCTGTGCCACACCACCAAAGAGCGCGAACATCTCTACCAATTCACCGTCCCCCGTGCCGCGCGCCATGCCTTGGCCGAATATCCGTTTGAAAAACGATGGTTGTGTAACCTGCCAATGCTTCAGTAGGGTACTTAGTTCTATATTAAGCAGATAGCATACCGCCAATTCTCCGCACAAATTGACCTGCCTGTATTTATCCCACAATACATACTGCTCGGCGTCTGTGGGGTCAGGCGTTTGGATGTCTAAAATATCCACGCAATCCCTGGCATAGTTTTCCGCGTATGGGTCAAGCAATCGCGATTCTATCCAGCCGACATAGGTTTTGTTCAGAGTGTTGTATAGCACGCACTCCCAGATCAAGCCGTCTGTGGATATGGAGGTTTCCCCTGTAGACTCAATCACGGTCGCGGGATTCAAGTCTAAAATTTTTAAGCCCTTTTTGGGGTATTGCATGAGGGGTGTATAGGATGGGGAGTTCGTCCATTTCTTGTTTGTTTCCATAACTCTCCTTTTATTTAATGGGTCTTACGCATATATAAATCATGCCTGCTGGATCAACAGGACACCATAGCGTAGGTGTTGGACTTGAAGTTGGGCTTGAAGTAGGTGTAACGCTTGGAGTCACGGACGGCGTAAGAGTTGGTGTCGGCGTTGGTGTTTCAGTTGGTGTGGACGTATCAGTTGCAATTGCCAAAGTGTTTGTGGGTGTATCAACAGCAGGGGATTGTTCTCCAGTTACAGACGCAAAAGTTTTGCCGACGGTGAAGCCATCGTGATACAGAATTACATCCGTGCTAATGGCTGAATCTCTGTACAAACCCATTGCAACATAATTTTCAACAGGCAATCCGCCACTCAGGTGGATTGTCGAAGTGTAGAACTTCTCCACCACCAACTGCCCGTTATACCATAGCTCAATAAAGCCTATCGTTGGATCAGAACTCCACTTAACGTGCATGACAAAATTATCATACTGACCTTTATTGACAGGTGCTTTCCACTTCACGATATTGGACGAGGATGCCGTGGGTCTATATGTTAATTGCCAGTTGGCATCTCTCTGGCTTAACTGAATGGGCGGCGAACCTGTATGTATGCCTTTCCATTGCACAACCAAGGACCAGCTTGTATTGTAGGGATAATCGTTCGGAAGCATGACTGACCAGCCGTAATATTTTTCCTCCCCGTCGAGTTCATATCTGCCGTCACATTGCTGAGACAGCGTAACTCTCTCAGAGCCAAATATACTGTCTCCATTATTCAATTGAAAACGGTATGAGTAGTTTCCTTGTGCCACAGGATTGTCAACCACAGTGATGCGCCCAAGCACGGCCTCGTTGACTTCGCACCACTGACTTAAATCTCCCGTCTCCGCATCTCCACTCCAAACAATGTCAGGGTCAGGGAGCATGGAAAGAAATGCTTGAGCAGTTGTTTCATATGTTCCCACGCTGATCAACAAGTAGGCAAATACCAGTAAAATGGCAACAACAATTATAGTTATTATATTTTGTGGTGATTTTTTCATAGTGATTCTCCTAAGTTATTAAGCTATCAAAACTCCATTTATCTTCGTGATTTTCAACGATCCAGTAGACGGTGATGCACTCGGCGAGGCTGATGGGCTTGCACTCGCCGACGCACTTGGACTTACAGAAGCGCTTGGACTGGCCGACTCACTCGCGCTAGAACTTGTGCTCGGGCTTGCTGACGGACTGATACTCGCACTTGGACTTGCAGACCCACTGCCGCTTGGCGACACGGACGGCGATGCGCTCACCGATGCACTTGGACTAATCGAAGCCGACTCACTTGCCGAAGGCGACACGGACGGACTAGCACTTTCAGATACAGACGGGCTTGCCGAAGGCGACACACTTCCACCAGACGGTGAAGCCGACTCACTGGCAGACGGCGAAACGGAAGGCGATATACTTGCAGACGGACTTGCGCTCGGAGATTTAGATGGCGACACCGAAGGCGAAACACTCGCGCTTGGTGATACGGACGGACTCGCGCTCGGGCTCACAGATGGACTTACCGAAGCCGAAGGACTTGCTGACGGCGATGCACTCTGACTCTGACTCGGGGACGCAGACGGCGAAGCTGATCCAACTGATGGCAGTAACGCAAAGCTATATCCAATATAACTGCCGTCACCACCAATTACATTCACACTTACTGCTGCAAGAGCGTTGCCGTTGCGATCCGCAGACCATGCCCCAAACGTGGCATCAGATCCTGTCGCAGTTTCCTGATCATCGCGAATTGTGAACGTGGTGCTGTCATTCGTGAAATTTGCCAGTGCATCTGTAACATCGTTGGACTTCCAGCCAAGGTAAATTACATGCACATCCGTAGCTGTCGGATCAAAGGCGGGGAATACAATCACATCACCAGCAGTTGCATCACCGCCAACAGCCACTGTCGTTGTGTCAAATGGGTCACCTGATGCAACCGCTCCGCGCCATACCGTCGCTATTGCTGTTAGCATTAACGTTGACGTTCCTGCTCGGCTGATCGTCACGGTTGCGCCAGAATCTCCGCCCACTGCGCGTTTGTAGAAAAGAGCAGTCCGCATGTCATCAGCCGCTGTCGCGGAATCAACCTCAAATTTGGTCCCTTTTTCAGTATAGCCGCTGGGAGTGTCGATCTCATTCGCCTCTTCAACAATGTTTTTGGACATCACTGAAATAACAATGATGTCATTTGCGTTGAGTGCCGGCAATGTAATATCAAGGGTCGCAGGAGTGGCGATTACGGCAACGATCGTACTTGACCCAACATAGGTTACAGCCATTAGCTACTCCACTCCGGAACAGGTGCAAACTTGTCAATCAGCCAACCCAGTTTATGAACAGCCTTGTCCCATTTATTGTTTAACCATAAATCTTGTGAATATTTGCGCGCTTTATCAATGCCAGGATTTGGATAGGGGAAGCCAAAGTCGGCGCCCTGCGTCCGAAACATGTGTGCATACCAGGTCTTTTTATTGACAATCACTCTCCCACCAGAAAGCCACGTCTTACAGGCAACCTCTGTCCCTTGCTGACCCCATGAGCCGTGCTTCTCATCGCATAGATTTAATTCAAAATATTTCTCGCGTGTCACCATGAAGCATGAGCCTTGGATGCTCATGCTTTCCACCAAGTCACCTTCCTGCCGTCTCTTATAATCCTCCCAATACTGGAAATGCAGGCCTTTGTCAAAACGATAGGCAGTACTTTTCGGACTGCGTTTTGCAATCCAAACAATATCCTGCGTAGTCGGCAATCCGCATTCAGTGCAGACTCCAGACGGTCCCTGATAGCGGCGATGTCCTTTCTCGCAGACCCAGTCAAAGGCATGCAGGTTTTTCATCAGCGGGACCATCGTCATGTCGGCTTGCATGTCCTTCATCATCTTTACGTCAAAGCCCTGATCGAATGAGCAGTGAGCATCCACCTTCATGAGATATTTTGCGTCCGATAATCGAGCCGCTTCGTTGGTCGCCGCTCTCTGGCCAATGCTCTTGGAGTGATGGACAAGGGTCAGACGTGGGTCGTCAGGAATCGGTTCGCTTGACCACTGACCATCCAACACGCAGATGACTTCCGTATCACCTTCGATGTGCGCGAAAATATCCGCAATCGTGCGGGCCAGGAATTGTTCATTGCGGGCTGGAATCAAGATAGACAGGTCAGTCATTTTCTATTCGACCAGTTCCTTTACAGGCGCAATCGGTACGTGTACTGCAATCAAATTCAGCGCAAATCTTCGGACGGCTTGCATAGATGGCACAAGACCCATCATCCTGCAATTGCATGCATCGGTGGAAAATCTTTACCTTCCCGCCACCAAGATCAATGGCATTGGCAAATAAATTCGTAAGGGTTTCATCACTCAACCCATGCGCCATGACAAATTCCTGTCCTTCCACTGACATTCTTTCAGGAAAGACAAGATCAATTGTGTTAATATCAATGTCCAAACAGCAAGCGGGAAGATTGTTCATATGCACCTCTCGAAAAATCCAGTAATAGACTTCTGCCAATCAAAGCGGCTCTTTGTTTCGGCAATCTCGTCATCACTTACAGACCGCATAGCCGCTTTGAACAACTTCTTCAACCTGGCAACGGTATCTTTAACCGAGCCTTCGGGGATGAACTCTGCCAGTCCATCAAACCATTGGCGGTAATTCGGCGTATCGAACATGATCGGACGCACACCACAAAGCAGGGCTTCCACGGCCGGCATCTCAAAGCCTTCCTTGCGCCGCAGGGATGAAATCCATTTACAACTGCAATATAACTCCCGCATCTGGTCATCACTAACCCCGGACACATAATCCACAATCGGGTTGGAGTTGAAATTCTCGCCAATGTGCAGGGCGCGTGCGGCTGTCTGCCAAGCCGCGAGCTGCACTTCTCCAATACATTCCGCCTGATAACAATTCCCAATCGTGCCCACGATATATTTCTTTTTCGCCTCCTGCGGATAAAACAAATCCGAGCCGGCGGCAAGTGGGGCGTGATAAAAATTTGAAGTATGCTCCTTCAGATCGTAGTAACTCCATACGACTTTTGCGTCTTTCCAAAGTGGATACCAGTCCTGCGGGTTGGGATTGCGTGTGCTTTTCAAGGCGTATTGAATCACGGCATAGTTCCTGACTTGCGCTTTGATCTCTTGCGCATATCTAATCGTATGTTCGTTCCTACCCGTTACGTGCAAAACGATCAATTCCGCTTGAGCGGGATCGTTCACCCGTTCCAAGTTGGAAGGCAGGTTCGCAGATAAGGCCGTGATGATCCGCGAAACGCTCCAGGCTGTTGATAGAGTCCCTAGATACACATTCATGGTTTCACCCACATCCAAGAGCGTTTGCCATCCCGCACCTGTCCTTCAATTTTCGCCTTTGTGCCGACCACGAACCAGGGCTTGATCTTGTACGCCCACGTATAACCCACAACTGCGGGGATGACGTGACAGCGGCTATCGACCGTGGTTGTCTCATAATAATCATGGCCGGCCACGACTCCGCCGCTCCGAACCTTTTTGCTCCAATGAATGATGTCCTGCGTCACAAATGGGTATTCATGATTTGCGTCAATGTAGACAAAATCGAGGCTCTTATCGGGGAACATCTTGACAGCTTCCATGCTGAATTTATTGATAAATTCCACATCGTATTTCTGCAAACGGGAAATCGCCAACGCAAGAGCGTCATCCATTTTCTTTTGAGTAAATTTGTCTCGATACTCTGGATACAACGTCCACGAGTCCACACAATACAATTTCAGTTTCAGAATCCCCTCGCAAATGATCAGAGAGTATGAGCCGGCATCCACGCCAATCTCAGCGCCCACCGTGAATCCAAGTTCCGTAAACAATGCAGGCAGATTATCCCTGCTCATGTTTGGGATCTCCACAGGCAGTTTTCGCCAGTCTTGCAGGCTGTACTTATCCAAAATATATTTCAGCGTATCCATTGTTCTCCAGAGGGAAACGGCATAAACCGCTCCACCAGCCAAATCAGATCATGTTTCCTGCAATTCCATTTATTGTTCATCCAATAATCAACACAAAACTTGTTGCCTTCCACCATCTCAGCGTGACCAATGCGGGTGTAGGGAATTCCAAGTTCTTTTTTGTGCGCTTCCCTGTATGGGATGCCTTTCCACAGATGGGCATACCAGGTCTTCTTGTTGGTCATAACCCTGCCACCACCGAGCCACGTTTTTAGACCAATCTCCTGCGCTTCCCCAATGAACGTGCCATACCCCTGCTCTTGCAGGTTGCCAATGCGCTTCGTGAAGTGTTCCTTGGTCATGAACCACGCACTCCCCTGAAAGGTCATGTTCTCGTCAATCAGCTTGTCGACTCGGCTGGCAGTTCTTTCATCCCACACCCAAGCATGAAGACCAATCCTCATATTGTGTATACTTTGATTGTGATGAGGCCAACCCAAATACTCATAATCCACGAATGGACGCTCTCGTTTGATTGACCATGTTTCGATATCCAAAGAATACTTGCGCGGAACAACCACCCAATCCTTGTCACAGTCGGCTTTCAATACCTCATCAAAACCTTGGGCAAACATGCAATGAGCGTCCATCTTTAGGATGTACTCGCCTTTTGCAATCGCAACCGCCGAATTGATGGATGCCCGCATTCCGCGCCGTTCGCGGTGAACAAGGGTCAGGCGGGGATGATCCTCGGGCAATGCCGTCGGCCAGTACCCATCGAGGATAACGATCACTTCGATGTCACCAATTGCTTTCTTAAACAAATCGTCAACAGTTTGCTTAAGATACAACTCATGTCTTGCGGGGATGATGATGGACAGTTTCATGGCTAATAAGAGATTATGTAATTCAAAGTAATGTAGGGCTGTAAGTTGTTATGAGCCGATCCACTTCCTGCATTCTGATTAGTGGCCGTGGCATTTTGATTAGTTGGCGTGGCATTTTGATTTGTTGGCGTGGCGCCTGTAATGGAGATTGAGGTCGCATTGTTCGCGGCAGTTTCATTCAAAATGCTGGAAGATTCATCCGAGGTTCTGATGTCTAACTCAAAACCACTTGAATACATTGCCGCACCTGTAGCCCCAGTTGTAACACCAGTATATTTTCCAGTATTGTATGTTGCATGATTGTGCGCATTTGGTATGTGATTATGAGGGTTCTGCGTGTGGTTATGAGTATCATTCCCATGAGTGTGGCTATCCTGCGTATGTGTATGAGCGTTCTGTGTGTGCGTGTGTGCATCCTGAGTGTGTCCATGCGCCGCCAGTTCTGCCGTTGTTAGAGCATGGGTCTTTTCTCCACCAACCTCACCCAGCGCATCAAATTCAGTCTGTGCCGCGTCCAATCCAACCGCAACCTTGCCTTTCAGGTTCGGAATGTTGAACGTTGTCGAGCCATTTCCTACTCCATACGTTGTGCCGATCACCGCAAACAATACGGAATAAGTGACTCTGGAAATAGCTGACCCATCGCAGATTAGAAAACCTGTTGGAGCCACCGCCGCACCGTACATCTGGATAATGCCGACTGGAATATTGGAAGCAGAACTCGGGCTCGCAGACGGGCTTGCCGAAGTCGAAGCCGAAGGACTCATGCTCGGGCTGGAACTTTGACTAGCTGACGGACTCTTGCTCGCGCTCGGACTTGCAGATGTGCTGGCGGATGGCGATGTGGACGGGCTTGCACTCACGCTCTTTGACGGTGATGTGGATGTAGACGGGCTTGCGCTCGGGCTTGCCGACGGCGAGGATGAAATGCTTGCGGATGGGCTCATGCTCGGGCTCAAACTCGGACTAGCGCTTATCGACGCTCCTTCCCCAATCTCAAAGTAATCATTGCTGGGATGAAAATAAAGTTCAGCAGACGATATTGCATGTCCCACAATCCTGATAATTTCACCAGGAGTCGTGCTTGGGGGAGTAGTCTGTATTATGCCGGGAGTTGTGCCGGCGTACATTGTAGAGCCTGCTGCCATGACAGGGAAATTTACGGAGTCTGTAATCTTTCCATCTGTCAATACCTTTATTTCTTTTCCGGCAGATGACACTGCCAGAAGACACATTCCTAATCTATTCTTGCAGGTTGCGTCTGTATTTGTGTCTACCAGCCACCAACGTTCATCTAAGGATGACTGATAAACCAGATTTCCATAATCCAACGCACTGCCAGAAACTCCGTATTCCTCTTTGTTTTCATTGGGAGTAGCAGGAGGATTGATGATTGTTGTTATTATGCTTTCCCCACTACCCCCCAGTTTCTGCAGTAGGGCAATATCGTCCTCCGTCTTCGTCAGACGGGTCAGGATATTGTTTTCAAGCAGGTGTTTTGCAAGGCGATCTTCCACGATCAGATCTCCTCGCAGACAAGAACGGCTTTCTTGATCTTGTCGTCATATTGCAATACGCGAATAAAGGCTGTTCCATGAAACCCCAATCCGTTATTCAGATATCCAAAAGATTTCAATTCCACCGATCCACTGTAGCCGGCTCGTATATGCAGAAACGCATTGCCTTTATCTATAGTGGTTAGTGCCAGTGTATTGCGGGGAAACGCGTATTGCGCCAGGCGCACGACAGCCAGCCGATCTACATCGGCCTGTGATTGTCCTTCGGAAAATAGTCTCTGCCGTCTTCCGTATTTTGCAACGGATGCAACATCCACGGCGTTGGCTGTGAACTTAACTTGATCCAACCCAACTCCGAGAATAGTAATATCGTTGTATATCTCTCCCTGTTGTATCAAGACAGAACTGTTATTTTCAATGTTTAACCCCTCTTCCAGGCGCAATGCACTGGGAGTATAGAGCGTTGGCTGCATGTCAACGAATATTTTCAGCTTCCCATCCGTGACAACAGGGCGGAAGTCCAGGCGTGTCTGCGCCTGCGATAACGCTCTCTGAAGATATGTATAAACATTGGACATGTCTACGACAGATGAATAGGAGATGCCATCATCGTATGTTCCAATTTGCAGCAGGGTGGGTTCTATTGCATTGACAATCCCAAGGACCTGAGAGAACACTGCGCCCCACGATCCCGACACAGATTGAGTATAAGAGCCGACTCGCTGACCGAATAACCACATGGCGCTTTTGGCGTTGACTGTAATAACCTTGGGAGACCAGGGACGTGGGGGGGTGATGACGCCGACCCATGCGTCTAATTTGTCATCTTCTATCAGTAAATAGTTTCCGAATTCTACATATTGTTCCATTCCCTGAGCTTTGGTCATGAAATTGGCAGAACCTATGTCATTCAATACCCACTCACGAAATGCAGGACGTGCAATCTCGTAGATCAACGTACCTGTTCGGTTGAAAATACGCATCCTGGAGGTCATGACAATGCCCTGTCTTCATAACTAAATGCAAAAGTAATTTGAGCTGCATCAGTAATTGAAATTAAATTAGCTTGAGACGGCAATAATGGAAACCATTCCGCCCGTATTGGCATATCTACAAGCGCATTGATTGCATTCGTTCCATCGAAAAGCACAATAGTCTTCTCTTTCGTATTGACAATTACAGTGGTGTTCAATGCTAACGAAAGGTTTAAGAGCATAGTGTATCCATTTGCCGCATTGGTTAAGGTAGACTTCATCTGAAAGTTTGAATTTTCTGATGATACGGAAATCGTGGGGACTTGGGTGGAATCAATGACAGCTGTAAATTCGGTAAAGTCTATAAGAGTGTTTCCAAGATATGAATAGGGTGGCTCTCCATAGAGTGACAAAATTATGTATGGGTAGCTTGCTCCTAAAGCAACTGATGAATGTGCATCTAATGCTTCGAATCCACCACTTGCCACAGGAGTTGCTTCTGTCCAAATTACATCCCAAGTTCCTACGGTTATAGCAGCCTGCAACTTTATTTCAGGCCAATAGACATCAGCTCTAAATTTATTGCCAGTAGCGGTAACAGTTGTAATGCCACATGGATTGTACAATTGCCAATATGCTATAAATCTCAGATATTGACTGACAATGTCCGACAAACTCAGTATTCCTATTGCTGTATAGGGATTTACTCCAGGCGGCATCAGTCCCACTCCTTGTGCCGCAGAGTACAACTTAGTTGATGAACCTGTTGATTGACCACCAGATGTGTCAAGCGAGGATCCTACCCATTGCCCACCAGATGTGTCAAGCGAGGATCCTACCCATTGCCCAGATCTCAAGCCGGCGGGATTTCCAAACTCCTCATAAACGTGTGATGTGTTCGTGGATGTGACAAGATTAATGATCGGCTTGTTGGTATCGTCCACCACATAAGGTCGGGTAATAGTGGCATCTCCATAATACATCCATACATCATGGGTAACAAAGTAAACGGTATCTCCTACAGAATGTGCTCCAGCAGAAGTCAAACGTTCAGCGCGGGTGCATCCCGTCAATTGTCGCAGACCAACATTCACGCCCGTATACACAAATATCTCAGTACCGATCAAAATGTTTCCTGTGATTGGGATAGTCGGCATCAAAGCGATATTTGCGGCTGTTTCCTCGAGGGTAATCGTGCCGACCGCCCCAGCCCCGGCAATAGCTGCACCCAAAGTCATATTGGTATTGGCCGGCTGAGTCCAATTGATCCAAATCGTGGTTGTGGCTGAATTGATCCCGCCTCCGCCGAACCAGCGCTTTACCTCTACTCCATCAACAAAGATGCGTAAGTCTCCGCCCGAAGCCAGCATTTTTCCAGCTGCAACAAGTGCGGCAGTATTTAATCCGCCATTAGTTATATCCAACGGATACGAGTTCAGGGCATTCGGGCTCTTGTTTATGATCTGAACAAATCGTTTATAAAGAAATCCAAAACTGCCTGCGCCGGTGGGGGTGATAGTGATGATCGGAAGTGCCGGTTGATTTCCTAGTGGAGTGATTGTGCCATTGCCTGTGCCATTGACCAATATTGTTTGGGTGGACGGTGTGTACACTTTCCAGATCGGGTCGTCTACTTCAAATACTACACCAAAGGATGCTGTGCTTCCCTCTATCGCTTCCTCATTAATCCCGAGACAGATAGCGTTAAGATACCAGGTACGCCCGAACTCATCGGTTGACAATAACTGATGTTGGTCTTCTCCAAGGACATCCATTGCAATAATCAGATCGTTCTTATTCGGGTCTACATCGGTAAAGTTTACTGTGATGGTTTTTATATTCCCCACGTAATTCTTTGCTGAGAATTGGGGGAAATTTTGTGATCGTGGAATACTATTTGTGGTAATCCCCTGGATATTCCAGTCGTACTTCACAAGCCAGTCGCTGGCCACTTTGTTTTTTTGTTGGAAAAGAAATCCATTGAACGCGTGTGGAATGAGTCTCATGCTGTCTTGTCCTTAACCCAAACCCTGGAGCGTTTCAATAAACCCG
>Ga0184615_10001669_pt1 | contig 11929 bp, 8 predicted proteins | sample PLM4_65_coex_FD_133134 | JGI IMG/M metagenome (GOLD analysis project Ga0184615, IMG submission 133134) | Groundwater sediment microbial communities from an aquifer in East River, Colorado, USA - PLM4_65_coex | ecosystem: Environmental > Terrestrial > Soil > Riparian zone | place: USA: East... | reverse complement strand
GCGTGTCATCTGATCGAGCTGCTCGCCGACGAGTGGATGGTCGTTTGGGCGTTCTTCGAGCGCTGGCAGTACGGCCGCGATTCCGTGCAGCCGAATCACACGGCGTTCAACGAGCAGCAGTGGGGGGCGGTGTTCGCGCCGGGCGCGGACGGGCTCGGCCGCCGCCGCACCGCGAGGATGCTGTTCGACGGGCCATTCGGTGTCCGTGAGGCCTTCGAAAATCCGCGCGGCATCTTCGCGGGCCTGGTCGCGCTCGGCGCGACCGAACGCACCGCGCCGGCCTGGGAGGCGAGCAATGCGCGGCTGCTCGAGCGGCTGGAGACGCACTTCGGTGTGCACGACTTCGCTCTCGGCGGGCTTCCCTCGCTGGCAGACTTCGGCCTGCTCGGGCCGCTCTACGCGCATCTCTATCGCGATCCGGTCGCGGGCTTCGCATTGCGCACGCGCTTCCCGCTCGTGACGGAGTGGGTGGAGCGCACGAATCACACGAACGCGCTCAACGCGCGCACGTACGGCCAGAAGCTCTACGGGCTCGACGCGGACAGGAACCTGGTCGCGCGGCCCGCAACCAGCGACGGCGGGGAATGGCTCGGCGACGATCGCGTGCCCGCGACGCTGCTGCCCGTGCTCGAGGTCTTTTTCGCCGAGATGTGGCCGATGCTGCAGAGCACTCTCGCGACGCTTCGCGCGTATCTCGCGAGCGGACGGCACCAGCCCGGCGGCGAGCTACCGGGCAAGACGTTCACGCCGACGCCCGGCTTCGAAGCGCTGCAGACCGGCGACGGCCCGCTTACGCACGAGTTCGAGATCGGCGGCCTGCGCGCGCGCCGCATGGTCGTGCCGTACCAGGTCTGGATGCTGCAGCGCCTTGCGGGCGTGCTGCGCGAATGCGTCGCGAACGAGTCAGGGCGCACTCAGGTCGAGGCGCTGCTCTCCCAGCTCCCGAACGGGAAGGAGCTGCTGCGGCTCGATGCCGAGCTCGCGGACGTTCGTGTGCGCAAGGTCGGCGGAAGGCTCTTCGCGTGAAGCAAGAGAGCGAGACGACCGACGGCCGCGTTCGGCGCAGCGAGCGCAGCCGCGCGGCAATGGTGCAGGCGCTCTTCGATCTGGTGGGCGAGGGCGTTCTGCAGCCGACCGCTCAGCAGGTCGCCGAGCGCGCGAACGTCGGCATCCGCACCGTCTTCCGGCACTTCTCGGACATGGACAGCCTGCTCGCCGAGATCGACGAACGCGTGCGCACACAGGCGCTGCCGCTTCTACAAGAGGCGCGCAGCGGCGGCGGCCTCGATGGCCGCGCACGCGGTCTGGTGGAGCGGCGCATCCGCTTCTTCGAGCAGATCGCACCGTACAAGCGCTCGGGGAACATTCAGCGCTGGCGCTCCGCCTTCGTCGCGCGCCAGCACGCGGCGCTCGTGCGCGAGCTGCGCGCGGATCTGCTCGGCTGGCTCCCGGAGCTGCGGCGCGCGCCGGCGGAGCTCGTCGAAGCGCTCGACGTCGCGCTCTCGTTCGAAGTCTGGGATCGCCTGCGCACGGATCAGCGGCTCGGGCGGGAACGCGCGAGCGCGGCGATCGGGCGGCTCGTTGCCGCATTGCTGAACACCCTCTAGCGAGGGCAGTCGGAGGCGTCGTCGTGAGGGGTGAGGAGCTCTTGATCGTCGGAGCGCCGGGCTCGCCGTACAGCCGCAAACTGCGCGCGGTTCTGCGCTATCGGCGGATCCCGTTCGTCTGGGTGCAGGCCGGCGGGCCGGAGTCGCGCTCACTTCCGAAGCCGCGCGTCGAGCTGCTGCCGCAGCTGATCTTGCGAGGGAAGGATGGCGTGCTCGAAGCGCGCGTCGACTCGACGCCGCTGATTCGCGAGCTCGAGTCGCTCCACCCCGGGCGCTCGGTGATTCCGCCCGATCCCGTCGTCAATTTTCTCGACGCGCTGCTCGAGGACTATGCGGACGAGTGGCTCACCAAGGCGATGTTCCACTACCGCTGGGTGTTCGCGCCCGACATCGCGAAGGCGTCCGCGATTCTGCCGCGCTGGCGCCGCACCGATCAGCCCGAGAGCCAGGCCATCGAGCTCGGAAAGGTGTTCGCCGAGCGTCAGATCGGCCGGCTTGGCGTCGTCGGCTCCAATCCCACGACCGGTCCCGTGATCGAGGAGAGCTACCGGCGCCTGCTTCGCTCGCTCGCCGCACAGCTCGAGCACTCGCGCTTCGTGCTGGGTGGACGCCCGAGCGCGGCTGACTTCGCTCTCTTCGGTCAGCTCACGCAGCTCGCGGGCTTCGATCCGACGCCGACCGCGATCGCGCTCCAGCTGGCCCCGCGCGTCGCCGCATGGGTCGAGGTGGTCGAGGATCTCTCCGGCCTCGAGCCGAAGGACTCTGACTGGGTCACGCGCGACGCGCTCCCCGAGACACTGCGCGCTCTGCTCGCCGAGGCGGGGCGCGTCTACGCAGTTTTCCTGCTCGCGAACGCCGACGCGCTAAAACGCGGCACAGCGCGCGTCGAGTGCACGATCGACGGCCGGCCTTGGTTGCAGCAGCCATTCCCCTACCAGGGCAAGTGTCTGCAGTGGCTGCGCGAGCACCGTGCGGCGCTCTCGACCGACGACCGCCGCGAAGTCGATGCTGCGCTCGCCGGCACGGGCTGCGAGCGGCTCTTCGCAGTGTAGGGCGGGGGCGGACTCAGCCGAGCTCGCGCGGCTCCGCTTCGATCGACTCGCGCAGATCGTGCTTGCGCAGCGGCAGGGAGCGGATGCGCTTGCCCGTCGCGGCGAAGACCGCGTTCGCGAGCGCCGCGGCGCTCGGCGGCGTGCCCGGCTCGCCAGCGCCTCCCGTCTTGGCGCCCGACGCGATGATCCGCACCTCGATCACAGGCGCGTCGGCCAGGCGAACCATCGGATAGTCGGCGAAGTTCTTCTCGACGACGTGACCCCGCTCGATCGTGATCTCGCCGTAGAGCGCGGCCGTGAGCCCGTAGATGATCCCGCCTTCGATCTGCGCCGCGAAGCCGTCGGGGTGGACGACCTCGCCGGGATCGGCCGCGCAGAACACGCGCTCGACACGCGCGCGGCCATCTTCGCCGACGGAGATCTCCGCGACCTGCGCGACGATCGTGTTGAAGGACTCCTTGAGCGCGATGCCGCGGCCGCGCCCCTTCGGCAGCGGCGTTCCCCAGCCCGACATCGCCGCGACCGCTTCCAACACCGCGCGGTGACGCGGGGCGCCGGCGAGCAGGTCGCGGCGATACTCGAACGGGTCGCGCTTCGCCTCGTATGCGAGCTCGTCCATGAATGACTCGATGAAGAAGCCGTGGTGGCTGTTGTCGACGCTGCGCCACGGCCCGAACGGGATCGGGTCCGTGCCGTTCACGTAGCGCGCGGCACGATCGGCGATGCCGTACGCGATCCAGGTCGCATCCTCGGGATCGTGTTTCTCCGTGAACTCGTGCAGCCAGGCGATCGGACGGCCGCTCGCGTCGAGCCCGCCCTTCATGCGCGCGATCGAGGCCTGACGGTAGTTGTCCTGCGTCATGTCCTCTTCGCGCGACCAGATCATGTTCACCGGTCCGGCGACCTGCCGCGAGATCGCGATCGCCTGCTCCAGGTAGTTCAGCGTGGAGCCGCGGCGGCCAAAGCCACCACCCATCGCCGTGTGGTGCAGGCTGACGTTCTCGAACGGCAGGCCCGCGACCACCGCGGCATGTGCGCGCGCGCCGAGTCCGTCCTGGAAGCCGCCCCAGATCTCGAGCTTGTCGCCCGTCCGCTCGATCGTGCAGCTCATCGGCTCCATCGTCGCGTGCGCGAGATACGGCACGCGATACGTCCGCTCGACCACCTGCACGGCGCCGCGCAGCGCCTTGTCCGTGTCGCCGAAGCTGAAGTCGGTCTCGAGCCCGCCCCGGTCGAGCGCCTGCTCCATGCCCGCGTAGATCGACTCGGAGCTGTGCGCGGCGCCGCCGCCCTCGTCCCAGAAAAGCGTGAGGGCGTCGGCCGCTTGCTTCGCGCGCCACCAGTTGTCGGCGATCACGGCCACACCGCCGGGTGTCGCGACCACCTGCTTCACACCGCGGCGGCTCGTGACCTCCGCCGCGTCGAAGCGCGCGACCTTTCCGCCGAAGACGGGGCATGACCGCACGGCCGCATACAGCATCCCCGGCAAGCGCATGTCGACGCCGTAGCGCGCACTGCCGTCGACCTTGGCCGGGATATCGAAGCGCGCCTTCGAGGTGCCGACGATCGTGTACTCGCTGCGCGGCTTCAGCGGCAGATCCGCGGGCGGATCGAAGTCCGCCGCGCGCGTGGCGAGCTCGCCGAAAGTCGCCGAGCGGTTGGAGGCAGCGTGCGCGAGGCGGCTGTTCTTCGCGGTGATCTCCGCCGACGGAACGCCCCATTCGGCGGCGGCAGCCTGGATCAGCATCCAGCGCGCGGCGGCGCCCGTGCGCATCATCCCGTCGACGCCGGTGGCCCGCACCGACAGGCTTCCGCCGGTGACCTGCAGATGCTTGAAGTCGGCGATCTTCCGCGCGGCGAAATCGCTCGGCCCGGCGAGCAGCGACGGGATCGACGTGTCGCCGCGCAGGTACGCGCGCGCGAGCGGACCGTTTGCGAACGCCGGATCGGCCGGCGCCTGCTCCATGCGCACCAGGCTCCAATCGGCGTCGAGCTGCTCGGCGAGCATCATCGGCAGTGACGTGTGCACGCCCTGCCCCATCTCGGAGTGCGGGACGATCACGGTGACGGTGTTGTCGGGCCGGATCATCACCCAGGTCGTGAGCAACGTCTCGTCGCCGTTCGCCACGAGCGCCCGCGCTGCGGGCAGATTCGAGAACGGGCGCAGCGCCAGGCCAAGCACGAGTCCGCCGCCGGCGAGCGCTCCGCCGACGATGAAGGCGCGACGGGAAATCACGGCTGCCATCTCGCGCTCTCCTTCACGCCTTCGCGGCGGCGTGGATGGCCGCGCGAATCCGGGTGTACGTCCCGCAGCGACACACATTGGTGATCGCAGCGTCGATCTCGGCATCGCTCGGGTCGGGCGTCTCGCGCAGGAGGCCGACGACGGCCATGATCTGGCCCGGTTGGCAGTAGCCGCACTGCGGAACCTGCTTCTCGATCCAGGCTTTCTGCACGCGGTGCAGCGTGTCGCGCTGCGCGAGGCCCTCGATCGTGGTGATCTTGCGGCCCGCGACCGCCGCGACCGGAAGCGTGCAGCTGCGCATCGGCTCGCCATCGACGAGCACCGTGCACGCACCGCAGTACGCGACGCCGCAGCCGTACTTCGTGCCGGTCAGGTCGAGCTCGTCGCGCAGCGCCCAGAGCAGCGGCATGTCGGCTTCGACGTCGATCTCGTGGACGGTTTCGTTGACGGTGATCTGCACGGCTGCGCTCCTCTCGGCAGGATCGCCGCAAGGTAGACGGGATTGCAGAAATAGTCATCTCGAATCTCGGCGTGGGTCAGCCGGAGATCGACCGGAATCCAGCGAATAGAGGCCTCGACGCAGGAGCAACGGGCAGGATCGACAGACTGACCACTTTCGCGTATACGGTCAGAATGGCGCGTGCACTCGACAAGCGAGCGGCGATCCTCGCCGCGGCGCAGACCTGCTTCTGGCGCAACGGCATCCGCCGCACCGCGATCGAGGACGTCGCGCGCGAGGCCGGGGTCGCCAAGGGCACGGTCTACCTGTACTTCGCTTCGAAGGCGGAGCTCTTCGCGAGCCTCGCCGGCGAGATGTGCGCCGCCGCGCTGGCGGGCGTGCACGCCGCGTTGGCGGCCCGCGGCGCGCTCACGCACCGGCTCGCTGGCGCGCTGGACGCGAAGATCGGTTACTTCCATCGGCTGCTCGCCGGGAGTCCGCACGCGGCCGAGCTGCTCGAGTCCAAGGCGGCGGTGGCGGAGCGCAGCTTCGCGGCGCTCGAGCGGGATTTCCACGGCGCGATCGACCGCGCGCTGGCTGAAGCCAAGGTCGGCGGCGATGCGCGCGCGCGCGCGGAGCTGCTCGAACTGATACTGGCCGCGGCGTACGGGACCGCGCGACAGGCCGAGCTGCGCGGCGAGACGTCGCCCGAGGTCTATCGCGCGCGCCTGCAGCTTCACCTCGACCGCTTGATCGGCGCCGGGAGCCGCGCGCGCCACGCTACGCCCCGCGCAGCACGCGCACGTTCTCGCGCCTCATCGTGAGCTTCTCGGCGTCGAAGTGCTCCATCAGCGGGACCGTGTGCTTGCGGCTCTGGCCCGTGAGCAGTTTGTAACCGGCCGGATCGATCTGGCCGTTCGCGCGCAGATAGGCGACGACGCGCGCGCGCAGCGCGGCAACCGCCGCGGCGTCGAAGAACAGGTCCGACGAGACGCGCACGAGCTTCTTCTCGCGCGCCAGATGCTCGCAGACCGCGCGCAGCTCGCGCAGCTCGCAGCGGAGCTCGCGCGCCAGGACCTCCAGCGTATCGGGCGCGAGTCCCGAAGCCAGCAGGCGCGCGTGCAGCGCGAGCGCGAGCGCGGAGTCACCGGCGTGCGCGCGGTGGCCCGGCACGCGCCAGCCCGTCGGCGAAGCCTCGAGCGCCTCGCTGCGTGCGGCGGCATCGAGTGCCGCTCGCAGCGCCTCGTCACCGGCCAGTGTCGGCACGCGCGCGCGCACCTGCGCGAAGCCGGCCCACGCGTCGGTCGGAGATTGCAGGAGATGCGCACGGACGGCGCGCGCGGCTACCTCGCAAAGGTCGGCGAACGCGGCGGGATCGAGCCAGTGATCGGCAGAGACGCGCACGCCTGCCTGACCCTCGAGTGAGCGCAGCTCGCAGGCGAGCTCCGCGCGCGAGCTGCCGCGCCAACCCGCGCGCGCGAGCCGCGCCGCCAGCCACGCCTCGCGGTTCCCCGCCGCGGCGAGCGCGAGATCGGCGGCGCGATCCGCGCGCTTGCGGCGGCCCGGTCGCGGCGCCGCGTCCAGAATCCGGCCGCCTCCCCAGGTCCAGCCGGCGTGCTTGAGTCTTTTGTAGCCGCGCACGATGAAGCGATCGCCCTCGACCGCGGCGAGCGGGCGATCGAGCCGCAGCTCGACCAGCGCCACGTCTCCGGGCAAGAGGACCGGCCGGTCGAGGATCGAGATGCGCGCGCCACGCTGCGCCGTGCCCAGATGGATCGCGACGCGCGCGCCGGTCTTGAGCGGCGGCGCGCCGGGCAGGAGCCGCAGCTCGGCCTCCACCCGCGCGCGCGGCGCGACGCGCTGCGGTGTAGCCACGATGCTCCCGCGCGGCACGCTCTCGACCTCGACGCCCTGCAGGTTCACTGCGACGCGCGAGCCGGCTAGCGCTCGCTTCACGGCCTCGCCGTGCACCTGCAGTCCGCGAATGCGCGCGAGCTGCGCCGCCCGGCCGTCGTCGGGCCAGAGCTCGATGCTCTGACCCTCTTCGAGCGGCGCGCCGCGCAGCGTGCCGGTGACGACCGTGCCGAAGCCGCGCATGGAGAAGGCGCGATCGACGGGCAGCCAGGCGGGGCCGTCGCGAAGCGTTCGCGGCGGCGCGGCGCGCGCCACCGCCTCGAGCGCCGCGCGCAGCGCTTCGAGACCGGCTCCGGTCACGGCCGAGACCGGCACGATCGGCGCACCCGCGAGGCAGGTGCGCTCGAGCTCTTCCGCGACCTCGAGCTGGGCGAGCTCGAGCAGGTCGGCCTCCACCGCGTCGGCCTTGGTCAGCGCCACCACGCCGCGCTCGATCCCGAGCAGATCGCAGATCGCCAGGTGCTCGCGGCTCTGCGGCATCATGCCCTCGTCGGCCGCGACCACGAAGAGCACCAGGTCGATGCCGGTCGCACCGGACACCATCGTGTGTACCAGGCGCTCGTGGCCGGGCACGTCGATCACCGAGAGCTTCAACCCCGACGGCAGCACGAGCGGCGCGAAGCCGAGCTCGATCGTGATCCCGCGCGCCTTCTCCTCGGGCAGCCGGTCGCAGTCGACCCCGGTCAGCGCGCGGACGAGCGTCGTCTTGCCGTGATCGATGTGCCCCGCGGTCCCGAGTACGAGCGCGTCCGCCGTCATCCGATCCGGTCGAAGCCGGTGTAGGGCACGAGCGCTCTTGGGATCGCGATCGAGCCGTCGGCACGCTGGTGATTCTCGAGCAGCGCGATCGGCGCGCGCGACGCCGCGATCGCCGTGCCGTTCAACATGTGGCAGAAGCGCGTCTTGCCGGAGTCGCTCTCGCGGAAGCGCACGCCGAGCCGGCGCGCCTGATAGTCGGTGCAGTTCGAAGCGCTGGTGATCTCGCCCCAGCCGCCGCGCTCGCCGCGACAGGTCATCCACGCCTCGAGGTCGTACTTGCGGTACGCCGGCGCGCCCAGATCGCCCGTGCAGACGTCGACGACGCGGAACGGGATCTCGAGCGCGCGGTAGATCTCTTCCTCGATCGCGACCAGCTCCGCGTGCATCGCCTCGGACTCCTCGGGTCGCGTGATCGCGAACATCTCCACCTTGGTGAACTGGTGCACGCGGTACAGGCCGCGTGAGGCGCGTCCGTGGGCGCCGCCCTCGGTGCGGAAACAGTGCGACAGCCCGCAGTAGCGCAGCGGCAGACGCGAAGCGTCCAGGATCTCGCCGGAGTGGATCCCGCCGAGCGTGATCTCGGCCGTGCCGACGAGCACGAGATCGGTCTCGGCGATCGAGTAGATGTTCGTCTCGCTGCCGCGCGGGTTGAAGCCGAGGCCCGCCGCGATCTCGCCGCGCGCGACGTCGGGCGTCTGAAACAGCGTGAAGCCGCGCTTGCGCAGAAAGTCGAGCGCGAAGCGCATTAGCGCGTGCTCGAGCAGAACCATCTCGTTCTTCAAAAAGTAGAACTTCTGCCCGGCGACCTTCGCGCCCGCTTCGAAGTCGATCAGGTCGTGCTTGGCGGCGAGCTCGACGTGGTCGAGCGGCGTGAAGCCGAACGCGGGCGGCGCTCCGACGATGCGCAGCTCGCGGTTCTGCTCGTCGGTGCCGCCTTCCGGCACGTCGGGGTGGGTCATGTTCGGGACCAGCCCGTGCAGGGCGGCAAGCTCTTCGCGAACCGCGGCGAGCTCGGTCTCGAGCGTGGCCTCGCGCTCTTTCAGCTCCTTGCCGAGGCTGCGCTCGTCGTCGCTGGGCTTGCGGCCCTTGATCTCGCGGGCAAGGGCGTTGCGCCGCTCTTGTACCGATTGCTGCTCGGCAATCAACGCCCGGCGGCGCTCGTCCAAAATCGCGAGCCGGTCGAGGTCGACGGAGACATTGCGCTTTGCGCAGTTTGCCCGAACCGCGTCCAGATTCTCGATGATGAAGCGCAGATCGAGCACGGCGAAGACCCTTTTTCTTGCGGCAGGTCGCTGGGTTGGGCCATTCTACGGGCTCGCTCGGTCGTGCGGTAGGTCTGGTCTCGGGCAGCGGCGGCAGGCGGGAACTCAAGCGGCACGCGCGAACGTGGAGAGGTGGCCGAGTGGTCGAAGGCGGCGGTCTTGAAAACCGCAGGCGCGCGAGCGTCCGGGGGTTCGAATCCCTCCCTCTCCGCCATTGGCTTGTCGCGCTCTGCGCCTGCTGGTTGGCGAGCGCAGCGCACGCGCAAGAGTCGCGCCGTCCGGGCGTCGAGCCTGCGCTTGCGCGCGCGTTTGCCGATCCCGAAGCGGCGGCGGCGATGTTGCGCAGCCAGGCGCGCAGCGCACGTGCGCGCGCGGGTGAGCTGCGCGTCATCGTCGAGCCCCCGCCGGGACTCGGCATCGACGACCTGCCCCTGGCGCGCATGCGCGCGCTCGGCGCGCGCATCGACGGCGAGTCACGCACGCGCGTGCGCATCTCGGGCTCGCCCGAAGTCCTCGCGCGCGTCGCCGAGCTCACCGGGATCGGCGCACTTCGCCTGCCGCTTCTGCCGGTCCCGGTCGAGGGCGCGGGGTCGATCGTCTCGGAGTCGGTCGCGCTCGTCGGCGCCTCGACGCTCCAGGCAAACGGCTTCACTGGCGCCGGCGTCGATGTGGCGGTGATCGACCTCGGCTTCATGCGGCTCGCGGAGGCGCGCGCCGCCGGCGAGATCCCCGCGAACGCGATCAGCAAGGACTACGTCGGTGCCGGCATGGAGACCATCACCGCGCACGGCACGGCCGTCGCCGAACAGCTTGCGGACACAGCGCCCGGGGCGCGCCTGCACTTGATCCTGATCGAGGACGACGTCGACTTCCAGAACGCCGCCGACTACCTGGCCGCGAACGACATCCGCGTCGTGAATCTGTCCGTGAACTGGTTCGGGGCGAGCTACTACGACGACAGCGGACCGATCAGCGCGGTGGTCAATGCCTCGCACGACATCGACGGCGTGTTCTGGGCGGTGGGCGGTGGCAACTGGGGCTATCGCCACTGGCGCGGCGGCTGGCTCGACGAGAATTCGGATAACTGGATCTCGTTCGCGCCCAACGATGACAAGCTCGGCTTGATCGCGGAGCTCTCCGAGGTCTGCATCGTGCTCAACTGGAACCAGTACCCCGGCCAATACGCGGGCACGCGGACGAACCTCGATCTGTACGTCGAATCGAGCGCGAATGTGGTGGTCGCCTCGGGCACGCTCGGCCTTGGCAACCCCTGGACGCCGCTCGAGCAGGCGTGCTTCACACGACAGGTCGCGCAGGAGCCGTACCACGTGCGCGTGAAGCGAGTCTCGGGCCCGACGGCCGGCCTCGACCTCAGAGTCACGAGCTCCTCTGCGGCGATCGAGCTGACAAAGCGCGTCGTCGCGTCGAGCATGGTCGACCCCTCCGTCGCGCACGGCGCGTTCGCAGTCGGCGCGATCTTCCACACCTACTGGAACAATCTTCCGTCGCCGTTCATCGAGGCCTTCTCGAGCCAGGGCCCGACGACCGACGGCCGCCAGAAGCCCGAGCTCGTCGCGCCGGACCGCACCTCGAGCCTGACCTACCCGGGCGCGCTCGGGACCTCGTTCTCGGCGCCGATCGTCGCCGGCGCGGCGGCGCTGATGCTCGAGCAGGAGCCGACGCTCACCAACCTGCAGATCCGCGCGGGCTTGATCGCGGCGGCGCAGGACGTCGCGCCGGCCGGCCACGACGCCGCCTTCGGCTGGGGAAAGCTCGTCGCACCCTTCGTTCCCGCCGTGCCCGATGCCGACGCCGACGGCGTTCCCGACAGCTTCGACGACTGCCCCTTCACTGCCGACCCGACCCAGGCCGACGCCGACGGCGACGGGATCGGGAACGCCTGCGAGTGCGGCGACCTCTCGGGCGACGGGCTCGTGAGCAGCGCGGACGCGGACCTCGTCCGGCTCTGGCTCGCCGGCGCGACGCCCGCGCCCGCCGGGCTCGCGCGCTGCAACGTCGTCGGTCCGGCCGTGCCCGCCGGCGGCGACTGCCGCGTCGACGATTGGGTGGTGCTCGAACGCGCGCTCGCAAGCGCCTTGCCGGGCATCGCGCAGGTCTGCGCCCCGGCCATCGGCTTCTAGTCCCTTCGCCGCCGCTTCGAGGGGTTGTCACGGACCCACGGCACCGGCATCATCGCCGCCGCCGCGGAGAGGTGGCCGAGCGGCTGAAGGCACAGGTTTGCTAAACCTGGGTACGGGAAACTGTACCGAGGGTTCGAATCCCTCCCTCTCCGCCATGCTTTTCCCATTGCGAGATCTCTTCGGAGAGATGGCCGAGCGGTCGAAGGCGCACGCTTGGAAAGCGTGTGTACCGAAAGGTACCGTGGGTTCGAATCCCACTCTCTCCGCCATGGCTTTCTTTCTTGCTTCGCTCGCCTTCGGCTCGCTGCGCGCGCCGCGTTGCGGCGCTTGCCGGCCCCGCCGCGGGCGGCCGCGGACGGGGCCGTCGCGATTGCGAGCACGGCAAATGCGAACGCGGCGATAGCGGGCATCTCGCGGCCTGGGTTGGTTTGCTAAGCTGCCGGCCGTTTCGCGCGCGCCCATAGCTCAGTTGGATAGAGCGTCAGGTTGCGGACCTGAAGGTCGCATGTT
>Ga0184615_10001668_pt1 | contig 11930 bp, 14 predicted proteins | sample PLM4_65_coex_FD_133134 | JGI IMG/M metagenome (GOLD analysis project Ga0184615, IMG submission 133134) | Groundwater sediment microbial communities from an aquifer in East River, Colorado, USA - PLM4_65_coex | ecosystem: Environmental > Terrestrial > Soil > Riparian zone | place: USA: East... | reverse complement strand
TGCTCGCGCGCATCGACCTCGCCCGGCCCGTGCGGCTCACCGGCATCTCCGTCTCGGGGTTCGCCGGCGACGCGGATCGGGCGCAGCTGGACCTGTTCGGCCAGGGCGCGTCGGAGCCGCCGGACGACGGCAAGCGGCGTGCGCTCAACGCCGCCCTCGACCGGCTCGCGGATCGCTTCGGCGAAGGCGCGGTCGTCCCCGCCGACCTCGCCGGCACGCCGCCGCGACGTCGCTGAGCCTCCCCGTCCCCCCCACGGCCAGGCGTTCACCCACCCGGCGAGCGAACGGCGCCGGGCTTCCTCGGCGCGGCGGGGCGCCCCACCTTGTCGGCATGACGGGATCCGAGCCCGAGGTCGCGATCCGCGATCGCCATCCCGACGAGATCGATGCGCGCGCTGATGCCCTCAGGGCGCTCGCCGCCTCGGGCGTGCCTTTTCTCGTGGCCGGGGCGTACGCGTTCTTCGAGTACACCGGGATCTTCCGCGACACGAAGGACCTCGACGTGTTCCTGCGCGAGCGCGACCTCGAGGGCGCCTTCCGCGTGCTCGAGGACGCCGGCTTCCGCACCGAGCTCCTCGACCCGGGCTGGATCGGCAAGGCGTACCGGGGCGAGTACTTCGTCGACCTCATCTTCTCGTCCGGAAACGGCGTAGCGGTCGTGGACGACCTGTGGTTCGAGCACGCGCGCCCGGCGCGGGTGATGGGCGTCGACATCCTCCTCGCGCCGCCCGAGGAGATCATCTGGTCCAAGGCGTTCGTCCTCGAGCGGGAGCGGTACGACGGGGCCGACGTGAACCACCTGCTCCGCGCACGGGCCGAGGAGCTGGACTGGGATCGCCTCCTCTTCCGCTTCGACCGGTACTGGGAGGTGCTCCTCAGCCACCTGCTCCTGTTCCGCTTCGCCTATCCGGGCGAGCGGTCGAAGGTGCCGGACCGCGTGCTCCAGACGTTGCTGCCGCGCGTCGAGGACGAGCTCGGCGCCGATCATCCGCGCGCGCTCTGCCGCGGGATCCTCATGTCTCGCGTCCAGTACCGGCACGACCTGGACCAGCTCGGGTACGAGGACGGCCGTGCCTGGGACGAGGCCGAGCGGGCGGGAGGAGCGGAGCGCAATGGAGCACGGGAACGGGACCTTCCGGCTGGCGGCGGTCGCTGACCTCCACGGCCGGGCGGATCAGCACGGCCGATTCCGGGAGCTCGTACGCGCGGTGAATGGAGAGGCGGAGGGGCTCGTCCTCCCCGGCGACCTCACCGATCACGGCTCGATCGCGGAGGCGGAGACGCTCGCGGAGGCGCTCGCGATGCTGCGCGTCCCGTGCGCGGCGGTCCTCGGGAATCACGACTTCGAGGGGAACCAGGTCCGGGAGATCGTCCGGATCCTCGGCGAGGTGAAGGTCGAGGTGCTCGACGGAGACCACGCCGTCTTCGACAGGCGGCTCGGGATCGCCGGAGTCAAGGGCTTCGCGGGAGGGTTCGAGAAGGGGTTGCTGCAGGCGTTCGGCGAGCCGGTGGTGAAGGCGTTCGTCCAGGAGGCCGTGAACGAGGCGCTGAAGCTCGAGGCGGCGCTCGCGCAGCTCGAGGTCCCGAAGAAGGTGGTCGTGATGCACTACGCTCCCATCGCCGCGACGACCGACGGCGAGGACCCCGAGATCCGCGCCTACCTCGGGACGACCCGACTCTCGGCGCCGTGCGAGGCCTTCGGGGCCGCCGCCATCTTCCACGGGCACGCCCACCACGGCGTCCCGGAGGGCAAGACGCCCAAGGGGATCCCCGTCTACAACGTCGCGATGCCCCTGCTGAAGCGGGTGTTCGACCGCCGCTTCCGGGTCGTGGACATCTGACCCATGCCGAAGCTCCGCTCGCGCCCGTACGAGCTCCTCTACTGGCCCGGGATCCAGGGCCGCGGCGAGTTCGTCCGGCTCGCCTTCGAGGCCGCCGGCGCGCCGTACGTCGACGTGGGCCGCTTGCCGGCGTCGAGGGGCGGCGGCTCGGCCGCGATCGCGCGGCTGCTCGAGGAGCGCGGGCCGTGGCTCACCCCGCTCGGCCCGCCCGCGCTGCGCCACGGGAAGGTGCTCGTGGCGCAGACGGCGGCGATCCTCCAGTGGGTCGCGCCGCGCCTCGGCCTCGTGCCCCGCGACGAGGCGAGCCGGCTCCGCGCGCACCAGATCCAGCTCACCATCGCCGACCTGGTCGCCGAGGTCCACGACACGCACCACCCGGTCGCCGTATCGCTCCACTACGAGGACCAGACGCGCGAGGCCGTCCGCCGCGCCGCGTTCTTCGTGCGCGAGCGCATCCCGATGTACCTCCGCTACCTGGATCGCGCATTCGACTCGAACCCCACGGGCAAGGGGCGGTGGCTGGTCGGCCGCGGGCTCTCCTACGCGGACCTGTCCGCGTTCCAGATCGTGGCGGGCCTCCGGTACGCCTTCCCGCGCGCGATGGCAGCGCACGAACGCCGCGCGCCGCGCCTCGGGGCGCTGCACGCGCGCGTCGCCGCGCTCCCGCGCATCGCGGCCTATCTCGCCTCGGACCGGCGCATCCCGTTCAACGAGTCGGGCATCTTCCGGCATTACCCCGAGCTGGATCTCGCGCCGGCCGCGGCGGGGCGGAAGCGGGCCCTGTGATCCGGCGCCCGAGGCGCGACGGAGGATCCGACGTGTCGAGCGTGCGTGGGCACCGGCGGCGCTCCGCGGCCCAGAACCCACGCGAGCCGCGCCCCTGGCCCCAAGAAGGGCGCTCGATCGACCGCCTGCCGTCCGCCAGGACGGATCGCCGGGCGATCTCCGCCTCGCCGCAGTATTCGCAGCGCAGTCACGCCGGCGCGATGACGAACGGCGTGACGGCTCGGAGGTGCCGACATGGAGACGGCCGGAAGCCATCGCGCGGTCCTGCGCGCGCTCGTGACGATCGGGATGTTCTCGGGGCTCGCGGCGACGTCCGTCGCGACGCTGCCCCGCGCGGAGGCGAAGGAGATCGAGTTTCCCGAGAGCGGCACGCCCGCCGAACGGGGAAAGAAGCTGTGGCAGGACTCCCGCACCCACGTTCTCGCCGATGCGAAGGCCGCCCTCTCCGACGCCGAGTACCAGAAGCGCCGCGGTCCGATCTGGGGGGCCTGGACCCGGCTTCAGATGGAGATCGCCACCGAGGGCGATCAGGTGAGCAGGGTCATCCCGGACGTCCTCGGCCTGCTCAACGACACGTACGGCTGGACCGCGGATCCACCTGCCAAGCGCCAGGAGATCCGCGACCGGAAGCGGAAGTTCACCGAGGAGCGCGTGGCGGAGCTCGACAAGCGCTTCGCGGCGTTGAAGTGAGCGTGCCGCTCGCGGTTTCACCAGGCCTTCTTCGGAACCGAGCTCCCGGTCGCAGTAACAATTCGAACGGACGTCGGAGGCGCGAGCCCGCGATCAATTCGCTCAACGCCGTACCGATTGAATGGTGTGGTCCTGCTTCAGCCGCTGGAGATCGGCGGTGGCGAGGATGATCGGGGTGGACGTGAAGTAATCCACGCGCGCGACTTCGCCGCCGCGGATCGCCTTGTCGGCACCGCTCGGCAGACCGTAGGCGTATGTCCCCACGCGCAGCTCGACGCGATCTGCCGAGACGTTCGCGACGCGCAGGACGCCGTACGGGTGTTTGGCGTCGGGCGTCTTCAAGATCCCGGCGAGTTTCACGATGTAGCAGTCGCCAACGGCGGGGGTCTTCAGGTACTCGGCTTCCCTCGCTGCCTGCTGAACGCCCCCGTACGCGATAGCGACGGCCAGAACAGCGACCAAGATGGCCCCAGCGAACGTCGGAAGGACACGCTGCTTCGTGAACACCGCCGCCGCGACGTCCTTCCGGATGCGCTCAGGGATCTCCTTTCCGAGGAGCGACTTCTTGCAGTGCAGGCACTCCATCCCGGGCTGCTTCATGGTCGGGAACATCGGGATCCAGAAGACGTGGAAGTAGCGGAGAACCCCGTACGTCGCGTGGACATCCATGCCGCACGCGCTGCATGGAACCCCGCGCTGCTGCGGTCCCTTCACGACCCTTCCGCGCGTGCCGAAGACGATCATTGAGCCTCCTGTCTGCGGTGAATCATAGCAAGGAACGCGGAAAGGCAAGTTACTGATCGTGCACGTCGGCCGGGCGCGGAGCTGCGACATGTGGGAGCTTGGCAGTGCGCGCGCAACGCGCCGTCCTTCCGACAGCGGCGACGCGGAGGGCTGCTACGTCGCGCGGCGACGTCGGGTAGGACGCTCATCAGAACCGGCCGAGTGACGCTCGGACGTGCTCATCGTGGACCTCGAGCACCCGCTCGCCGGGAGCCTCGTCGCCTCGCCGCGGCGTCTGCCGGACGCTCCCGCCGTCGCCGGGATCTCGAGGCCGAGCGAGTCGTGGGCGAGCGCCCATCCGATGCTCGTGGCGAAGCTCGTGCACGAGGCCACGCTCGCGTCCTCGCTGCGGAGCGCCCTCGCCGCGAGGGAGATCCCCGCTCCGGCGCGCGGCCTCGCGCCACGGCGATCTCGACGGGAGCGCGCGCCGGCCGGGAGCGCTCAGCGCTCCCGGCACGCGTTCGCGACCCCGCCAGCGCAGGCCTTCTTGAACATCGCCGCCGCACGGGCAGCGTTCTTCGGGACGCCCTCGCCCCGTCGGTGGAGCACGCCGAGGTTGAAGCAGCCCCTGGGCTCTCCGCCGTCGCAGGCCTTCGCGTACAGGACCCCGGCCCGCGCCGGATCCCTCGGGACGCCCTCGCCGGCGAGGTAAGCGCTCCCCGCGTTGAAGCACGCCGGGGCGTACGCGGCGCAGGCTGCCTCGTACAGCTTCACGGCCCGCGCCGGATCCTTCGGGGCGCCGTCGCGCGCGCCGCGTCCTTCTCGACGCCGTCGCCCTTGTACGTCGCGTTCCCGGCGTTGAAGCAGCCCTTCGCGTGTCCCGCGTCGCATGCCAGCAGGAAGAGCTTCGCCGCGCGCGCCGGATCCGCCGGAACGCCGCGGCCCATGACGTACGCCTCGCCCGCGCGGAGGCACGCCGGGGCGTCGCCCTTCGCGCAGGCATCGGCGTCGACGCGGACGTCCGCGTTCGCGAGGCGGGGGCCGGCCAGGGCGAGCGCGGCGGCGAGGGCTCTCATGGGCGTGGTCATCCCATCTTCGTGCGGCATGCGCGCCCTCGTTTCCATGGCGCGGATCAAGCCGCCCCGGCGCCGGAGGGACCGCTCCGAGACCGCCGCTGCGCGGACCCGCGTTCGTGCGCCTACCGCACCGTCCGAAATCGAACGTCGAGTCCCGCATCCTCAAGCCCCGGATCAGCCCTGGGCGAAGACGGGGAGCTGGTCTCCGCCGGACGCGACGAGCGGCGTGCCCCGCCCGACGTTCCCGGGGCGGGTTCCCAGCGCCTTGCGAACGGCGGGGGCCTCCCCGCGCGCGGCCGGCACCGGGAGCCTCGCGATGATGTAGCCGGCGGCGAGGAGCGCGATCACGATCGCAACCCACAACATCCAGTTCTTCATCGTCTCGCTCCTCGCGGCGCCGCTCACCGCCCCAGGCTCGCCAGATCGATCACGAAGCGACAGCGGACGTCGATCATACGCCTCGTTGACCTTCTGGAGGGCGATCACCCCGAGGAGCCGAGCCGTCGAGCCCCGCGATGAGCGCGCCGCCGGCTGGAGCCGCCGAGGGCGCGGGCGCACGGTTCCCGGCGTGGAATTGACCATCGGGCCCGCCGGGATGGCCGGCGAGCGCAACGCTCCCGGCCGCAAGTGGGACACGGAACGTACACGATGCGGGCACCGGGCGCCCTCGCTATCGTGAGGTGCCATGGTCGCTCCCGCGAGGCGCCATGATGCGTGAGCGGAAACCCCGGAAGCTCGTCGTGCCGACGATCGCCGTCGCAGTGAGCGCAGGCATCGTCTCGTCCCTCGCACGCTGGCGGCTTCCGGCCACATCCCTGACGGCGCCGGTCGTCGGCGGGCTCGCTGGCTTCGCTCTCCTCCGGGCGCTCCGGCGGCCCGCGGCACGCCCGCGGGCACGAGCGAACCCGCTCGCCGACACGCGACTCCTCGAAGCGATCCTCGAGAACATCCCGATCGTGGCGTTCGTGAAGGCCGCCGAGAGCCTCCGCACCCTGTGGGTGAATCGCGCCGCCGAGGAGCTGCTCGGCGTCCCGCGCGCCGAGATCATCGGCAAGCGGGACCGAGACCTGTTCCCGGAACATCAGGCGGACGCGTTCGAGCGCGCGGATCGCCGCGTCCTCGCGCGCGGGGCGCTGCTCGACATCCCGGAGGAGACGATCGAGACGCGCCGCGGCCGGCGCATCCTGCACACGAAGAAGATCCCGATCTCCCACGACGGCGGGGCAACCCGCTTCCTGCTCGGCATCTCCGAGGACGTCACCGAGCGCAAGCTGGCACGGGAGGAGCGCGATCGGCTCCTCGCGCGGGAGCACGCGGCGCGGGTCGCCGCGGAGGAGGCGCGGGCGGCGGTCGACGCCGGGACCCGGCACCTGCGCGAGCTGCTCGCGATCACCGAGACCGCGCTCACCCGGGTCCAGCTCCGCGATCTCCTGAAGCACGTCAACGAGCGCATCGGCGAGATCTTCGCGGCGGACACCGTCTCGATCGTGCTCCTCACGAAGGGGGGGCGGGAGCTTCACGTGGTCGCCACGCTCGGCCTTCCGGGAGCACCCGAGCTGCGCTTCCCGGCGACTGTCGGCCTGGCGGCGCGCATCCTCCGCGAGCGCAGAGCGATCGTGGTGGACGACCTGTCGCACGTCGAGCTCGCCCATCCCCTCCTGCGGGACCGAGGCGTGAAGTCCCTCGTCGGTTGCCCGCTCCGGATCGAGGGTGAGGCCATCGGGGTGCTGCACGCGGGGACGCTGGTGCCGCGGCGGTTCACCGAGGACGAGGCCACGCTCCTGCAGCTCATCGCCGACCGGGTGGCGATCGCCATCGACCGGGCGCGCCTGTTCGAGCAGGAGCGCGCCGCCCGCGAGGAGGCCCAGCGCGCGGTCCGGGCGCGGGACGACCTCTTGGCCATCGTCTCGCACGACCTCCGGAACCCGCTGAACGCCATAGCGCTCAGCGCGAAGGCGCTCCAGTCCCGGCTCGCCGAGGTCGCGGACCCGGCCGCGATCCGGAGCACCGACGTCATCCAGCGCGCCGCCGAGCGGATGGGCCGCATCCTCCGCGACCTGCTGGACGCGACGCGGATCGAGGCGCAAGGGCTCTCCATCGAGCGCGTCCGGAACGAGCCCGCGACGATCCTGACCGAGGCCGTGAACGCGTTTCGCCCCGCCGCGGAGGAGAAGTCGCTCCGGATCGAGCTCGCGACGGGCGCCGCGCTCCCTGCCGTGCTCTGCGATCGCGAGCGCGTCATCCAGGCGCTCGGGAACCTGATCGGCAATGCCGTGAAGTTCACCGCGCCGGGCGGAACGATCCGCGCGGCGGTCGAGTCGGAAGATGCCTCGATCGTGTTCACCATCGCCGACACGGGGCGAGGCATCGCAGAGTCCGCGTTGCCCCACGTGTTCGACCGGTACTGGCGAGCGGACCCGACGGCGGGCGAGGGCAGCGGGCTCGGCCTCTACATCGCGAAGGGGATCGTCGAGGCACACGGCGGCCGGCTCTCGGTCGAGAGCCGCGAGGGCGCCGGTTCGCGGTTCGCGTTCACGATCCCGGTATCCGAGCCGATCGAGGCGGCCGCGCCGATCGAGCAAGGGGCAAGCACCAGGGACCTGGTTGGCTCCACGGCGCCCGATGGCGCCAGCGCGAAATGAACGGGATCGCGGCTCCCGAAGGCGGAGGATGGCGCGTGCGGCGGCACCTGCTGCTGGCGGGAATGGAATCCCGGCGGATCGAAGCGGTGCTGCCTGAGCGGGATGACCCGCTGCAGGTCCATCCTCGACAACAGCATCGGGTGCACGCCAGTGGTGCTACTGACGGAACCGAGTCGACGAGGACGAGGAGGAGCACGACCGCGAGCACGAGGGCGGCGATCGTCGCGCCGAGCGCGATGGCGATCCTCTTCGCGAGGGGACGGGGAGCGGCCCGTGCCAGGGAGGGAGTAGCATTGCCCGCCCGCCATGCCGGCTCAGCTGCTCTCGGTCTTCTTCGACGTCGTCGCCCCGGTGTTTGCGATCGTCGCGCTCGGCTGGGCGCTCGGTCCGCGGCTCGGCCTGGACGCGAAGACCCTCTCCCGTTCGGCCTACTACGTCTTCGTGCCCGCCTTCACGTTCGACGTGATCAGCAGCTCCCAGGTGCCGCTCGCGAGCACCGGGAGGATCGCGGCCTACGCGGTCGTGACGCACGTCGCCTTCGCGGGGATCGCGTTCCTCGTCGCGCGCCTCCTGCGCCGCTCGCGGGAGGTCACCGCGGCCTACGTGATGCTCTCGGTGTTCGGCAACGTCGGGAACTTCGGGCTCGCGCTCATCACCTTCCGGCTCGGCGACGCCGCGCTCGCCCCGGCGACCATCTACTTCGTCGTGATCCTGCTCACGTCCTTCGTGGTCTGCGTCGGCGTCGCGGCCTGGACGCGCGGCGGCGGCCTCTCCGCCATCGTGTCGGTCTTCAGGACGCCGGCCCTCGTCGTCGCCGTCCCCGCCCTGCTCGTCTCCGCCGGCGGGGTGGAGATGCCGCTCTTCGTGTCGCGCACCGTGCACCTGCTCGGCGGGGCGATGATCCCGTCCATGCTCTTCGTGCTCGGCGTGCAGCTCTCGGAGGCGAAGGTGCTCAGGCCGGGCTGGGACAGCGTCTTCGTCTCGGCGATCAGGCTCGCGGCTGCGCCGGCCGTCGCGTGGCTCCTCGCCGCGCCCTTCGGCGTGTCCGGGCTCGAGCGCGCGGCCGGCATCCTCCAGGCCGGCATGCCGCCCGCGATCCTCGTCGCCATCATCGCGACCGAGTACGACATCGAGCCCCGCTTCGTCACCGCCGCGGTGCTGTTCTCGACGGTCCTCTCCTTGCCGACGCTCACGGTGCTGCTCGCGCTCGTATGAGTTGCGCCGGAGACGCTGCGGCGGGGGCGATCGCCACCCGGGCGCGCTCGCCGCCGCTACCTCCCCTTCCACAGGCCCAGCGTGGCACCCGTCGGATCCACGATGATGCTGAACCACCCGGTGCCGGGCACCTCCGTCACGTCCTTCGCGACCGTGGCGCCGAGCGCCTTGGCCTTGTCCGTCGCGGCGCGGATGTCGTCCACGAGGACGTAGGCCAGCCAGGTGGAGGGAGCGCCGGCCATCGGGTGCTTCATCAGCCCGCCGCCCGTCCCCTCGCCGACGTTGATCATCGTGTACGTGCCGCCGGGGCCCATCGGGACGTCCTCGAGCTTCCAGTCGAACAGCTTCTCGTAGAAGGCCTTGGCCTTGGTGGGATCGGTGGTGTTCAGCTCCACGTGTACGAACGGGTTCGCCATCGCGGTCTCCTCCCTGTCTCCGCCTCGCGTAGCGGAGAGACCCGGCGCGGGCGACACGTTCCCCTGAGTTGCCCCCTTATGGCGCGCGCGGTCGAGTTCCCCCGAACGCGAGGCTTTTCTCCCCCGGGCGCCCGTCGCCGCAGCCGACGCCCTGCGGCGCCGGGTGACACGCGCACGACTGATAGCTGCCGGCGGTCGTGACGGAGACGGGACTCGATCCTGTGTCGCGACCGTGGTGGTGGCCAGCGGCGTGAGGCTCCCGGTCGCGCCGATCGTGCGAGATGTTCGCGTCGCGCGTCGCGGATTCATTCGCGAGGGCTCGCCGCCACGCGGCGACCTCACGCACTTCCCGGTCCCCTTCGCGCGTCGTAACTGGACGACACCGCACGGCGCAGGCCATGCCCGATCCGCGAGACATGCGTCACTTGCAGCGCAAACCAGCCGGAGCGGTTCTGCTCGACGGATCACACGGCGACCGGCTCGGTCACGAGGCGGCGTCGCGAGCACCCTCAACTCAAGAGGGAGGCGGCACCGAGCGTCCCGTCGCCTCCAGGCCGTGAACGGCGGTGCGCCACTCGCCCATGCCTTCAGGCGGCCGCTTGATTGCGCTGCATTGATCACATCGTGACGTGCTCGGTCACGCCCTCCAGGGCGGCGAGGCAATCACGAGTCCGCCCTCGGACGAGAGCGCCGCGCACGCGCCACTCACCTCGCGTGATGTGGTCGGTCACACGGGACGCGCCGAAGCGATCGCGCATCGCGTTGCTGTTTCATCCGCGTATCGGCCGCTAGACGATCGGTACGTCCGCTGCATCGAGCGCCTCCGAAAGGGAGGGCACACGATGAAAGCACGATGGGTTGGAGTCTTGACGGTTGGTGCCTCGGTCCTTCTCGGCGCGACGGCTGTCCGCGCGGATGAGAGGACGGCGAGCGACAGGAAGGAGCTCAGCGGAAAGGTCGTCAAGTCGGACGCGAGCACCCTGTACCTCGAGCACATGGGTGCGGTGGTCCCGATCGAGATCGGCCAGGGCACCAGCTTCTCCGGTGTCCAGGGCTCCGATCAGCTCGCCGAGGGTCAGGAGGTACGGGCGAGCTTCACGGTGAAGGACGACACGAAGAACGTGGCCGACAGCGTCTCCGTCGGCGCTCCGAGCGGCAGGAGATCCCCGGAGCCCGCGCCCGAGGAGTACCAGGACTACGGCGGCTGATCTCGCTCACCGCCCGGTCAACGCGCTGTGCAGCGCTGAAGTGCCAGACGGTCCAGGATCGTCGGGGATCCTGGACCGTCTTTGCTTCTGGACGCCCTGCCTGGCCTTCGGCGGCGCGCGGCCCAAACGACACGCGCGCCGCACGGCGCGACCTGCGCTAGGGTTCTCCGCATCTCCCCTCGAGGTGCGCCATGCTCCGCGGGTTCGCCGTCCTGCTCCTGTTCCAGCTCCTGGGCGAGATCCTGACGCGCGCGCTCGGGCTCCCCGTCCCCGGTCCGGTCGTGGGGATGGCGCTCCTCCTCGTCGCGCTCGAGCTGCGGCCCCTGTCCGACGAGCTGCGCGCCACCTCGTCGGGGCTCCTCGCGCACCTCTCGTTCCTGTTCGTGCCGGCCGGCGTCGGGGTCATGCTCCACGCCCCGCGGCTCGCGTCGGAGTGGCCCGCGGTCGTCGTCTCCCTCGTCGCGAGCACCGCGGCGACCCTCGTCGTGACGGGCTGGATCGCGGGCCGCTTGCCTCGCGGAGCGGGCGCAGGCGAGGAGGCGCAGCCGTGACGACGCGCCTCACCGACGTCTGGGTCTACCTCGCGCAGACCCCGCTCCTCTGGCTCACGCTCACCGTGCTCGCGTACGTAGCGGCCGACGCGCTGCACCGGCGGCTCGGCCGGCGCGCCGCGGCGAACCCGGTCCTCGTCTCCGTGGCGATCCTGCTCGCGATCCTGGTCGCGAGCGGCACGTCCTACGACACGTACTTCGAGGGCGCCCAGTTCGTCCACTTCCTGCTCGGGCCGGCCACGGTCGCGCTGGCGGTCCCGCTCCATCGCGAGCTGGGGCGGGTGCGGGCGCGCGCCCTCCGGCTGGGCGCGGCGCTCCTCGCCGGCTCCGCCGTCGCGATCGTCTCCGCCGTCGGCGTCGCGCGGCTCGCCGGCGCCTCGCGTGCCGTCCTCATGTCGCTCGCCCCGAAGTCGACGACGGCGCCGGTCGCGATGGGAATCGCGGAGAAGATCGGCGGTCTCCCCTCGCTCACGGCCGCTCTCGTCATCCTCACCGGGATTCTCGGCGCCGTCATCGGGCCCGGCCTCCTCCGCCTCGCCCGCGTGCGCGACGCGGCCGCGGCCGGGTTCGCGATGGGCGTGGCCTCGCACGGCATCGGGACGGCGCGCGCCTTCCAGCTCGGCGAGCGCGCGGGCGCCTTCTCGGCCCTCGGGATGGGGCTCAACGCGCTCGTGACGTCGCTGCTCGTACCCGTGCTCGTGAAGCTCTTCGGGTGACGAGCGCCTCGCCGCCGGCGTCCGTCCGCGGTGACACGGCCGAGACACGCGCCCGTTACGTCCAGC
>Ga0184615_10001666_pt1 | contig 11937 bp, 12 predicted proteins | sample PLM4_65_coex_FD_133134 | JGI IMG/M metagenome (GOLD analysis project Ga0184615, IMG submission 133134) | Groundwater sediment microbial communities from an aquifer in East River, Colorado, USA - PLM4_65_coex | ecosystem: Environmental > Terrestrial > Soil > Riparian zone | place: USA: East... | reverse complement strand
GCTCGGGCGAGCTCCTCAAGTCGTTCGTGGTGGTGGTGCTCGGCGGGTTGGGCAGCGTCTTCGGCACCGGTGTCGCCGCGCTCATCCTGGCGGTCGTCGAGGTGTTCGCGATCCTGGTCCTGCCCTCGTACCTCACCGCTGCGGTCGGGTTCGTGATGCTCGTGCTCGTCCTCGTGCTCCGGCCGGGCGGCCTCTTCGGCCAGCGGGTGCTCGGGTGAAGCTCGGCTGGCCCGCGCTCATCCCCGTCCCGGCGGCGGCCGCGTTCGCGGTCGTGGTGGTCGGCCTCGCGCTCATGCCGGTGGTGGTGGACTTCCCGCCCTACGAGCGGAACCTCTTCACCGTCGCCTTCCTGATGGTGTCCGGGGCGCTCGCCTGGAACTGGATGGGCGGCTACCTCGGCCAGGTGAGCTTCGGCCATGCCGCGATGTTCGGCGTGGGCGGCTTCGTCGCCGCCCGCCTCATGCTCCAGGCCCATCCCACGCCCGCCCCGGTGGCCTGGCTCCTCGGAGGCCTCGCCGCCGGGGTCTTCTCGCTCGGCGCGCACCCGATGCTGAGGTTGCGCGGCCCGTACTTCTCGATCGCGACGATCGGCATCGGCGAGGCCTCGCGCCTGGTCTTCACCTACTGGGAGGAGTTCACCGGCGGCTCGTCGGGGCTGTCCCTCCCGATCGACATCGGCGGCAAGGCCCGGATCTACTGGTGGGCCCTCGCGCTCATGGCGATCGTCGTCGCCGCGTCGTTCGTGATCCGGCGCTCGACCCTCGGTCTGCAGCTCCTCGCCATCAAGGCCGACGTGGACGCGGCGGCCGACGTCGGGGTGAACGCGACCTTCTACCAGGATCTCATGATCGTCCTCTCCGGCACGGTCGTGGGCATCACCGGCGGGCTCTACGCGTCGTTCTTCTCGTTCATCGAGCCCTCCGACATGTTCGGGTTCGACCGCTCGATCGCGTTCGTCCTCAGGTCGGTGATCGGGGGCGTCGGACCGGTGGTCGGCCCGGTGCTCGGCGCGATCGTGTTCGTGCTGCTACGCCAGTTCCTGCTCGCGTCGTACCCGCAGCTCTACCTCGGGCTCTACGGCCTCCTCCTCATCTTCATCATCCTGTTCGAGCCCCTCGGTCTCACCGGTCTCGCGCTCCGCCTCGTGCGCGCCGTCCGCCGCCGGAACCGGCGCGCGGCGCAGGGGTCGCTCGCGTGACCGCGCAGCTCCTCGCCACCCGTGCGCTCTCGAAGAGCTTCGGCGGGCTCCGGGCCGTGGACGGCATCGACCTCGAGCTCGGCGAGGGCCAGATCCTCGGGGTCATCGGCCCGAACGGCGCGGGGAAGACCACCCTCTTCAGCCTCATCGCCGGCTCGCTGCCGCCGAGCGCAGGCGAGGTGTTCCTGAAGGGCACCCGCGTGAGCGGCCGCCCCGCCCACAAGATGGTACGCGCCGGCATCGTCCGGACCCACCAGATCGTCCGGCCCTTCCCGAACCTCACCGTCGCCGAGAACGTGGCGGTCGCCGCGCTCCACGGCGTCTGGCGCGCCGCCGGCTCGCCGCGCGCCCGCGCCGCCGAGGTCATCGAGTTCGTGGGCCTCGCCGATCGCGCCGACGATCCCCCGAGCGCGCTGACGATCGCCGGCCGGAAGCGGCTCGAGCTGGCGCGCGCCCTCGCCACCGTGCCGCTCGTGCTCATGCTGGACGAGGTGGTCGCCGGCGTGAACCCGGCCGAGGCGATGAAGCTCGCCGCGCTCATCCGCAGGATCCGCGACGAGCGCGGCATCGCCGTGATCATGATCGAGCACGTCATGCCCGCGGTGATGTCGCTCTCCGACCGGGTGGCGGTCCTCGACCACGGGAAGAAGATCGCCGAGGGCACGCCCGCGGAGGTGGCGGAGAACCCGCTCGTCGTCGAGGCCTACCTCGGGAAAGGCGGGGCGACCGCTTGAGCGAGCCGCTCCTCAGCGTGGACGGCATCGACGTCTTCTACGGCGACATCCAGGTCCTGTACGGGCTCTCGCTCGAGGTGCGCGAGGGCGAGATCGTGACGCTCCTCGGCTCGAACGGCGCCGGGAAGACCACCACGCTCCGGGCCATCTCCGGCATCCGGCCCCCGAGCGCGGGCGACGTTCGCTTCCGCGGCCGCTCGCTCGTGAAGCTGCCTGCCGCCGCCCGCGCCGAGCTCGGGATCTCCCTCGTCCCGGAGGGCCGGGAGCTGTGGCCCCAGCTCACCGTCCGTGAAAACCTCGACCTCGGGGCCTACCATCCGCGCGTGCGGAAGAGCGCCGCGCGAAATCTCGAGAAGGTCTACGCGATGTTCCCGCGGCTGCAGGAGCGGAGCGCGCAGGTGGCGGGGAGCCTCTCGGGCGGCGAGCAGCAGATGTGCGCCATCGGCCGGGCGCTCATGGGCGAGCCGACGCTGCTCATGCTGGACGAGCCGAGCCTGGGCCTCTCGCCGATCCTCGTCGAGCAGGTGATGCGGACGGTCGCGGACCTGCACGCCGCGGGGATCACGATCCTCCTCGTCGAGCAGAACCTGCGCAAGGCGCTCGAGATCGCCCAGCGCGGGACGGTCATCGAGACCGGGCGGGTCCGACTCGAGGGAACCAGCGCCGAGCTCGCGGCGAACCCGGAGATCAGGGCGGCGTACCTCGGCATCTGACGGGACGATACCGGATGGCTGGACCCATCACTCGCCGCGCGCTCTACCAGGAGGTCGCCGACCGCGTCCGCCAGCTCATCTATCGTGGCGAGCTCGCCCCGGGCGCGTGGATCGACGAGCGCGCGCTCGTCGAGAGGTTCGGGATCAGCCGCACGCCGCTCCGGGAGGCGCTGAAGGTCCTCCACGCGGAGGGGCTGGTCCGGCTCACGCCGCGCCGAGGGTCGTTCGTCGCGGGCGAGCTGACGCCCCAGGACCTCGACGAGATCTTCCCGCTCATGGCGCTCCTCGAGGGGCTCTGCGCGCTCGAGGCGGTGCGCAAGGCGACCGTGGACGACGTGCGCCGGCTCGAGGCGCTCCACGCAAGGCTCGAGCGTCACGCGGCGTCGGGGGACGTGGACCGCTACTACGAGCAGAACTACGGGTTCCACCAGGCGATCCAGGACGTCGCCGCGAACCCATGGCTCTCGCGCACCGCCTCCGAGCTGCGCCGCTTCCTCCGCCTGCTGCGCGGCCGGCAGCTCCGGGTGAAGGGCCGGCTCGAGGCCTCGCTCGCCGAGCACCGCCGCTTCATGCGCGCGCTCAGGCGGCGCGACGCCGAGGAGGCCGAGCGGGTGATGCGCGCCCACCTGATGGCGCAGCGCGCGGCGCTCGCGGAGCAGGACGCCGCAGGAAACGCGGGTCCGCGCCGGCGCCCGGCGCGCCGGAGGAGCCCGTGACGCGCGTCTGGGACGGGGCGCGCCAGCACCGCCGCGCCCGGCTCGAGCGCGCTCGCGCGGCCGGGATGGAGCGGTGGGTCGAGGCCGACCGCGCCACCGCGCTCCTCGAGGCGATCGTCGAGTCGGGCGACCGGGTGTGCCTCGAGGGGGACAACCAGAAGCAGGCGGACTTCCTGGCGCGCGCCCTCGCCCGTGCCGACCCGGCGCACCTCCACGACCTCCACCTCGTCATGTCGGTGCTGGCGCTCCCGGAGCACGTCGAGCTGTTCGAGCGCGGCATCGCGCGCCGCCTGGACTTCTCCTTCTCCGGGCCGCAGTCGGTGCGGCTCGCCCAGCTCGTGAAGGAGGGGAGCATCGAGATCGGCGCCATCCACACCTATCTCGAGCTGTACGCGCGGTACTTCGTCGACCTCACCCCCCGCATCGCGCTCGTCGCCGCGCTCGCCGCCGACTCCGAGGGCAACCTCTACACGGGCCCGAACACCGAGGAGACCCCTGCCATCGTCGAGGCGACCGCGTTCCGCGACGGGATCGTGGTCGCCCAGGTGAACGAGCGCGTGGAGCGCGTCCCGCGCGTGGACGTGCCCGCCGGCTGGGTGGACTTCCTCACGGTCGCGCCGTCGCCGAGCTTCATCGAGCCGCTCTTCACCCGCGACCCCGCCCAGATCGGCGAGGTGCAGGTGCTCATGGCGATGATGGTGGTGAAGGGGATCTACGCCGAGTACGAGGTGGACCGGCTGAACCACGGGATCGGCTTCGACTCCGCGGCGATCGAGCTCATCCTCCCCACCTACGGCCAGGAGCTGGGGCTAAAGGGGCGGATCTGCCGCCACTGGGCGCTGAACCCGCATCCGACCCTCATCCCGGCGATCGAGGCGGGCTTCGTCGAGTCCGTGCACTGCTTCGGCTCGGAGCTCGGGATGGAGCCGTACGTCGCCGCGCGTCCGGACGTGTTCTTCACCGGCCAGGACGGGAGCCTCCGCTCGAACCGGGCGCTCTGCCAGACCGCCGGCCACTACGCGTGCGACCTGTTCATCGGGTCGACCCTGCAGCTCGACCTCGCCGGCAACAGCTCGACCGCGACCACGAGCCGGATCACGGGCTTCGGCGGCGCGCCCAACATGGGCGCGGACGCCCGCGGGCGCCGTCACCCGAGCGCCGCGTGGCTCAAGGCCGGGCGCGAGGCGGGGGCAGGTCCGGGCGCGATCCCGCGCGGGCGGAAGCTCGTCGTGCAGCTCCTCGAGACGTTCCGGGAGCACATGGAGCCGGCCTTCGTCGAGCGGCTCGACGCGTGGGACCTCGCCGACGCGACCGGGATGGAGCTGCCGCCCGTCATGATCTACGGCGACGACGTGAGCCACGTCGTGACCGAGGAGGGGATCGCGAACCTGCTCCTCTGCCGGAGCGCCGAGGAGCGCGCCGAGGCGATCCGCGGCGTGGCGGGGTACACCCCCGTCGGCCGGGGCCGCTCCCGCACCGCCGTCGACGCGCTGCGCGCGCGGAACATCGTCCGGCGCCCGGAGGACCTCGGGATCGACGTGCGCCGGGCCACGCGCGATCTCCTCGCTGCGCGCTCGGTGAAGGACCTGGTCCGCTGGTCGGGCGGGCTGTACGACCCGCCGCGGCGGTTCCGGAGCTGGTGAGAGGACGCCATGGAACGCCTCGCCTTCGATCTCGAGTCCGCCGGCGCGCCCGCGCCGCAGCGGCCCCCTGTCGTGGTCGGCGCCGTCGCGTCCGGAAACCTCGAGGTGCTCGTCGAGCCGGGCGACGCTCCCGGCCGCTGCCACGTCGAGATCGCCACCTCCGCACGGGGCTTCGGCGAGATCTGGGGGGCGGTGCTCCAGGACTTCGCGGCGCGCCACCCGATCGCGGGCCTCGCGCTGTCGGTGAACGACGGCGGCGCGACCCCCGCGGTCGTCGCGCTGAGGCTCGCCCAGGCCGTGGAGGAGTACCTCGCGCAGCCATGACCGCCCCGGGCCACGGATCGACGCGAGCGAGCTGCCGCGAGTCGAGCGCGCGGCGCCGCATCGCCGGCGTGCTCGACCCTGGCAGCTTCCGGGAGACCCTGGGTCCGGCCGAGCGCGCGCAGAGCCCGCACCTCGCCGCGCTCGGCCTTCCCGCCGCGTTCGACGACGGGGTGGTCGTCGGCGCGGGGCTGCTCGGGGGCGCCCCGGTCCTCGCCGCGAGCCAGGAGGGCGCGTTCCTCGGGGGCTCGGTCGGAGAGGTGCACGGCGCGAAGCTCGTGGGCCTCCTGCGGCGCGCCGAGCGGGAGCGCCCCGGGGCGGTCCTGCTCCTGCTCGACTCCGGCGGCGTCCGGCTGCAGGAGGCGAACGCCGGGCTCGTGGCCGTCTCCGAGGTCATGCGGGCGGTGCTCTCCGCCCGCGCCGCAGGGGTGCCCGTCGTCGCGCTGGTCGGCGGCGCGTGGGGCTGCTTCGGGGGGATGGGCATCGTGGCCCGCTGTTGCGGCGCGATCGCGATGTGCGAGGACGGGCGGCTCGGCCTCTCGGGGCCCGAGGTCATCGAGGCGACGCAGGGCGTGGAGGAGCTCGACGCGGCGGACCGCGCGCTCGTGTGGCGCACGTACGGCGGGAAGCACCGGTACCTGATCGGCGAGGCCGACCGACTGGCGCAGGACGATCTGGGCGACCTCCGCGCGGCGGCGCAGCACCTCGTCGCGCGCGTCCGGCCGCTCGACCTCGCCGCCCTCGAGGCGGAGCATGCCATGCTCGTCCGCCGGCTCGAGGTGGCCGGAGCGTGCCGGGACGCGGCGGAGGTTTGGCGGGTGGCGGGAGCACGGGATCCCGACCGGCTCCCGCTCGTCGAGGTGGACGAGTTCGTCGCGTCCATCGCGGACGCGCGCGCCCGCCTCGGGTCCGCACCGAGCTCCGCCGCTCCCCCGCGCGCCGGCGCAGGCGCGGAGGTCGGCACACCACCCACCGGTCGCACCGGAGCGTTGCTCGCGGACCTGTTTCCTCGCGGGCACGAGGTGCGCGACCGGGCGGGGCTCCTCGTGGGCGCCGGGCGCGGATCCTCCGGCGAGGTGGCGGTCCTGGGCAGCGCCGGCGGGGCGGAGCTTGGAGTCGAGGGGGCGCTCGCGCTCGCAGGTGAGCTCCTTCGGGTCGTCCGGGATCACCCGGGGCGGCCGGTGCTCGTGCTCGTGGATTCGCGCGGCCAGCGGATGAGCCGGCGAGACGAGGTGCTCGGGCTGAACGGGTTCCTCGGCCACCTCGCTGCGACGGTCGAGCTGGCGCGGCGGCGCGGGCACCGGATCGTGGCGCTCGTCCACGGAGACGCCGTGTCCGGAGGCGTCCTGCCCCTCGGGTTCATGGCGGACGAGGTCCACGCCGTCGAGGGCGCGAACCCCTGGGTGATGAGCCTCCCCGCCATGGCGCGCGTGACGAAGCTTCCGCTCGGGCGGCTCGAGGCGCTCTCGCGAACGTCGCCGGTCTTCGCTCCGGGGCTCGAGGCCTTCCTCGGGCTCGGCGCGATCGAGTCGGTGTGGAGGCCGCCGCTGCACGAGCCGCTCGCCGCCGCGCTCGCCCGTCCGGCGGGTCCGGACCTGCGCGCCCAGCGCGGTCTCGAGCGCGGCGGTCGGCTCCTCGCCGCTCCGGTCGCGTTGCGCGTCGCAGGAGGCGCCAATGCGCGCTGAGGCGCTGCCTGCGCGGCACGACCTCGTGTGGCTCGCACCGGGCTGGCGCGGCGCCCTCGCGGCGCCGGCCGCGGCCGCGACCCTATCCGCGTTCGAAGCCTGGATCTCGCGCGATCGGCCCGCGGTTGCGTGCCGGCGGGAGCGCGGCTCCCCGGACGACGTCGCGCTCGGGATCGCGCTGCCGCCCGGCGGTGGCCCGCGCCGCGTGTCGATCCTCGTCCGCAGGGAGGCGGTCGCGCGGTCCTCGTCGCCGCTCACGCTCGACGAGGTGCTCCCCAGCGCGCCCATCCGATGGCGCGCCCCGCTCGCGGCGCTCGATCGCGATGCGCGCTACGCCGGCCTCATCCTCCGGGTCTACGGCTCGCTCGCGTGGCAGCACCTCTCCGGAGCGCCGTTCGTGACGGAGCGGTCCGACGTCGACCTGCTCGCGGAGGTTCGCGACGCGGGCGAGCTGCGCCACGCGCTGTCGCTGCTCCACCGTCCCGCTCGGCCCGAAGCCCCGCCGCTCGACGGCGAGCTCCTGCTCCCCGGCGGCCGCGCCATCGCCTGGCGCGAGCTCGCCCGCCGCCCGGCCCGGGTCCTCGTCAAGTCGGCCGCGGCGGTCGCGCTCGAGCCGATCGCCGACGCGCTCGGTCCGCTCGCGGAGGGGCTCTCGTGACGGCGGGTCTCCGCGCGCTCGCCGTCGGTGCACCCGCCGCGTTCGCGGGGGACGCCGCCGCCCGCTGGATCGGGCGCGCCGCGATCTCGGCGCTTCGGGAGGAGCTCCGGGTGTGGCCGAAGCCAGGGCTCGTGACCCTGCACGACGGGGGCGCCCACGCCGACATGGACGCCGCCACCTTCCTCGTGAGCCTCCGCGCGCTCGACGGGGCCTTCGAAGGGATGGCGCGTGCCGGAGCCGAGCGGCATCCTTTCGCCACGCTGCGTGCGCTCGGGGTCCGGGCGGAGCTGCGCATGCTCGAGGCGACCGATGGGGTGAACACGCATCGCGGCGCCATCTTCACGCTCGGCGTGCTCGCCGCCGCGGCCGGGCGCGTGGCCGGCGAGGGCGGAACGCTCCATCCGGCCGCGCTCCAGGACACGGTGCGCCGGACGTACGGACCCGCCATCGTCCGGCACCTGCCGCGCGCCTCGCACAGCCATGGAGCGGTCGTCCTTCGGCGACATGGCGTCGGAGGCGCCCGCGCCGAGGCGCACGCGGGATTTCCGCACCTGTTCGACGTGGCACTCCCGGCGCTCGTCGAGAGCCGGCGGCGGGGAGCCGGACGCCGCGCGGCGGCGGTCCAGTGCCTCCTCTGCACGATCGCGGTCCTCCCGGACACGAACCTGCTCTACCGGGGCGGCGCGCGCGGCCTCTCCTTCGCGCGCTCCGCGGCGGGCGCGTTCGTCCGGGCCGGCGGCGTGCACCGGAAGGGATGGGAGGAGCAGGTGCGCGGGCTCCACGCCGCCTTCGTCGCGCGCGGGCTCTCGCCCGGAGGGAGCGCCGATCTGCTCGCCGCCGCGCTGTTCGTGGACGCGCTCGAGCGCGGGGACGGCGCGGCCGCGAGGAGCGCATGAGCGGGATCGCCGTGCTCTGCCCCGGGCAAGGCGGTCAGCACCCGGGGATGCTCGACCTCGCCGTCACGAGCCCGCGCGGCGGCGAGGTGGTGCTGCGCGCCGCCGCCGTGCTCGGAGCCGACCCCGTCGCGCGCGTCCGCGCGGGCGGACCGCGGCTCTTCGCCAACGCGACCGCCCAGCCGCTCGTCACGCTGGCGGAGCTCGCGACCTGGACCGCGCTCCGCGACCTCCTCCCCGCGCCGCGGCTGTTCGCGGGCTACAGCCTCGGTGAGCTCGCGGCGTACGCGTGCGCGGGGGCGCTCGGGCCGGAGGAGGCCGTCGCCCTCGCCGCGCGCCGGGCCGAGCTGATGGACGCGGCGGCTCCGCCGGGATCGGGGCTCGTTGCGCTGCGGGGCCTGCCGCTCGCGCGCGCAGAGGCGCTGGCGGCCGAGGTGGGAGCGGAGGTGGCGATCACGAACGGGCCCGACCACTGCGTGGTCGGCGGCGACGCCGGCGCGCTCGCAGCGCTCGAGGCGCGCGCGCCGGCCGCGGGGGCGGCCACCGTCCAGCGGCTCCCGGTGGACGTTCCCGCCCACACCCGGCTCCTCGCGGGCGCGGTCGCCCCGTTCGCGGACGCGCTCGCCCGCTCCGCGCTCGCGGACCCCGCGGTGCCGGTCCTCGCGGGCGTGAGCGGCGCCCCGGTCCGCACCCGCGCGGATGCCATCCAGGCGCTCTCCGCGCAGCTCGCCCGGCGGATCGAATGGTCCCGCTGCCTCGCCACGGCGCGGGAGATGGGGTGCAGCGTCTTCCTCGAGCTCGGCCCGGGAAGCGCCCTCGCCCGGATGGCGGCAGAGGCGCATCCGGAGGCGCCGGCGCGCTCGGTCGACGACTTCCGCTCGCTCGAGGGCGTCGCCCGCTGGGCGGAGTCTGCGCTGCGGCGCGGCTGAACGCTCGCGGTGGCCCGCGTCAGTCGCGGCGGCTGCCGAACAGCCGGAGCAGCGCGAGGAACAGGTTCACGAAGTCGAGGTAGAGCGCGAGCGCGCCGTTCACCGCGACCCCGCCCGTTCCGCCGCCGGCGCGGGCGAACGCGCGGAGCTTCTGCGTGTCGTAGGCGGTGAGGCCCGTGAAGACGACGACGGAGGCGCAGGAGACGACGAAGGTGATCATGGTCGAGCCGAGGAAGATGTTCACCACGCTCGCGATCACGATCCCGATGAGCCCCATGAAGAGGAAGCTTCCCCACGACGCGAGGTCCTTCCGCGTGACCGTGCCGTAGATGCTCATCGCCCCGAACGTGCCGGCGGTGCACAGGAACGCCAGCGCCACCGAGGCCCCGGTGTAGACGAGGAGCACCACCGAGAGCGTCGCGCCGTTCAGCGCCGAGTAGAGGAGAAACAGGCCGCCCGCCGCCGCCGAGGACATGCGCGCGGCCGCTGCGGAGAGGGCGATGACGAGCCCGAGCTCGGCGACGATGAGGCCGAAGAAGACGAGCCGGCTGCCCGCCACCAGCCGGAGCGCGGTCTCGGACGTCGCGACCGAGTAGGCGACGAGGGCGGTGACGGCGAGGCCGAGCGTCATCCACCGGTAGACGGCCGCCATGAAGCGGCGCTCGACGTCGGTCGCGCCGTGGACGAGCACCTGCTCGCGGGCGGGGACACGGAACGAGTTCTCGAAGGGCATGGCGGGAGGATAGCGCACGGCGGACGCCCGTGCTGCGGCTACCCGCGATACCGCGGGAAGTACCCGGATCGAGGGGCCCAGCCGCTCTCCGCGGCCCGACGCTCCTCGAGCTCGCGCGCAGCCACCGCGTCGTGGGTCAGGCAGGCGACGCGAAACTCGAGCTGGCCGTCCGGCGCGAAGTTCTTCTTGTGCCGGTACACGCCGTCCCCCGGCTCGTACCCGCCGCCGAGCACGTACGCCCGCAGCCCCTCCGCCGCCGCCCACTGCACCGTCCGATGGCGCAACAGGTCGTTCGGGCGGAGCGGGTACGCCTCGGCCCGCGTGCCGGACAGCAGCATGTACGCGTGCTCGCGCGAGACGAGGATGAGCTCGGACGAGACGACCTCGCCTCCGTGCAGCGCGTGGAAGAAGACGTACTGGCCGGCGAGCCCGCGGGTGAGGTCCTCGAAGAACGACCGCGGGAAGAAGTACCAGCCGTTCGCGCCGCGGCGGCGCATCGTGTGCTCGTACACGTCCACGAAGGCGTCGAGCCGTGCGCCGGTCCAGTCGAGCTCGATCTCGACGCCGAGCCGCTCGGCCGTCTTGACGTTGGCGCGGACGGATCGCTCGTACTCCATCCAGATGGCGCCGACGTCCGGACCGAGGGCCCGGACCACGTTCGGACCGCGTCCCTCGACCGGCCCGGGGAGCCGGGGGAGCTGCGCGTCGAACAGCGAGAGGCGCGCGAAGGTCGTGATCACGCCCGCATCGCGGCAGAAGGCGTCGTGGGCGCGCCAGAACGCGCCGTCCTCGCGAGGCCCCTCGCCGAACGCGAACGGCCCGCCATAGCCGTAGGGCGACACCGCGTCCCAGCGCCGCTCTCCGGGTGCGGCCCAGGGCTCCGCCGCGAGCGGACGGAGCACGAGAGGGAAGAGGATCGTGCCGCCTTCGTCCTCGCCGACGGCGCACACCGTCCGGTCGCCCGGACGCGCGAAGAGGCGGACGTACTCGGGGTGGGCGAAGATCTCGCGCCCGGGCCAGCGCTCCCAGATCGCGAGCCACTCGTCCCGCTCCGACGGGATCGAGGCGTCGAGGACGCGGTGGCGCATGATCAGCTCCTCCGGTCGGCGAGCGAGCTCTCGCCGCGCTCGCGGGTGTCCGGCGGGGGCGGGAGCGGGAACCCGAGGGCGAGGTCCTCCGTCGTCGAGACGCCGCTGCGCCGCAGCACCTGCGCGACGGTGCGGGCGAGGATCCGCAGGTCGAGCCCGAGGGTCCAGTGGTCCACGTACCAGACGTCGAGCGCGAGCCGCTCCTTGAACAGCCGCGAGTGGCGCCCGTTCACCGCCGCCCACCCGGTGATCCCTGGGCGAACGTCGTGCCGCCGCTTCTCGTCCGGGGTGTAGGTCTCGAGGTAGTGCATGAGCAGCGGTCGCGGCCCGACCAGGCTCATCTCTCCGCGGAGCACGTTCCAGAGCTCGGGGAGCTCGTCGAGGCTCGTGTCGCGCAGGAGCCGCCCGACCCGGGTGAGCCGCTGCTCGTTCGTGAGGTACCAGACCTCGTCGGAACGCGGCGGGCGCATGGTGCGGAACTTGAGGATCGTGAAGGGAAGCCCGTGGATGCCGGGGCGCACCTGCCGGAACAGCACCGGGCGCCCGAGGCTCACCCGGACGGCGACGGCGCATACCGCGAGGACCGGCGAGAGCAGCACGAGCCCGAGCCCCGCCCCGACCACGTC
>Ga0184615_10001665_pt1 | contig 11948 bp, 12 predicted proteins | sample PLM4_65_coex_FD_133134 | JGI IMG/M metagenome (GOLD analysis project Ga0184615, IMG submission 133134) | Groundwater sediment microbial communities from an aquifer in East River, Colorado, USA - PLM4_65_coex | ecosystem: Environmental > Terrestrial > Soil > Riparian zone | place: USA: East... | reverse complement strand
CGCACCGGAGTCGCGGAGGATGTATTCGGCTTGCTTGGCGGGCAGAGTGGGATAGATGGGGACGTCGGTGCATCGCGCGGCGAGGCAGGCGTAGTCGGCGATCGCCCATTCGGGCCGGTTCTCCGAGAGGATCGCCACGCGGTCGCCCCGGCCCACGCCCAGCTCCTGGAGACCGATGCTGAGAGCCTGCACCCGCTCGGCCATGTCCCGGTAGCCGACGTCCACCCAGCGGCCCGCGCGCTTGGTCCTGAGGGCCACCGGCCGGCTCCCGAACCGGCTCATCGCCTCGAAGTAGAGCTCATTGAGGGTTCGCGGCGTGGGGCCTCCTATTGGAACAGGACGATAAAGCGCTGTCCCGACCCGGGCACGGCCGAGCCGCGGGTGCGGTTCGCCCGGACCTCCACGATCGCGGTGTCCGGCGGTACCTGCCCGGTCACCAGACCCAGTTCGACGCCGACGGTGCCGTCGGCCAGAGTGGTGAGTGTGTCGCTCTGAACCCCGCCCGCCAGCTGCACGACCGGTGTCGCGCCGGCCACCGGTTGGGTGATCTCGTAGATCACCGGCCGGGAGCTGACCGGCCCGGCGGGGGAGCGGCTCTCCAGTCGGACCACCAGGTTGGCGGTCACCGGCGGGTCGACGCCCACCGGGATGACGAAGACGGAGTCGCCGACGATGATCAGGGTGTCGGCGGGAGCCAGGACGGTGAAGCTGACGCGCTCGGACGTGAGGGAGCCGACGACCGCCTGCACATCGCTGGACCCCGGTTCGACAGCGGTGACGAGCCCCGTCGCGTCCACGCTCAGCGCGTCGTCGCTGGCGCGCCAGAGAATCGTGGCGTCAACCGTCTCGCCGTCGGCGTCCAGGGCGCGCGCGGACAACTGGACCTGTTCGCCGACCTCGATGGTCTGGAGCTCGGGGAACTCGATCTCCAGTGCCACCACACCACCCTCTCCCTCGTCGAGACTGCTGCAGGCGGCCGCCGCGAGGAGCGGCAGCAGATGCACCCACCGCCTCACAGCGTCTCCTGCGCCGGGCTGCTGGCGATGTCCCGCAAGGCGGTCTCCGCGTGGCGGATCCAGCGCTCGGCGTCGGGGCCCTTGGGCGGCCGGGCCAGAAACGCCCGCAGGTGCTCGGCGGCCTGGTGGACGTCCCCCCGCTTGAGCAGCAGGAAGGCGACGCCGTAGTGGGCGCCGACGAGGCTCGGGTCCAGCTCCAGGGCGCGCTTGTAATGCCGGATGGCCTCCTCCGGTTGGCCGGTCTTGGTGAAGGCGATGGCCATGTTGAGGAGAATGCGCGAGTCGCTGGGGTTGTCCCGGAAGGCGAGGCGGTAGGAGGTGAGTGCCGCCTCGAAGTCGCCCTGCCGCTCCAACGCCAACCCCTCGTTCAGATAATCGAGTCGCTGCGGCTGCAGCGACTCGCGGGATTCCTTGCCGAACATGCGTCTCCAAAAACTCATGGGAGGCTGCCTTCTCCGAGCAAAGTCGAACGGGGACAACGCGTTGGGCGTACCGCGAATCTAGTGATCACCGACGGTCGCCGCAACGCGCGCGGGCTGTTGCCGGGCCTGGAGAACGGGCGTAGGTTGGGACAGCTCAACCAGGAGGCATGCATGCGCCGCAGCCAACCGCCCGCATCGAAGGGCGTGCTCGAGGTGGACTGGCCGTTCTTCGGCGAGCTGTGTCGCGCCCTCGCCCTCCGCGTCGCCCGGGAGTACGAGCCGGAGATCGTCCTCGGGATCGCCAAGGCCGGGGTGATTCCCGGGGTCGTGGTGGCGTCCATACTCCAGACTGAGTTCACCTCGATGGCCGTGACCCGGCAGGAGGCCGGGGCCCCACCGGTCCTGGTCTCGGGCCCGCCGCCGACCATCCGGGGCCGCCGCGTGCTGGTGGTGGATGAGACTTGCGACACCGGCAGCACCATGAAGCTCGCCCTGAACGAGATCCGCGCGCTCCAGCCCGCCGAGGTCCGCTCGGCGGTTTCCTTCAAGACCGGGGACTACGCCCCCGATTTCCACGCCTTCGAGACCGACAACTTCATCATCCTCCCCTGGGACCGCGAGATCATCCAGGGCGGCGAGCTGGTGATGCGGCCCGACTACGCGGCCCGGCTCTGATCGCACTGCAACCCCAGCGGGTCTGATCCCATCTAAGCAGGGTCCTCATCCCGGAGAGACTCCGATGCAGGTCCTGCCGACACTGGTGTTGGGTTGCCTGTTGCTCCTTCCCACGGCCGCCCCGGCCCAGCAGGGCGAGCGGTACACCCTGGACGGCGACGAAGTCGCGATCTACAACCTGGCCGGCTCCCTCACCGTGGAGCCCGGCACCGGCGCCGTGTCCGTGGACATGGTCCGTGGCGGGGCCGATGCCGCCCGGCTGCGCATCGAGCGCGGCGAGCTGGAGGGGAGGGAGACGCTGCGGGTCGTCTACCCGGCCGAGTCGATCGTCTATTCCGGGATCGAGCGCGGCTCGTCCACCACGCTCAAGGTGCGGGAGGACGGGACCTTCGGCGACGCCGATTCGCATGAGCACCACCGCGGCCGCAAGGTGAGAGTATCCGGCGAGGGGGACGGCCTGCGGGCTCACGCCGACCTCAGGGTGCTGATGCCGGCGGGGTACCGGGTGTCACTCTACCTCGCCGTGGGCAAGGTCTCGATCACCAACGTGAACGGCGAGCTGCTGGTGGACGGCCATTCGGCGCCGGTGACGGCCTCGGGGACCCAGGGTACGCTCGTCCTCGACGTGGGCTCCGGACCGGTCGAAGTCTCGGGATTCAGCGGCGGCGAGCTCTCCATCGATACCGGCTCTGGCGGGGTGACCGGCAGCGAGCTGAGGGCCAGCGAGATTCGGATCGATACCGGTTCGGGCGACATCGAGCTGACCGCAGTCACGTCTCCCGTGCTCATCCTGGAGACGGGGAGCGGGCGCGTCGGGGCCGACCTGCGCGGCCCGGTGCGCGAGCTGGCTGTGGAGACGGGGTCGGGCGACATCTCGGTGCGGGCGCCGGCGTCGTTGGCGGCGGAGGTGGAGATCGAGACGGCAAGCGGAGGGATCGAGACCGACTTCCCGCTTCAGGTGACCCGGCACTCCCGCGACCACGTGGTCGGCCAGATCGGCAACGGAACGGGCCGGGTCGCGATCGAGGCGGGGTCCGGTGACGTGCGCCTGCTCAAGAGCCCGAACTGACCCCCAGCGCTTCGGCGTAGCCCGCGCCCTGAGCCATGCGGTCGTAGAGGGTGCTCAGGGTCTCGGGCGAGCCGGCCAGAAAGCGGCAGCGCGAGTCGCCCCGCGAGCGGCACTCCACCTCCATCACCGCCACCAGCCCATCGGACAGGCGCCCGAAGAAGTCGGCCAGCATCCCGCAGGTGAGATGGCACGACGGGAACTCGCCGCCGCCCGTCTCGACCGATTCCGCCCACTCGGCCGAATCGAGGGCGAGGACCGAATCGCCGAGCGGCGTCGCCTGGAGCCGGCCCCATCCCTGGTCGGTGAAGAACGCAGACAGCGTCTCGCTGAGGAACTCGGCATCGAGCTCGCCGGGGTCCTCCATGCCGCGGGTGGCGAGCAGCCATTCCCTGAACTCTGCGTACAGCTCCTCGCCACCCGCGAAGCCCGCTTCCTGGAGATAGGTCGAGGCCTGGAGACCGGTGTCCCGCTCGAGCGCCGAGCGGAGCTGGTGCAGCACGCGGCGGCCGAGCCGGAGACCGCCATGATGGGGGGACGAGTGATCGGTAGTCATGGGCGATGGGGTTGAGGACGCTGCATCTTAGGACCCGCGACCGACGCGACGCAAGAGCTCGCCCTCGTCGATCACCTCCACGCCCAGCTCCTTCGCCTTCTCCAGCTTGCTGCCGGCCTCCTCGCCCGCCACGACCGCGTCCGTCTTCTTGCTCACGCTGCCCCCCACCCGTCCTCCCGCCGCCTCGATGAGGCCGGTGGCCTCGGTGCGCGAGAGCGTGGGCAGGGTGCCGGTCAGCACGTAGGTCCGACCCGACAGCGCCCCGTGGCCCCCCGCGGCGCCCGGCTCGCTGAAGCTGAGGCCGGCGCGCACCAGCCGGCCGACCAGCTTGGTGTTGCGAGGCTCGGCGAAGAAGGCGACGACCGCGCCGGCGATGGTGGGGCCGACTCCCGGCACCGCGTTGATCGTCTCCTCCGAGGCCTGCATCAGCGCCTGCATGGTGCCGAACCGTCGGGCGAGGAGGACCGCGACCGTCTTGCCCACGTGCCGGATCCCGAGCCCGAACAGCAGGCTCGAGAGCGGGCGGCTCTTCGAAGCCTCGATCGCGGCGACGAGCTGATCGGCCGATTGCTTCGCGAACCGGTCCAGCTCGACCAGCTGCTCGCTCCGGATCTCGTAGAGGTCCGCCACGTTGCCGATGAGCTTGGCGTCCAGCAGCTGGCGCACCCGCTCGTAGCCCAGGCCGTGGATGTCCATCGCGCCGCGGGAGGCGTAATGGACGATGGACTCCAGGATCCGCCCCGGGCAGGACGCGTTGGGGCAGTAGCGCATGACCTCGTCGGGCGGGCGCTCCACCGCGGTGCCGCAGGCGGGACAGCGGTCGGGCATCCGCCACGGCGCCGAGCGCGACTCGGGGTCCACGCCCTCCAGCAGCGGACGGACCACCTGTGGGATCACTTCGCCGGCGCGGATCACCTCGACCCGGTCGCCCTCCCGGATGTCCTTCTGCGCGATCAGCTCCTCGTTGTGCAGCGTCGCCGCGCTGACGGTCACACCGGTGATCTGGACCGGCTCCAGCGAAGCCCAGGGATTGAGCGCGCCGGTCCGGCCCACGTTGATCTCGATGCGGCGCACCCGGGTGACCGCGACCTCGGGGGCGAACTTCCGGGCGATCGCCCAGCGCGGCTCCCGCCCACCAACGACGCCCAGCTCGGCGCGGAGCCGCAGCCGGTCCACCTTGACGACCACACCGTCGGCCTGGAAGGGGAGGTGGGGCAGGAGGTGCTCGAAGGAGGCGATCTTCTGCTGGACCCCCTCCAGCGTCTCGAAGCGCTCGCGGTGCGGCTCCACCTGGAAGCCCCAGGCGTCGAGCAGATCGAGGACCTCCGAGTGCGTGCTCGCGGGGAGAGTGCCCTCGATCGGCTCGACCCCGAAGACGAACATCCGCAGCCGGCGCTTGCGAGTGACGGCGGGGTCGAGTTGGCGGAGCCCGCCGGCGGCGGCATTCCTCGGGTTGGCGAAGAGCGGCTCACCCTCCTTTTGCCGCGCCTCGTTGACCCGCTTGAAGCCGGTGTAGGGCAGGTACACCTCGCCCCGGACCTCCATCACCTTGGGCCATCCCCGCCCCTTCAGGGTGAGCGGCACGTCGGGGATGGTGCGGAGGTTGGCGGTGACGTTCTCGCCGATCTCTCCGCTGCCCCGCGTGGCGCCGGCCGTCAGCCTACCCCCCTCGTAGGTCAGGGTAACCGCGGCGCCGTCGATCTTGATCTCGGTGGTGTAACCGGCCGATCGCACCTCGGGCGCGAGCCGCGCGTTCCGCTCCTCCCAGGCCGCGAGCTCGTCGGCCGAGAAGGCGTTCGCCAGCGACAGCATCGGGCTCTTGTGGGTGTACTTGGTGAGGGCGCTGGCGACCGGTGCGCCGACCCGTTGGGTGGGGCTGTCGGGGGAGAACACCTCGGGGTGCGCCGCCTCCAGCGCCTGAAGATCGCGGAAGAGGCGGTCGTACTCGGCGTCGGTGATCTCCGGCCTGTCGAGGACGTAGTACGCGTAATTGGCGCGTTCGATCTGCTGCCGCAGCGAGGCCGCCTGGTCGGCCGCGCGAGAGTTCACCGCGAGGCGGCCTCCTGGCTGAGGACCGCCTGGGCGACGCCGGAGAGCCGGCCGATCTCCGGAGAGATGTCCGCCGCGAGGTCCGGCTCGTCCTCGAGCCCCGCCCGCGGCGGGTAGGTCGAGAGCAGGTTCCGGAGGAAGCCGATCAGCGCGGCCTGCTCCCGCTCCCGGCGGCGAAGCGCGCCGTTCTCGCCGCGCTGCTGCCGTAGCTTCTCGAAGCGGTGCGCGTTCCGCAGCGCCTTGGCGGTGAGGTTCGCCACGACCTGGCAGAACTGGAGGTCCGCGGCGGAGAAGGCGGGGCCGTCGCGGAACGTGCGCAGCAGGATCGCGCCGATGGCCGTGCCCCGCCACGAGATCGGGATCGCGGTGATGGCCTTCACCCGGCGGGCGGTGAGCGAGCCGCGCGCGGGGCTCAGCGACGGGTCGGTGGCGGCGTCGGCGATGAAGACCGTCTCGCCGGTCTGGATCGCCCGGCGCAGCTCGGGATAGCGCTCGAGATCCACGACGTAGTTCCGGATGCCCGGATCCTCGTAGCTCGCCACTAGACGAACGCGGCGGCCGCCCCGCTCGGCGAGGAAGATCGAGCAGCGGTCGAGGCCGAACGTCTCGCCCAGGCGTAGCGCGACGGACTGGACGATGTCCGCGAAGTGCAGTGTGCCGCTGATCTCCTGAAGGATCTCGATGACGGCCAGGAGATGCTTGCGCTCCTGCTCCAGCGCGCTGAGCCGGTTCTGCAGCCGTTCGACCTCATCGAATGCCGGTGCCGCGGTCATGATGGTATCCAGGGTGGGATGTCTAGGCTGATAATAAGACTCTTGCGGCGGGGCGAAAGCCGTGAAGCAAGCTGCAGTTGCGGTGTCAAATCCCTGTGGTGTCGCGATGGTTGACGCCATTCCCGGCCCGGCTAGGTTGCACCGGAGCCCGGCTACGTCTTGTCCGCTATCCGTTTCGCCAGCGCCCCTGCGCGCTCCCGATACACCGGATCCATCAGCTCCCGGTCCGGCAGCGACTCGATCTGGCCGAGCTGGTCGCGCGCCTCCTGATACCTCTTGCGGTCGGCGTAGATCCTCGCCAACTCCAGGCGGTGGTAGATCCGGGTGGGGTCGAGCTCGACCGCCCTCTGCAGGTTGGCGATCGCCTCCTCCCACGAGGCCTGGCGAAAAATGCCGGCGCCGAGAAAGCTCTTGGCGAAGAACCGGCTGAGTCCGGAGAGCCGCATGATCTCGGCGTTCCAGCGACCCAGGACGTGGTACGCGCCGTCGTGGTCGGGGTCGAGCTCGATGGTGCGCAACGCCTCGTCGCGGATGACCTTCGCGCGGCGGATCCGCTCCTTCTTCCCCATGGTGAGCGAGGCGCGGCCGACGGTGGCGGCGACGGCGAAGTGGCCCTCGGATCCCGCGGAATCGGCCGCCACCGACCGCCGGGCCAGCACCTCGGCCCGGGCGTAGAGCGAGTCACGCTCCGCGCTCTCGATGCTGTCGGGGATCTGCTCGCCCTGGTCGAGCAGCGCGATGGCGGCCCGCCAGTTGGCGGCGTAGTCGGTGGAATCCAGGGCGAGTGCGGCACCGAAGTGAGCCAGACCGGTGCGGAGGTCGCGGGCATCGATCGCGGCCGCTCCCATGGCCACGTGGTCCGCGACCGACTGGCCGGCGAGAGGCGCCGGCATGGCGATCCAGAGCAGAGCGGCACCGCAGAGCCGAGCGAGCATGCGAGCGACCGTTCCCGGAGAAGGCTTCGAATGGTGATTCCCTCGTTGATCCAGCACAAGCGGGACGGGAACGCCATCGCCCCGGAGGACTGGGCGCGCCTGGTCGCCGACTACACCGCCGGCCGGATCCCCGACTACCAGATCTCGGCACTGCTGATGGCGGTCGTCTTTCGCGGCCTCGCGCCGGACGAGCTGGCGGCGCTTACCGACGCCATGCTCGCCTCGGGCGACCGGCTCGAGTTCGACGGGTTTGCCGTGCCCCGGGTGGACAAGCACTCCACCGGCGGCGTCGGGGACAAGGTCTCGCTGCTCCTGGCCCCGATGGTCGCGAGCTGCGGGGTGGCGGTTCCGATGATGTCGGGCCGGGGCCTGGGGCACACCGGCGGAACATTGGACAAGTTGGAGTCGATTCCGGGATTCCGCACGGGCCTCTCGCTCGCTGAGGCGCGGGCCCAGATCGAGCGGATCGGCTGCGCCATGCTGGGGCAGACCCCGGAGATCGCGCCGGCCGACCGGAAGCTCTACGCGCTGCGCGACGTCACCGGCACGGTGGAGTCCATCCCGCTGATCGCCGCCAGCATCATGTCGAAGAAGCTGGCCGAGGGGCTCAACGGGCTGGTGCTCGACGTGAAGACCGGGAGCGGCGCCTTCATTCCCGAACCCGACCGGGCCGTCGAGCTCGCACGCACGATGATCGCCTTGGGCGAGACCCGTGGCTGCCCCACCGTCGCCCTCCTCACCGCCATGGATCGGCCGCTCGGGAGAGCGTGCGGACACTCCCTCGAGGTCGAGGAGGCGCTGGAGGGCCTGCAGGGCAGGGGGCCGAAGGACCTGATGGAAGTCACCTACGCGCTCGGCTGTGAGATGCTCCTGCTGGTGGGCGCCGCCACGGACGCCGCCGATGCTCGCCGCCGGTTGGAGGCCTCGGTCTCGTCGGGCCGGGCGCTCGAGACCTTCGGTCGCGTCATCGAGGCGCAAGGAGGGAACCGCGCCGTGATCGACGATCCCGCGATCCTTCCCCAGGCGGGAGCGGTGGAGGTCTTTCGCGCTCCCCGGAGCGGGGTGGTTGCAGCGGTCGAGCCGCGGCGGATCGGGCGCGCGATTCTCGAGCTTGGGGGCGGCCGGGTGACGATCGAGGACGAGATCGATCCCTCGGTGGGATTCGTGATCACCGTGAAGCCGGGCGATGCGGTGCGGGCTGGCGATCCGATCGCCTCCGTCTTCGCGCGGGATGATGTGGGAGTGGCCGGCGGCCTCTCGGCGCTCGCCGAGGCGATCTCGATCGGCGAAGAAGGGCGGCTCACGCCGCTCATCACCCACCGGATCACGGCGCGGGGCGTCGAGGTGAGGACGGGAGTGCGCTGAGATGCCGTTCTTCGCCGGTCCGGTGCCGGTCGTGCTCCTCGCGGGTGTGCTGATCGTGGCACTGGTGCTCTGGCTGCTGCGCGACCGGCGCCATCCGGGTCCCCGGCTGCACGGCGCGGACGGGATCGACCAGGAGGAGCTGGACGAAGCCGAGCGTGAAGTCCGGGAGCTCGAAGCGGGGCGCATGCCGGACGAGGAGAGGCCGGGCGACGACTGGGGGCCAGGCACCGGCCAGTTCCGTCCACCCACCCGGCTCTGACGACCGCTGTGTCATCCTGAGCGAAGCGAGGGAGGCAAGGCGCCGCTCCGGCTCCTTCGCTTCGCTCAGGATGACACAGCACTGGAGGAGCGGACGCATGGAGATCCCGGAAAGCACGCCGCCAGGCGAAGTGACGCGACTCCTCGAAGCCGTGGAAGCGGGCGACAGCGACGCGCTGGACCGCCTGGTGCCGCTGGTATACGAAGATCTCCGACGGGTGGCCCATCGGCAGCTCGACCGCGAGGGCGGCGGCCACACGCTCCAGACGACCGCGCTCATCCACGAGGCCTATCTCAAGCTGGCCGGTGGCGGCGCCGTCAGCGCCACCAGCCGCGCGCACTTCCTCGCCATCGCCGCCCGGGCGATGCGGCAGGTTCTGGTGGACTACGCCCGCCGGCGGAAGGCGGCAAAGCGGGGTGGCGGCGTGATCTCGGTGACGCTGGGCGACGAGCCCCAGCCCGCCGACGCCTCCGCCGACGATCTCCTGGCGCTCGACGAGGCGCTCGAGCAGCTCGATCCGCGGCAGCGCCAGGTGATCGAGTGCCGCTTCTTCGGTGGCATGGAGGAGAAGGACATCGCCGCGGCCCTTGGCGTGTCGGAGAGAACCGTGCGGCGGGACTGGGTGAAGGCCCGCGCCTGGCTCTACCAGTCGCTTTATCCCACCAAGAATCCCTGAGTCTCGGCCTGCGCGCCACTAGCGCGAGGGATTGTCGATGTCCACCGCGATGGTGCGCCAGGTCCCCTGATTGAACCGGACGACGCTCAGCACGCATCGCGTCGCGTGCCCGATGAGAATCGCGATCCAGATGTCGATGGAGTCCAGCGTGCCCGTCTGCTGCACGATGAAGCAGATCCCCAGCGGCACGATGACCTGCGAGACGATCGAGATGTACAACGGGCCCTTGGTGTCTCCCGTGCCCTGCAGCCCGCCCGTGTAGGTGAGGGCGACGGCGATCAGTAACCCCGACACGCTGAGGACGCGGAGGAGCTGCACGCCGATCTCGACCACCGCGGGCTCGTTCATCCCGAAGATCGCGAGCAGTTGCCGGGGAATGGCGAGGAAGAAGATGCCGATGAAAGCCGCGCCGGCCAGGCCGTAGCGGGCGGCGATGTGCACCGACTTCTCGGCTCTCTCCGGGTGACCCGCGCCGAGATTCTGCCCGGCGACAACCGCGGCGGCGCCCATGAGTCCGACCGACGTCCACGTGATCAACGAGAACAACTGCGTGTAGGAGACGGCGAAGGCCGCCTGCGCCGCCGCGCTCTGCGCCAGCGAGCCGATGAACGCGAGCATGAGCACGCCGCCGATGTTCATCGCGATTCCCTGGATGCCCGTGGGCAGTCCGAACCGGAACAGAGAGCGGATGATCGCCCAGTCCGGACCGAAGCCATGTCCGCGCGGGAACGACACCACCCATCCCCCGCGCCAGAGCTTCACCATCGCGTACAGCCCGAGGACACCAGAGGCGATTACCGTCCCCATCGCCGAACCGGCGGTGCCGAATGCCGGGATCGGCCCCAGCCCGCGGATCAGGACGACGTTCAGCACGAGATTCAGCACCGTCATCACGATGCCGAGGATCATCGGGGTCCGCGCGTCACCAGCCGAGCGCAAGGCGCCGCTCAGCATGTAGAACACGAGCATCCCGCTGATGAACAGGAACATGATGCGGAGGAACGGCAGCGCCTCGGCCTTCACTTCGGGCGTGGCGTTCACCAGATCGAGCAGCGACGGGGAGAGAACGTACCCGAGGGGTGCCAGCACCAGGACTGAGATGCCGACCGCCGTCAGGAACGCCTGATAAACCGTGCGGTCCACCTTGTCCGCTTCGCCGGCCCCGGCGAAGCGGGCGACGAGCACGCTCATGCCCGTGAACAGCGAGTTGATGAAGATGATGACGACGATGATGATCTGCCACGCCACGCCGATCGCGGCGTTACCCGTGAAGCCGACGAGGTGGCCGACGAGCACGTGATCGACGATGCCCTGGAGCCCGCCGATGACGTTGGTGATCATGGTCGGCCAGGCGAGCTTCCAGACCGCCGAGCGCAGCGGGCCCTCGACGATGGAGCGGTCGTAGCGTGGCTTGTCCGGCGTAGATGGAGACGGTGGAGGCGCGACTACTGCGCCCGCATCGCCACCAGTGGGTCGAGGCGCGCGGCCCGAACGGCCGGAACCGCACACGCGCCGAGACCCACGGCGGCCATCAGCAGCGACACGGCCAGAAACGTCGCGGGGTCCCCGGGGGCGACGCCGAAGAGAAGGCCTTGAATGAGCCGCGACACGAGGATCGATGCCAGGATCCCGACCCCGATACCGGCGCCGAGCAGGATGCCGCCATCCGCCAGCACCATCCACATCACCCGCGAGGGCTCGGCGCCCAGACTCATCCGGATCCCGATCTCCGCGGTGCGCTGGCTGATGAAGAAGGCGAGCACGCCGCCGATCCCCACCGCCGCGATCACCAGCGCGAGCGCGCCGAGCGCGCCCACCAGAATCGCGTTGAGCCGCTGCGGCGCGATGGTCTCTTCCCGAATCTGCTCCAGGGTGGCCACCCGCTCGATGGGCTGGTCCGGGACGAGCTCGCGGATGATGCGCGCGGCCTGGGGGGCGAGCGAGGCGGCGGCGGGCGCTCGAATCACGAATCCGCCGGGAAACCACCGGAGATCGTTCTGCGCGAAGGGCTGGAACAGCACGAGCGGTGCGGGCGCGTCGGGCCCCGCGTCCCTGGTGTTGCCGATGACGCCCACCACGGTCCGCCAGTCACCGGACACCGGAATGAACCGGAGCACGTCGCCGGTCCACGCTACTCTTCGGCCGATCGGGTCCTG
>Ga0184615_10001662_pt1 | contig 11958 bp, 15 predicted proteins | sample PLM4_65_coex_FD_133134 | JGI IMG/M metagenome (GOLD analysis project Ga0184615, IMG submission 133134) | Groundwater sediment microbial communities from an aquifer in East River, Colorado, USA - PLM4_65_coex | ecosystem: Environmental > Terrestrial > Soil > Riparian zone | place: USA: East... | reverse complement strand
TTTTTTGGAATAAATACTTCAACTCCTCAGAATACATTGAATGTAAAAGGAGACATTAATGCAACAACAACTGTATGGTCTTATGGGTTAAACCTTACAACAGGTTATGGCTACGCATTAAATGCAAGCTCAACAGGAATTACATGGGCAACTGCAAACAATGGTACATTGCTGAATTATTCTTCTGCATTGAACGGAACTTTAGCTACTTGGGCTAATGTTGGAAATGGAACAATGGCAAGCTGGGCCAATGTTGTGAACGGGACAACTGCAGTAACTAATGCCGCAAATACTTTTGGTGCTTTCAACCAAACATTTGATACTTCAACATTCTTTATTAATGCAAACGATAATAGAGTAGGTATAGGAACAACTATTCCAAATTCCTCATTAGAAGTAAATTCTTCTGGATTAGCTGGAAATATTACAACACTTATTGCATTAAGAAACTCAAACCAAAACTACACAAATACAGGATTAGGGGCTGCAGTCGACTTCATACATTACAATAAATCAGGAACCCTGTTCTTAGGGGCTAGAATAAATTCAATCAATGAAGCTAACTTTACCAATGGAACTGCAAATAATGATGTTGGCTTAGCTTTCTACACAATGGCTGATGCCGCAAATGCGGAAAGATTAAGGATAGATAATAACGGCAACATCGGGATAGGAACAACGACACCAACAGGAGGCAAGCTGAATATCGTTGGAGGAAATCTTAATGTGAGCAATAATTCTATAGTTGATGTATGGAAAATAACTCTTAATGTTGGAGGAACAATAGACCCTCCTTATAAGATTGGGAATGATGATACCATTTATGCAACCTATATGCTTTCAACAATAGGAATTAAAGAAGAAGTTACAGGAGTAGCTTTTTTGAGCAGTAACTATACAATAGACTTTAGTAAGCTTGAGAAAGGAAGTGACTTATGGTTGTTCTATCAGATAACAGACTTTGGCAAGAATTGGGAAAATCTTCAGGTAATTTTAACTCCGGGATTTGATGGAAAAGCTTGGTACAAGAAAGACCCCCAAAATAAAAAGCTAATAATATATGGGAGTGATAAGGGAGAGGTTTCATACCGATTTATCTCAAATAGGTATGACTGGAGAAATTGGCCAACTATAACTGATATGAATATAAGCGGTCCGGGAATTCTGGAGAAATAGAAAAGCTTTTAACTCCTAGTAATAGTAGGATTTTTATATAAGGATGACTTAAAATCAACATGAAAAGTAGTTTGGTAAGCAGACTGAGAAGAGGATTTTATACATTGGCAGCAGGCGCTTTTCTGGGCTCTTGTGTTGGTAGCGGAGACGGGCCTGTAGAACCAAAACCAGAGCCAAGGCTTTCGCAGATAACAGCGCTTGAAAATTTTGTTGATATAAATTATAGGGCAAAATTGGAAAATGTCAGCTTGGCAACAAGGAAAATTTTCTATAATGGAAATAGTATAAGCGCTGATGTGATAAATTCGCCTGAATATCCAGAAATTTTAAAGAACAAAATAAAAGGTGATTATGTTTTTGTTTTGGAAGCAATTGGCGCAAAGCCAGACACTGCTAAAATTTCTGTTCCAAATTATCAATCAGAAGCTTCCAATCTTAATGGATTAGATTTAAATGTGAATGAAAAAGATTCTATTGTTGTAAAGCTTAAGAGAGCAACAGACAAAAATCTTGAAGACAATCCTGTTCATTATACCGGCGTTACATCTTTAGATGGAAGAATTGAGCCAAGCATAGGCGCTTTTCCAAATGACAGCATTTTGAAAATAAAAGCAATCGGAACACCAGGAAATTATTCAGTTGAGCTCTCTCGACAGGGAAGTCTTGAGAAAATAATTCTTCGGGGAGAAATATTGGATGTTCCTGAGCCTGGGCCATTACTTCCATACAAGATTGCATTTTGGGGTCGCAGATCTGAAATAGACGGTTCACAGGACTGGGAGATTTATTCAATGAATTCTGATGGTTCTCAACAAACTCAGTTAACAAAAAATTCCGCAGATGACTGGGGTCATAGATGGTCACCCGACGCAAGCAAAATAGCATTTTCAAGTAGGAGAGACGGAGATTGGGAAATATATGTAATGAATGCAGACGGTTCCAAACAGATTAATCTAAGCCAAAGCCATAAAATTGGTGCAGATAGTGATGAGTTCCCAGCTTGGTCTCCTGATGGTTCAAAGATAGCATTCGCAAGTACAAGAAACGGAAAGCATCAGATATATGTAATGAATGCAGACGGTTCTGAACAAAAAAATATCAGCAACGCTCCTTTTGAAGATATAAAGCCAGTATGGTCCCCTGATGGAAAAAAAATAGCATTTTATAGTTATGATGGAAAATGGAACCTTTTGGTAATGGAAGCAAATGGCTCTGACCAGATAATTTTGGCAGATGCTCAGGAAGACGAGGGCCCAAAGTGGTCTCCCGACGCAGGTAGAATACTTTTCACAAGAAACTCAGACATAATTGTTAGGTATCCGAATAGAGAAGAGAATTTGTCCAACCATCCCGCAGATGATGCCTTTCCTGTATGGTCGCCAGATGGAAATCGGGTTGCATTTTCAAGTAAAAGAGACGGAAATTGGGAAATATATACCATGAACAAAGATGGCTCAGGTTTAACAAGATTAACACATTCAGATAAGTCAGACGTAATGCCTAGTTGGTCACCAGATGGAAGTTGGATTACGTTCATGAGTGATAGAGACTCTTCCCCTAAGTTTGAAATTTATGTAATGAAGGCCGATGGAAAAAATCAAACAAGACTGACATATAAGTCTGGCGATGAAAATGAGCCGAGATGGTCACCAAAGTAATTCTCGCTTTTAGAGAAACTAAACAATTCTTTATTTAAATAAAATTTATAAATCATACATTCCTGTTTTTTGTATGTTTAGGAAAAGAGGTTTGGCTGGGGTCGTTACAACATTGATAATAATTCTTTTAGTTTTAGTGGCGATTGGTGTTATTTGGGTGGTTATTAAGAACTTAGTTCAGAAAGGTTCAGAAAAAGTCGAGTTAGGACAATTTACCCTTGACCTTCAAATAAAAAAGGCTCAAGTAGAGAATGGAAATGTTACTGTTGTTGTTGTAAGAAGAAATCCCGGAGAGGGAAATTTTGTTGGAATGAATTTTATTTTTTCTGATGGGCAAAATAGTGAAATCATAAGGCAAAATGCAACTTTGCAGGAATTAGAGGAAAAGACTTTTATATTTACATTAACCAAAATAAATACAAGTAGCCTAAAAACAATTTCAGTTGCACCTATTTATGAATTAATTTCTGGAAAAGAAACCGTTGGGAATATAGCTGATAGTTTTGATGTTTCAAAGAGCGGAACAGGAACCGGTAGTGTAGCGGAAGGAAATTTTGTAAAATATGGCCCTGTTGGTGCTGGTCTTACAGATTATAGTGTGGATTCAGCAAGTGGGGTATTGCCTAAATTCACAAGAGTGATAATTGATCCTCTTGACGTTCATATTGGAGATAATCAAACTTTCACAGCATATGTTTCCTCTTCGTATAATATAACAGAGGTTACAACTGAAACACAATTAGATAATGAAATTTTAACATTGCCTCTTATTGAAGTTTCCCCAGGAGTTTATTCTGCAACATGGCAGGTTTATGATACACATTCTCAGGTTTATCGAACAAATTTCACTGCGAAAGATTCTGGAGGAAATGAAAACACAATTGCTATGTCTTGGACAGACCCTTGTACTGGTTTTTCACATGGAACTACTTCTACCGTGACCTCAGCATGTACAATTTCTACAATTGATGGGGTTGATGCAGGTAATATTGTGGTTGCAACAGGAGGTTCTATAACTGTTAACAATGGGGCATTCCTTGTTTATACTCCCGGATTTTCCATAGGTAAATCCGGAAGTGGTTCAATATCTTTAGCTGGCACACTTACAAAACAATATCTTTACTATTATGATTCTGATGCTGATAATCGTTCTGTAAATGGCACTTATTTGTTTAATATATCTTCAACTTGGTCTGGAAAGACAAGACCGAAGAATGTTTTATCGACAAGTGACTGCAATGATGCAAGCGCATCTGCATGGGTCAACAGATATGCTGACGGCGACGGAGACAGTTATGGTGCAGGTAGCTTAGTTTGTGTCGGAAACAATGCTGGTTATGTTGATAATAACAATGATTGTTCTGATAGTAGTGCTAACATTTTCCAAAATATTGGTAGTTTAGTGCAAGATGTTGACCAAGATGGTTACACAACAGGATCTGCTGGCACTCAATGTGTTGGTTCATCTATAACTATTAGCAGTCGTACTTATTATCAGGATTCTGGCGGATCTTATACATGGGTTAGTGGTTCTTTAGGAACAGACTGCAATGATGCAAGCGCTTCTGCGTGGCGCAACAGATATGCTGACGGCGACGGAGACACTTATGGTGGACTCAATTTTGTGTGTGTCGGAAACGATGCCGGTTATGTTGATAATACCGATGATTGTTATGATTTTAACTCCGACGCCAAGCCAGGTCAAACTAATTATTTTACCACCGGTCGCGGAGATGCCTCTTTTGATTACAACTGCGTAAACGGAGAGGAAAAACAATATACAGCGATTGGAACTAAGCGTGTTTGCGCTTTCAGTGGTTCTTGTAGTCAAACAACTGCAGGCGTTGGCGGCTATGAAACTTCTGTGCCAGTTTGTGGGTCTAGTGGTACTTATTACTTGTCCTTTGGACTCACTTGCGGTAATAGACTTGAGGCAGAGTGTGTAAGTGACGATACTATTTCTGAAGCAAGAGCTCAGCCTTGCCACTGAGATTTACTGAAATCATAATTAACTTTATTAATGATTTTTGTTTAAATTTGGAATGAATGATTGCTTCGCTCCGCTCGTAAATTTAAAAGTCTTTAAAGATAAGGCACGCCCATTCTATTTTTTATTGATAGTATCATTTTTTTTTATTTTAATAGTTTTATCAATGCAAACTACGAATGCGGATGTTATTTCTCTTAACGCTGGCGGCAGTCAGGAAATCGCCGTAACTTCCGATAAATATATAGAAGGATTTTTTTCTGGAATTGCCGATGTGGCTGTTGAAGAAGAGCCGACGCCGACGCCAAGTCCAGGAGGGGGCGGAGGGGGCGGACAAGTAACGGTTACAAATATTGCTGTATCGCCAGTAGAGTTTAACATAAACTTGATAATAAATACAACTACCGAAAGAAAGATAAGAGTTACAAATCTTGGAACATCGTCAGTTACTGTTGGAGTTAGTCAGCTTGGTTTGGATAATCATGTGATTCTTACAAGCAGCTTCTTAGTAATTCCTGCAGGTAGTTTTGTTGACTTAGATGTTATTTTTGTTGCTTTGAGTGATTCAGGAGTTTTTGCTGGAAAAATAATTATTGGAGGTAAAGAAGTTTTAGTTGCATTAAACGTAAAGACGCAGCTTCTTTTGTTTGACTCCAATATAGTTGTGTTGAATAAAGATGTTACGGTTGTTCAGGGAGGAGAGCTTAGAACTCTTTTGACATTGATACCTTTGGGAGATCCTGAAAGACTTGATGTTACTCTTAATTTTGCAGTAAAGGATTATACTAACAAAGTATTTTTGACAAAATCCGAAACATTACTTGTTGATAAGCTTACAGAGTTGAGAAGAAACTTTGATACGGGGCTACTTCCTCCAGGAGATTATGTAATTAGTCTTGAATTGGTCTATCCTAATGGTGTGGCACCTTCTAGCGCGCACTTTAGGGTTGTTGAGAAATTACCAATAAGCATTTTCGGAAGAATTATCCTCTTCCTTATTATTATGATATTGATAATCTTAATTCTTATAATAATAATCCTGATATGGAGGCGTAGGAAGAAAAAGAAAGAGAAGGCTTAGGATTTAGAGAATCGTTAAAAAGAGTCTAATTAGACAGAAAAACTATTTATAGCCAGTTTTCAGATTAATAAAATGTTATTGGGTCTTGTAGGCAAGCCATCTGCAGGTAAAAGTACTTTTTTCAAAGCAGCAACCATGGCAGAAGTTGCAATAGCTAGTTATCCCTTCACAACAATAAAACCAAATCATGGAGTTGGTTATGTGAAGATTAATTGCATTGATAAGGAGTTTGGAGTTCAATGCAATCCAAATCATGGGTTCTGTACAAATGGCAAAAGATTTGTTCCTGTTGAAATTTTAGACGTAGCTGGTCTTGTTCCTGGTGCGAGCGAAGGAAAAGGATTGGGAAATCAGTTTCTTGATGATTTAAGGCAGGCAGATGTTTTTATTCATATTTTGGATGTTTCTGGAACAACAGATGAAGGAGGCAAAAAAGTAGAAAGCTATAATCCTGAGAAAGACATATTATTTCTGGAAGAAGAGTTGGACAAGTGGTACTATGGTATTCTAGTTAAAGCTTGGAAAAGCTTTGTAAGAAAAGTAGAACAAGAAAAGCAGAAGTTTACAGAGGCCGTCACAAAACAATTTTCTGGGCTGAAAGTCAAAGAAGAACAGGTAAAAAATGTTTTGCTTAAGTCAAATTTTCCTGAAAAAGCAAGCATGTGGAGTTCTGAAGACTTGATGAAGTTTGCTTCTGCATTAAGAAAAGAGAGTAAGCCAATGATAATTGCAGCAAACAAGATAGACATGGAGAAAAGTCGGGAAAATTACGCAAGGCTTAAAGCAAAATTTTCTCATTTAATTTTTATTCCTTGTTCTGCTGATTCTGAGCTTGCTTTGAAAGAAGCTGCAAAAATTGGGCTGGTTGAGTACATTTCTGGAGAAAGAGATTTCAAAATAAAAGGAGACCTTAATGAAAAGCAGAGAAATGCTATTGAAAGCATTAGAAGAAATGTTTTTGAAAATTTTGAGACAGGAACTGGAATTCAGGCAATTTTGAATTACTCTGTTTTTGATCTTTTGAAATACGTTGCAGTTTTTCCAGCTAGCGCAACAAAACTTAAAGATAGCAAGGGAAACGTTCTTCCTGATTGTTTTTTAATGCCGCCCCATTCTACAGCTCTTGATTTTGCATATTTTTTACACACGGATTTCGGAGACAATTTCATTAGAGCAGTAGATGCGCGAACAAAAAAGATACTTGGAAAAAGCTATGAACTTAAGAATTGTGATGCTTTGGAGATTATAACGAGGTAAATTCATAATTACTAAATGGTTGGTAAAACTTATAATGGGGTTTTATTTTGATTTTTGATGATTAAAGTAAAAGTAAAACCAAGTTCAGGAAGACAAAGCATAGAAAAAAAGGGAGAAACTTATTTGATTAATGTAAAATCTCATCCTGAGAATAACAAAGCAAATATTGAGGTTATCAAATTGCTTGAAAAGTACTTTAAAAAATCGGTAAAAATAAAATCAGGATTAACTTCCAGAAACAAGATTGTTGAAATTATAGAATAAAATGAGATATGAACCAGCGCCAGACATACAGATCATTGCAGATGAAATCTCTAAATTATTATTTCCTCATGTGAAGTTAGAAAGAGTTAAGTGTTTTCGTAGTTATGGAACTTCTTCGAGGGGGACAATTGCCAGATGCCATACAATAGGAAAACTTATGCAGAAAGCCATGAATACCAACGCATTTTATGCCCTGGAATTTATATCAGAGAGATTTGATAGATTAAATAAAGAAGATCAGATAAAGGTTATAATTCACGAGCTGATGCATATTCCTGCGACTTTTGGTGGCGGCTTTAGGCATCATGATCACGTTTGTGATAGAAATATTGAAAAAAACTACAGGGCTTACAAATTAAAAAAAGATGGGTTTTTAGGTAGATTATGAAACACGTTTCTTTTAAATATAAAGGGAAAAAAATCAGCACTGATGTTGAGGTTTGTGGTTTTTTCGGAAAGATTTTCGGCTTGATGTTTAAATCAAGAGAAGGCGCAAACGCTCTTTTATTCGATTTCAAAAAACCCACAAGAATTAGCATTCATTCATTCTTTGTTTTCTTCCCGTTTATTGCAGTGTGGCTCGACAAAAAAGGGAAGGTTCTTGAAATAAAGAAGATTACCCCCTTTGCTTCTCCTGTTTCCCCTAAAAAAAACTTTCATAAGTTGATAGAAATACCTTCTAATACCAGATATAACGGAAAAATTAAACTACTTTACCCATGATTTTTTCTACCATCGATAAAAAATTCCTTTTGAGAATTCCTCGTCGGTGATTAGAAACATTTAAATATAGGATTATTTTCCTTATGTTTAGTAAAAAGGAGGTGTTAAATGGGGAAAATAATTGTTAAAAAGGTTATCACAAGGAAACCAGGACATCTTTATTACGTTGATGGACAGGGAAACGTATGCGAAGCAAAGATGGCAAGAGGCGGCGGAAAAAGAAAGAAGAAGAGAAGATAAGCCTCTGTTTTTATTTTATTTTTTAGGTTACATTTTTATATTTTAGATTGTGTGTTTTTAGATGAGAATTAAGTTTTACGATTCTGCAGTGGATTTTTTATTGTGAACTTCAAAGACTAGCCTTTCTAAGTTCTGGCCAAGATCAGTTTGTACAAGACAATTTTTCATGTCTATATACTTATATTTGTCTTTTCTGTGATAAACTGCAATTAACTCTCCCCTAAACCCTGTCCAGCATAAATCACTATCTCTTGTGTCTTCTGGAAAAGGAAGTTTTTTGATCCTTGGATTTCCTATTTCAGAATAACGTATATGAATGCTGACCGTTTTTACACCCTGCCTGGTTTTTCTAAAGGTTAATACCGCACTATAAATGTCCAAAGGTTTATTTTTTGACCTTCGAGAGATATTAGTTTCATTCATTGAAAATTATCTAGACTTTATTTATACCAATTTATATAACAAGCCAATTTTATAAATATACTTTTCTTTGAGTATACATGATTGTTTTAGGAATAGAAAGCACTGCACACACCTTTGGCATTGGGGTTGTAAAGAATGGGAAAATCCTTTCTAACGTTAAAAAAAGTTATACTACAGAGAAAGGGGGAATCATTCCCATGGATGCTGCGAAGCATCATCGAGATAGCGCAAGAGGCATTTACTCTGAAGCCTTGGAAAAATCTGGTATTGATGAAAGAAAAATAAATGCGATTGCTATTTCACAAGGTCCAGGACTTGCTCCATGTCTTCTTCAGGGGATGAGTTTTGCTAAAGAACTTTCCAAGAAACTTGGAAAGCCAATAGTTCCTGTGAATCATTGTATCGCTCATCTTGAAATAGGACGTATTACAGGAGCAAAGGATCCCGTCATGCTTTATGCTTCTGGGGCAAACACGCAAGTCATAGCATATGCGTTCGAAAAATTTCGTGTTTTTGGAGAGACTCTTGATATTGGAGTTGGGAATTTTATAGATACTTTTGCAAGGTATGCTGGCATGGGTTTTCCAGGAGGTCCTCATGTTGAAAAGCTGGCGGAGAAAGGAAAAAGTTTTTTAGAACTTCCTTACAAAGTTAAAGGAATGGATGTTGCCTTTTCAGGAACCTTGACAAACTTAAGACAAAAACTTGAAAGTAAAAGCCATACATTATATGATCTTTCCTTTTCATTACAAGAAACTGTGTTTGCAATGCTTGTTGAAGTCTCTGAGCGTGCTTTAGCTCATACTGGAAAAAAAGAACTTTTGCTTGGCGGAGGGGTTGCATGCAACTCTCGGCTTCAGGAAATGTGCAAAATAATGTGTAAGGAACGCGGCGCTAGGTTTTTTTGCCCAGATAAACAGTTTTTAGTTGATAACGGCGCAATGATAGCTTTTCTCGGAGAAATCATGTTCAAATCAGGAATAGGATTTAAAGGAAAACAGCTTGAAAAAATAGACATCAAACCAAGACAAAGAACGGATGATGTTAAAGTAAGTTGGAGATAATTTTACAATATTAGATTATTTTCCAATAATGACATAACAAAACATTTTTAAATTAACTTTTGTCTTAATATTTATCCGATGAGCGAAGTTTTTCGTGAGGAACTTACTTCGTTCTAAAATTAAAATGACAGATATTTACTCAATAATTGAAAAGGCAAGGAAAACTGGTAAAGTTGAAAAAGGCACAAATGAAGTTACAAAAGCTATAGAGAGAGGAACTGCAAAGCTTGTAGTTTATGCTGCAGATGTTGAGCCGAAAGAAGTGGTTAAGCATATTCCTCTTTTGTGCAAGGAAAAAAATATTCTATGTCAAGAAGTTGACAGCAAACAAAAATTAGGAATTGCTGTTGGAATTCATGTTGCAGCTTCATCTGTTGCGGTCATTAATGCAGGAGAAGCTGAAAAAGATATTTCTGCGTTAAAGAAATAAAATGGCTAAAACACAGAAAAAACCTCAGCAACAACAAAGTCAACAGAAGCAAACAGGAACAAAGGGAAGCGAAAAAATTCTTGGAGATGTTGTTCCCGCTCTTGTTCAAGAATTTGTTGGAAGAACTGGCTTCAGGGGCGAAATTACTCAGGTTAAATGCTTAGTTGAAGCTGGAAGAGACAAAGGAAGAGTAATAAGGAGAAATGTTAAGGGTCCTATAAAAATTGGGGATTATTTGATGCTTAGAGAAACAGAAATAGAAGCAAGAAGAATAAAATCAAAAGTAACAAAAGGAGCTTATACTTAAATGAGAGTCGTAAGAACCCCAGAAAAACTTGAAAGTGCTATACGAAATGGTCTAGTTAATCCAAATGATACTATTGAACTAACAGGACTGGATGTAGGGACTTTTAATAGTTTAAGAGAATTTTATTCGGAAAGATATGAAGTTAGAGGTGTCACTAACTTTTCCATATTTGCTAATGAGCCAACTACTTACATTCTTCATATAAGGAGGAAAAATGCCTAAATGTGTTTATTGCGGAAAAACTTATGAACCTCCAAGAGGGCTAACTCTTGTAACAAATGCAGGTGTTGTGAATTATCTTTGCTCTTCAAAATGCAGAAAGAATATGCTGATGAAAAGGCGTAAAGTTCGATGGGTTTCTAAGAAGCAGAAATGATTAACAATTCCCAATTTTCATTTTTTCAGAACGAGGATCTTGCCAGTTTTCTTGGAGTTGAACTGCTGCTCCAGTAAACTTTAGAGCTAGAACTTCTTTATCTTTACAGAAAATTACAAAATCACGGCAAAAATTTGTCGAATCGCAAAAAGCCTTTGTGAATGAATGATTGTATACTCTCTCTTCAGCCCAATTTTCTTCCGGATTCTGCAGTTCAAGTCCTGAAATAAAGAACGCAGATACTAAAAAAATCAATCCAAAAATTGGCCTGATAATTGACATTTTTCTCATTAAAAATACCATAAACCGTGGCTTTTTAAAAGTATGTTTTTTTCTGTGTTTTTTTAAGAAAATTTAGCTTTGTCGACGATAAAATCCGAGAAAAGTTTATAAAGCATGCTGGCGTTTTTTAAGAATAACAGTGTAAAAATAATTGGACTTTCTGTCTCATTTTGGTCTAAAATAACATGGTACAGAAAGCATATAAAAATAAAACAACAAAAAATGGCTGAGAATTATAACGCATCAGAAATAAAGGTTCTTGAGGGCCTAGAAGGAGTACGTAAGAGACCATCAATGTACATAGGTTCAACAGGAAAAGAGGGATTGCATCATTTAGTATATGAAGTTGTAGATAATTCAGTTGATGAGGCGCTTGCAGGATATTGTAAAATAATTAAAGTTAGCATAAATAAAGACGGTTCTGTTACAGTAGAAGATGATGGAAGAGGGATTCCTGTTGACAATCATCCAACATTTAAGGTGCCTGCTGTCCAGGTTGCTTTGACAAAATTACATGCTGGCGGAAAATTTGACAAGAAATCCTATGTAATTTCAGGAGGATTGCATGGAGTTGGAGTTTCTGTTGTAAACGCACTTTCAAAGAAGCTTATAGTTGAAGTAAAAAGAGACGGGAAAATATACAGCCAAGAGTATTCTAAAGGAGATCCCAAAACAAAACTTGAAGTTTCT
>Ga0184615_10001659_pt1 | contig 11977 bp, 9 predicted proteins | sample PLM4_65_coex_FD_133134 | JGI IMG/M metagenome (GOLD analysis project Ga0184615, IMG submission 133134) | Groundwater sediment microbial communities from an aquifer in East River, Colorado, USA - PLM4_65_coex | ecosystem: Environmental > Terrestrial > Soil > Riparian zone | place: USA: East... | reverse complement strand
GAGCTCGAGGGCGCGCTCAACAGGATGGTCGCCTACGCCAGCATGGGCGCCATGCCGATCGGCATAGAGCTCGCCCAGGCCGTCCTGTCGAACGTGCTCTACAACCCCAAGAAGCGGCAGGTCACCCCGGAGCGGATCGCGAAGGTGGTCGCCGACTATTACAGCGTCCCGATCGACGTCCTCCAGGGCCAGAAGCGCGACAAGGCGATCGTCGTTCCGCGCCAGATCGCGATGTTCCTGATGCGCGCCGAGACGGACGTCTCGCTGCTGCGGATCGGCGCGGAGCTGGGCGGACGGGATCACTCGACCGTCCTCCACGCGTGCGACAAGATCACCCGCGAAGTCGCCGTGAACGACGAGCTGCGACGCGAGATCGCCGCGGTCCGGGAGCTCATCTACGCCGACTGAGCCGGCGGCCCGAAGCGGGCCCCGCCAGTCCGCCAGCGGACCGTCCAGGGGCCGATCTGGACCGGCTCCTGTGGACAAGGGCCCGAAATCGGTGGACAACGACGGGCGTCTGTGGACATCCGGGGGCGTAACCGATCGAGCCGGCGCACCCGGCGTGGACGGTCGGGAGCCTGTTGCGCTGCGTCAGATCGGCCGAGTCGATTCGTCCACCGCGGATCGCCGACCCGGCCCACCATCGGTCGACAGCTGTCCACGCGGGGCACCTCCCCGTCCACCACGTCGCCCCGATCGGGCGCGAGGACGCCTCCACCGAATCCACACCCTGATGACGGTGATGACGGAGTGAGAAGATAGAGAGAAGATACCCACGATTCCTCTCCCCGCAGGCATGCGGACCCCGTTTACGTCAGCCGGAGTCGCCCACGTGAAACTCTCAGTGATGCAGGAGAACCTGGCGCGCGGCCTGTCCGTGGTCAGTCGTGCCGTCTCGAACCGGAGCACCCTGCCGGTCCTGGCCAACGTCCTGCTCAAGACGGAGGACGCCGGGCTCAAGCTGACCGCCACGAACCTGGAGATCGGGATCACCTACTGGGTGCCGGGCAAGATCGAGTCCGATGGGGCCACGACGGTCCCGGCCAAGCTGTTGACCGACCTGGTCAACTCGCTCCCGGCGGGCGACCGGGTGGACCTGTCCCTCCAGGCCGGCGACACGCTGCACCTCAGCTGTGGCCGGTTCGAGACGCACATCAAGGGGATCGACGCCGACGAGTTCCCGGCGATCGGTGCGGCCGGTGAACGTCCGACCACCCGGATCGCCCAGAACGTGCTCCGCCGCGCCCTCGCCGAGACGGCGTTCGCCGCAGCCAGCGACGAGGCGCGACCGATCCTGACCGGGGTCCTCGCCAAATTCGAAGGCGACCAGGTCACCCTGGCGGCCGCGGACAATTACCGGATCGCGGTCAAGACGATCTCGATCCTGGATCCCGTCCCGGAGACCAGTGTCGTCATCCCCGCTCGCGCCCTCAACGAGCTGGCCCGGGTGCTCGCCGACGTCGACGATCCGGTCGAGATCGTCCTTGCCAGCGGGCGCAACCAGGTCCTCTTCCATCTGGACGGGATCGACCTGGTCAGCCGCCTGATCGACGGCCAGTTCCCCAACTACCAGCAGATCGTCCCGCAGAGTCATACCACCCGCGCCGTCCTCGATCGCGAGGAGCTGCTCCGCGCCGTCCGTCCCGCCGCGCTGATCGCCCACGAGTCCGCGAACATCGTCAAGCTCCAGATCGGCGCCGACGGTGAACCGGGGATCACGGTCAGCGCGAGCGCCGAGGTCGGTGACCACGTCGGGCAGGTCGAGGCCGCCGTAGAGGGCGACGGGACGACGATCGCGTTCAACGCCCGCTACCTGGCCGACGTGCTGACCAATGTGACAGCCGAGCAGTTCGCGCTCGAGCTCAACGGACCCCTCTCGCCGGGCGTCTTCAAACCGGTCGGCGACGACCGCTACATCCACGTGGTCATGCCGGTGCGGACCACGTCCTAAGCCGTATCCGGAGGTCGGTCCGACACGCGCGGACCGGACGACCCTGCTCGCGTCCATCAGCCTGCTCGACTTTCGGGGGTACCCCACGCTCGACGTGGCGTTCGCCCCCGGCCCCCACCTGATCTGGGGACCCAACGCGGCGGGCAAGACCAGCCTGCTCGAGGCGATGGTCATGCTCGCCTGGGGACGTTCGCATCGCACCAGTGCCGATGGCGAGCTGATCCGCTGGGGCACCGATCTGGCCCGGCTCGAGGGCCGCGTGGGTGCCGACGCGCTGGAGGTCGCGATCGTCCGTGCCGGGGCGACCGGCGCGGCGGGACGCAAGCGGATCCGGGTCAACGGTCTTGGGCGGCGGGCGTCCAGCCTCGGCGGGCTGCTGCGCGTGGTGATCTTCGCGCCCGAGGAGATGCTCCTGATCGCCGGCTCGCCGTCGCTTCGCCGAGCCGTGATCGACGAGCTCGCCACGGCCGGTTCACCGGCCTACGCCGATGCCCTGGCGACGTATGGCCGGACGCTCCAGCAGCGGAACGGGCTGCTCCGGGCGATCCGCGAAGAGGGCGCATCCCGTGACGAGCTGCGCTTCTGGGACGCAGCCTTTCTCGACGCGGGCGCCGTCATCGTCACCGAGCGACGCCGGGTGCTCGAAGCGATCGCCGGGCCGCTGGCCGACGCCCACGCCGAGATCGCCCCGGACGAGGCGGCCGAGGCACGCCTGACCCTGTCGTATGCCACCAACGCTCCGCCGCTCCCCGGAGAATCGGCCCGGGACGCGCTCGCCCGCCGGCTCGGCGAGACCGCCGAGAAGGAGGTCTGGAACGGATCGACCCTGATCGGGCCGCACCGTGACGACCTGGTCTTCGCCCTGGCCGGCCGCGACCTGGCCAGCTTCGCCTCCCGAGGTCAGCAGCGGACAGCGATCCTGGCCTTGAAGCTGGCCGAGCTGGACCGGCTCACCACGCTCGACGGGCGTCCGCCGCTCCTGCTCCTCGACGACGTCTTCTCCGAGCTCGACCCCGAGCGGCGGTCGCACCTGGTTCGCCGGATCGCGGCGCTTCCGCAGGCATTCGTGACCACGACCACGCTCGACGATCTCGACCCCGAGCTCCGGGCGATCGCCACCATCTGGGAGGTGCGCGGCGGAGCGGCGGGGGCGTTGCTCGAAGGCGGCTTCGTCGCGGCGACGCGCGCCGCCGCCGACGCCGCGGCCCAGGGCTCGGCGGTCCAGTGACCGCGCGCCGCCGGCCGATGGTCCGTCTCGGCGAGCTGATCCCGGACGCCGCCCGGGCGCTCGGCCTCGAGGACGAACTGCGGCTGTCACGGGCGATCGCGACGTTCGAGGCGCTCGTCGCCGAGCGGGTCCCGGCGGCCGCCGGTGCGTGCCGGGTCGTCCGTCTCGAGGGCTTTAGCCTGGTCGTCGAGGCCGATGCGCCGATCGTCGCCCAGGAATTGCGGCTGCGCAGCCCGGAGCTGCTCGCCGCGTTCGCCGCGGCGCCCGGCGGGGTCGGCGCGCGTGAGATGCGGGTGCTCGTCCGGCCCGGGGGTCGCCGCGTATAATCCGCGACACCTGCCAGCCATCTGAGGGCGAGCGGTCGTGATCGAGACCTGACGATCCCGGCGCGGCCCATTCCTCGCGTCGCAACAACCTCGCCGCCGGTCAGCCGGGGGCGCCGATCCGATCACGAGAGGCCCGGATGGCCGTCCGACTCCAACTCAAGCTCGGCATCGTTGCCGAACACGACCGCCTCCCCGACTCGCCGGACACGCTCGTCGTGGTCGAGCCGAGCGTCGGCTCCGTGGCGCGCTCGAAGGGCCACCTGTACCTCCTGGTGACCTCACGCGTGGTGACCCGGCACGCGCTCGAGGCAACCCGCCTGGCCGCGGAGACGATCCGCAACGAGTACTACTACGACGAGTCGGCGGGGATCCGGGTCTGCCTCCAGAAGGCGATCAGCACCGCCAACAAGCGGCTGTCGCACCAGGCCGATCGGCTGGGCCTCAAGGCGGCCGACGGCAACGGGCCGATCGGGGTCGGCGTGGCCGTGGTCCGCGGCAACGAGATGTACGTGGCCACGGTCGGGCCGGCCGAGGCGTACCTGATCCGCCAGGCCCGGCTGTCGACGCTCCCTGACCCGCAGCGCGAACGCGGGCTGCCCTCGGCCGATCTCGAGCCCGACGTCTGGCGCGGCGAGGTGTCGGTCGGCGATTCGCTCGTGCTGGTGTCGCCGAACATCATCGCCCGGCTCGGCGCGGACGAGCTCAAGGACGCAATGCTGACGCTCCATCCGCAGTCGGCCATGGAGCATCTCCATCACCGCTTCGTGGCGGCCGATGGCTCCGGGAGCGACGGGGCGATCGCCTTCGAGGCGACCGAGGTCTCCTCGACGGCGCGAGGTCGAACCCTCGTGCCGGTCCGACCGGCCACCCCGCTGGCGGGCGCCCCCGATCGATCGCCGATCCCGCTCGCGGACAACGTTCAGGCGGCCGGGGTCGCGGTCAGCGCGGCCGCCGGCAATGCCCGGATGGCCGCCGGCGGCGCGATCGAACGGCTCGTCGCCTGGGCGCAAGGCCTGATGCCACAGCGCAAGCCGGCCTACCGCCGGGTGACCCCGCTCGCATCGCGACGCGAGACCCAGCGTCGGGCGGCGCTGGCGGTGCTCGCCTTGGTGGTGGTCATCGTCGGCCTTGGTCTGGGCGTCTATGCCTTCGGTGGGAACGGCGACCCCGGGGAGGCGATCAGCTCGGTGAATGCGGGCCAGCGAGCGATCGACGCCGCCCGCGAGGACCTCGCCAGGGTCTCCGGCCCGGGCATCGACCTCGTCGCCGACGACCCGGATCAGGCGCTCGATCTCCTGACCGACGCCTACCGGCAGGTCCAGGCGGCCGAGGCCGCCAACGTCGCCGAGACGGTCGTCGGGCCACTGCGCCAGAAGGCGATCGCCGGGCTCGACCGCCTTTACGGGGTCGTCCCGGTCGCTTCGGAGACGCTGTTCACATTCGTGCCCGCCGAGGGCGCCGCGCCGGTCGAGCTGCGAGCGATGATCCGGGGGCCGGACGGCGCGCCCTACGTGATCGATCGCTCGACCCGGTCGGTCTATCGCGTGGATCTCAAGGCCCGCAAGGCGACGCTCGTCGCGCGCGTCGGGATGAAGCAGGGCGGTGCCACCTTCTCCAACGCGCGCTACCTGGGCGTGGGCGGCCCCGATCTGTTGATCCTCGACGCCAAGAACGTCCTGTGGCGGTGGCGGCCCGCCGACGACGAGGGCAACGGGACGCTGATCCACGTCAACGTCCAGGGCTCGACGTCATGGGGCGACGACATCAAGGGCTTCAACACCTTCCTGCGCGACGCCTCGCGTGGGCTTTACAACCTGTACGTGATCGACCCGTCCGAGCAGCAGATCCGGGCCTACTCGCCGGCGGCCGACGGCAGTGGGTTCCCGGCGGCCCCGACCGCCTGGCTCGCCACCGCCCGCGACGTGTCGGGGATGAGCTCGACCTATGTCGACGGCGACCTCTTTGGGGTCGACGGTGGGGCGGTCGTCCGGTTCGTCTCCGGCAAGGACGACGGCTGGGAGGCCGGATCGCCGGCCGACACGCTGCTCCGGGCTGCGCCGACCTATTCGCTGGTGACCGGCGCCGGCGAGCGTCGGGTGGGCAACGTCTACGCCTTCGATCGACCCAATGCGCGGATCGTGGCCCTCGACAAGACCGACGGCACCTACCGGGCGCAATACCGGCTGGCCGGTGGGGCCAGGGATTGGTCCGACCTGCGCGCGATGTACATCATCCCGGGCATCGAGGAGGCCCCGGCGACCGTGGTCTGGCTGTCGCTCACCGGCGTCCACCAGGCCGTGCTCGAGGCGGTCCCCGACGTGGCCCCGAAGCCGACCCCGTCGGCTGCCCAGAGCGATCCGTCCGGGGAGGCCAGCGCGCCCCCATCGAGCGCGCCCTGAGCCGGCCATGATCCCGCTGCGGGACGCCAACCCGACGCGCCGCCCGGCGCTGGTCACCCTCGGGATCGTCATCGCGTGCTGCGTCGCCTTCGGCTGGGAGCTCGGCCTCCAGGCGAGCGGCGAGGCCGCATTCGAGGCCGCGATCACCGACTGGGGCGTCGTTCCGGGGCGTTTGACGGCGGCATGGGGCAGCGGTCAGTTCGTCTCTGGCGAGAGCGTGACCCTGCTGACCAGCCAGTTCCTGCATGCCGGCTGGCTCCACCTGATCGGCAACCTGCTCTACCTGTGGATCTTCGGCAACAACGTCGAGGACCGGCTGGGCCGGGCCGGCTTCCTGATCTTCTACCTGACCGGCGGCGTGCTCGCCGGGCTGGCCCAGGTGGCGATCGATCCCGAGTCGCCGATCCCGACCATCGGTGCGTCGGGCGCGATCGCGGCGACGCTCGGCGCCTACCTGGTGTTCTATCCCCGCGCCAAGGTCACCTCGCTGGTCTTCCTCGGCTTCTTCTACCAGCTGGTCCGGATCCCCGCCGCGATCGTGCTCGGGTTCTGGTTCGTCCTGCAGCTCCTCGACGGGATCGGCTCGCTGGGCATGACCCAGGGCGGCGGGGTGGCCTTCTTCGCCCACATCGGCGGCTTCCTGTTCGGCGCGCTGGTCGCCTGGCTGCTCACGCTGCTGGGCCGCGCCGGGCCGGCCACCCGGTATGGCGTGGGATAATCCGGCCATGGACGACGAGCTCGTTGAGATGCTGGTCGAGAGCGTCCGGGTGCACATGCTCTCCAGCCGGCACGTCGTGATCCTCAAGCAGCTGGACCGGGACCGCTACCTGCCGATCTGGATCGGGCCCTGGGAGGCCAGCTCGATCGCCATGAAGCTGCAGGGGCTGACCCCCGAGCGCCCGCTCACCCACGACCTCTTCGCGTCGACGCTCGGCGAGATCGGCGCCCGGATCGAGCGGGTGGTGATCTCCGAGCTGGCCGAGGAGACCTTCCACGCGACCATCACCTTCGAACGCGACGGCCGGACGGTGGAGGTGGACGCACGGCCGTCGGACGCGCTGGCCCTGGCGGTGCGGACGGGCGTGCGGATCTTCGTCTCGGTCGCCGTTCTCGACCAGGCGGCCCTCGGGGCCGATGGCGGCCTGGGGGACGAGGGCTCCGAAGGCTCGCCGCTCGAGCAGATCGGCGAGGGCGTCGTCGACCCGCGGCTCGATGTCTTCCGCGACTTCGTCAACTCGCTCGACGCAGGCCCCGAAGGCGAAGGCCGCTCGAGCTGACGGTCCATCGCGACCGAGTCGGCCCGGGCCGGCCAAGGTGCCCTAGGTGTAATCCCCCGCGATCGGGTCGCCGCGACGCAGCGCCGCCCGGGCATTGGCCCACATCCGCAGGCGCAACCGCCAGAAGTCACGGACCGCGCGCAGCACCACCTGCGGCTTCGCCCCGGTCGCGGCGCCGGCCGTGCGCGGGTAGTGCGGGACGCCGACCTCGACCACGCGACGACCGGCCGCCTGGAGCTTGATCAGCAGCTCGGCCGAGAAGAACGCCCCGCCCGACTCGACCCGGAGCCCTTCGAGCGCTTCGCGGCGGAAGAGCTTGCAGGCGCAGTCGACGTCGGTCATCCGCAGGCCGAAGAAGAGGCGATTGGCGAGCCGATAGGCTCGCGCATACAGGGTCCGGACGAGCGGATCGGCGCGCTTGATCCGGAAGCCGACCACCACGTCGGGCGCATCCGGGGCCGCCAGCCGGGCGGTCAGCCGGCCGATGTCGGCGACCTTGAACTGGCGGTCGCCGTCGGTGAACGCGATCAGCTCGTACCGCGCCGCCCCGAAACCCGAGCGAAGCGCCGCCCCGTAGCCGAGATTGACCGGGTGGCGCACGAGCCGGACGATGCCCGGGTGCTGTGCGGCCAGCCCCTCGGCGATGCTGGCGGTGCCATCGCGTGACCCGTCGTCGACCGCGATGATCTCGAACGAGTCGGCGATCGCCGACAGGCTGGCCAGGGCCTCCTCGACCATGGCCGCCAGGTTGGCCTCCTCGTTGTGGGCCGGGAAGAAGTAGCTGAGTCGGGCCACCCGGGCGGGTGCGTCCACGTCGACCCGGGTGGCCGCCGGGTCGCCGGCGGCCAGGACGACCTCCTCGGTCACGAGCCGGCCCCGCGCCGTCCGAGCAGGCGGGTCAGCGAGTGGGCGTCGGGGCCGTCGATCGGCTCGAGCCGGTAGCGTTCGGCGAGCAGGGCGACCTCGAGCGGGTCGTCCCGGATCACGTAGACCGGATGCCGTCCCAGTTGTTCGTCGATCACGTCGGTGATGTCTCCCAGGTGCTCGTCGAGACGGGTCCGATCGTCGACGATCCACAGGTCCGGGCGTCGACCCTCGACGCGCTGCGCATACCATAGCGGCGTGGAGTAGCTCCACCAGCTGACGACGACTGCGCCGGGCGCCATCACCTCCAGGCCTGGCAGCATCGCCGTCCGCGTAGCGACGATGGCGATCCGCGCCGTGACCGACGACGGCCCGAGCCGCCGGACGAGCGCTACCAGCCGAGCAGGCGGCTCCACAGCACGCCCCACAGGTTGACGGCCATCGACACCACGATCAGGCCGGCCACCAGCGGCAGGCCCCAGGCATGCCGTCTGGCTAGGCGCTCCGCGCCCAAGGCGACGAGCAGCAACGCGAACGGCGCCACGTCGTTGCTGAAGCGGTAGCCGAACTGGACCCAGCCCTGGCTGAAGTGCATGAGGTTGACCACGGAGACGGCCACGATCGCCAGCAGCGCACCGCTCACGAGGCGGTTCCGGCCGTACCGCCCGAGCATCGGCGCGGCGAGCAGGTAGGCGGGGCTCACCAGCAGGACGCTCATCCCCGTGTCCCGTGGGACGGCCAGCGGGCAGGCGAGGTCGAACAGCCCGCGCACGGCGTCGGGCTGGGTGCAGACGAGGGTCGGTTCGAACACGATGCTGTTCGGCAAGGCGATCGGCAGCACGTCGGGCATGCCCAGCAGTGCGATCCCGAGGTTCTGCGGGATGTAGCGCGGATCCTCGACGGCCCAGGTGGGGTGGTAGCCGAGCGAGGGGTAGCCGTTTGCCTCGAGCGCGTACAGGTAGTCGTACGCCGGGTGGAGGACGTGCCCCGTGGTGGCCAGGTTGTAGGCGACCAGGAGGAGGACCGGGATCGCCGCCCCGAGCCCGGCCGACCAGCCCCGGCGGCGCCAGTCGCCGCCCGAGCCGACCAGGGCGAAGAACGGCGCCGCGAAGACGATCGTGAGCCGGGCGGTGCAGGCCAGGCCGAACAGCAGCCCCGCCACGAACTGGCGCCGGTCGACCGCGAGGACAGTCCGTAACGGGACTCGATCGGGGTAGTTGGCCCGGTCCGCGGCTGAGCCGTGGCGGAAACCGGCCTCCTGGTCATCCGCGGCGGACGGGTCGGCGCCGAGCGCGATGCCCACCGCCAGCATCGTCAGCCCGACCGCGACGACATGCGCCTGGTACCAGGTCGTGGTGACCTGCGCGGTGTACCAGAAGACCGTGCCGAAGGCCAGGAAGATCGTCCCGCCGACCCGGATGGCCGGTCGGACGGCCAGGCGGCCGAGCATCCACCAGCCGATGGCGACGTCGATCGCGGCCAGGATCGTGAAGATGGCCTGATCGTCCGTGGTCAGGCCCCACAGGGCGACGAACGGGAGCAGGACGAGGGCCGGCAGCGGCGGGAACGGCAGCAGGCCGCGGGCCACACCATCGACGGTGGCGATCGACAGCACGTCCTGGAAGAAGGCGTTGCCCGCCAGGCCGCCCGTGCCTTCGACCGGGTAGCGGATGGCCGCCTGCCCCTCGATGAACGCGGCTGCCTGCCAGACGAAATGGTCGTAGTAGCGATCGATCCGGGTGGCCGAATAGACGGCCAGCGCGAGCAGCGCCAGGAGGACTCCTGCGGCGATCGCCAACCGGCGGCCGACGATGGGGTCGGTCCCAACGGTCGAGCGGGGGTCCGACAGGCCGCCCTGTGCTACGCTCCGATCCACCTTCCACGCTCGTGCAGGAGCCGTTTCCCGGTGTTTGGCCCCGCATCCGGTGGGACCGTGCGAGGCTCGGGGGCGCCGTCACGGGCGACCGGGACGCGGGACACCGTCGGCGCAGTCCTCGCGGTCCTCGCCCTCGGGCTCGCCCTCCGCCTCATCATCGCATACCTGCTCCCGGGTTCCGGCTTCGCCACGGACATTGAGGCCTTCGAGTTCTGGGGTCGCGAGCTCGCCGCGAACGGGCCATCCGGCTTCTACCAGCGGCCGTTCTTCCACGACTACACGCCGGGCTACCTCTACGCGCTCTGGTTCGTGTACTGGTTCGTGACGCAGCTGGGCCTCCAGAACCTGGGCGACACGATCCCGATGTTCCAGGCGTTCGGGCTCAAGGTCGTGCCGATCCTGGCGGACCTGGCGATCGGCTGGCTGGTCCACTCGATGGTGCTCGAGCTCGGTGGGCGCCGGCGGCTGGCATTGCTGGCGGCCGCGTTGGCCGTGCTCAACCCGATCTCCTGGTTCGACAGCGTGGTCTGGGGTCAGGTCGACTCGGTCGGCGTCGTCTTCCTGCTGCTCTCGCTGCGCGAGCTGTGGCGCGATCGCCCGGAGCGGGCGGCCGTCTGGGCGGTGGTGGCGGCCATCGTCAAGCCACAGCTGGGGATCATGATCCCGCTCGTCGCGGTCGTCACGATCCGGCGCGCCCTGTGGCCCGAGGGTGGTGGCGGCGATCCGGCCAGGACCGGGCGACCGATCCGAATCCTGACGACCGGCCTCGCCGGGTTCCTGACGGCGGTCGTGCTCTGCCTGCCGTTCGGGCTGTCGGTCGTGGAGTTCACCGGGCAGTCACCGTTCGTGCGGTCCGGCCTGCTGGCGCAGGTCGGCGTCGCGGCCGGCGGCTACCCGTACCTGACGGTCAACGCCTACAACCCATGGGCGCTCGTCCCGTCCGACCTCGGGAACAGCCTGGCCGGGTCGCGAGGCTGGGTCTGCGACTTCGCCACCTCGGCGACGCAGACCGACGCCGCGACCCAGTACTGCGGGCTGGGTGGCACGGTCCTCGGCGGCATCCCGGCCGTGCTGATCGGGACCGGCCTGCTGGTCGCCACGATCGCGCTGGTCCTGTGGCTCGTCGCCAGGCGACCCGACCGGCTGACCCTGCTCGTCGGCCTGGCCGTCCTGGCGCTGGCCTTCTTCGTCGTTCCCACCCGGGTCCACGAGCGATACGGGTACCCGTTCTTCGCGCTGGGCGTGATCCTCGCCGCGGTCTCGCTCCGCTGGTGGGCTGCCTATCTCGCCCTGTCCGCGGCGACCCTCGCCAACCTGTACGTGGTGTTGACGACGATCTACCCCGACAACCCCTCGATCTCCGATTGGTTCGGGATCGGGCCGGCCATCTGGTCCGAGCCAGGCGTGTGGGTCATCGCCGTGGTCCATGGCCTTGCGTTCGTCTGGATCCTGCTCGAGCTCCGACGCGCCGCCATCCGGCGCCTGGCCACCGCCGTGGCTCCGGCGATGACGCCCGGCCTGCCGCCGGGACCTGGCCTGCCGCTGCTCGAGTCCACGACGCCCCGCCCCGAGCCCGCTGCTCCCCGCACGGAACCTGGCGCCGCGCGTCGGCCCCCGGCTCCAGCGCGGGCCGCCGTCTCGCTGCCGACCTGGCGCAGCCGACGGAGCTTCACTGAGCTCGGGATCATCGGCTGGTTCCGGGCGCGCCTGGGCGCGGCGCCGATCCGGCCCGACCGGAGCCGGCTGCTGATCGGCGAGGGCGGCGGGCGTCTCGATCGACTGGACCTGTTCCTCCTCGCGGGCTTGATCGTGGCCACCGCGTTCCTGCGCACCTTCCGCCTGGCCGAGCCCTACCAGATGCACTTTGACGAGGTTTATCACGCACGGACCGCCACCGAGTTCCTGCAGGGCTGGCGGTACGGGCTCGATCACGACATCTACGAGTGGACGCACCCGCACCTGGCCAAGTACGCGATGGCCGCCGGGCTGGTGCTCTGGGGCGAGGACGACGTGCGGGCGACGAGCGCACTCGGGGCGTCGGTCGTCGACGCGGTCG
>Ga0184615_10001657_pt1 | contig 11979 bp, 10 predicted proteins | sample PLM4_65_coex_FD_133134 | JGI IMG/M metagenome (GOLD analysis project Ga0184615, IMG submission 133134) | Groundwater sediment microbial communities from an aquifer in East River, Colorado, USA - PLM4_65_coex | ecosystem: Environmental > Terrestrial > Soil > Riparian zone | place: USA: East... | reverse complement strand
CGGTCGCCCCCGGCGAACTGTTCGGCCTGGTGGGGCCGGACGGGGCGGGGAAGACGACGACGCTGCGGATGCTCGCGGGCGTGCTCAAGCCCACGGCCGGCGACGCGATCATCCACGGCGTCAGCGTTGCCCGCGACCCGGAGGCGGTCAAGCCCGACCTCGCGTACATGTCGCAGCGGTTCGGGCTCTATGGCGATCTGACGGTGCTGGAGAACCTGCGCTTCTACGCCGACCTCTATCAGGTGCCGGCCGCCGAGCGCGCGGCCTGGCTCGAGCGGCTCTTCCGCTTTTCCAACCTGGAGCCGTTCAAGGACCGCCTGGCCGGGCAACTCTCGGGAGGGATGAAGCAGAAGCTCGGGCTGTCCTGCGCGCTGATCCACCGGCCGAAAATCCTCTTGCTGGATGAGCCGACGTTCGGCGTGGATCCGATCTCGCGGCGCGACCTGTGGCTCATCGTGCACGACATGGTGGCGCAGGGGGTCACGACCGTCGTCAGCACGGCCTACATGGACGAAGCCGAGCGCTTCGACCGGGTCGCCCTGTTCGACCGGGGGCGGATGCTGACGGTCGACGCGCCGGAGGCGCTGCAGCAACGGCTGGAGGGCCGCGTGATCATGGTGCGGGTCGCGCGTGTGCGCGAGGCGCGCGATCGCGTGGCCGGGCTCCCCGGCGTGCGGCGGGCGGCCGTGTTCGGCGACCGACTGCACGTGACGGTCGAGTCCGGGGAGCGCGACGGGCCGGCGATCGAGGCGGCGCTCCGGGCGGCGGGCCTCGAGGTGCTCGAGATCCGCGGCGTGGCCCCGTCGATGGAGGACGTGTTCATCGACCACCTCGCGGGTGCGGGGGCGGCGTGACGGCGGACGCGTCGGGGCGCGCGGTCGTCGCGGACCGCCTGACCAAGCGCTTCGGCGACTTCACGGCCGTGGACCGGGTGTCGTTCGAGGTCCCGACGGGGGAGATCTTCGGGTTTCTGGGGCCGAACGGGGCCGGGAAGACCACCACGATCAAGATGCTCGCCGGGCTCGTGCTGCCGACCTCCGGCGGGGGGACCGTCGCGGGATTCGACCTCCTCACCGAGGCCGAGGCCGTCAAGCGACACATCGGGTACATGTCGCAGCTCTTCTCGCTGTACGGCGACCTCACGGTGGAAGAGAACATCGCGTTCTTCTCCGGTCTGAATGGCGTGCCGCGGGTCCGGCGGGGCGAGCGGCGGGACTGGGTGCTGGAGATGGCCGGCCTCGCGGATCACCGCCGGCGCCTCACCCGCGAGCTGCCGCTCGGCTGGAAGCAGCGCCTGGCGCTCGGCTGCGCCGTCCTGCACGAACCGCCCATCCTCTTTCTGGATGAACCCACGTCCGGGGTGGACCCGCTCTCGCGGCGCCGGTTCTGGGATCTCATCGCCGCCCTGACCGAGCGCGGCACCACGGTGTTCGTCAGCACGCACTACATGGAGGAAGCGGAGTACTGCCACCGGCTGGCCCTGATGAACCGCGGACGGCTCATCGCGCTGGACACGCCCGTCAGACTCCGGATAGGGATGGATAAACCTATCCTTGAAGTACGGACCGACAATGGCCCCAAGACGGTGGAGATTCTCGAAGGGAAGCCGGGCATTCTGGAGGCGGCGATGTTCGGTCGGGCCGTCCACGTCGTCGTCCGGGATGTGGCGGAGGCCCGAACGTCGATTCCCACGCTGCTGGAGTCTCGCGGCGTGGCCGTCCAGAGCGTCGAGGAGGTCGCGCCTTCTTTGGAGGACGCGTTCGTTTCGTTGATCCGCGACGAGGGAGGCGCCGTGATCGGGTAGGGCCGATCACGAGGGACGTGGGTATGGTCAACATCAACCGCCTCCTAGCCATCTCCCGAAAGGAGGTCATCCAGCTCCGTCGCGACACCCGGAGCCTGACCCTGGCCTTCCTGCTCCCGATGTTTCTGCTCATCCTGTTCGGTTACGCCATTACCTGGGATGTGAAGCATATCCCCGCGGCGGTGGTCGATCAGGACCGGTCGGCCCGCAGTCGGGAATTGATCGACGCGTTCCGCGCGTCGGGTTACTTTACCCTGACGACTTGGCCGGAGCGGACCTCGGAGATCGCGCCGCTGCTCGACCGGGGAGAGGTACAGATGGCGTTGGTCATCCCGCCTGATTTTGAGGCGGATCTCGGAGCCGGTCGGCCGGCCTCCCTCCAGGCGATCGTCGACGGCAGCGACGCCAACACCGCCACCATCATCCTGGCGTATACGCAAGCCATCGTTCAGAGCTACTCCACCGGCCTCCAGGTCCAAGGGGTCCCGTTCCGTCCCCCGGTTTCGGCCCAGAGCCGGGTCTGGTACAACGAGGAGCTCTCGAGCCGGAACATGATCGTACCGGGCCTGATCGCGGTGATCATGATGATCATCGCGGCGATGCTCACGTCGCTGACGATCGCCCGCGAGTGGGAGCGGGGCACGATGGAGCAGCTCGCGGCGACCCCGGTATCCCGGACCGAGGTGGTGTTGGGCAAGCTGCTGCCCTATCTTGCCATCGGATTGGTCGATGTGGTGATCGCCTCAGGACTCGGGGTCGCTCTGTTCGGCGTCCCGTTCCGAGGGGATCCCTTTCTGTTGATGATGCTCGCGTTCTTCTTCCTCACCGGCGCGCTGGGACTGGGTATGTTCATCTCGGCCGTTGCCCGCTCCCAGTTGCTGGCCACGCAGATGGCCATGCTGGCGACGTTTCTCCCGGCCTTTCTGCTCTCGGGATTCATGTACGCCATCGATGTGATGCCGAAGCCCTTACAAGCGATCACCTTTCTGATCCCGGCCAGGTACTTCCTGGTCGTCACGCGGGGCATTTTCCTGAAGGGCGTGCACATCGAGGTGCTTCGCGTCCAGGGGCTGTTGATGGTGGTGTTTGCGGTCGTTGGTCTCCTCCTGGCGATCCGCGTGTTCAAGAAAGAGATCTCGTAAGATCGTGCCATCAAACGGACGGAGGACGCTGAAGGTGACGGGCCGCTGATCGATGCGAGAGAGCCTTGAACGGGTGTGGGAGATGGTGCGGAAGGAGTTTCTCCAGATCTTCCGCGAGCCCCGCTTGCGCCGGATGATCTTCGTCGCACCGATCATCCAGCTCGTGGTATTCGGCTACGCCGTGTCCACCGACATCAGGCAGACCTCGACGTTCGTCGTGGATCATGACAGGACCAGTGCGTCGCGGGAGCTCATGGACGCGTTCGTGGCCTCCGGGTACTTTCGCGTGGTCGGCCGGTCGGACCGCCCGGCCGATCTGGTGAGTGCCCTCGATCATGGAGACGCCATCGTGGGCGTGGAGATCCCGAGAGGGTTTGCCACGGCCCTCCGCGACGGGAGCGGCGCGCACGTTCAGATTCTGCTGGACGGGACCAACTCCAACACTGCCACGGTGGCCAAGGGCTATGCGGAGCGCATCGTGCAGAGCTACGCGGCGCAGGTGAGTCCGGTACCGGTTCAGGCGCCGATCGATCTTCGCGAGCGGGCGTGGTACAACCCCGACCTCGCCAGCCGCAATTACAACGTGCCGGCGGTCGTGGGCGCGATCATCTTGTTGGTGTGTCTGCTCTTGACCTCGCTCGCCATCGTGCGCGAGCGTGAGATCGGCACGCTTGAGCAGCTCATGGTGAGTCCCCTGACGCCCGGCGAACTGATCGCCGGGAAGACCATTCCCTTCGCGATCATCGGCCTCGTGGATCTGGCCGTGGTCACGACCGTGGCGCTGGTGTGGTTCGAGGTGCCGTTCGAGGGGAGCGTGTTCTTACTGGTGGTCGCCAGCATCCTCTTCCTGCTCTCCGGGCTGGGGGTCGGTCTGTTCATCTCGACGATTTCGAATACCCAGCAGGAGGCGTTCATGTCGAGCTTTCTGATTTTCCAGCCCACCATGCTCTTGTCCGGTTTCATGTTTCCGGTGAGCAGCATGCCGGACCTCTTTCAATGGCTCACGCTCCTCAACCCGCTTCGCCATTATCTCGAAATCGTGCGCGGCATCTTCCTCAAAGGCGCGGGGCTCGCGGATCTCTGGTCGCAGTATCTGGCGCTCCTGGTGATGGGGTCCGTCATCCTCTGGTTTGCGTCCACCCGCTTTCGAAAGCGCATCGGCTAACCCTCCCTTTGGGGGGTTGTGAACCGGCGCACATTGCCCCAGAATGAGGCCATCCAACCAATGCGAAAAGGAGGGAAACGATGGAAAACAAGGAAGCCACTCAAGGGCCGATCGAGGCGCAACTCAAGGCGTGGGGTGCCGAGCTGGATAAGTTGAAGGCGAAGGTGGACCGAGAAGTGGCGGAGGCCAAGAAGGAGTACTACGAGCATATGGAGGAGCTGCGTGGTGACATCGAGACCGGGCTCTTGAAGTGGGGCTACGAAATGGAGGAGCTCAAGTCGAAGGCGAACGTGGCGGACGTCCGCAAGGCCGTCTCCGAGCTGGGAGCCAAGATCAAGGCCGAACTGAAGGAATGGGAGCCGGAGATCGACATCCTCAGGACGAAGGCGGCCAGGGCGGAGGTTGAGGCCAAGAAGATGCTCGAAGAACTGCGAACCAGGCGAAAGGCGCTGAAGGAGGAGCTCGTTGAGTTGAGAGGTGCCGGCGACGCGGCGTGGGGTGACGTGAAAACGGGCATCGGCAAGGCGTGGGAGGAACTCAAGACGGCGTTGCACAGCGCGAGCGCGAAATTCAAGTAACGCGATGAAGCCGTTCTCGGACACGGCCGCGCTTCCGACGCTCACCGTTGGGGCGTCTGACCGCCATCGGACGCTGAACCGCGACGCGTTCGACGTCATTGTCGTCGGGGCCGGCACCGGCGGGCTGACGGCCGCCGCCATCCTCGCTCGTCACGGCCGTTCGGTGCTTGTGATTGAGGGCCACGACGTGGCCGGCGGCAACGCCACGGTCTTTCACCGCCCGGGGTACGAATTCGATATCGGTCTTCATTATCTCGGAGACTGCGGTTCCGACGGGAACATCCCCCGTATCCTCCGCGCCGCGGGTATCGAAGATGTGACGTTCCGCGAGTTGGATCCCGACGGTTTCGACACGCTCGTCTTCCCCGATTTCACCTTTCGCGTGCCGAAGGGGCTCGACGCGTACCACACCAGACTGGTCGAACGATTTCCAACGGAGGCGAAGGGGATCGATCGGTATCTCGATGTCCTGCGCGGGATCTGGTTGTTGCAGGGCATCGGCGGCGGGGTCTCGGCATTCATTACAACCCTCTGGCGCGCCCGCAAGGCCGCGCGTTATCTCGGTTCGACCTTGGGGCGCGTCCTCGATTCGTGTACGCGCGATGCGCGGCTGCGGGCCGTACTGGCCGGGCAGAGCGGCGACTATGGGGAACCGCCGAGCCGCGTGTCGTTCGTGGCGCACGCGATGGTCGTCATGTCGTACCTTCGGGGCGCGTACTATCCCGCCGGCGGAGGGCAGATCATCTCCGACCGCCTGGTCGAGTCCATCGAGCGCCACGGCGGCAAGATCCTGCTACAGGCTCCGGTGATTCGGATATTGATCGAGAGCGGACGCGCAGCGGGCGTGGAGTTCGAGAGCCCGCACCTGGGACGTCGCACCGTGCGCGCGCCGGTGGTGATCTCGGATGCCGATCTCAAGGAGACGATGCTGGAGTTGGTGGGCCCCGCCCACCTCAAGCCCGGGACGGTCAAGCGGATCCGCGGCTATGAGATGGCGCCGGCGCTGGGCGTCGTCTACCTCGGCGTGCGGCGGGACCTGCGCGCGGCCGGCGTGCCGAACACGAACTTCTGGATCCATCCGACGTACGACCAGGAGCCGGTCTATGCCGAGGCGCGCGCGGGGCGCTTTCATCCCGAACCGTTCTGCTACATCTCGATCGCGACGCTCAAGGACCCCGACAACCCGCGCCTCGCCCCTCAAGGGATCGCCAACGTGGAGCTGGCGACGGTCGTCCCCTCGCAGCCCGAAGCATGGGGGACGACCGGTGAGGAGGTGTCGACTGGATCCTATGGGAAGAACCCGATCTATCATCGGATGAAGGATGCGTTCGCGGCACGGCTCATCACAACGGCCGAGCGAGTGTTTCCGGGGCTCGGGAAGGATATCGTGTTTCAGGAGATCTCGACCCCCATCACACACTCGCGTTTCACCCGATCGACCGGCGGAACCGCCTACGGCATCGCCCCCATCCCGTCGCAGTTCCTGTTCCGCCGGCCAAGCCACGCGACCGAGATCCCCGGATTGTATCTGTGCGGAGCGAGCACGTACACCGGTCATGGGATCCTCGGCGTCATGTGGTCGGGGGTGCTGGTTGCGTCGCGGGTGGCCGGCACAGGGGTGCTAAGAGACGTGATGAGAGCGGGCCGGCCCTCGTGACGTGTGATCTTGATCTGCACACTGAAAATCCCCCCATCCCCCCTTTGACAAAGGGGGGCAAGGGGGGATTTGCTCTGGTGCGGGCGAGTCAACGGTTCATGGGAACTAACACAGTCAGGAGGAGGCCATGATCACGGCGATGGCGTTCACCGTGTACCCGGTGAGAGAGATGGCACGATCCAGACGTTTTTATGAGCACGTGCTGGGCCTGACCGTCGGGTACACCTTTGGGGATGTGTGGGTGGAGTACAACGTCGGAGGCTCGACCTTCGCCATCACCACCACGGACATGGGTCATCCTCCCGGGGCCAAGGGAGCCGTGGTCGCGTTTGAGACCTCGGATTTGGACGCCTTTGTGAAGAGGCTCAAGGTGAAGTCCGTGCCGTTTGTCGTCGAGCTATTTTCTACGCCGGTCTGTCGCATGGCCGTGATCGAAGATCCGGACGAGAACCACGTCACGATTCACAAGAGACATGGTCAGTGAAGGCAACCTCACCACGCGCAGGAGGCCACGAAAGCCCGAAAAAAAGTAGCCTATCACCTTTTCGTGTTCCGAAGGGAGGAAGACCGATGAAGCGGATGGCGCTTGCTGTTCTCGCCGTGTTTGTCGCATGGTCGGTGATGAATTTTATCATCCATGGGGTGATCCTGAGCTCCTCCTACGCGGCCACGGCTTCGCTGTGGCGATCGATGGGTGAGATGAACATCTCGGTCACGTACCTCTCCGTCTTGATTGCCGCAGGAACGTTTACGCTGATCTACTCGCTGCTTGTGGCAAAGAAAGGGATAGCCACGGGGTTGACCTACGGCCTGTTGTTCGGGGTGGGCACCGGCGTGTCGATGGGTTTTGGGAGTTATGCCGTGATGCCTATCCCGCTCCACATGGCATTCACGTGGTTTCTGGGTTCCGTGATCGAGGCGGCGGTGGGTGGCGTGATCGTCGGTTGGATTATTCGGGAGTAGAGAAGGGGCATGTGGTGGCTGGTCTCGCGGGGTCATCCGGAGTTCATGGCCGCGGGACACCTCGGGCAATTTCTCCACGTCAACCCTCCCGCCCGGATCATCATTGTTCGCCTCGGCAAGAGCACTGGGGGACTGAGTCGGGCCGAGTGGGGGAACGTGTTTGTATCGCTGTCAGAGCAGATTGGATTGACGGTCTCGACGACAACCGAGGCTCAACAAGGCGCCGCGATGTGGGTGCCACGCAAAGCCAAAAGGGACTTCCGAATCGATCTGGAAACAGGGCCAGTCCACCTCTCAGCCGTAACCTTCGCGCTTGACGGTGGCACATGGAGTATGGGAGTGTTGCACTTCGCCCCGAACCCCGGAGCCTGGGGCGTGCGGAGTCCTGTGGACCGGTTGCTCGGCGGGTCCGGCTGGGGTATTAGGACGCACAGAATGCGTGGTAACACACTTCAGCCTTTGATTAAGATTGCCGTCGCAAGTTCCTGGATTATCAGAGAGTATCTGACTGCCCTTCATGCGTGGCAGGGCGATTACCAAGCGGGCATGCTCGAGTTGCAGAAATAATTGGGATGTCGAATTGTAATTAGGCCGCGAATAGGATAGACGACGTAGCCGCGAGATCGAAATGAAGTTTGAATGGGATGAACAAAAGGCGGCTACGAATACGAGAAAACATGGTGTATCGTTTCATGAGGCGGCCACCGTATTCGGCGATCCCTTGGCGATCACATTTCCCGATCCGGATCATTCCGCTGATGAGCATCGATTTCTCACGTTTGGGTTGTCCCAGTCTCATCGGCTGCTCGTCGTCACTCACACTGACCGAGGCCCGAAAGTCCGAATCATCAGCGCGCGTCTAATGGCGAGATCTGAGAGGAGAATCTATGAAGAAGGTTAAACGTGACGAGCTTCGTCCCGAGTATCGTCAAGAGGACCTCGGAAGGGGTATCCGAGGGAAATACCTAAAAGCCTATCGCGCGGGCACCAATCTTGTCCTACTCAAACCGGAGGTCGCTGCGGCGTTTCCAACGGAGCGAGCGGTCAACGACGCGCTGAGTTCATTGATCGAAGTGGCTCAGCACACCGCTGGCCTAACAAAGCGCTCCCGCCGACGCGCAAAAACCGCGCGCGGCTGAGCGCCGGGCGTTAGACGTCCTACTTACTTCAGAGCTCGAGATGCCGAACTCAGCGTACATCGCGAGGTTGCTCGGTCCTGCGCTCATCGGAATCACCGTCACCGAGTGGATCAATCTGGACATATTCACTGCGGCAATAGGCCCGTCATTCGCCACTCACGTTTACCTCAACGGCACACTGCTTTTCATTGCCGGCCTCGCAATCGTTCGCGCTCACAATGTATGGTCGCGCCACTGGCCGGTGCTGATAACGCTCGTGGGGTGGTTTGCTGTCGTTGGTGGTCTGATCCGAATGGGTGCGCCGGTATCAGCTCAACAGGCCGGACAGAGCGCTTCTGTCGTATACGCTTCGCTCATCGCTCTGCTCGCGATCGGTATCGTTTTGACCTTTAAGTCTTATGGCCGGTCCGAAAGTTAATCGTTCTTGCGTCGGGAGCGATCAGCGGCCGTCTAACCCGCGGCTGAGCGGACTCGCGCTGAGAAGCGCCCGGACGATTTGATGCGCCATGTTGATCCCAATGCCGTCGCGATACACGCGGTCGCCGTGCAGTACGGAATGAGCGTGACGGTCCAGTTGCCGCCGCATTCCTGAAAGTGCATCGCGAGCGCTCACCCCGCAGCTTGCTGCGGGGTAAGCGAGCGACATGGGAATCGTGCTTCTTCGCCTCCTTGCACTTCGAAGACTCCCTGCAGCAAGCTGCAGGGAGCTTCAAGGAAGGGACAACCCCAATCGACGATCCGGCGCCAACCAGCGTCTTCTCCGCCCGCGGCCTCACCAAGATCTATCGCATGGGCGAGGTCGAGGTGCACGCCCTGCGCGGGATCGATCTGGAGATCTACGAGGGCGAGTTCGTCGTGCTGCTGGGGCCGTCGGGGAGCGGGAAGTCGACGCTCCTGAACATTCTCGGCGGTCTGGATGCCCCGACGAGCGGGGACGTGCGCTGGCGGGATCACAACCTGACCGCGGCGGATGAACGCGCGATGACCACGTATCGCCGGCAGCACGTGGGCTTCGTGTTTCAGTTTTACAATCTGATTTCGAGCCTCACGGTCCGCGAGAACGTCGCGCTGGTCACGGACATTGCGGATCGTCCCATGAAGCCCGACGAAGCGCTGCAATGGGTCGGACTGGAGCAGCGGCTGAACCACTTTCCCTCCCAACTGTCTGGCGGGGAGCAGCAGCGCGTGGCCATCGCCCGGGCCATCGCCAAGCGCCCGGAGGTGCTCCTGTGTGACGAGCCCACCGGCGCGCTGGACTACCAGACCGGGAAGGTCGTCTTGGAAGCGATCGCGCGGATCAACCGCGAGCTGGGAACCACCGCGGTGGTGATCACGCACAACGTGGCGATCTCCGGCATGGCGGACCGGGTGATGCATCTGGCCGACGGCCGCATCACGACCACGGAGAAGAATTCCCGCAAGCTCACGCCCGCGGAGCTGAGTTGGTGAAGGCCCTCGACAAAAAACTCCTGCGCGACTTGTGGCACACCAGAAGCCAGGTGCTCACGATCGCGCTGGTCGTGGCCGGCGGAGTGGGCGGGTTCATCGGGATGTTCAGCACGTATGATTCGCTCCAGTGGTCGCGCCACGTGTATTACGAGGCCGCGCGGTTCGGCGAGGTGTTCGTGGGGCTCAAGCGCGCGCCGGCTCCGTTAGAGGCCAGGATTGCCGAGATACCCGGCGTAGCGGAAGTGGAGACCACGGTGGTGTTCGATGTCACGCTCGACCTTCCGAACGTGGACGAGCCCGTGATCGGGCGCATGATCGGCCTGCCGGACGGCGCGCAGCCCAGAATGAACCGGGTGACGCTTCGCCGCGGTCGGTTCATCGAACCGGGGCGCTCTCGCGAGGTGTTGGTCTCCGAGGGGTTCGCCACGGCGCGCGGGCTGGGGCCCGGGGATCGCCTGGCCGCGATCCTCAACGGCGCGCGCGAAGAGTTGCAGATCGTGGGCGTGGTGCTCTCGCCCGAGTACGTGTTCGCGACCCGCGGCAGCGCGCTGCCGGACGACCGCGGGTTCGGCGTGTTTTGGATCGACCGAGAACGGCTGGCCTCGGCCTTCAACATGGAGGGCGCGTTCAACTCCGCGGTGGCGCGGCTCGCTCCCGGGGCGAACGAGCCGGCGGTGATCGCCGACATCGACCGGCTGCTCGAGCCCTATGGCGCGTTGGGCTCGTATGGCCGCGAGGAGCAACCGTCCAACCGCATTCTCAGCCAGGAGATCAATCAGCAGCGGGTCTTCGGCACGGTCCTGCCCGCGATATTTCTGGGTGTCGCGGCCTTCCTCTTGAACGTCGTCCTGAGCCGTCACGTGGCCACACAGCGGGAGCAGATCGCGGCGTTGAAGGCGCTCGGCTATTCCAACGTCCGGATCGGCGCGCACTATCTCGCGTTCGTCTCAGTGATCGTGGTGATCGGGATGGCGATCGGACTTGGAGTCGGGTGGTGGTTGGGCCGCCAGATGACCGGGATGTACACCGAGTTTTTCCATTTCCCGCGGCTCATCTTCCGCATTCAGGTCTGGGTGCCGGTGTTGGGCGGTGGGATCAGCTTTGCGGCCGCTGTCGTGGGCGCGCTGAGTACGGTTCGGGCGGTGGCCGCGCTCGCTCCGGCGGAAGCCATGCGGCCGCCGTCGCCCGCGCAGTACCGGCGGATGCTGCTCGAACGCCTGGGCGCGGAACACTGGTTGTCGCCCGCGGCGCGAATGGTCATCCGGACGCTGGAACGCCGCCCGCTTCGCGCCGTGCTGACGTCCTTCGGGATCGCCTGCTCGGTGGCCATCATCATCTCCGGAACGTTCTGGCAGGATGCGGTGGAGTACATGATCGACGTGCAGTTCAACGTCGCGGAGCGCGGAGACGCGAGCGTGGTGCTCACCGAACCGCAGGCCGCACGGGTGCGTCACGAGATTGAGCAGCTTCCCGGCGTCTCCTACGTCGAGGGGGCGCGTGAGGTGCCGGTGCGACTCCGCGCGGGCCACCATTCGTACCGGACCGGAGTGGTCGGGCTTTCCCAAGGCGCGCTCTTGCGCCGGCTGCTGGACGCCGACCTGGCCGAAGTCCCGTTGCCGGCTGACGGGATCCTGCTGACCGATCGCTTGGCCGACCGCCTGGGTCTCAAACCGGGCGATGCCGTGCTGCTCGAGTCCCTCGAAGGCACGCGGTCGAAACGCGAGGTGGTCGTGACGGGTGTGACGGCCGATCTGCTCGGCCTGGCCGGGTACATGGAGATCAACGCGCTGAACCGCCTCATGGGCGAGGGACCGTCGGTCTCGTCGGTCGCAGTCTCGGTCGATCCCGAACGGGCCACCGAACTCTACGCTCGGCTCAAGGAGCGGCCCCGGGTCGCGACCGTGGCGGTGAAGGCGTCCACGCTGCAGACGTTCGAAGAGACCTCCGCGCGGAACATCATCGTGTTCACGACCATCATCACGTTGTTTGCGGCTGCAATCGCGATCGGAGTGGTGTATAACAGCGCGCGCATCGCGCTCGCGGAGCGGGCGTGGGAGTTGGCGAGCCTGCGGGTGTTGGGCT
>Ga0184615_10001656_pt1 | contig 11981 bp, 10 predicted proteins | sample PLM4_65_coex_FD_133134 | JGI IMG/M metagenome (GOLD analysis project Ga0184615, IMG submission 133134) | Groundwater sediment microbial communities from an aquifer in East River, Colorado, USA - PLM4_65_coex | ecosystem: Environmental > Terrestrial > Soil > Riparian zone | place: USA: East... | reverse complement strand
CCGCCCCCTTGCGCGGCTTGCGCCACCGCGCCGCCGATCCCCGACAGGTTCGTGCGCGTGGTCGCCGGGCGCGGCGCTCCGGCCGAGCCCGACGCGAGGCTCGAGAGCGTCTGCGCGATCTCCTCCGCGTCGGCGTTCTGCAGCCGATAGACGTGGATGCGCCCGGCGCCTTTCCTCTGGTAGTCGAGCAGATCGATGATCCGCTCGATCTCGCGCAGCACGGCCTTCGTGGCGATCACGACGATCGAGTTCGTGCGCTCGTCGGGAATGAAGCGCGGATCGCCGCCGCCGCCGATCACCGTCTCGACGCCGGGGATGCCGGGCTGCTGCTGCGCCTGCTGCACCGCGCGCGCGCGGCGAATGCGCCCGCCCGCCTGACCCGGCACGCCCGCGCCGCCGCCCTCGGTGCCGAAGATCTCGGCGAGCTGCGCGGTGAGCTGGCTCGCGTCGGCGTACTGGATCGGGATCAGCTTGATCTGCTCCTGGTAGGTCGAGACGTCGATCTGATCGATGATGTTGACGAGCCGGCGGATGTTCGCGGCCGAGTCGGTGATGATCAGCGTGTTCGTCGGCGCGTAGGAGATCACGCTCGCTTCTTTCGAGACGAGGGGCTTGAGCGTTTCGCTGATCTGCTCTGCCTTCACGAAGCGCAGCGGCAGGAGCCGCGTGATGAACAGGTCGCGGTTCTCGAACGGCTTATCGCCCGTGACGGTGTCGATCGGGTTCTCTTTCGCGTCGCGCAGCGGCACGATCTTCAGGATTCCGCCGGGGGAGGGCACGGTCGTGAAGCCCTTCACCTGCAGGATCGACTCGAACACGCGATAGGCCTCGTCGGCCGTCACGGGCTCGGGCGAGATCACGGTCACGCGCCCGCGCACGCGGTCGTCGTAGAGGAAGTTCTTGCCCGTGGCCTGCGAGATCACGCCGATCACCTCGGTGATCTCCGCGTCCTGGAAGTCGAGCGTGACCATCGTCCCGCCCACGGGCGGCGCGTCCTGCGCCTGTGCGGCGCTGGTGCTCGCGAAGAGCAAGAGCGCGAGCAGGACGGCTACAGGCATCGCAGCGTCTCCGAGCCGTCGGGTGCACGACAGCGCAGGCACGCCTGGCCATTCGAGTTCGCGACCAGCGCCTGGGGCAGCGACTGCACGCTGTCGAGCTTCGCGCCGTTCAGCTCGAAGCAGACCGTGTTCTCGGCCATGCCCGCGAACGGCCCGCCGGGGCGGATTCCGGTGAGGGTCACGCCGCCGAACTGGCCGTCCTCGTCGAAGACCGGCGCGAGCTGCGCGCCCTCGAGGGCGGCTTGCAGCTTGGGTCGGAGCGCCGCTTCCGCCTGTGCGGCGTCGATCGGAGCGGGCGGCGGCGTCGGACGCGGCGTGCTGCTCGCCGCTGGCGCGGCCTCGGGCGTGCGATTTCGCAGCGCGCGAAGCCGCTCCGAAAGGCGCGGCGCGGGCCGACCCGCTTGCCCGGCGGGTGTCAGGCGCGGCGCGCTCGGCGACGCCGGCGTGAGCGCGCCCACGGTCGGCGTCTCTTCCATCGTGAGCTGCTCGCGCGCGCCGTGGTTGTCGATCACCGCGCGCCGCCGCTCGACCGCGACCAGGCGCACGCCCGGGCTGACCTCCTGGCCGACCCGGAACGCGCGCCGCTTCTGCGTGTTCTGATCGTCGATGCACGCGACCGAGCGGTCGCTCGGCTGCGCGGCGTAAGTCCCACAGAGCTTCAGCCGCAGCTCGCTCTCCTTCAGCTCCTCGTCCACCGGCGCGGCGGGCGCGGCCTCCCGGGTGCGGAACAGATTGCGCGTGGCGATCACCCGGTAGCGCTCGAGGCTCGCATCGACAGCTGGCGGAACTTCGATGGGCGGGATCTGCGTGGCCGGCACCGAGGTCGCACCCAGGACAGGCGCGAGTCCCGCGTACACGACCGCCAGGCACGCGATCCCGAGTGCGATCTGCAGGGCGCGCATGCCGTAACGGAGAAGCACTCGCTCGATACCCCCGGTGACTGGCCTCTCGAAGCGGAGAGAAAACCCTTGAAATTCCGCCCGAGTCTACGCGGATCAGCATGCCGTCGCCAGATCCGTGCGCTGTGCAAACGCGGCTCATGGATCGGCAACTGCGCGGCGGCGACTGTAGGATCCCTGACCAGTAGATGAAGCGCTGGATCGCACTATTCGTTCTGCTGCTCGCGGGCCTCGCGGGTGCATGGGCTCGGACCGCCCCGGCGCTGAGTCCGACGGGTCGCCTGCGCGTGGCCGCGCTGCGCTGGGTCTTCGTCGGGGCGCCGCTGATGGAGGTGCAGATTCCGGACGGCGAGCTCGAGACACCGCTGGGCGCGGTCGAGCTGCTGGTGTCCTTCGTCGGTGGCCCGCGCGTCGCAGTCGAGACATTTCAGTGCTTTCTGAACGACCGGGATGTGACGGCCGCACTGACGCTCGGGCGAAGTGGCGCCACCGGCTCGCTGATCGGACTGCACGAGGGCGAGAACCGCATCGTGCTGCGCATCTTCGGCAAGAGCTGGTGGCACGAGGACGGCTACGTCGAGGAAGAGCGCGCGCTGATCGTGCGCGTCCGGCCCATCCCGTTCATGGATGTCGCCTGAGTCCGTTTGACACGGAATCGGTCGGCCCTAGCTTGCGCCGCGTTTCCAAGTCGGGCGCCAAGTACCCGATCCGGCTTCGAAATTCAGTGAGCGGGGGATTTTTTCATGGGACGAGTGATCGGCATCGATCTGGGCACGACCAACTCCGTGGTCGCGGTGATGGAAGGCGGCGAGCCGAAGGTCATCGCCAACGAGGAGGGCGGGCGCACGACGCCGTCGGTGGTCGGCTTCACCAAGGACGGGCAGCGGCTCGTCGGCCAGATCGCGCGTCGCCAGGCGATCACCAACCCGTTGAACACGGTGTACTCGATCAAGCGCTTCATGGGCCGCCGGATGAGCGAGGTGACGAGCGAGATGAAGCTCATCCCCTACAAAGTCCTGCCCGGCGCGAACGATCTGGTCGCGGTCGAGGCGGGCGGGAAGCAGTACTCGCCGCCCGAGATCTCCGCGATGATCCTGCAGAAGCTGAAGACGGCGGCCGAGGCGTACCTGGGTCAGCCGGTCACGCAGGCCGTGATCACCGTGCCGGCGTATTTCAACGATGCGCAGCGCCAGGCGACCAAGGACGCGGGCACGATCGCGGGTCTCGAGGTGTTGCGGCTGGTGAACGAGCCGACCGCGGCATCGCTTGCGTACTCGCTCGACAAGAAGAAGGACGAGAAGATCGCGGTCTACGACCTGGGCGGCGGGACGTTCGACATCTCCGTGCTCGAGGTCGGTGACAATACCGTCGAGGTGCTCTCCACCAGCGGCGATACACACCTCGGTGGCGACGACTTCGACGATCGCGTGATCCGCTACCTGGTCGAGGAGTTCAAGAAGGACCAGGGCGTCGACCTCGCCAAGGATCCGATGGCGATGCAGCGCCTGAAAGAGGCCGCGGAGAAGGCGAAGATCGAGCTCTCGACCGTCACCGAGACCGAGATCAACCTGCCGTACGTCACGGCGGATGCGTCCGGTCCCAAGCATCTGAACCTGCGGCTTTCGCGCGCGAAGTTCGAGCAGCTGATCGACGACCTGATCCAGCGCACGCTCGAGCCGGTGCGGCAGGTCTGCAAGGACGCGGGTCTCGCGGCGGGCCAGATCGACGAGGTGGTGCTGGTCGGCGGCTCCACGCGCATTCCGAAGGTGCAGGAGCTCGTGAAGGCGTTCTTCGGCCGGGAGCCGCACCGCGGCGTGAACCCGGACGAGGTGGTCGCGGTCGGCGCGGCGATCCAGGCGGGCGTGCTCACCGGCGAGGTGAAGGACGTGCTCCTGCTCGACGTCACGCCGCTGTCGCTGGGCATCGAGACACTCGGCGGTGTCATGACGAAGCTCGTCGATCGCAACACGACGATCCCGACCAAGCGCAGCCAGGTCTTCTCGACCGCGAGCGACAACCAGCCGCAGGTGGAGATCCACGTGCTGCAGGGCGAGCGCGAGATGGCGACGGGCAACCGCACGCTCGGGCGTTTCGTGCTCGACGGGCTGCCGCCCTCGCCGCGCGGCGTGCCGCAGGTCGAGGTCAGCTTCGACATCGACGCGAACGGCATCCTGTCGGTCTCGGCCAAGGACAAGGCCTCGAACAAGCAGCAGTCGATCCGCATCGAGGGCTCGAGCGGTCTCGACAAGGGCGCGATCGAGAACATGGTGCGCGACGCCGAGAGTCACGCCGCCGAGGACAAGCAGCGGCGCGAGCGCATCGACGCCCGCAACGCTCTGGACGCGATGGTCTACGAGGCCGAGAAGACGCTGCGCGAACACAAGGAGAAGATCCCGGTCGCGCAGCTGAACTCGCTCGAGACCGCGATCAGCGCCTGCAAGGCGTTGCTCGCGAACGAAGAGGCGCCGGCCGCGGACCTGAAGGCGAAGGCCGAGGAGCTGCAGCGCGCACTGCACGCCGTCTCGGAGACGCTCTACAAGGCCGAGGCGAGCCAGGCCGACACTGGCCCCGCCGCGGGCGCGGGCGAGAAGGCGGGCGGAACGGACGACGGTCAGGTCGTCGACGCCGACTTCACCGAGGAGAAGTGAGCTCGCGCCGAAGGGGTCGCTGATGCGTGTACAGCGGGGCAAGATCGCCCACGAGCTGGCGCAGCTCGAGGAGCAGATGGACCGCGCGTTCGAGCGCGTGCTGGCCTCCGCCGTGCGGCTGCCCGGCGCGGTCGACGCCTGGCGGCCGGCGATGGACGTGTACGAGACCGAGCGCGCCGTCGTCGTGCGCGTCGAGCTTGCGGGTGTGCCGAGCGACGAGATTCGGGTCGTGGTCGACGGCGAGTGCGTGCAGATCTGCGGCCGGCGAAGCTTCCGGCGCGCGGACGCCGGCCAACGCCACCTGCTGATCGAGATCCCGCAAGGTCCCTTCGAGCGCGTGCTGCGCATGCGCGCGCCCTACGACGCCGATGGCGTCGTCGCGCGGCTCGAGCTGGGCGTACTGACGATCGAGCTGCCGCGCAAGGACGGCGCGGCGCGAATGATCCCGGTGAGGTCGACGTGACGAGCGAAGAGTTCGAGAAGTCTGCGCACGAAGAGGCGCTCGAGCAGCCGGCAGCGCCGGCGCTCGAGGAGCCGCTGCCCGAGATCCTGCCGGTGCTGCCGCTGCGCAACACCGTATTGTTTCCCACGCTCGTCGCGCCGATGGTCGCCACCACCGAGCGCGCGAAGCGCTTGGTGGATGAAGCGCTGGCCTCCGACCGATTGATGGTGACCGTGGCCGCGCGCGACGCCGAGGTGGCCGAGCCCGGGCCCGAGGACCTGTACAGCGTCGGCACGGCGGTGCGGATCCTGCGCATGACGAAGACCGACGATGGCGCGCAGCGACTCTGGGTGCAGGGCCTGCGACGGGTCGAGATCGGCGCATACGCGCAGACCCAGCCGTTCCTGCGCGCGAACGTGAAGGCGCTCGCCGAGACGCAGGTCGCCGGGCTCGAGCTCGAAGCCCTGCACCGCAACGTGGCGCGCCAGTTCGCCGTCGTCGCGGAGGGCTCGCAGAAAGTCTCCGAGCCCGTGCGCATGATGGTCGCGCAGCTGCAGGACTCCTCCGCGCTCGCGGACGTGGTCGCGGCCAACCTGGGCCTGCCGGTCGACGAGCGCCAGGCGCTGCTCGAGATCGTCGACGTGCAGAAACGCCTCGAGAAGCTCTCCGAACACCTCGCGCGCGAGGCGGAGGTGCGGGCGTTGGAGCAGGAGATCCGCTCGCAGGTGCAGGAAGAGCTCTCGCGCAGCCAGCGCGAGTACGTGCTGCGCGAGCAGGCGCGGGCGATCCGCCGCCAGCTCGGCGAGTACGAGACACCGACCGAGCAGGTCGAGGAGCTGCGCCGGCGCATCACCGAGGCGAAGGTCCCCGAGAACGTGATGGAGGTCGCCGAGCGCGAGCTGCAGCGTCTGGCCGCGCAGCCGCCCGGCGCCATGGAGGCCGGCACGATCCGCTCGTATCTCGAGTGGCTCGCCGATCTGCCCTGGTCGAAGTCGACCGACGACACGCTCGACATCGCCAGCGCCCGCGCGATCCTGGACGAGGACCACTACGACATCGACAAGGTGAAGGAGCGCATCCTCGAGTTCATCGCGGTGCTGAAGCTGAAGCGCGATCTGCGCGGGCCGATCCTGTGCTTCGTCGGTCCGCCCGGCACCGGCAAGACGTCGCTCGGGCGCTCGATCGCGCGCGCGGTCGGACGCAAGTTCGCGCGGCTCTCGCTCGGCGGCGTGCGCGACGAGGCCGAGATCCGCGGCCACCGCCGCACCTACGTGAGCTCGCTGCCGGGGCGCATCCTGCAGACCCTCCGCCGCACCGGCACGAACAACCCCGTCTTCATCCTGGACGAGATCGACAAGCTCGGCGCGGATTTCCGCGGCGACCCCTCGTCGGCGCTGCTCGAGGTGCTCGATCCCGAGCAGAACTCGGCCTTCAGCGACCACTACCTCGAGGTGCCCTTCGATCTGTCGAAGGTGCTCTTCATCGCGACCGCGAACGTGCTGGAGAACATCCCGCCGGCGCTGCGCGACCGCATGGAGGTGATCGAGCTGCCCGGCTACACCGAAGAGGACAAGCTCGAGATCGCGCGCCGCCACCTGCTGCCGCGCCAGCTCGCGCAGCACGGGCTCGCGCAGCGCGCACCGCAGATCACCGATGCGGCGATCCGCGGCGTGATCCGCAACTACACGCACGAGGCCGGCCTGCGCAATCTGGAGCGCGAGCTCGGCAAGATCGCGCGCAAGCTCGCGCGCCGCGTCGTCGAGGGCGGCGCGGACGGCGCGACGCAGGTCGATGCGCCCGATCTTCACGGGCTGCTCGGCCCGGTCCACTTCGAGCCCGAGGTCGCCGGCCGCCTGCAGATCCCCGGCGTCTCGGTCGGCCTCGCGGTGACCGAGGGGGGCGGCGAGATCCTCTTCATCGAAGCGACGCGCATGAAGGGGAAGGGCGAGCTGAAGATCACGGGCTCGGTTCGCGACGTGATGCGCGAATCGGCGCTGACGGCGGTCACGCTCGTGCGCACGAGCTCGGCGCAGCTCGGGCTGTCGCCAAGCCTCTGGGGCGAGAGCGACATCCACATCCACGTACCCGCGGGCGCCACGCCCAAGGACGGGCCGAGCGCGGGCATCGCGATCGTGACCGCGCTCACGAGCCTCCTGCTCGACAAGCCGGTTCCGCCGGATCTGGCGATGACCGGCGAGATCACGCTGCGCGGCAAGGTCTTGCCGGTCGGCGGGATCAAGGAGAAGATCCTCGCGGCAAAGCGCGCGGGCATCACGCACGTGCTGATCCCCGCGGCGAACGAGAAGGATCTGGTCGAGATTCCGGCGGATCGGATCTCGGACCTGAAGATCGAGCCGGTGGAGAGGATCGAGCAGGTGCTGCGAATCGCATTCGGGCGGGACGTGTTGGCGTGAAGCAGGCCGCGGGCCTGCGCTCTGCCGCCGCGCTCGCGCTCTTCTTTGGCGCGTGCGCGACGCCGGCGAGCTACGACGCCGAGGTCGCGCGCCAGCGCGCGCTCTCGTCGGACCTGATCGCGTGCAAGCAGCGCGCGCTCGACATGAGCAAGACGCGCGAGAAGCTCTTGCTCGAGAAGCAGTCGCTCGACCAGGAGCGCCTGGATCTGATCGCCGAGATCGAGACCGAGCGCGCGGGCAATGCGTCGATGCGCAAGGCGCTCGACGACGAGCGCGAAGCGCGCACGACGCAACAGGCCGAGATCCAGCAGCTCTCGGGTACCTACCAGAACCTGGTGGAGCAGCTCGAGTCGGAGGTCCGCGCAGGCGACGTGGAGATCGAAGAGCTGCGCGGACGGCTGCAGGTGCGCGCGCTCGACCAGATCCTGTTCGACTCGGGCAGCGTCGAGATCAAGCCGCGCGGGCGCGATGTGCTCGCGAAGATCGCGACGCAGCTCGCGAAGGTCTCCGACCGGCAGGTGCGCGTCGAGGGCCACACGGATGACCGGCCGATCGCGACCCCGCGCTTCCCCTCGAATTGGGAGCTCTCGGTCGGGCGCGCCGCGACGGTGGCGCGCTTTCTCGCCGAGCAAGGCGTCTCGTCGCAGCGGCTCGAGGCGGCGGGCTTCGGCGAGTACCGGCCGATCGCGAGCAACGACGCGCCCGAGGGCCGCGCGCGCAATCGCCGCATCGAGATCGTGCTCGCGCCGCTTGCCGCGGAGTGAGTGACCGGGCGCTGCTCGTCGCGCTGCACCGCGCGGCGCTCGACGAGGTGCACGCGGGCCGCGCGCTCGCGCGCGCGCTGGCGGAGGACGATCCCGGTCCGGGCCCGTTCGCGCTGCTCGCCGTGGGCAAGGCGGCCACCGCGATGGCCGAAGCCGCGCGTTCGGCGCTCGGCACGCGCATCGCGCGCGGCCAGGTCACGACGAAGAACGGCCACGCGCGGGAGATCCCGGGCTTCGACGTGCGCGAAGCGGGGCACCCCGTGCCCGACGCGCGCAGCGAGGCCGCGGGTCGCGACGCGCTCGCGCTGGCGAGTGAGCTTGGCGACGACGAGACGCTGCTGGTGCTGATCTCCGGTGGCGCGTCGGCGCTCTGGTGCGCACCGGCGCCGGGGCTCGCGCTCGCCGACAAGCGCGCCGCGACCGAGTGCCTGCTGCGCGCGAGCGTCGTGATTCCCGAGCAGAACGCCGTGCGCAAGCACCTGTCGTCGCTGAAGGGCGGCGGTCTGCTGCGCGCCGCGCGCGGCCGGCGCGTGCGCGTGTACGCGCTCTCGGATGTGCCGGGCGACGCGCTGTCGGACATCGGCTCGGGTCCGGCGAGCCCCGACCCGACGCGCTTCTCCGACGCTCTGGCGGTCGTGCGCGCGTATCGGCTCGAGGCCGCGCTGCCGAAGCCCGTGCTGGCGCAGCTCGCGCGCGGCGTGGCGGGCGAGCTCGAAGAGACCGTGAAGCCGTCGGACCCACGCACCGTGCACTGCGCGGGCCGCGTGATCGCATCGCTTGACGCCGCGCTCGCGGCCGCCGTGCGCGCGGGCCAAGAGAGGAGTCTGCGCGTGCGCTCGCTGGGGCGCGCGCTCGATGCCGACGTCGCGGAGCTTGCACCGAGGCTCGCGCGCGAGATCGTGCGCGCCCGGGCCGACGGCTTCGACCTGCTGGTCGCGGGCGGGGAGCCGACGGTCCGCGTGCGCGGCGCGGGCCGGGGAGGGCGCGCACAGGAGCTCGCCGTCCGCCTGTCGCTCGAGCTCGGCGGCGTCCGCGGCTGGAGCGCGCTCTGTGCCGGAACGGACGGCAGCGATGGCCCGACCGATGCCGCGGGCGCGTTCGCCGATGCGGACTTGCCGACGCGCGCAGGCGCGCGCGGCTTCGAGCCGTCGGCGAGCCTCTCGACGAGTGACGTCCATCCGCTGCTCGCGGCAAGTGGCGATCTGTTCCAGACCGGGCCGACCGAGACGAACGTCGCCGACCTGCTGCTCGTGTGCCTGCGGCGCGCCTCCGTGCGAGGTACGATCGCCGACGCGTGCGAAGCCGGGTCTGGATAGCGCTGCTCGCGGTCGCCCTCTGCGCTCCCGCGGGATGGCTGGTGGGCGATCACCTCGAGGCGAACAACGCGTTCTGCACGAGCTGTCACTTGAACGCCTCGACACCGCTCCACGCGCAGAAGCTCGAGGACTTCCAGACGGAGCCGGCGACGAGCCTCGTCGCCGCGCACCACGCGGCGAAGCAGGGCTTCCGCTGCATCGACTGCCACGGCGGTGCGAGCTTTCCGAACAAGCTGCGCGTGAAGGCGCTGGCCGCGCGCGACGCCATCGCGTATCTGCTCGGCCGCTTCGAGGAGCCGAAGGCAATGGACTACCCGCTCTGGAACGAGGACTGCGCGAAGTGCCACGCGCGCTACGAGCCGGCGCGCGACGACGCCTTCCACGCGGTCGAGGTTCACAATCTTCCCGACTTCGCCTACGAGTGTGTAGAGTGCCACCAGGGACACCCGACCGGCCGCAAGGCTGCGCTTGACTATCTCGAAACCGAGCCGCTCGTCGCGGTGTGCCAAAACTGTCATGAGGAGTTCTGAGTGATGACGCGCCTCTCGATCTTCGCCGTTTGTGCCGGGCTGCTCGCACCCGCCTCTGCCGGGCTCGCCTATCCGGGCGGCACGCCGAGCTTTGTCACCGACGTCGCGCCTTACTGCGCGTCGTGCCACTCGTCGCTGTCGGAGGACCAGTTCACGGGTGTGCCCGCGCCGCGCGTCAGTGCGGAGCTCGTCGCGAACAAGCACATCGCGAAGATCCAGACGGCAGGCGAGGGCTCGCCGTACAACGGCTTGAGCTCGGTCGAGCGTCAGGAGCTGATCGCGGGCATCCAGAAGATCGACGCCGCGACGACGCTCAAGCTCACGGCGCCGGCCAGCGCGAAGGCGGGGGAGCTGATCGACGTGATCGTCGAGGTCACGGGCGGCTCGGCGCCGGTGCTCGGGATCGCGCTCGTCGACGCGAATCAGCGCTGGCAGGCGAGCCCAGCGACCTCGCGCGGCTGGGCGGTCACCGCGAAGCCGCAGGTCACCGGGCCCGACGGAAAGCCGCAGACCAAGTTCACCGACGGCCGGAATCCCGCGCTTCCGCCCGGCACGACCTACGTGAACGTCGACGGCATCACGGCCGACCCCGGCGCGGGCAAGTTCTCGAGCGTGAAGGTCGCGTGGAAGCTGCGGGCGCCGCTGCAGGCCGGCCCTGTGCCGCTCGCGGCGGTGTTGCTCTACGGCACCGAGCTCTCGTCGCCGCACGGCGCGGTCGAGAGCGCCTACGGGAAGCAACCGCTCGGCGGCTTCACCGGCAGCTCGGGACGGGTCAAGTTCAGCAACGTCGCGAACGTGAACGTGCAGTAGTTCCGGGGCGCCGATGCCGGTCGATGCGGATACGTTCAAGAAGGCGCTGGGCAGCTGGGCGAGCGGGGTCACGATCGTGACCTCGCAGCTCGGCGACGAGCGCCTGGGCATGACCGTCTCGGCATTCTCGTCGGTGAGCCTGTCTCCGCCGCTCGTGCTCGTTTCCGCGGACAAGGGCTCGAACACCAACGCGCTCATCCAGCGCTCGCGCGCGTTCACGGTCAACGTGCTCTCGGGTGAGCAGAGCGCGCTCTCGAACCTTTTCGCCGACAAGAAGCGCGAGGCGATCCGCTTCGACGGGCTCCGCTGCCAGACGGGGGCGACCGGTTGCCCGCGCCTGCCCGGCGCGCTCGCCGTGCTCGACTGTCACGTGCGCGACGAGATCGACGCGGGCGATCACATCGTCTACATCGCGAGCGTCGAGGCGGCGGAGCTCGAGAGCTCGCTCGAGCCGCTCGTCTACTTCAAGGGCGGATACAAGACGCTCGTGACGCGCTGAGCGCCGAGCTCTATGAGAGCTTGCCCGCGATGCGATCGGGTAGAAGTACGATCATCGCCGGCACGAGCAGGATCGCGGCGAGCGCGTTCACGCCCATCAGGATCGAGAGCAACAGGCTCATCTCGGCCGAGAAGCGCAAGCTCGAGATCGGGATCCAGAACATGATCCCCACCAGCAGCGTCGACGCGGTGAAGCCGATCGCGAGCCCGGTCGTGCGGATCGCGTGCTGCACGGCCTCGATTCGCGTCGCGAACTTCGGCCGCTCCTGCAGCACGCGGTCGACCAGGTAGAGCGCGTAGTCGATGCCGAGCCCGACGCCGATCGCCTGAACCGGAAGTGTGTTGACGTCGATGGCGATCCCCACGACCGCCTGCACCGCGAGCGCGGCCAGCGACGCGGTCGCGAGCGACGCGGTGAGAAGCGTGGCGACCACGAGCGAGCGATAGCTGATCCAGATGATCAGGAAGGTGGTCACGAAGACGATCACCAGGCTCACGTCGCTCGACGCGCCGATCTCGTCGATCGAGGCGGCGAGCACGCCGATCGAGCCCGCCGCGTAGCGCAGCTCGACACCGTCGAGGAGCCACGTGCCCGACGGCTG
>Ga0184615_10001655_pt1 | contig 11985 bp, 9 predicted proteins | sample PLM4_65_coex_FD_133134 | JGI IMG/M metagenome (GOLD analysis project Ga0184615, IMG submission 133134) | Groundwater sediment microbial communities from an aquifer in East River, Colorado, USA - PLM4_65_coex | ecosystem: Environmental > Terrestrial > Soil > Riparian zone | place: USA: East... | reverse complement strand
CCGCTCAGGCGCTTGATCTCCCGCCTCGTGATCCGTATCAACTGTTAAAGGTCGCTCCCCTCCACTACGGCCGGGTCCAATCATAAAGCGCCGATGGGACTTGCGCGCCGCGCTGCCTTCTGACAGAATAACGACAACATGGCTGAGACGCTGCTCGACAAGGTCTGGCGAGCCCACACGGTTCGCACGCTTCCCTCGGGACAGACCCAGCTCTTCTTCGGCCTGCACCTGATCCACGAGGTGACCAGCCCGCAGGCCTTCCAGATGCTCCGTGAGGCGGGACTTCGGGTCCGCTTCCCCGAGCGGACCTTCGCCACCATCGACCATATCGTTCCTACCGCCTCCCAGGTCCGCCCCTTCGGTGACGTCCTGGCCGAGGAGATGACCGTCCACCTGGTCCGCAACTGCAAGGAGTTCGGCATTCCCCTCTTCGATCTGGACAGCGGCCGCCAGGGGATCGTCCACGTCATCGGCCCGGAGCTTGGCCTGACCCAGCCGGGCATGACCATCGCCTGTGGCGACAGCCACACCTCCACTCATGGTGCCTTAGGCGCTCTCGCCTTTGGCATCGGCACCAGCCAGGTGCGGGACGTCCTGGCCACGCAGTGCTTGGCGTTAGCCAAGCCCAAGCTTCGGCAGATCAGGATAGAGGGGAGACTTCCCCGCGGAGTGTACGCGAAAGACGTGATCCTGGCGATCATCCACCGGCTGGGCGTCAAGGGTGGGGTAGGTTATGCCTACGAGTACGCCGGATCGGCCATCGAGGCGATGTCCATGGAGGAACGTCTCACCATCTGCAACATGAGCATCGAAGGAGGGGCACGGGTCGGCTATGTCAATCCCGACGCCACCACGTTTGCTTATCTGAAGGGCCGTCCCTTCGCGCCGCAGGGCGATGCCTTTGACCGCGCGGTGACGTGGTGGATGAGCATGGCGACGGACCCGGGCGCCGCTTTCGACGATGTGGTCCGCCTGGACGCCGGAGACATCGAGCCGATGGTGACGTGGGGGATCAACCCGGGTCAATCCGTGGGAGTAGGTGAGCGGATCCCGAATCCGGTCGCCGCCCCCGAGCCGGACCGGGCCGCCTGGTCTGAAGCCCTCGCCTTTATGTCCCTCGAGCCCGGTCGGCCCATCATGGGAACGCCGATCGACGTGGCCTTTATCGGCTCCTGCACTAACGCGCGGCTCTCCGATCTGCGGGCCGCCGCCGAAGTCGCCCACGGGCGGAAGGTCGCGAAAGGGATTCGCGCCCTCGTGGTCCCAGGGTCGCAGGCGGTCGCCAGGGCGGCCGAGGCCGAGGGCCTCCACGAGATCTTCCAGGAGGCCGGCTTCGAGTGGCGCAAGGCCGGCTGCTCCCTGTGCCTGGGGATGAACGAGGACAAGCTGACCGGGCGAGAGATCTGCGCCTCCTCCAGCAACCGGAACTTCAAGGGGCGCCAGGGAAGCCCGACGGGGCGGACCCTCCTTATGAGCCCCGCCATGGTCGCGGCAGCGGCCATCGCCGGCAAGGTCACCGACGTGCGGGAGTGGCTACAGTGAGCCAAGAGGACTTCCGCCGTCGCATCATCGGCCGGGAGATTCCTCTCCCTGGCAACGACATCGACACGGACCGGACGACCCCGCCACTGTTAAGTATCTACTCACCTCAAGTACTTCGTCGCGAATAGGAGGAGTATTATGGGACGATCTATCCGCTTAACGCTTGTGCTCAGCTTACTGATGTTCAATTTGACTGCTGCTGCTGAGAACCCGAATGCCCCCACCATCCTCTTGAACCCGACGATCGTGACCGGCGGTCTGAGATCGATGGCCATTATTACCCTGCCATCGCCAGCCCCGTCGGAGGGAGTTATGGTGCGTCTAGCCGCTTCCAATGTGCTCAGCACCAACGAATCAAATCCCCCCATGCGGCCAGTGGCCAGCGTGCCAGCAGAGATTCAGGTGCCTGCCGGGAGGAGGATTGCGACATTTCCGATTGAAACCACGCCAGTCACTGCTGCTGCCACCGTGTCCATCTCGGCCAGCGTATCGGATACTCCGGCGGTGGCACAGCTCAGTGTAGTGCCACCATCCGTAGACCGGACGCGGCTGAATTCCGGGTTCGTCCACGGCGGAAATTCGGTCACGGGGGAGGTCATCCTGACCGGCCCGGCCCCCGAAGGGGGCTTCAGCGTGAGTCTCGCGACCGATAACGGGCAGATAGCTATAACCCCAGCCACAGTCACGGTTCCGGCCGGGCAATCGACCGCGACCTTTACTCTCCAAACTAAGCAGGTGTCGGCGGCCACCTGGATCACCGTTGGGGCGTCCTCCCCAATGGGGACCAGGACAGCGCCGCTTCGCGTCGTTCCCTGAGGCGACACACCATCATCCGTGCGGATGCCAGGCCAGGACAATTGCGGTGACTTTAGTGCTGGAGGAGGTGCCATGAGCCAAGAGGTCATCCGCCGTCGCATCATCGGCCGGGGGATTCCTCTCCCTGGCAACGACATCGACACCGACCGGATCATGCCTGCCCGGTATCTCAAGAGCGTGACGTTCGAAGGGCTCGAGGCGCACGTCTTCGAGGACGATCGCCACCAGGCGCCGGAGCACCCGTTCAACCAGCCACACTACCAGGGGGCCGCCGTGCTCGTGGTCGGCCAGAACTTCGGCTCCGGCTCCTCCCGCGAGCACGCCCCGGAGGCGCTGCGGCGGTGGGGCATACGAGGGGTCGTGGGTGAGTCGTTCGCGGAGATCTTCTTCGGCAACTGCACCGCCCTCGGCATTCCCTGCCTCACCATGGACGCCAATGACGTGGACTGGTTGATGGGGGCCGTGGCGCTCAAGCCCGAACAGCCGCTCGTGCTCGACGTGGAGCGCCGCGAAGTGCAATTCGGCGGGCGAACCATGCCTGCCGGGATCCCGGACAGTCACCGGATCCAGCTCCTGACGGGCACCTGGAACGCGATGGGCGTTCTCTTGGAGGCGGGCGAGGCGATCGAGCAAGTCGCCCTGCGCCTCCCCTACATCACCGGCTACTGAGCCAGCCTTATCGCAGCCTCACCGCGCCAACCCTAAGGAACCGAAGGCCATTGTAATAGGGTGCCCTCTCCCCGACCTCGGGGAGAGGAATAGGGTGAGGGGCGGATGCCTGAGCTTCCTGACATTCAGGTGTACATCGAGGCGCTCGAGCCGCGGAGGAGGTCACGTGTCACAACAGCCGATTTGGCCGTCCCACCCTCCCCCACGCTTCTTGAATCCTCCCTCGCGACTTTCGCCTTGACAGTATGACCAAAGAAAGTTATCAAGCTATGCTAACCGCAGAAGGAGGGCAAAGATGAAGGCCTGGATGATCGTTCTGATACTCCTGATCGGGGTGGCGCTCGGTGTCAGCGGCACGATCCTCGCTCCGAAATTCGTCGGCCCGTATCTGCCGGAATCGTTTCGGGCAAAGACCGAGGTCGTCGAGGGGGAGGTAGATCGGAAATTGCGAGAGCAGGATCGCCTCCTGCTGACGGTCCAGACGTCGCAGGGAACTGTCCTTGCCACTTTCAAGCAAAAGGTGGCGGAGATTGATCTCCTCGTCCAAAAGGGCGATATGGTGACGCTGGCCCTCCGTCGGTACGAGCCGTTCGCGGAGGACCCGGCGATCCAGCGGGTCAGAAAGCAGGAAACCACGAAGCAGGAACCGGTAAGGCAGGAACCCATCCCTCGGCCGAAGGCGGGTGAACCTTCGCCTCCTGTCAACGGGGGAGGGAGCACGTACTAAGGATTGCTTCGCTCCAATCAGTCGCTCGCAATACCCCATGAGCCTTCGCCTCCCCAATGAGTATGAAAGTCCGGCATCCTCCACTCAGGACCCCTCTCCCCAACGTAGGGGAGAGGGTGCGGGTGAGGGGGACTGTCGGGGCAATGGCACTTCCCTTGATGCGTTCGCGTTAGTCGCTGGCGGCTTTTTCGGCCTTGCGGAGCGACTCGATGAAGCGGGTGATGGTCGGCGAGAGTCGTTTCTGCTTGCGGGTGATGATCCCCACAGGGCGGACCAGGCCGGGCATATCCAGGGGGACGGCGGCGAGGCTGCCGATCCCGACCTCCTTGCTGACGGTGGGTCGAGGAGGGTGCTCACCCCGGCGCCGATGGCGATCGCCTGCTTGATCGTCTCGATGTTGTCGAACTCCATCACCACGTTGACCTTGACGTTCCGCTGCTTCAGACTCCAATCGATCGCCTTTTTCGGGGTAGCGCGCATTCCAGTTGACGAGGAAATGACCCTTTTCACCAAACCGCTGCTTGACACCTCTATCTTCCCTGCTAACATAAGGCTCTTGCGGCACTTGTACCTAGCGATATCCAACGACACAATGGAGATGACGCCGTGAAACCGAAGCGAAAAGTCCGAGAGATCGTCCTGCGGAATGGGAAGCCAGCGGCGGTGATCCTGGATATCGGAGAGTATCAGGAAATCCTTGAACGCCTTGAAGATGTAGAAGACCTGAAGCTCCTCAAGGCGATGCGCAAGAGGACGCTCAACTTCAGAAAACTCGAGGACTTTCTAAAGGCATATACCCCGAGTGCATGCCATTTTCCTTGAACAAAGGGCCGAGCGCGACCTCAAGGCTCTATCCGTCGAGGAGTTCCACCGGATCATCGCCGCGATACAGGCCCTGGCGGGCAGCCCGAGACCCTCGGGATGCCGAAAGATCTCCGGGTCCAAGAGTGATTGCCGCATCAGGGTTGGCTCCTATCGGGTCATCTACGAGATTGACGACAAGGCAAGGACGATTCGGGTCATGAGAGTCAGGCACAGGCGGGACGTGTACCGATAGCAGCCCCCTTCTCGACGACTACTCCTAGCCCGAATTATTCACGAGCGGGCTTGACACCCTCACCCGCACCCTCTCCCTCAACGGAGAGGGTCCAGCCCTAAATCCCCTCGCTCCCCAAAGGGGGGAGAGGGAATCTTATTGTGCAAATTTCTGACTCAGGACAAGAGGTGCGGTGCGAGGGGTTCGCAGATTTGCGGTGTCAGTCCACCGCGCCGTCGCCGACCTTCCGGAGGGACTCGACAAAGCGGGCGACGGTGGGCGACAGACGCTTCTGCTTGCGGTAGATGATGCCTACCGGCCGTACCAGGTCGGGGATCCCGAGCGGGACAGCGGCGAGACTGCCAATCCCCATCTCGTTCAGAACGGCGGGTCGAGGGAGGATGCTCACTCCGGCATCGATGGCGATCGCCTGCTTGATCGTCTCGATGTTGTCGAACTCCATCACGACGTTGACTTTAACGTTGTGCTGCTTGAGGCTCCGGTCGATCGCCTTGCGGATCCCGAGGTCCGCGTCAAAAGCGACGAACTTCTCACCGTTCAAATCCGCGGGCATGATCACGCGCCGCCTGGCGAGCCGGTGGTCGGGGTGACACACGAACACCATCTTCTCGGACCTCCATGGGATCACTGTGAGGGAGCGCATGCCTGGCGGGTACGACATGATCCCGATATCCGCTTCGTCGTTGATGACAGCCTCCACGACCTTTTGGGGGTGGAGGCATTCGAGCAGGACCTTCGCTCGAGGGTGGTCCGACATAAAGGTCTGCAGATGGCGGCTCACGTCGTGGAGCCCCACGGAGTAGATGGCCGCAACACGCACTGTCCCGTCCAACCTCGTTCTGGCCGATGCGATGCGGCCCCTCGCCTGCTCATACCGATCAAGCAGATCCCGGCAGGCGTCATAGAATATCCGCCCCTCGGGGGTCACGGTGAGCGGGCGCTTGGTCCGGTCGAGCAACTGGACGTCGAGGTCGGCTTCCAACTGCTGGATCGCTTGGCTGACTGCAGACTGGGAGATTTCGTTGGCCGAGGCTCCGCGAGAAAAGCTGCGCAGCCGCACAACGTCGCAATAGAGCTGAAGCGTATCCAGATTCATGCTGGTATGATATACTATTAGCAAAGCTAATGCAAAGTATTTTTATTTCTTGGGTGACTTATGGGTTGACTTTGTGTATACTGGCGGGAATATCAAGAAAGTTAGTACTGCCTTTCACAAAGCGAGGAGGAACTCTTCGTGACTGACAAAACGCCATATGGGTCGCTGATGCCCTCGGGGCTGCCTCCCCGGCAGGGCCTCTACGACCCGGCCCACGAGCACGACGCCTGTGGCGTCGGCTTCGTGGTGGACATCAAGGGGCGTAAATCCCCTTCCATCGTCAAGCAGGCGCTGACCATCCTCAAGAACCTCGAGCATCGGGGCGCGTGCGGCTGCGAAGTCAACACCGGCGATGGGTCCGGCATCCTCATCCAGATGCCCCACCGTTTCCTCACCCGCGAGTGCGCGAAGATCGGCATCACGCTGCCTGCCCCCAAGTGGTACGGCGCGGGACTGGTCTTCCTCCCCACCGACCCCGCCCAGGCGGCCCGGTGTCAGGCGATCTTCGAAAACATCACCAGAGAAGAAGGCCAGACATTCCTCGGATGGCGCGATGTCCCGACGGATGATTCGCCGATCGGTCCCAGCGCCAAGGCGGCCGAGCCGATCTTCAAGCAGATCTTTATCGGGCGCAACCCCGCCATCGCTGACGACCGGGCGTTCGAGCGGAAGCTCTACGTGATCCGCAAGCTGGTGGAGCACGCGGTCTTTGCGTCACCGGCGCAAAACGGAAAGCCGTTTCACATGCCCAGCCTCTCCTCGAACACGCTCATCTACAAGGGGATGCTGTCCGCGAACCAGATCGAGACCATGTTCCCGGACATCGTGGACCCGGCTATCGAGTCGGCTCTGGCGCTCGTCCACCAGCGCTTCTCAACCAACACCTTCCCGTCCTGGCCGCTGGCCCATCCGTACCGGTACATGGGTCACAACGGCGAGATCAACACGCTTCGCGGCAACATCAACTGGATGCACGCCCGCGAGGCGCTGTGCGAGACCGAGCTGCTCCCCGATCTCAAGAAGATCTTTCCCATCATCTTGGAGGGCGGAAGCGACTCGGCGATCTTCGACAACGTGCTGGAGTTCCTGGTCATGGCCGGCCGCCCCCTCCCCCACGCCGTCCTCATGATGATCCCGGAGGCCTGGAGCGGCCACGAATCGATGAGCGAGGAGCGCAAGGCCTTCTACGAGTACCACGGCTGCCTGATGGAGCCGTGGGACGGTCCGGCCTCCATCGCCTTCACCGACGGCACCGTGATCGGCGCCGTCCTCGATCGGAACGGCCTCCGCCCATCGCGCTACTATGTGACGAAGGACGGCCTCGTCGTCATGGCCTCCGAGGTGGGAGTGCTGGATATCCCCCCTGAAGACGTGCTGATCAAAGAGCGCCTCCACCCCGGCCGGATCTTCCTGGTGGACACCTCCCAGGGCAGGATCATCGACGACGCGGAGCTGAAGCACGCCTTTGCCACCGAGCACCCGTATCAGGAGTGGCTGACGCAGAACCTGGTCCCGTTGGAGGAGCTGCCCGCGCCTCCCCACGTCCATGAGCCGGATCACGAGACCGTGCTCCAGCGACAGCAGGCATTTGGCTACACGCACGAGGACCTACGCATCCTGATGACGCCCATGGCCATTGACGGCCAGGAGGCGGTGGGCTCCATGGGGAACGATGCCGCGCTGGCCGTGCTGTCCAACCGCCCTCGCCTGCTGTACGACTACTTCGCGCAACTGTTCGCGCAGGTGACCAACCCGCCGCTCGACGCGATCCGGGAGGAGCTGGTGACCCAGATGGCCACCACGATCGGGCCCGAGCGGAACCTGCTCAAGCCCGAGTCGGAGAGTTGCCATCAGATCAAGCTGAAGTCGCCGATCCTGGACAACGAGGAGCTGGCAAAGATCCGCTACGTGGACCTTCCCGGGTTCAGGTCGATCACCCTGCCCATGCTCTTCCCGGTGGCCGAAGGCGGCGCGGGCCTGGCGCGAGCGCTCGAGGATCTGTGCCGGAAGGCGAGCCAGGCCATTGCCGACGGCTACACCTTCATCATCCTCTCCGACCGGGGTGTGGATATGGACCATGCCGCCATCCCGGCCCTCCTCGCCACGGCTGGCGTTCACCACCACTTGATCCGGGAGGGCACCCGGACCCGGGTCGGGCTCGTGATCGAGAGCGGCGAGCCGCGGGAGAACCACCACGCGGCGCTGCTCATCGGCTATGGCGCCGGCGCCATCAACCCGTACCTGGCCTTCGAGACCCTCGACGATATGGTCCGCGAGGGGCTGCTTCCGGGGATCGACCAGAAGAAGGCGATCAAGAACTACATCAAGGCCCTGAACAAGGCGGTCCTCAAGGTCATTTCGAAGATGGGGATCTCCACCATCCAGTCGTACCGGGGCGCGCAGATCTTCGAGGCGGTCGGGCTGAGCAAGGAGTTCGTGGACAAGTGCTTTACCTGGACCTCCTCCCGGATCGGCGGCGTTGGGATCGATGTGATCGCCGAGGAGGCGAGCCTCCGCCACCACCACGGCTTCCCGGACCGTCCCGTGGGGAAGCCCGACCTCGAGTGGGGCGGCCAATACCAGTGGCGGCGCGACGGGGAGTACCACCTGTTCAACCCCGAGACCATCTTCAAGCTCCAGCACGCCACCAGCACCGGCCAGTTCAAGATCTTCAAGGAGTACACGGACCTGGTGGACAAGCAGAACCATCACCTCTGCACCCTCCGGGGGCTCTTCGAGTTCAAGTTCGCCGACCAGCCGATCCCGATCGAGGAGGTCGAGCCGGTCGAGTCGATCCTCAAGCGCTTCGCCACCGGCGCCATGTCCTACGGCTCGATCAGCCAGGAGGCGCACGAGACCCTCGCCATTGCGATGAACCGGATGGGGGCCAGATCCAATACCGGCGAGGGAGGCGAGGACCCGGCGCGCTACAAACGCGACCCCAACGGCGACTGGCGCCGCAGCGCGGTCAAGCAGGTTGCCTCCGGCCGCTTCGGCGTGACCAGCGAGTACCTGGTCAACTGCACCGATCTCCAGATCAAGATGGCCCAGGGGTCCAAGCCGGGCGAAGGCGGCCAGCTTCCCGGCACCAAGGTCTATCCGTGGATCGCCAAGGTGCGGTATTCCACCCCCGGCGTGGGGTTGATCTCCCCTCCCCCGCACCACGACATCTACTCGATCGAGGATATCGCCCAGCTCATCCACGACTTGAAGAACAGCAACCCAAATGCGCGTGTTCATGTGAAACTCGTGGCGGAGGTCGGGGTCGGGACGGTGGCCGCAGGCGTGGCCAAGGCCCACTCCGACGTCGTTCTGATCTCCGGTCATGACGGCGGGACGGGCGCCTCTCCCCTCAGCAGCATCAAGCACGCAGGGCTCCCGTGGGAGCTGGGAGTCGCCGAGACGCAGCAGGTCCTGGTCATGAACAAGCTCCGCGACCGGATCACCGTCCAGACGGACGGGCAGATGAAGACCGGCCGCGACGTGGCCATCGCGGCCCTGCTGGGCGCGGAAGAGTACGGCTTCTCGACGGCGCCGCTGGTCGTGATGGGCTGCATCATGATGCGCGTCTGCCACCTGAACACCTGCCCCGTGGGCATCGCGACCCAGGATCCCGAGCTCAGAAAGCAGTTCACCGGCAAGCCGGAGTCCGTCGAGAACTTCTTCCGCTTCATCGCGCAGGAGGTTCGCGAGCTGATGGCCAAGCTCGGATTCCGGTCAATGGACGAAATGATCGGCCGTGCGGACCGCCTCGATATGAGGAAGGCCGTGGACCACTGGAAGGCCCGAGGACTTGACTACTCCTCGATGCTCTATCGCCCGGAGGTCGGGCCTGACGTGGCGACCCGAAAAGTGCGGGAGCAGGACCACGGCCTCGAGAAAGCGCTCGACCGGACCACCATCATCCCGCTCTGCCAACCCGCGCTCGAGCGGCGCGAGCCGGTGAGCCTGCGCCTGCCGATCCGCAACGTAAACCGGACGGTCGGCACCCTCCTCGGCTACGAGGTCACCACCCGCTACGGGGCCGAGGCGCTGCCCGACGACACGATCCGGATCTACTTTACAGGGTCTGCCGGGCAGAGCTTCGGCGCGTTCGTCCCTCGGGGGATCACCCTGACCCTGGAGGGCGACTCCAACGACTACCTCGGCAAGGGCCTGTCGGGTGGGAAGATCATCGTGTTCCCGCCTCTGCAGTCCCTGTTTGTGCCCGAAAAGAACATCCTCGTGGGCAACGTCGTCCTCTACGGCGCCACCAGCGGCGAGGCCTACTTCCGCGGCCTGGCCGGAGAGCGCTTCGCCGTGCGGAACAGCGGCGCTCACGCCGTCGTCGAAGGCGTCGGAGACCATGGCTGCGAGTACATGACCGGCGGCCGCGTGGTCGTCATCGGCGAGACCGGGCGGAATTTCGCCGCCGGGATGTCGGGGGGCGTCGCCTTTGTCCTGGACGAGGCTGGGGACTTCAAGGTCCGCTGCAACTTGACCATGGTCGATCTCGAGCCGCTCATCGCAGACGAAGACGTCGAGGAAGTGAAGGAGCTGCTCCGCCGGCATATCCGCTATACCAAAAGCACCGTGGCGGAGCGAGTCCTCAAGCAGTGGGACGCGATGCAGCCGAAGTTCGTGAAGGTGATGCCGAAGGATTACAAGCGGGCGATCAACGCCATGAAGCGCGCCCAGCTTGAGGGGATCCCCTGGGAGCAGGCGGTGATGGTGGGGGCGCATGGGTAAGCCCACCGGCTTCGTCGAGTTCAAGCGGAAGAAGCAGCCGTACCGGCCGGTCGAGGAGCGGGTCCGGGACTGGAAACAGGTCATGCTTCCGTATCCCACGGAGGAGCTCCAGAAGCAGGGCGCGCGGTGCATGGACTGCGCCGTGCCCTTTTGTCACCAGGGCTGTCCGCTGGGCAACATCATCCCCGACTGGAACGACCTCGTCTACCGCAGCCGGTGGCAGGACGCGATCGACCGGCTCCACGCCACCAACAACTTCCCCGAGTTCACCGGAACGCTCTGCCCGGCCCCGTGCGAAGGCTCGTGCGTCCTCGATATCAATAACGACCCGGTGACCATCAGGGCCATCGAGCTCGCGACCATCGACCATGCCTTCGACGAGGGGTGGGTTAAGCCACAGCCGCCCGCCGTGCGCACGGGTAAGAAGGTGGCCGTCGTGGGCTCCGGCCCCGCCGGCCTGGCGGCGGCTCAACAGCTCAACCGCGCCGGCCACTGGGTCACGGTCTTCGAGCGGGCCGACCGGATCGGCGGCCTTCTCCGCTACGGGATCCCCGAGTTCAAAATGGAGAAGCGTGTTCTCGACCGTCGGCTGGAGCTGATGGAGAAAGAGGAAATCCAATTCCGGGTCAACGCCAACATCGGGGTCAACGTCTCTGTGGAGGAGCTTCGTCGAGAGTTCGACGCCGTTCTACTCGCGGGGGGCGCGACCGCCCCGCGAGACCTCAAGATCCCGGGGCGCGAGCTTCGCGGGATCTACTTCGCCATGGAATACCTCCCTCTGCAAAACAGGCGCTGCGAGGGAGACGTCATTCCCGATGAGGAGTTCATCACGGCAAAGGGCAAGCGCGTGGTCATCATCGGCGGCGGCGATACCGGCGCCGACTGCTTGGGCACCGTCCACCGCCAGGGCGCGCTCTCCGTCCACCAGTTCGAGCTGCTCCCGCGTCCGCCAGACACGCGGGCGCCCGATAACCCCTGGCCGCAGTGGCCCATCATCTACCGCAGCTCTGCCGCCCACGTGGAGGGCGGCATCCGAGAGTACGCAATCTCAACGACTCGCTTCTCCGGCGAGAACGGCCACGTCAAGAAATTGCATGCTCACCGAGTCGAGATGGTGCGGGACGGGAGCAGGCTCGACTTCAAACCGGTCCCCGGCACCGAGCTCGAGATGGAGGTGGACCTCGTCCTCCTCGCGATGGGCTTCCTCGGGCCTGAGCGGAACGGGATGCTCAGCCAGCTCGGGGTGAAGCTGACCGAACGCGGCAACGTCTGGCGAGACGAACACTGGATGACCAGCGTTCCGGGCGTCTTCACCGCCGGCGACATGCAGCGCGGCCAGTCGCTGATCGT
>Ga0184615_10001654_pt1 | contig 11991 bp, 29 predicted proteins | sample PLM4_65_coex_FD_133134 | JGI IMG/M metagenome (GOLD analysis project Ga0184615, IMG submission 133134) | Groundwater sediment microbial communities from an aquifer in East River, Colorado, USA - PLM4_65_coex | ecosystem: Environmental > Terrestrial > Soil > Riparian zone | place: USA: East... | reverse complement strand
GTCACTTTCCTGGTGTACCCATCGAAATCATCAAAGCGAGCTAATGAACAACGACGATTACATCGATTTTGGTGACATCTGCCGCTCTAAGGTCGGGTTGCAGTGTCAGTATGGCGTTCGCTATTTAGAAGCCTCTGGAGCGCGCTATATAGGCGACCTGGATGACTACCATTTCATTAAGATTCATCGGGATGATGTGGAAATGTTCAACAATCATGTTAAATTTCTTAGGAACAAATAAAATGGACGATTTCAAGTACAAAGATGGTGCTACAGTGTGGGTTCGCAACCTGATCTACGGCAAGCTCCTCAAAGGCATCGTTAGGGGTGTCGCTACGACACCCATGATAGGCATTGGGAGCGTGTATATCATCGAAGCACCAGAGGTTAAGAGCGAAACCTACCCGTATTCGTTCGTGGCAGCACCTGAGAATGGTCTCGAAGAGCGAATTATCATCAAAGGCGACTAAACCCGCTTGACAAAATGGCTATGAGAGTGTATAATCACTTTCATGGTATCAGAAACCAGTGGGGAGGTATGGATCAACACTAAATACACTTGAAAGCTTAAGGCTCTCCGTTGGTGCCAGTCGCGAGCATCCTTGCATTAGGAAACTGGTTGTGATACAATAGCACATACGCCCTTGGATCAGGGAAATTGTAAAACCGTTGTTGATTTTTGTTAAATTCTTCTCGATTTTGTTTAATTTTTGTTGATGGACCCTGAGATCGCACCTTCGGGAGCACTTAGTAGCAAGGGAGAAAACAAAATTGTCAAAGATTGTTAAAAATTGTCAAAGATCGATGACACAAAAGTGAAAAAGTCTCACGTTTTACAGACTTTAAAGATTTTCGTTGTTGAAAAGGATTTTTGTTGCCTTTTCGCTTGACTTGAACAAAGTTTTTTGCTATAATGGTTGCAGATCGAAGGCGCAAGCGCCCCGAGGGGGGAGGTATGGGTTTTCGCTTTTGTGTTAAATTAAAAAACATTGACATCCGATTGATTTTAATGTATAATAGTCTCATGCTGGCAGAAGTATTGCCAGCCTGCTCATTAAAAATTTGTTAACAGTCATTTAACAGTGACAAAATCGCCGGTCAATTGTTAAAAATTGTTAATTGTTAAATTTGACCATCGTATTACAGTTGACATTTATCATTTAACAATGCTATAACAATTCGTTTTAAGCCATTTTGTAAAATTAAATTAACCTTTCGACCCCATTTTCGACAAACCTCACAAATTTTTTTACAAAATACCCGATAAAACAAAAAACGAACTAATTTCGAGCCATTTGAACCATTTATGAGCCATTTTGACACATAGACAATCTAATCTGAGGCTATTCAAGCATGCCTTATGTCACTTAAGGCATCCTTGAGCAGTCTTATACCCATAGAGACATAGGAGAGGAACCTCATGGACATCATCATCGCCGAATTGTTAAAGAAATTGAAGCACGCAGAGGACTTTTGTCCTTGGACACCGACACTCAGCCCAATTTCTATCTACCGACACCCGGAGACAGAGCTTGATCCACGCATAAGGCTCGTTCACACTGTAGCCGGTATGTCATACTACACCTGGAGCAATCCAGACCATTACAAAATTGTTCAAAAACATTATTACTAGTAATATCAAGGGCTTAGGGGGTGTAACGGTGAGGGGAATTCAAATCATTTTGTCACATGATCGACAACCTTAGCTTCATCTTTAAGATATTGTGACAAAATGGACCCACTTTCTCCCACAATTCCCCACTTTTTACCACAAAAATAACAATCATTATTTTTATATTACTAGTAATTATCCCTTATGATCCCTCGATTCCTTTGAATAGATTAAAGCCAATATTCATCATATCTTCCTGCTCATTGATGTAAGTCCGCACGATGTTCTGCACTTGTTCCAGACTGATCGCATTTGCAGCCAAGCTGCCGCCACGAGATTGTTGGTCATTCTTCAATGTGAAACGAATATAAGGACCATCGTTCTTGTGATAGCGTAGGCTCCCGTACAAGTTCGGAACGTTTCCAATTAGGGAACTCAGTAACGCCTCATAGTTTCCTGCGGCAAGCAGTTCATCATCCCGATCCAGAATGAGTTCAAATTCCCGTGCGGAAACGATTAAGCCATAAGTTGTTCTTGTTTCAATGGTTGTGAATCTCATATTAACTCTACCTATTTCGGTTTGGTAATTGTCACTTCTTTATGATGTTAGTTCCTATGTTGACGACCGAGACTGATTGTGTGAGAAATGTATCCCCTTACGCACTTGATAAAAGGTATAACATTCAGAATAACTAAGCCGAATATAATTCCGAGGAGGAGCCCGATACCAGCCGTCACGAGTGTTATGAAAGCATAAACAATGGAATGCTTTCCGAGGAGCACACCCGACAGTTCGGGGTATGTGCTAATAACACACAAAATCATCCCACCAATACCCATTAGAACAATAAACTTTTCCTGGTGGTCGAGCGCAAGAAACTTGTCCTTGAGACAGATGAGTTCGACGTACAATCCTATGATAAAGTTAATCATTCATCTTCCAAATGACTACGAATCCAAGCGGCAATCCGAGGAGTCGTCCAGCCTTCGATGGAAAGAATATCGATTGCGGTTGAAAGCTCCATTGTATCAGAACCCCGTTTAACCTTGATATGTTCAATGGTTTCTTCTAAAAGATACCACATGGCTGCGTCGTTATGTTTCCCGAGGGCAGCATGACCATTACCACAACAGGCTTCAGGAGAGGTGGGTGAACCTTCATAAAAAGATGTTCGGCACATCTTCGGACACTTCTTCCAGCCCCGTTCCATTGCGGCTGCGTATTCTTTAACTGCTTGATCCATGTTACACCTTGATGATATAGCCGTACTGTTGAAGGACGAGAAACACACTCCAAGACATCAACATGAAGAACACAAACTTATACACCATGTTCACCATACCACTCTTACTCCAGATAACGGCGAGCCAAGAAAAGACTACTGCGACGACGATCAGAAAGATATTCAACATGATGTTACTCCATTAGTTGATATTGCCATTGTGCCTTAACTAAGTTATGCTGTCAACTACAATATGATGCTTTCCGAGGAGCAGATCCGACAGTCTTTAGTTTGATGAAAGATTCTTCCGCCTGTATTTTTGCTCTGGATTTGAGCTTAGACCAACCATGTTGCAGACACTCACCAGTTTCACTGAGAATCTCCCAACGCCACCCACTTGTAAGTTTTCGGTAATTGATCTTCATCTGTGTGCTTCCCTCAATAGAGAAGAGGTTATTATACTGAAAAAATTCTGTGATCAGCAACAAACTTGTCAATTCGGTTTGCCACTTCAAAAGGTAGGGTGCCGTTTCCTTTGGAGTAATGGTACATGCTAAAAAGATGCAGTGCTTCTGCACTGGTTAATCCGAAGAATTTTTCAACGGCTTCCCAACCCCTTGTACCTTTATAAGATGGAACAATTAAACCATTATCCAACAGTTTAAACCCGAACTTACGAAATTCGGGAACATGACCTGCCCACCCGATTGCACAGGCAGTCGTGCCACATTCGATATCCTTAAGGAGTCCATTGACAAATTTACTTCCATTCAGGTACAACCAAGACATAAGACCAAAATATTGTCTTGGAACGGAACGCAAATACCAAGCCAGTAGGCTCAGTCGTTTCAGTTTAGGCTTTTTCATAGGTAATTCCTTAATCGTTTTGATGGGAACGAAGCCACTCGACAACTTGAGGGGTGGTCCATCCAATCGAGACTAATTTGTCGATAGCGCTTCCTAGAGAGATTTCCTCACTGAAGTTGTAAGGTCTCTTGTAGAACACCCTTTGTTCCATAAGAATCGGAAAGAATGTGTGACGGTCATTGATTCCTTTTGCTTTAGGAGTGCCAAGCAGAGCATGACCTTGAGCACAGGCAGAGTTTGCTTTGAACTCTCGAAAGTTCCATTGATTGAATCGGGGATGATCGGATTGGAAAAACATAAAAAAAGACATATGGGGAAGGATCGACCAACCTCTTTCCATTGCGTCAGCTAGTTCTTTAACATCATTACGCATGGTTTGTTTCCTTGAGTTGAGTGTTGCTATTATAGGTGAAGTTTGTTAGGATATCAACTTACAAATAGCCAGTTAGATAGATATGTGGTGAGAATTACAACCCATACCGGCGAAGTATAGCACACCAAAAGGAATAGGTTATGATAAATCTTATACCACATGGTTAGTCCTGTTCATGAGTCCTGAGCCATGCGACAACCTGCGGAGTGGTCCAACCTGCGTCTGCCAATTCATTGATGGCGTAGGCTAGAATATCAACCCCGTACCACATAGGAAGCTGCACTTTTTGTGAAAATAGAACAGGAAATTCTGTATGTCTGGAGGCGTCTCCATACTTTCCTAAACCGGCATGTCCACGAGGGCAACAAGCCAGAGGATTTTTGGGTGTTAAATAGGGAGTGAAAAAAGAGTCATTAATCGTGTGCGGGCATATTTCCCAACCTCTTTCCATTGCGTCAGCTAGTTCTTTAACATCTTGTCTCATGTGTTTTTCCTCTTAATCATTCTTATGGGAACGAATCCATTCCACGATTTGAGGCGTTGTCCAATTTGCATTGGCAAGAAGATCGATTGCAGTCGGAAGGTCTATTGTGTCGGCATCCTTTTTGACCATGACATGTTGAACGGTTTTCTCGAATGTGTACCACCGGCTTGCATCACCGTGCTTACCGAGGGCGGCGTGACCATTACCGCAACAGGCTTCGGGTGTGTTAGGAAAACCGATATAAAATCTCGATCTGCACATCTTTGGACATTTCGCCCAGCCTCGTTCCATTGCATCGGCGTATTCTTTCGTTGCTTGATCCATAATGTTTCTCCAGTTGATGTTGCTATTCTAATCGAAGTTTGTTAGCATGTCAATTATTACATCCGATGCGCTGCTCCAAGATGCCAGTAATCAAATTCTTTACTGTCCTTGTATCCAGCGTAATATGGGCGCATCGTCGGGCAGTTCCCGATTTTGATTTGATGATTGTAACAGGACTGTGCTGCTTCTTTATCGTCAAAAAATTCCCATCCTGTTCCAATCCAAGGGGAACCAGGAGTGACTATATTATAAAGAACTGTCCAAGATGGTTTATTCATTTGACGGTTTAATCGTTTTGATGAGTCCTGAGCCATGCGACAACCTGAGGCGTTGACCAATTTTCATGCAACAACAAATCGTTAATGGCTTCGGAAAGCATCACCGTTTTCATATGAAGACCGGGTAGGAAAACATCTTGGGTGTCAAGGATTGGAAAAAGTTTGCTTATCTCTCCAAGGTTCGTGGTTCCTTTGCCGAGTATAGCATGTCCCATCGCACACGCAGCGAATACCTGTTCGAATGGAATGCGGGTAATCCTGCTGTCATTGTTGAAATACCAGAAGCAATTCTTGGGGACGAGCTTCCAGCCGCGCTCCATTGAGTCGGCTAGGTCTTTAACATCTTGTCTCATAGTTGTTCTCCTAATGAAGTTGCTATTATGCTTTAACTAAGTTAGGATGTCAAGGCAAAAGGGAGAGTTGCGATAACGGCTTCGGCGATGATTGTATGACGTGCCATGGTGAAATCCCTTTAGAGTGACCTGAGCCAAGCAATGGCATCGGAAGTGGTCCAAGCACCTTCTTCATCGAGCATATGATTGAAAATGGTTTCGAGTGTTTCGATGCCTTTGAATTCGGGATGAGGCGCTTTTGTTTTGAGCACTGGAAAGAGTCTATATAGGTTGTTCACGTCTGTCGAACTGATTCCGAGCAAGGCATGACCCATGGCGCATGCAGACTTGACTTCTTCAACGGGAATATTAGATACACCATAAGTGTCATTGAAGAACCAATAGCAATTATGAGGAACCATTTCCCAACCACGTTCCATCGCATCGGCAAGTTCTTTGTAGGCGTTCTGCATGATTTTTGTTTCCTTGAGTTGAGTGTTGCTATTATAGGTGAAGTTTGTTAAACTTCTTTGTTGGTTTTGATGAATTTCTTAATACGACGTGCAACAAATATTGGGGATACATAAGGTGAGTAGTTATATTTGTACATGCTGAAGAGGTAGTTTGCTTCCGATTCAGACAGACCGAAGAATTTTCGGACGGCTTTCCAATTCTCGTGGGAACGATAGACCGGAGCTATTGGATTGTTTTCATCCATATAAAAACCGAGTTTGATAAATTCTGGAACCTTCGTTGCCCAGCCGATTGCGCATTTACGCCATGAAACGATGTTGAATTCTTCGGGTGGCACAGAGGGGAGGTAATACGCAAGCAGCGCAAGGCGTTTGGTGTTGATCTTCATGTCGGTAATCCTTTTATATAATGACAATATAGCAACCGATAATTTTTTAATCGTTCTCGTGGGAGCGAAGCCACTCGACAACCTGGGGTGTGGTCCATCCATCGGTAACTAAAATATCAATTGCGTGAGGCAAACTAATAATTAGCATAGAGGTTTTTTGTTTGTTCCAATAGTTGACTTTGATATGTTCAACTGTTTCTTCAAACTCATACCAAAAAGTTTGCGTTAGCATAGGAACTTCCAAGAGCAGCATGACCATTTGAACAGCAAGCATCGGGCTTGCATGGATCATCGCCGATCCAGAAACGGTTGTTGACCATTACCGGACATTTAATCCAACCCTTCTCCATTGCATCCGCGTAGTTCTTAACTGCGTAATCCATATCTGTTCTCCAGTCGATATTGCTATTCTAGTCGAAGTTTGTTAGGATGTCAATCCTTACGAACAAAGGTATTTGTATTGATCGCATAAGAGGTCGCCAAGCGTTTGCAAAATTTCCTTTTTATTGGTGATTTCAATAGATGGAAACTTATGCTTGTTATAGATCGAACTCAGAATGTGACCAATATCGCTTTCCATCAGGACTCCATCATCCAGATCGCGAACTTTACAGTAAATAACTCCGGTTGGAGATAGGCGGATATCGGTGATTTTGATTTGTTTGTTCATAGTTTGAACCCAAAGTAAATTATGGCAGTAATAACAATGACACCCACGATGGCGATGACAGTGCAATCCCAAGTCCAGCGGTCGTTGCTGCGCATCATCTGATATTCGGGATGCTTCTCTGCGTACTCAACTTCGTCCAGGGGTTCGAAAAATACCGGGCGCCCTTCGCGGCGGGCTTGAGCTTCGGCTTCATCCATCGGTTCCATGATTCGAGCCATTTACGTATTCCTTTAATTAGGTTGTTGCTATTATGCCCGAACTAAGTTAGGATGTCAATGTTATCAAATTGGAATATTTCGACAAACGAATCCTTCTTTACCTGGATCAATTTCTCGTCCTGGAAAACAATATTCATCTCCAGTTGAGGAACAACCGGCGAGGATGAGGATTATCCAAAGGTATTTCATGATTAAAGGGTTTCTGTGTTAGTTTTCGGACGATGGACAGGGCAATAGGTTTCGCTGTGGGATGCAATGAGGCGCAAGCCGTTACCAGTCCAATCACGCCAACCAGCCCACAACGCTTGATCCATACAGACAGCAGAGTTTGGTCCGTAATACGGTTGAGGTAGACCATGTTCGGCATATTGGTGCTCAGCATGGTCACAACTGAACATCAGAGTGCAAGAGGTTTCAATCATGATTGCCCGTTATCCTATAGCAGCATTATTGTCGAAAACTACTTGATCTTCAAGCTGGATGTATCCTCTATGGTATGTCGAAGGACGACCACCACAAGCGCCACTGAGAAACCAAGTACCGACATGATTGTTAACAACATCCCAAGCCATGAGTAAGAGCATATCCATGTACCCGGTGCCGCTAACTTTGCCACGTTCATGTTCCGTGTCTTCCAACCTCTTTTCGATGGCAGCAAGGACATCCTCTTTGGTTGGATGTAGCTGGAAAGCGAAATCAAAGTCAAGAACGTCTTCTGTGCCGCCAGACTTTTCGTCTTCGATGAAGCGAACCTTGACCATGTAGATGCGATTGTTCATTTAGAATCCAGAGGAGTGATGACTAATTCGATGTTGCTATTGTGCCTGAACTAAGTTAGGATGTCAATCGTTCAAGTGAGATTCTAACCATTCAATAACCTGTTCGGTCATCCACTTGTAACGTCCACTCAGTTCATTGATGGCTTCAGCGAGTGTAAATTCTTGATGGCTGAAAAGAGGATCATTTCCATCTGCGGACACATTGTATCCGAAACGTAAAACCTTCTGCGTATGCAGGAAGGTAGGTTCAACTCGTTCAAATACATTACCATCGGGTCTAATATCTTTACCGAAAAAACCAAGCACAGCATGTGCCCGAGGGCAGCAGGACAGGAGATTACCAAAAATATCCCGACTATGAAACATATGAAGCTTGATGCTGGTCGGACAAATGCGCAAACCCTTGCGCATGCAGTTGATGTATGATCTAAGTTCTGTTTTATGCATTGTTGTTTCCTTGAGTGCGCCAGATGGCTTTTTTAATCAATATTTCAATAGAGTCATTAGCGGTGTTAAACCGGCAATCACTCTCACGGAGGATGTAAATCGGCTCTCCGATAGCAAGAGCTATCTTTTCAAGAACTGGCGCATCCTTTGTTATATTAAGATCACCAAACCAAACTTTTCCATGAGTCTTAGTGATAACGTTTGCATTCCAGACACAAAAGTGTCCTTCAGGTGCTTTCTTGGATGCGGAAATCATCCGTCCAATATGTAGACCATGCGAGACAAATATGCTGTCCATTATGGCAACTCGTTATAACGTTTGACCATGTTTTCAAGTTCGTTGGAATACCATTTCATTTTGGTGTCATTCAAGACGGTTTCGACTTCAAACGTGGCTGGATTCGGTTGGTTTGCGTCGAAGACAACATAGAAATGTTTGTCGGACTTGAATCCAACGCAGGAAGCAAGAAGAAGGCGAGTCGGCTGCCGAAGCATCGCTTCAATTTGCTCGGTTGTGATCTGGTGAGGTTTGTGTTTGCTCATGATGTTTTCCTAATGAGGTTGATATTGCTATAGTGCCTGAACTAAGTTAGGATGTCAACGGGTTGGATTCCATTTATCATAATTACAAAGCCAGCACTTACCACTGTCACCAGCGAATTGATGTTGATGGTTGAAAGTTTTAGGACAAGGCAAAGTTGGATGCTCATTAATGGGAGCGTTGCGAAGGACATAACGCTCACAAGGAGTCATGTAAAGAGGAAAAGGATTATTCATCAGCTTGCACCATGCGAGAGATTTCATAAAAGCTATACTCAGACTCGACATAATTGTCTTCCGGTAGCGCAGCAAGCGGCGCCCAATAATGAACATGTTCAGCATTACCATTAAGACTTTGCACCCACATGCGATTGGCTCTGACTGTTATCCAAAATTCCTTAAACTCTGGACTGTAGCCAATTTCATTAACATAGCCAATTCGGACTTCAGGCTTGTATTCAGCCGACTTGTCACCAACGGACCTAAGGAGTGATTCTTCTTGGGTGCCACGAATATCATGAATAAACTGGATGGGTTGATCGATGACAGGCAAGTTCAGACCATCTCGGATTAGAATCCAAGGTGGGGCGACCGGAAAGCGAGTCTTAGGTAGATGAGAAACGTCCATTATTTGCCTATTTCGCATTTGATGGCTTCCCACCAGCAAAAAGCAATAGTATCTGAATAGCTTTCAGTCTTGTTTGTGTACGGGGTACCCCAACGGCGGCGGTACGCTCGATTGAATATTTCATTTGCGGTTCCGAGCCCAATGAATTCGCTGAGTGCCCAAGGAACATCGAGCCCTACATCTGAGGCACGCATGAAGTTATCGTAACTCGGCGTAAATCCATTAGGGAATACCGTTTGAAAGAGTTCAATTTGTGAAGGACACGCCTTGACCAGTCGAAGGTGTGTGGCAGTAAGCTTTCCGAGTTTAGTTTTCATAAATGAATTTGCGTGAGTGCTGGATACTTTCGTGGTTGACATTACAGTTCGGCGACCTTCCAGATATCGTCAACGGTATCCAGATCGAGATCGGCATCTTCAACGCGGGCAAAAGCCTCGGTCTTTTCACCGTTTGCCCAAACAATAGTTTTCAAATTAGGATCGGTATTCTCGGTGCCTTCGGTGTCATAATCCACGACAGCGACTTGAATACCTGGGGTGTCCGTCAGGACGTGGGTTACAACTCCACCTTCGATAGTAACGACGACTTTCATGGCTTCTCCTAGTTGATGTTGCTATTCTAACTGAAGTTTGTTACGATGTCAATCGTTCAAGCGAGATTCAACGATGTTACCTTTTTGAAAGTTTATGCTGGAACCACATGAGCCAGCCTCCAATAAACGGCATAGGTGAATAAGAATCGATATATATCCCCGTAGCCTCGTTGAAGGTCGGTTTGAACCAATCAGAGGTTTTCTTTGTGTATTGTTTTTCGGGATTACACGTTACCCGCTTGTATTCGGATACACGGAATTTGATAGGAAATTCAATAACACCACAAGAGCCCCAAAATTCAACATTACGGACTCGACGTTCGTAGAGTGCGCTGTTGGGTACATCCTCGTTACAAATGTAAAAGGTCATGGATGTGTTTTGTAATAGCCGTAATAAATGTAAAAAATGAAAACCGAGGCAAAAATCCCGATTATCGTAAACGCAAAAGTCATATTCCTAGACGCAAGTATTATAAGCTGGATTCCGATATCACAAATGATTAGAACGCTGACAATTGTCACAATTGTTGCAGCGATTGCTTTAACGAATGGATTATTTAAAATGCTTTTCATTTTTGTCATGTCATTATCGTTGTTGATGTTGCTATTGTGCCTGAACTAAGTTAGGATGTCAATCCTTAGACACCGGAGCGGTAATTTTCTTTGCGTTCTCTCCGATGATTCGAATGACGGCTGCAAGAGCATTTAAACCTTCCTGGGTGTCAACATGGTACATAGGCACAGCAAAGCCTTTATACCACTCCAGAGGCGACGGGCATCCACAGTGACCAGCAACACGTACCACTTTACCATGCGTCGCGTGTAAGGCTTCGGCTTTGACGGGAGGGATGCCAGGACCAGTAGCAACCCAATAGTACCAAGCACGAGTAAATTCCCAACCATAAAGATCACCAACAACGATAGATTTGACTTCGCCTCGTGATTTACGTAGTATCTCAGGCAGCAAAACAACCGAGATACCGGCAGTCGTTAGCTCGATAGTTAATTCTTCATCAATGTCGTCTCGACCGGCATAATTATTCACTTAATTCCTTTATAGACCATTTGCGCAATAAAAGCATTTGTCGTCCACTTCATAATGCCAAACATTATGAACCACGCTTTTATCGGTGTTTGGCTTTCCGTTGACTAATTTTTGTATTTCACGACACCATTTGATCTTAGTTGTCGGGAAACGTTTGTTCAAGTCGGCAAGAATTGATTCCAAAAAAGGAATATGACCAATGGTTTCAGACCAAATGTTGCGAGAGGCTGACCCAAGATAATGATGGACGTGTGTCAGTTCCCAACACAATTCAGTAAACTCTTCATTTTCTAAACGAAACCAATTCTGATAAGGCTGTGTTGCGAGTTCGTCAAAGTGTTCCCATTGGCACCAGTACACAACACCAACGGCATCGACGGCGCGATATCCGTAGAATTCATTCCCGGAATGGTCACCTTTGACAATTCGTTCTTCGACAATTGTAATTTCATTGACAAGAGCATCTTCCGGCTTACAAACACGGAAAATAGACAGACTGTCTATGACTAGGAGCTTAGTGCCGATTTTATAAGTATGATACAAAGACATAAGATTCCTTAATAGTTGTATTGGGCACGCTTTGCTGTTACATGGTTATAAAGGATTTGGAGTTTGGTTTCATTCTTGGTCGATTTCGATTTTTGCGTAGATACAAGCCTTCGGGTTGAACCCAACGGTGTGTCCATTTTCATCAATAAAGGAGAACTTGTCGTATTT
>Ga0184615_10001652_pt1 | contig 11995 bp, 10 predicted proteins | sample PLM4_65_coex_FD_133134 | JGI IMG/M metagenome (GOLD analysis project Ga0184615, IMG submission 133134) | Groundwater sediment microbial communities from an aquifer in East River, Colorado, USA - PLM4_65_coex | ecosystem: Environmental > Terrestrial > Soil > Riparian zone | place: USA: East... | reverse complement strand
GGTCGAGCATGCGGCGATCCCCCCCTGGTCTCGGAGCCGCTGCTGGCGTCATCGGCCGGTCGGGCCTCGCCGCTTAGGAGAGCCAGCATCCGAGGGGGGTACCCCACAGTAGCCGCATCCGGCGCTGCACGCCCGTGTCTTTCGCTACGAATCAAGGGGTGGACGGCATGCAGGATCACCTCCCGCTGCTCGGCGAGCCCGCCCCATGAGCGAGCGCCGAATCCGCGTCGGCATCTCGGCCTGTCTGCTCGGCGAGCCCGTGCGCTGGAACGGGGGTCACAAGCTCGATCACTTCCTGGTGTCCGAGCTGGGACGCTTCTTCGAGTGGCTGCCCGTGTGCCCGGAGGTCGAGGTGGGGATGGGTGTGCCGCGACCCTCGGTGCGGCTGGAGCGCGTCGAAGAAGAAATCCGGATGATCGAGAACGAGACCGGCCGCGACCACACCCGCGCGATGCGAGCGTACGCCGGGCGCCGCGCCGCTGCGCTCGCGAAGCAGGATCTCTGCGGCTTCGTGCTCAAGCAGGACTCGCCGAGCTGCGGGATGGAGCGCGTGAGGGTGTACCGCACCGGCGCCCCGGCCGTGCCCGATGGCCGCGGGCTCTTCGCCGAGGCGCTGATCGAGGCGATGCCCTGGCTACCGGTCGAGGACGAGGGAAGGCTGAGCGACGCCCCGCTGCGGGAGGACTTCATCGAGCGCGTCTTCGCCTGCCACCGCCTGCGGCGATCCGTCGGCTAGACCAGGGCGTAGAAGCGCCGAGCGTTCTCGGCGAGAAGCTTGCGCCGGGCCGACTCGCTGATGTCGGTGCGCGAGCGCAGCGCGCGCGTGCTCTCCGGAAACTCGCCATCCCAGTGCGGGTAGTCGCTCGCATACATCACGAAATCCGGGCCGAGCGCGTCGATCACCGCCGGCAGCACGGTCTCTTCGGGCTCGCAGGAGACGTAGACCTGACCGCGCTCGATGTACTCGCGCGGATCGCGCTGCCAGCCGTTCGGAATCCACGAGCCCCGCTTCTCCCAGTGTTCGTGCAGACGGTCCATGAAGTACGGCACCCAGCTGACACCTGCCTCGAGGAAGGCGACGCGCAGGCGCGGGTGTCGGTCGAACACGCCGCCGGAGACGAGCGCCGTCATCGCCGTCATCTGGTCGAACGGGAAGCTCACGCAGTGCACCTGGATGTAGTTCGTGAAACGGTCGACGCCGATCTTCGGTAGATGGATGCCCGGCGCGCCGTGCACACCGAGCGGCATGTCCAGATCGGCGGCGGCGGCGTAAAAAGCATCGAGATCCGGGTGATCCAAGTTGCGCTCCCGCAACGCTGGCGGCACCAGCGTGGCGACCAGCCCCTGCTTCTTCGCCTCGGCCATCAGCTGAACTGACGCCTGCACGTCCTCGATCGGCACCACCCCGACGCCATATAGGCGCCCGCCCGAGCGCTTGCACCAGTCGGCGATGAAGGCGTTGTAGAGCGCCGAGAACTCCGCTGCGAAGTGCAGGTCGTGGAAGGTCGGCGCGGCGAGGCCCATGCTGGGATACAGCACCATGCGGTCGATCTTCTCGCGGTCGGCGTCGCGCAGCATGCCCTCGATCGTGTGCGGGTCGATGCCCTTCGCATCGCTGAGACCGTGCTCCGGCGGGCAGCCGGCGCCCGGGCCCTCGGGTTCTGGGTAGCGCCGTCCCTCGATCGTGAAGCCTCCCTTGCCGTCCGTCCCGACCTGGTACTTCACGCGCTCCGGCCAGCGCGCGAGCGCCTGCCTGGCAAAGCTCGCGCCCTCGACCACGTGGGCATCGGCGTCGATGATCTGCGGCATGCGATTCTCCAGTCTCAGTGAGCTCCGCTTCGCTTGCTAGACCGTGCGGCCGCCGGGGACCTCGACGGTCTCCGTGTCGCGGCCGGAGCGCAGCACCGTGCCCGGCAGCGCGCCCGTGAACTGCTTGCCTCTCACGATCTCGACCCCGTTCACGAGCACGTGCGCGATGCCCTCGGCCTCGGCGTAGAGCCGCGCGGCGCCCGCGGGCAGGTCGTGACGCGTGTGGATCGGGCCGGGTCCGACGCGGCCTTCGTCGAAGAGGACGAGGTCGGCGCGCCAGCCTGGCGCGAGACGGCCGCGTTCTCTGATCCCGTACAGCCGCGCCGGCACGTCGCTGAGCTGGTGGACGGCCTCTTCGAGCGAGAGCAACCGCTTCTCGCGCACGCCGGGGCCGAGCAACGACGTGGTGCACGTGAAGGTGTCGATCATGTCGAGGTGCGCGCCGGCGTCGGAGGCGCCGATCACGGTGCGCGGATCCCGCCAGGCCTTCGCGCGCAGCTGCCAGCTCGCCTCGTCGTCGCCCGGGATGAACGGCGAGAACGACGTGCGCAGATCCTCGGAGAGCGCGAGATCCAGCATCGCGTCGAAGGGGGACTTGCCCTGCTCCTTCGCGATCACGCCGAGCTTGCGGCCCTTCAGCGCCGCGTTGCGCGGCTCGAAGGTCTCTTCGACCGTGACGTTCTCCCAGACGGCGATCGCGCGCATCGCACCCGCCGCCTCGGAGCTGGCTCCCTGCTGGAGCTGCTCGCGCACGGCCGGGTCGCGCAGCGCGCGCATGCGCTCGGGGAGGGGAAGCCCGAGCACGGCAGCCCAGCCGGGCAGCGCGTCGAAGAGGAAGCCCGTCGCCAGATTGATGCGCAGCTTCATCACCTGCGAGGGCGTGAGCGCGATCACCTTGGCGCCACGCGCGGCGGCATAATCGGAAGCCGCGAGCTGCGCCTCGGACGCCTTCGGCGCGTAGGACGCGACGCCCAGCACGTTCCAGTTGAGCGGCCGGTTCGCGGCCAGCGACATCGAGGCCATCAGGTCCTGCTGCGCTTCGCTGAACGTCCCGACCGTCGGGATGAACTCGAGCGTCGTCCCCGGGAAGTCGCGCACCGCGCGCGCGAGCGCCAGCAGCTCCTCGCGAGTCGCGAAACGCGACGGCACCGGCCGGCCCTCGGAGTCGTTGTGGGTGGGGGCGGCGGAGGAGGAGAAGCCGAGCCCGCCCTGCGCGAGGGACTCGCGCAGGAGATCCTGCATGGCGCGCAGGGCCGCGTCGTCCGCGGGCTCGCCGATCGCAGCCTCGCCCATCACGACGCGGCGCAGGGCCGAGTGTCCGACCAGGAAGCCCGCGTTGACGGCCAGCCGGCCGTCGAGGCGGGAGAGATATTCGCCGAAGCTCGTCCAATCCCACGGCACGCCGGCTTCGAGGCTCGCGAGCGGCATTCCCTCGACGCGCGCCAGCATGCGCTTCAGGTAGCCGGCGGCGTCGCGCGAGAGCGGGGCGATGCTGAAGCCGCAGTTTCCGCCCACCACCGTCGTCACGCCATGGAAGGGCGAGGGGCTGAGCGATCCGTCCCAGAACGCCTGCGCGTCGTAATGGGTGTGGATGTCGACGAAGCCGGGCGCGACCACCAGCCCGCGCGCGTCGATGGTTCGCCGGGCGGGCGCATCGATGCGGCCGATCTCGACGATCCGGCCATCGAGCATGGCGACGTCGGCCGGCCGCCGCGGCGCGCCCGTCCCGTCGACGACGGTTCCGTTCTTGATGAGGCAATCGAACATCCCGGACCTCGCCCGGCGCGAGCAGCGCTGATCCGAAAGCCTACTCCGACGCAGGGCGCTTGCCTACCGCGATTCCATCCAGCGCGATCCGGGCGGCGTGGCTTGACCCCTCTCCCGGGGGAAGCGACGATACCGCCAGTGAGGAACCGATGGCGCAAGAGTTGACGCAGGCGAGCGACGTCAAGCCCGACGACGAGAGCTGGGATCCCTTCGAGCTGTTCGACCGCGCAATGGGAGCGGACACCTGCCGCGACCCCTACCCCGAGTACGCGGCGATGCGCAGCCAGGCGCCGATCCAGAAGATCGACCTCGCCAAGCTGATGGGTGAGATGGTGAAGGCGCTCGGCACGAACCTGCCCGAGGTCTACGTCGCGTCGTCGTACGCAGCGGTGTCGGAGGTGCTGCGCGACGGCAAGCGCTTCTCCTCCAGCGGGTACAAGGCGACCATCGGGCTGGTGATGGGCCCGACGATCCTGGTGATGGACGAACCCGAGCACGGCCGCTACCGCAGCCTGATCCAGACGGCGTTCCGGACCAAGGCGCTCAAGAAGTGGGAACACGAGCTGGTCGGCCCGATCGTGAACGGCTACATCGACCAGTTCGCCGGCCGCGGCCGGGCCGACCTGGTGCGCGAGCTCACGTTCCCGTTTCCGGTGTACGTGATCGCCGGCCTGCTGGGGCTCCCGAAGGAAGACCTGCCGCGCTTCCACCGCTGGGCGGTGGGACTGATCAGCGTGGGCTTCGACTTCGCGAACGGTCTGGCGGCCGCCAAAAAGCTGGGCGATTACCTGACCCCCATCATCGAGTCGCGCCGCGCGCGTCCGCAGGAAGACATCATCAGCGTGCTCACCCAGGCGGAGCTCGAGGGGACCCGTCTCGACAACGAACACATCCTCGGCTTCCTCCGGCTGCTGCTTCCCGCCGGCGCCGAGACCACCTACCGCTCGTCGAGCAATCTGATCTTCGGGTTGCTCACGCACCCGGAGCAGCTCGCGGCGGTGCAACGGGATCGTTCGCTGATCCCCCGCGCGATGGAAGAGGGGCTGCGCTGGGAGACTCCGCTCACCGGAATCGGGCGCCTGTGCACGGAGGACACCGAGGTCTGCGGCGTGAAGATCCCGAAGGGCGCCATGGTGCAGGTGAGCCTGGGCGCGGCCAACCGCGACGAGACACGCTGGGAGCGCCCCGAGCGCTTCGACATCTTCCGTCCGCCCAAGCAGCACATGGCGTTCGCGTTCGGGCCGCACCGCTGCCTGGGCATGGACCTCGCCAGGATGGAGACCGAAGTCGTTCTCAACGCGCTGTTCGACCGGCTGCCGAACCTGCACCTCGACCCCGCGGCCGACGACGTGCACATCACGGGCCGGATCTTCCGCGCACCCAGGAGGCTCCCGGTCCGGTTCGGATGAGCCCAGCGCGCCCCCACGTGCAAACCGCCGGGTTGGATCTCGCTCTGCGCTGCGCGCGACAACGACGGGCGCTGATCGGCGATGGCGCCGCACCGGACGACCTGCGGGTCGTGATTTCTCCCTACCGCGTCTGCCCGATCGGCGCCCACAGCGACCATCAGCACGCGCCCGTGCTGGCGACGGCCATCGACGCGCACACGCTGCTCTCGTTCGTAGAAGTGCCAGGTACCGAGGTCACGCTCACCAGCGAGAACTTCCCGGGCAGCGTGCGCTTCGACCTGCGCGCTCCCGAGGCGGGGACCGGCCCCGAGTGGGGCCGCTATGCCCGCGCCGCCGCGTGGGCGCTGCGCGAGCGGCTGCCGAGCCCGCCGCGCGGGCTGCGCGGCCGGGTCGGGGGTCCGCTGCCTGGAGGGGGTCTCAGCTCGTCCGCGTCCGTGCTGCTCGCATACCTCACCGCGCTCGCACACGTGAACGAGCTGGCGCTCGCGCCGCGTGACCTCGTCCTGCTCTCGCGGCGCGCCGAGAACGAGTTCGTGGGGCTCGCGAGCGGCGTGCTCGACCCGGCCGCCATCGTCGCGTCGCGCCGCGGGCAGCTGCTCGCAATCGACACGCGCGAGGTTCGCTGGGAGCCGGTGTCCGCTGCGCCGGGAGCCCCGGCAGTCCTGTTCTTGGTGGTCTTCAGCGGCGCTCCGCGGAGTCTGACGGGCACCGGCTTCAACCAACGCGTCGAGGAATGCCGGCGGGCCGCACGCACGCTCGCGCAGCTCGCCGGGGTGCCGGCGACCGGGTTCCTGGGCGAGCTCCCGGACGCGGTGTTCGAGGCGCACCTGCCGCGGCTCGATGCGGCGCTCCAGCGCCGCGCGCGTCACGTCGTCACGGAGCGAGCCCGAGTGCTGCGCGGCATCCAGCGATGGCGGCACGGTGAGCTCGCCGAGTTCGGTGCGCTGATGAACGAGTCGTGCCGGAGCTCGCTCGAGAACTACGAGACGGGCTCGCCGGAGCTGGCTTGCCTGCAGCAGGTGCTGGAGGCGACCCCGGGCGTGCTCGGCTCGCGCTTCAGCGGCGCGGGCTTCGGCGGATGCTGCGTGGCGCTGGTCGAGGAGGGCGCGGCGCAGGAGGCGCGCGAGCGCGCGCTCGCCGACTTCACGCAGCGCTTGCCGGCGCTCGCCGGCCGCGCCACGGCGCTCCTCGTGCAGGGCGAGGACGGCGTGCGGCTCGCCGGCGGATTCAGGCCAGGCGCTTGAGCAGCGCCGTCTTCAGTCGCGTGTAGGGCGGATACATCAGCTTGGGATCGAAGCGCGTGCCGCGCGTGAGCACGCTCTTGCGATGACTGAAAGCCTCGAAGGTCGCGCGCCCGTGGTAGGCGCCCATTCCGCTGGGGCCGACGCCGCCGAACGGGAGCTGCGGGTTCGCGATGTGCCAGAGCGTCGAGTTGACGCACACGCCCCCCGAGCTGGTGGTGGAAACCACCTGCTCCTCGGCTTTCGCGTCGTTCGAGAATAGATAGAGCGCGAGCGGCTTCGGACGCCGATTCACGTAATCGATCGCGGCACCGACGTCGGGGACCGCGAGCACCGGGAGGATCGGGCCGAAGATCTCGTCGGTCATCAGGGGGGAGTCGGGCCGCGGGTTGCGCAGCACCGTCGGCGCGATGTAGCCGTCGGCCTCGTCGGTCTGTCCGCCCACCACGACGTCGCCGTCCTTGAGCAACGCCGCCAGCCGGCGGTGATGGCGCAGGTTCGGGATGCGGGCGTAATCCGGACTGCGACCCGGATCTTCGCCGTAGAACTCGCGCAGCGTGCGACGCAGCGCATCGATCAGCTCGGCTTCCCGGTCCTGGTGCACGAGCACGTAGTCGGGCGCGATGCAGGTCTGCCCGGCGTTCATGAATTTTCCCCAGGCGATGCGTCGCGCGGCCACCTCGAGATCCACGTCGCGATCGATGATGCAGGGGCTCTTGCCGCCGAGCTCGAGCGTCACGGGCGTCAGATGCCTGGCCGCGGCGGCCATCACCTCGCGCGCGACGGTTCCGTTTCCCGTGTAGAAGACGTGGTCGAAACGCTCCGCGAGGATCGCCTGCGTCTCGGGGACACCACCTTCGAAGAGCGCGATGCATTCGGAGTCGAGGTAGCGTCGCACCAGCTTCGCGAGCACGCCCGATGTATGCGCGGTGATCTCCGAGGGCTTGAGCACCGCGCAGTTGCCGGCTGCGATCGCGCCCACCAGGGGGCTGAGCAGGAGCTGCACGGGGTAGTTCCATGGCGCGATGATCAGCACGACGCCGAGCGGCTCGCGCACGATCCGCGACTTCGCGGGGCGCAGGTGGATCGGCGTCGAGACGCGCTCCGGCCGGGTCCACTTCGCGAGGTGCTTGAGGGTGAGCTTCACGTCCTGCTTCACGAAGCCGACGTCCGCACCCCACGCCTCCAGCGCCGGCTTGCGCAGGTCCTGCTTCAGCGCGTGCAGGATCTCGTCTGCGCACTCGCTCACGAGCTGCCCGAGCGCCTGGAGCTGCTCGCGCCGCCACGCGAGCGGGCGTGTCTTGCCGCGCTCGAAGCTGGCGCGCAGCTCGGCGACGCGGCCGGGGATCAGGGAGACGTCGGTCGCAGGCGTCGGCTGCTCGGTCGTTTCGATGGTCGTCATGGAGGACCTCGTACTCGCTGCAAGGCGGCAAGGGCAGTCTAGCGCTACCCGTCTCGGCATGGGGTCTTGGCTCGGGACGCGGCTGCTCGCGCTCTGCCTCGTCGCGGTCGCGGCCGGGGTTGCGCGCGCACAGCTGGTTTCGCCCGACGAGGTGCCGCTCGCCGAGGTGCTCGATGTGCTGCTCGTCGACCGCGATCTGCTCGCGATCTCCGCGCGCCGCGGCGGTCAGGTCTCCGAGCGACTACAGCTCGACGAATCGGTGCTCTGGCTCGGCGCCCGCGGCAAGGTCGGCGTCGCCATCACCACCCAGCGCATCCTCGCCGTCGCGACCGGCTCGGGGTCGTGGCAGGAGACGCGCTACCTGCGGGGCGAGCGGCCGCCGCTCGCGCCGACGCTGGGCGACCGGGTCGCGCTCGTGCTCACCGACCGTCGCGCGCTCGGAGTCGACGGGGGCAGCGGCAACCTCGTCGAATACCGGCTGGGGCCCAAGGAGCGTCTGCTCGCGAGCGAGGTCGGCGCGAACGTGGCCGTGTTCGCCACCGAACGCAGCGCGCTCGGCCTCTCGCCGCTCAAGGGCGGCTTCTTCCCGGTGAGGCTGAGCGCCGCCGAACGGATCGAATCGATCAGCACCGGCGCGAATATCGCGACGCTGACGACGAACCGCCGCGTGCTGATCTTCCGCACGCCCACGGGCACCTGGGAGGAGCGCACCCGCGACCTGAACTAACCCCGATCCGACATTCGAGGAGCGACCGGAGGGAGGCGGCGGGGGGTGGGCTACGGCGAATGGCTCGCCGTTTCTCTTTTCGCGATCACGTGCCAGAACTCACTTCTGTGGCGTCGAGGGACGGGTCGCCCTGCGGGCCGGCTGCGCTTGATTTCGCCTCCGCCCACCCCCCGCCGCCTCCGAAGGCCGGCAAAATCGGATCCGGGCTAACCTCTCAATCCTCGCGCACCGCGTTCCAGTCGAGCGCTTCGACCATCGCGTGATAGAGATAGTTCTGCTCGCGCACGCCGCGGAAGAGCTGCGCGCCCGGCCCGGTCGCGTACACCGGCACGTCCTCGCCCGAGTGCGTCTCCCCGTTCAGGGGCACGGTCGACTCCTGCAGGTAGCTCGGGGCGGCGGTGTCGACCGGGCCGAGGTCGGGCCTGCCCTTCGTGACCGGCCGGTAGCCGGCGCCGCGGTGCGGAAAATACTTCGGACCCTCCGGCTGCTCGGCCGAGGCGCCGGTGTAGCCGGGGCCGTTCTGGTAGCCGAGCGTCGTGTAGGGCCGGCCCGTTGCGTCGAGCGCGGGCTTCCCGGTGCCTCCGCCCTTGTGGTCTTCGGCCTGGTACACCTTGCCGAGGATGTCGTTGCCGCGCTTCCCGTAGCCGCCGAACGTGAAGACGTGGCCGTGATCCGCGGTCACGATGATCAGCGTCTGCTTCGGATCCGTCTTCTCGAGCGCGACGCGCACGGCGTTCGAGAGCTCGATCGTCTCGCCGAGCGCGCGGTAGGCGTTGGCGACGTGATGGGCGTGATCGATGCGGCCGCCCTCGACCATCAGGAAGAAGCCGCCGGGGTGGCGCGCGAGCAGGTCGATCGCCTTCGCCGTCATCTGCGAGAGCGAGGGCTCGCCCGCGGCGTCGCGCGGACGGTCGGCTTCGAATTGCATGTAGACGGGCTCGAACAGGCCGAGCAGATGCTTCGTCGCCGCCGGGTCGATGGCGTCGAGCTGCTCGCGGTTCCAGACGTAGACCGAGCGCGGCCGGCGCTGCCCCCATTCCTCGGTGAGATCGCGGCCGTCGAGCCGGGCGCCCTTTTGGAGCGGGTATTCGGGATCGGGTGCAGTCCCCGGCCGGAAGTTCGCGCGTCCGCCTCCCAGCGCGACCTCGATCCCGTCGCCGTACGGGAACTCGAGCAGCTGGCGCGCAATGTCCGGGAAGCCCGCCGCGCGCGCAGCGGGCGGGAGGCGCGAGTCGTCCTCCCAGTCGCGGTCGGGCGAGTGCGCGTAGGTCGCGCCGGGCGTGGCATGGGTGACCGTCGTGTTCGTGACGATTCCCGTCGCGAGGCCCCGCTGCTCCGCGCGCTCGAGGATCGTCGTCAGCTCGTGTCCGGCGACCGCCTTGAAGTCCCCGCGGCCCACCGTCTCGTCCACCGCGAGCACCGCGGATCTCGTCTTGGCACCCGTCACGATCGCGGTCATGGTGCCCGCGGACTCGGGCGTCTGGTCGTCCGTCGTATAGACCTTCGAGAAGGCCGTGTAGGGGAAGCGCTCGAAGGCGAGCATGTTCTCCTCGCCGGACTCGCCGCGCCGCTGTCCCTCGAGAATGCGCGCCGCGGAGACGGTGGTGATCCCCATGCCGTCGCCGAGGAAGAGGATCACGTTTCGCGCGGGCCCCGGTACGACCGGCTCGGCGCTGGCCTCGGCCACTGCCTTGCGGCCCGCCTCCAGCCACGCGTCGCCCGCGGCCACCGCCGGGCCTGCCAGCCACCCCGATGCGAGCGCCACGGCGGCGCAAAGACGGCGCGGTCCCATCACTCCCCCCACCGGCGCGCTCGTCCCGGCGCGTCGGAGATCGAAGATTAGCGCGATGCCGAGCGACAAAGCCCCAGCGCGGCGAGCTCGCGAGCCGCCGATCCGGCCCAGTCACGAGCCGCGCGCGGATTGGCGGGGCTCGGGTGGGTGATGCGCCCGATCCGCGGTCCGCCGTCGCCGAGCGCGGCCCTTGCGCGCCGCGCGGCGAAGGCGCCGATCCCCACCACCCACTCGGGGGCGAGCGCGTCGACGAGCCGGCGCAGGTGACGGTCGCACGCCGCGAAGAGCCGCTCCTGCTCGTGCGGCGGCAGGCGGTCGGGCGTCCGGTTGCGCCCGCTCGCCTCGAGGAAGAGCATCGGGCAGTAGTTCGCGACGTAGTGGTGCGCGAAGAATCGCTTGGGGCGGCCCCAGTGCGCCGCCACCGCGCCCCACAGCCGCGCGCCGCTCACCTCGCTTCGGCGGCAGGCAAAGCCTTCGACCGGGCGCTTCGGATGCGGGTGCGGCGGGTTGCCGACCGGCGCCTCGATCCCGAGCCAGTCGCGCACATAGCCCACCTGACCGAAGGGAACGCCCGTCTGCGCCATTCCGAAGGGACCGGGATTCATGCCGAGGAAGACCACGCGCTTGCGCGACGCGGCATAGCTCGCGACGTAGAGAGCGTGCGGGCGGCGCGCGTAGTCGAGCGGGTTGTACACGCAGGCGACCGGCGGCCCGAAGCGCAGCGGCGCGACCTCTCGCGCGAGGTCGCGGGCCGCGGCGGCGACCCGGCGGGAGACGCCCGCCGCGGCGGTTGCCGCAGCCGGCGGGCGTTTGCTACCGGCGGATCGGGCGGGCTGGTTGCGCATTGGCTCGGGGCGGGTTTCGCTCGCTCTCGCGGCCCTTTAGAATGCTCTGCGGGGAGGCCGATGGCTACCGCTGGGGGGCAAAGGGCCGTGGACGGCGAAACCGCGGACGAGTTTCGGGTCCGGTTCGACGGCGTCCAGCTGCGGCGCGGGGAGCGGCATGTCTTCGACGGCCTCTCCTGTGGCTTCGCGCGCGCCCGGATCACGGTAGTGCTCGGGGGCAGCGGCGCGGGCAAGACGACCCTGCTGCGGCTGATCGGCGGCCTCTCGCGGCCGGACAGCGGCAGCGTCTACGTGGCCGACGAGGACGTCACGCGGCTCTCCGAGCGCCAGCTCTTCCGGACGCGGACGCGCCTCGGAATGCTCTTCCAGGGCGGCGCGTTGCTCGATTCGATGACGATCTTCGAGAACGTGGCGCTGCCCTTGCGCGAGCACACGAAGCTCTCCGAGCACGAGATCGCCGCGGAGGTGGGCCGCCGCCTGGTCGCGGTGGGTCTGCCCGACACCGAGCACCTCTACCCCCGGCAGCTCTCCGGCGGGATGAATCGGCGCGCGGCGCTGGCGCGCACGATCGTGACGGATCCCGAGATCGTGCTCTGCGACGAGCCCTTCTCGGGCCTGGATCCGATCAACGTGCGACGCATCGAGGCCCTGCTCGTCGACCTGAACCGCCGGCTCGGACTCACCATGATCATCACCTCGCACCACCTCGCGTCGTCGCTGCGCATGGCCGACCGGATCGTGTTCCTGGTCGACGGCCGGGCGATCTCCGGCACGCCCGAGGATCTGCTGCGCAGCGCCGACCAGCGCGTGCTCGAGTTCCTGCGGGCCGACTCGGACGGCCCCGATCCGACGCCGGCAATGGTGCCCGCGGCCGCCTCGGCGGGGCGCGCATGAAAACCAATTCCGTTTCGAGGCTCGGCTTCGGGACGCTCGGGCTGGTCGGTCACCTGGGCCGGGTGGCGCTCTTCCTCGGCCACATCGGCCGGGTCGCCGTGAGAAGGCC
>Ga0184615_10001650_pt1 | contig 12008 bp, 10 predicted proteins | sample PLM4_65_coex_FD_133134 | JGI IMG/M metagenome (GOLD analysis project Ga0184615, IMG submission 133134) | Groundwater sediment microbial communities from an aquifer in East River, Colorado, USA - PLM4_65_coex | ecosystem: Environmental > Terrestrial > Soil > Riparian zone | place: USA: East... | reverse complement strand
TTGATGGGCAAGTACGACATCCTCATCCTCGCGGAGGCCCCGAACGAGGAGACGGTGAGCAAGGTCGCGCTCACCCTCGGGTCGCTGGGCAACGTGAGGACCGAGACCTTCAGGGTCTTCACGGAGTCGGAGTACCGGAAGATCGTCTCCTCGCTGCCGTGACGTGGTGGCGTGCCGCGCGCCGGCGGCTTCGAGAGCCGAGCTCTGCTCCCCAGGTTGTCGTGCGGCGCGGCATTCGACGCGACGAGTGGCGACGGCGTGGCGTCGACCGGGCGCACCCCCGAGTGCCATCCGAGCGAGCGGTGGCTGCGCGCGCGCTGCCGATCCGTCGATGCGAAAGTGGGGGGGCCGTGAAGAAGCTGCTCGTCGTGGCGCTGATGCTCGTTCTCCCTGCCGGAGCCCTGGCGCAGAGCATCACGATCAAGCTCGGAACGCTCGCCCCCGCCGGTTCCGCCTGGCACGAAGCGCTGAAGGACATGGCGCAGCGATGGGAGGAGGCCTCCGGCGGCCGGGTGAAGCTCCGGGTGTTCCCGGGCGGCGTCCAGGGAGACGAGGGAGACATGATCCGGAAGCTCGGGATCGGGCAGCTCCAGGCGGCCGCGATCTCGAACGTGGGCATGCACGACGTCGTGACGGAGCCGCAGACGTTCTCGGCGCCGCTGCTCTTCAAGGACGAGTCGGAGATGGAGTGCGCGTTCGCACGCGTGAAGGGCAAGCTCGAGTCGGCGCTCCGGCAGCGGGGGCTCGTCCCCCTTCAGTGGAGCCGGATCGGGACCGCGGCGTTCTTCTGCAACGCACCGTTCAGGACTCCGGCCGAGATGGCCCGGGCGAAGATGTTCGCGTGGGAGGGCGATCCGGCGACCGTGAAGGCGTGGCGCACGGCCGGGTTCCACCCGGTGGTGCTGTCCTCCACCGATCTGGTGCCGGGGCTGACGACCGGGATGATCGACTGTGTCGGCAACGTGCCGCTCTACATGCTGACGTCGCGCACGTTCGAGAAGGCCCGCTACATGATCGATCTCCCCATCGGCTTCGTCCTCGGCGCCACCGTCGTCCGGAAGGAGACGTGGGACCAGATCCCGCCCGACGTCCAGCCGAGGTTGCTCGAGATCTCGCGCGAGATCGGGGCGAAGATCGACGCGGAGGTTCGCCGCCTCAACGCGGACGCGGTGGACGCGATGAAGAAGCAGGGGCTCGAGATCGTGCCGGTCGAGCCGAAGGAGTGGCTCCCGACCCTGGAGCGGAGCTGGACGGTGATCCGCGGCGAGGTCGTGCCCAAGGAGTTCTTCGACGAGGTCCAGGCGGCGCGTGACGCGTGCCGGTCCGACGTCGCGTCCGCCCCTCGCAGGGCGAACTGAGCGCCGGCGCGGCTCTCGACGTGGAGCGATCGGGCCCGGAGCGTGGGCCGAGGGGGAACGATGGCAACGCTGGGCGGCAAGGTTGCGCTCGTGACGGGCGCCGGGTCCGGGATCGGTCGTGAGGTCGCGCTCGCATACGCGCGCGACGGCGCGGCGGTCCTCGTATCCGACCTCGACGAGGAGGGCGGGCGCGAGACGTGCACGCGGATCGCGGCGGCGAGCGCCGGCAAGGTTGCAGGGGTGGAGTTCCCGGATTCGGTCAACGTCGGCGGGAAGAAGCTCGCGCTGAACGGCGCCGGTGTCCGGAAGAAGTTCGCCGTGCTCAAGATCTACGCGGGCGGCCTCTACGTCGCACATCGGGCCCATGACGCGGAGGCGATCATCGAGGCCGATGCGCCGAGGCTGGTCCGGATGGTGTTCCTGCGTGGCGTCAGCAAGACGCTGATCATGGACGCATACCGCGACGGGTTCGAGAAGAACTCGCCGGGCCCCGCGCTCTTCGATCTGCTCGCCAATCTCGAGACCATCGCGCCCGCGATCCCGGACGACGTCAAGAAGGGGACCGAGATGTTCATCACCTACGTGCCCGGGGAGGGGACGACCGTCAGGTCCTCGGGCGGCGCGAAGCTGAAACCGGTCACCGTGCGGAGCAAGGAGTTCGCCGACGCGATGCTCCGGCTGTGGATCGGGCCCGTGCCGGCGGACGGGGATCTCAAGACGGCGATGCTCGCCGGAAGGTGAACCGGGACGGCGGGGCCGCAGCGGTCTACCCGCGCGCCGCTCCCTGCTCCCGTACCGCCTTCACCCCGCGCCGGAACGCCTCCTCGTTGACGGCGAGGAGCGCATTCTTCCCGCCGAGCGCCTGCCGGATCGCGGCGAGGAAGCTCTCCTCCGGCAGGAGCGGCACCGCCGCGCGCAGCGCGCCGAGCGCGACGATGTTCTTCGTCCGGGGCTCGCCGAGCTCGCGCGCGATGTCGGAGCACGGGACCGCCACGACGCGCACCGACGGCGCGAGCGACGGCCGCTCGCGGATGACCGAGGCGTCGTAGATGGCGACGCCGCCGGGGAGGACGTCCGGGCCGAAGCGCGCGAGGCTCGGCGCGTTGAAGGCCACGAGCACGTGGGGCGTCGCGACGTCGGGCGAGAGCACCTCGTGCTCGGCGAGCCGAACGTCGGCGAAAGACGTCCCGCCCCGCGACTGGGGCCCGTAGCTGGGGATGTGGGTCGCGTCGAAGCCCTCGTGGATCGCGGCGCGCGTGACGAGCATCGCGGCGGTCTGCGCGCCGTCGCCGCCCGCCCCGGCGAGCTTCAGCCCCACCTCGCCGCCGAACAGGTCGCGCGGGAACCCGGCGGCGAAGCGCGGCGGCGGCTCGGCGTGCGCTCCGATGGCCGCGAGGAGCGGCTCGGGGTCGAACCCGGGCGTCGGCCACGACCACGGCTCCGCCGCCACGTCCTTCTTCACGCCGAGCGGGAAGACCGGCAGCATCTTCTCCTTCACCCAGCGCTCGGCCTCCACGGGCGTCACCCCGAGGTGGGTCGGGCACTCGGACAGGATCTCCACGAACGAGAACCCCCGGCCCTCGACCTGGACCCGGAGCGCCTTCTCGATCGCCCTGGCCGCGCGGACGCGCTGCTTGGCGTCGAAGAGCGCGACCCGCTCCACGTACACCGGCGCGTCGAGCTGCGCGATCATCTCCGCCATCCGGAGCGGCGAGCCCATCGCCCGATCGCGGCCGCGTGGGCTGGTGGTCGTCTTCTGCCCCGAGAGCGTGGTCGGCGCGAGCTGGCCTCCGGTCATCCCGTACACCGCGTTGTTGACGAAGAGCACGCTGATCGGCAGGCCCTGGGCCGCGGCGTGCACCGCCTCGGTGAGGCCGATGGCGGCGAGGTCGCCGTCCCCCTGATACGCGATCACGATGCTGTCGGGGTTCGCGACCTTGTGGCCGACGGCGACGGCGGACGCACGCCCGTGCGCCGCCTGCGTGTTGCCGACGTCGAGGTAGTAGTAGAGGAAGACGGCGCAGCCCACCGGAGACACCGCGACGGTGCGGTCCTGGATCCCGAGCTTCTCGATCGCGGCCGCCAGGTAGTTCTGCACGAGGCCGTGCCCGCAGCCGGGGCAGTAGTGGGTGCTGCGCGCCTTCAGCCCCTCCGCGTGGTCGTGCCGCTCGAAGCGGTCGTAGAAGACGCTCACGCGCGGGCCTCCCGCCGCGGCCGCGCCGCCCGGACCGCCTCCACGATCTCCTGCTGCGACGGCAGCACGCCGCCGAGCCGGCGCACGTTCCCGATCTCGATCCGCGCAGGCACGCGGGCGTGGCTCATGGCCAGCCGCAGCTCGTCCTCGAGCTGGCCGTCGCTCGCCTCGACGACGACGAGCCGGGGGGCGCGCTCGAGGAGCGGCGCGAGCTGGCGGATCGGGAACGGCCACACCGTCTGCGGCCGGAAGAGGCCCGCGGCGATCCCGTCGCGCCGCAGCGCCTCCACCGCGCCCTTGGCGATCTGTGACGGCGTATTGCAGGCGACGACGAGCACCTCCGCGCCCTCGCATCGGAAGAGGTCTGCGCGCTGCTCGGTGTCGGCGATGCGGGCGTACTTGTCCACGAGCTTGCGGACGTGCGCCTCCTGGTCGAGCTCGCGGAGCTGGATCGAGGTGACGAGGTTCCGGCGATGCGCGGCGTCGCCGGCCACCGCCCACGCGGGCCGCCCCGGCTGCACCGCGAACGGTGGGAGCGCGACCTTCCCGGTCATCTGGCCGAGGTACCCGTCTGCGAGGATCACGACCGGGTTCCGGTCGCGGAACGAGAGCTCGAACGCGAGCATGGTGAAGTCGAGCATCTCCTGCGGCGTCGCGGGCGCGAGCACCACCGCGTGCGTGTCGCCGTGGCCCAGGCCGCGGCAGGCGAGCTTCAGCTCCGCCTGGGCGGGGCCGATGTTCCCGAGCCCGGGCCCCGCGCGCATGACGTTCACGAAGACGCCCGGCAGCTCCGCGCCGATGAGGTACGAGATCCCCTCGAGCATCAGGGCGAACCCCGGCGATGACGTGAACGTCATGGCGGGGAGCCCGGCGGCGCCGCAGCCGTACATCATGTTCACGGCGGCGATCTCGCTCGGCGCCTGCAGGAACGTGCCGCCGAGCACCGGGAGGAGCTTGGCCATCAGCTCCGCCCCCTCGGTCGACGGCGTGATGGGGTAGCCGAAGAAGTGGCGGCAGCCGGCGAGCAGCGCCCCGACGGCGGCGGCGTGCGTTCCCTTCGCGATGAGGGGACGGACGTCGCGCAGCTCGATCCGCGACGCAGGCACCTCGAGCGCCTGCGGCGGGGCGGGGAGCGGCACCTCGCCCCCGGCCGCGACGAGGCCATAGGGCTCCGGGCACGCATCGATGCAGAGGCCGCACGCGTTGCACCGCTCGAGATCGAGCAGGACGGGGGCGAGGCCGCTCAGCGCGTTGATGTCGCTGCCGGCCGAGATGCAGCCCTGAGCGCACGCTTCGAGACAGCGGCTGCACCCCTTGCAGTACTCGGGCTGGAGCAGGGGCTTTGCTTTCATTGGAACCCGCAGCAAACCACAGAATGGGATGCGGCGGAACGCCGCTTGATGCACCGCGCCATGAGCGCCGGCGCAACGCGGGAGCGGCATCTCACCCGTTCGCGCTCAGCTGGACCAGGCGCGGGTGCCCTGCGTCGTGAGCACGGCGGGCGCGGTTGCACGCGCCGGCGGCAGGCGCGTCACGGCGCGCTCTTCGCCAGGCGCTCGATGACCGCTCGCGTCTCCGCGACGAGCTCCTCGACGAGCACGCGAGCCGGTCGGGCCCTGGCGAGCGCGACCGCCTGTCCCGCCCACAGCGAGAGCAGATCCGCCCGGCCCGCTCGCGCCGCGGCCTGCCGGAGCTCGCCGGTGAGGGCGTTCTGGTACGGGTACGGGAGGAGGGGCGCGCTCGCAGCCTCCGCGCTGAATCGGTTGCCGAGGGCGCGCGCGAGCCGCCCCGAGAACGCCCGGGTCAGGACCGTCGGGTCGCCGCCGCCGCGCGCCGCGAGGACCGCCTGCTTGTACGCGCCGCTCGCACCGCTCTCGGGACAGGCGAGGAATGCCGTCCCGAGCTGCACGCCCTGCGCACCGAGCGCGAGCGCGGCGGCGATGCCGCGCCCGTCCATGATCCCGCCGGCCGCGATGACGGGAACCTTCACCGTGTCGGCGATCCGCGGCAGGAGCGCCATCATGCCGACGAGCGCGTGCTCGGGCGGTCCGGAGAAGGTGCCGCGGTGGCCTGCCGCCTCGCTGCTCTGCGCCACGATCGCCTGCACGCCGGCGGTGACGAGGGCGCGCGCCTCCTCCGGCGTCGTCGCCGTGCCGATCACCACGGCGCCGCGCCCGACGAGCGCCTGGACGTCCTCGGGCGCGAGCGCGCCGGAGGTGAACGAGAACACGGGAACCGCCTCGTCGAGGACGACCGCGAGCTGATCGCGAAACGACGGAGGGGTCGCGAGGGAGGGCGCGGCATCGAGCCCCACCTCTGCGCGGAACCGCGCGACGAACGCGGTCGCGCGCGCGGTCTCGTCGGCGGACGGGGTGGCGGGCGCGGGCCCGCTCGGGACGAAGAGGTTCACCAGGAAGGGACGCGAGGTGAGCGCGCGCACCTTCCTGATCTCGTCCCGCAGCGCCTCCGGCGAGAGGTATCCGCCGCCGAGCGATCCGAGCGCCCCCGCCTCGGAGACCGCGGCGGCGAGCTGGGGCGTCCCGGGCCCACCCGCGAGCGGGGCGAGGATGATCGGGTGATCGATCTTGCACAGCTCACGCAGCGCGGTCGGCCACATGGTGAACGGTCCTCCGGCCCTCGGGGCGCGATGGATGTAGGGCTCCTCGCGCGGAACGCGCCGCGCCTCTCATGGGGTGCGCACCCCGTCTCGCGGGCTTGTTCGACGGCGGAACACACCCGAAGTTCAGCCGCGCGACAGCGGATAGGCCATGTGCGGAATCGCGGGCGTCGTGGGGCAGGCGAGCGATGTGGAACGGGTTCGTCGTCGGCTGCGCCGCAGGATCGCCTTCCGGCCGAGGGGGAATGCCGAGGCGGTGCGCCGCCTGTGGCAGGCCTTCGTCGAAGGCGCTCCGGGCCTGTACTGGTCGCGCGTCTGGGCGGTGTACGTGCTGATCCGGTGGTGCCAGAAGAACCAGGTCGTCGGCTGACGCGCTCGTGGAGGACTCGAACATGCACTCCGCCCCCATCTCGATCCTTCGAGGCACGAGCCTGGTCGCCCTGGCGGCGCTCGCGTTCGCGCTCGCCCCCGAGGCGGCGATCGCGGGCGAGCTGGCCGGAATCCCGGCGGCGCGCCGGACCGCGTGGAACCCGGGAATCCCCGGCGGCGTGCCCGTCCGCACGAAGGTGTGCGCGACGATCCCCGCCGATCGCCACGGCAACGGGACCACCGACGCGACCCCCGCCATCCAGAAGGCGATCGACGGCTGCCCCGAGGGTCACGTCGTGCTCCTGCCCGCGGGGACGTACCGCACCACCCGCGCCATCATGATCCCGAAGGGGATCGTGCTGCGCGGGGACGGCCCGACGCGGACCCGGATCCACGCGGAGGGCTCCCAGACCGCCGCGATCTACGTCGCGAACCTGTGGCCCGAATATCGGAGCCGGCCCGTGGACGTGACCGCGGACGTACCGAAGGGCTCGCGGACGATCCCCGTCGCGGACGCATCCGGGTTCGCGGTGGGCGACATCGTCCAGATCGACCAGCTCGACGACCCGTCCTACGTCTACCGCGGCGGCCTGCGCTGGTGGATCCGCGGACCCAACGCCGGGGACAACCGGCGCCCCGTCTCGGCGGACGGGTATCGCTGCCAGGGCCAGACGGTCGAGGTGGTGGCGAAGACCCGCACCACCCTGGCCATCGCGACGCCGATCCACGTCGGGTTCAAGCGCGCCTTCCACCCCCAGGTCTACGGGCCCACCGGACCGACGACGCACTCGGGACCAACCGTCCGATACGCGGGCGTGGAGGACCTCTACGTCACCGGCGGGCGCAACGGGATGATCATGATGCTGAACGCCGCCTACAGCTGGATCAAGAACGTGGAGAGCGACGGCTCGCTCACGACCGGACGAGGGCAGGTCGGCCATCACATCGATCTGGAGAGCTGCTACCGCTGCGTCGTGCGCGACAGCTACGTCCACGACGCGAACGACATCGTGCAGGGCGGCGGCGCCTACGGCATCTCCGTGATGTCGCAGAGCTCGGAGTGCCTCGTCGAGAACAACGTCATCGTGAACCTCAACAAGCCGCTCGTCACGCAGGCGAGCGGCGGCGGGAACGTCATCGCCTACAACTACGTGGACGACGCGTGGACGCGCGTGGCCGCCAACGTCCAGGAGACCACGATCGACGCGGGGCATGCGGCGTTCCCGCACATGGAGCTGTTCGAGGGGAACTGGGCCGCCCACATGGGCACCGACGTGGTGTGGGGCAACTCGGGGTGGATCACCTTCTTCCGTAACCACGCGGGGAGCCAGCAACGCCGGACCCCGCTCGTGCCCGAGGTCTGGGACGTGGAGGCGATCGGGCTCGAGGGGAGGGGGATCGACATCAACATCGTCGCGAACGTCCTCGGGGCGCCCGGCAAGGGGCTCGTGTACGAGGTGACCTCCAATCCGCCCGGGACGGGTCGGCCGGCGGTGTACCGGATCGGGCACCGGGCCGACGGCGGCGGGGGCGGCGGCGACGTGAACCGGTACGAGGACCCGTCCCGGGCCGGGAGCACGGCATCCACGCTCCTCCGGCACGGCAACTTCGACCACGTCACGGGAGAGGTCGTGTGGGATCGCCGCATCGCGACGCGCGATTTGCCGCCGTCCCTGTACCTCTCCGAGAAGCCGGCCTTCTTCGGTGACGATCCGTGGCCTTGGGTCGATCCGACCGGCCGGACGAAGCTTCACGTGCTCCCCGCGAAGCGGCGCTTCGACGCGCTCACGCACGGCGCGGCGATCCGCCCCGCAGTGGACCGCCCTGGACGGCGCCGCTGACGCGAGCCCCGATCTGTGGGCGTCCGCCACCGCGCGGCGAGGATTAGATCACGCCGCGAGGTCCGATGAAGCACCTCCTCGTCTCCATCATCGTCGCCACCGTGGCGGTGCCCGCGCTCGCGGCGCGGTACGCGAGCCCGCGCCGCGGCGTGCTGCGCATGGTCCTCTTCTTCCTCCTGTTCGACCTCGTCTACGTCGCTTACCTCACGCTCGTCCACGCGACCTATGGGCTGCCCGCGGAGTGAGCCGGCACGGGCGAGACCGGCCCCATGATCGAGGCGGCGGCTCCGTCGCGTGAAGGCGAGCGGCTGCGCAGCGCGGCCCTGGCGCTGCTGCTCCTCTGCATCGGGGCGGCGACGGTCGCCGCTGCGGTCGCCAGCGCCAACCCCGGGCTCGCGCTCCTGCCCGTCGCGCTCGTGGCGGCCGCGTACGCCGCGGCGCGCGCGCCGCTCCGCTGGTCGGCCGCGGCCCTCTTGCTGGCCGTCCTGTCGCTCGAGGTCTCGTCCGACGCGGCAGGGGTGTGGCGAACGCCGCTCGCCGCTGTGGGGGACCTGCTCCACGACAACCTCGAGCGATCCGCCGGGATCCCGGGCGTGCCGCTGAGCGGGCTCGACCTCCTGTCGGTCTTCCTGCTCGGCGTCTTCGTCCTGCGCAGGGGCGGCTCGCCCGTCGACCGCAGCGGCTCCATCGCGGCCCCGGCGGTCGTGGCGGCGTTCCTGCTGCTCCACGTCGGTGGCATCCTGTTCGCCGAGGTCAACGGCCTCGTACGGGGCGCCGGCTCGGCGATGTGGAAGCTGCACCAGCTCCTCCAGATCCCGCTCCTGGCGCTCCTGTTCCAGGCGACGTTCCGGGGCCCGCGCGACCACCGGCTGCTCGGGCGGATCGTGATCGTCGCCGCATGCATCAAGACGCTGCTCGCGGTCTGGGTGCAGCGGGTCGCCGCGCCCGCGCTGACCGGAGGAAAGCTGGCGTACGCGACCAACCATGGCGACTCGGTCCTCTTCGCGGTGGCGGCGTTCATCCTGCTCGCGGACCTCGCCGAGCGGACGGACCTGCGCCGCGCCGTGAACGCCGGCCTGCTCCTCCCGATCATCCTGGTCGGGATCCACGAGAACGATCGGCGGACCGCGTGGGTCATGCTCGCGATGAGCGTGATCGCGGCGTACGCGGTGGGCGCGCCGCAGCGGTGGAAGCGGGGCGTCACCCGCTTCGCGGTGATCGGCGGTCCGATCCTCCTGCTCTACGCCGCCGCCGGCTGGAACCGCGCCGGGCCGCTCTTCGCCCCCCTCCACACCCTGCGAACGCTGAGCGATGCGTCGGTGGACCGATCGACGCGGTGGCGCGAGGTGGAGAACTGGAACATCGCGATGTCGATCCGCGAGCACCCCATCGCCGGCATCGGCCTCGGCGGGGAGTACACCGAGTTCGTCCGCGGCGACGACATCTCGTCGATCTTCCCCGACTTCAGGGCCTTTCCGCACAACAGCGTCCTCGGGCTGCTCCTCTTCTCCGGCGCGCTCGGCTTCACCGCGATCTGGTCGCTGTTCGGGCTGGTGGTGTTCCTGGCGATCCGGTCGCATCGCCTCGCGCGCGACGCGGAGGACCGGGTCGCCGCGCTGTGCTGCATCGCGACGGTGATCGCCTGCGCCGTGCTGGCCTACGGCGACACCGGCGCGCACTTCACGCAGTACCGGGTCCTCACCGCGCTCGCCATCGCGGTGTCCGGGAAGCTCGCGGTGGCGACCGGCGCGTGGCCCGCGCCCGCGAAGTGCCCCGGCCGTGCGGCCGCCGAGGGATGACGAGAGGGACGCATGGACCCGAGCCGACGCTACCTCCTCATCTCCCCGTGCCGCGACGAGGCGAAGTTCCTGCGGCGCACGCTCGACAGCGTCGCGGCGCAGTCGATCCCGCCCGCGCTGTGGGTGATCGTCGACGACGGCTCGACGGACGAGACCCCGCAGATCCTGGAGGAGTACGCGCGCCGGCTTCCGTGGCTCCGCGTGCTCCGTCGCTCCGACCGCGGCGGGCGCAGCGTCGGGCCAGGCGTCATCGACGCGTTCTACCGCGGGCTCGCGACGGTCCAGCTCGAGGACTTCGACTACGTCTGCAAGCTCGACACGGATCTCGATCTCCCGCGGAGGTACTTCGAGCTCCTGATGCTCCGCATGGAGCGCGAGCCGCGGCTGGGCAGCACCTCGGGGAAGCCGTGGTTCCATCACCCGGACACGGGCGTGCTCACGCCGGAGACCATCGGCGACGAGATGTCCGTGGGGGCGTCGAAGTTCTACCGCGTCCGGTGCTTCCGCGAGATCGGCGGGTTCGTCCGTCAGGTCATGTGGGACGGGATCGACTGCCACCGCGCGCGCATGCTCGGCTGGATCGTCGAGAGCGTCGATCGCGAGGAGCTTCGGTTCCTGCACCTCCGGCCCATGGGGTCGAGCCACAAGGGCATCTGGACCGGACGCGTGCGCGACGGGTTCGGGCAGTACTTCATGGGAACCTCGCCGGTCTTCATCGTCGCCCGCGCCCTGTACCGGCTCCCGCGTCATCCTGTGCTCACCGGGAGCGCGGCGATGCTCTGGGGCTACTTCTGGAGCTGGCTGAAGCGCATGCCGCGCTACGACGATCCGGAGTTCCGGCGGTTCCTCCGCCGGTACCAGCACACGAGCCTCGTCGTCGGGAGGGCCGCGGCCGCGCGAAAGCTGACGCGGGAGCGGGCGCCTCTCTGGTGGGCCGTCCATGGCGAGGCCCAGCGGGCGGCTGCCCGCCAGGCTGCGACCTGCGACGCGGTCGAGGGCGCCCTCGCCCGATCCCGCTGATCTCCGTCAGATCTCGTCGAGATTCGCGCCTCCCCGAGAATGTTCTGCATCCGTCCAGGCGTTGACGCGTTCGCTCGGACCAGGGTGGGTCGCTTCGCGACCGAGGAGGAGGCCGATCGCCGGCTTCATCACGCCATGGCCCTGACCACGCGGAGAACGACCGGACATGATCAACACGCGCAGCAGCCTCCCGTTCGCAGCCCTCGTTGCATTGCTCCTCGTCGCCTGCGGGACCGAGACGACGGACGTCGCGGCGACGGCGCCCGCAGGCGTGATCATCACGCCGGCGGAAGCGGAGGTGGCGCCCGGCGCCGGCCTCACGCTCTCCGCGACCGTGCCGGGCTCCCAGAACACCGCCGTCACCTGGTCCGTCCTGGAGCCCAGCGGCGGGAGCATCGACGCCCAGGGCGTCTACACCGCGCCCACCTCCCCCGGCTCGTTCCACGTCGTCGCCACGAGCGTCGCCGATCCCTCGCTCACGGGGACGGCCCAGGTGACCGTCAGCGCGTCGACCGGGGGAGACCCGGTCGCCGCCGCCGGGATCTCTGCGGATCGTGCGACGACCTGGCGGCCGGGCATTCCCGGCGGAGTGCCGGCGCGGACGACGGTGTGCGCGACGATCTCCGCCGCGACGTACGGCAACGGCAGCACCGACGCGACCTCGGCGATCCAGAACGCGGTGAACGCCTGTCCGGCCAACCAGGTCGTCTTCCTGCCCGCCGGGACGTACAGGATCTCGAACGCGATCCTGCTCAACCGGCCGGTGGTGCTGCGGGGCGCGGGCGCGAACAGCACGACGCTTCAGCGGTC
>Ga0184615_10001648_pt1 | contig 12017 bp, 12 predicted proteins | sample PLM4_65_coex_FD_133134 | JGI IMG/M metagenome (GOLD analysis project Ga0184615, IMG submission 133134) | Groundwater sediment microbial communities from an aquifer in East River, Colorado, USA - PLM4_65_coex | ecosystem: Environmental > Terrestrial > Soil > Riparian zone | place: USA: East... | reverse complement strand
CGGCGACGTTCCTGGATCCCGTGTTCTCGACCGGCGTGTTCCTCGCGATGGCGATGGGCGAGCGCGCGTCCCGGAGGATCCACCGCGCGCTCGAAAAACCGGGCCCGGTCCGCGCCGCCGACCTCGCGCCGTACGGACGGGAGACGAATCGCCTCGTCGCCCGTTTTCGCCGGTTCGTGTACGCCTTCTACGACCCCGTGTTCTTCGAGGCGTTCTGCTCGAAGGAGCCTTTCGACCCGATGCGCGCGGCGATCACTACGATCCTTTCCGGCGGAGTCGAGAGAGTTCCGCTCAAGTCGCGGATCTGGATCGAGCTCGTCTTTCTCTCGGTTGCGTTCGACCGGTTCCGGAGGCGCCTCGGTCTGGGGCCGCGGGTGGAGAGCGAAACCGAAGCGCAAGCGCCGGCCTAGCTGTCGAGCCTCAGCCTCCGAGCAACGCCTTCTTCAAGTCCTCCTGGACCGGGTTGGCCCCGAGCCACACGGAGAACAGGGCGTCGGCGAAGTCCTTCCCCTCGATCACGCCCTTTTCGACGTTTTTCGCGGCGACCACCGTTCCCCGCCCGGGCACGTAGGTCAGCAGGATCTGGTCGCCCTTTTCGACGTTGGGAATCATCGCGTTCAGCCTGCCGAGCCGGGCTTTCAGGGCCGCCATCTGCGCCTTCGAGTTCTTCTCGAACCCTTCGTTGATCGCCTCGTTGATCTGGGCGGTCGAGAGAGAGCGCAGGATGGAGAGCTCGATGCGCTTGGGCTGATCCGAAGAGATCACCATCGCGGCGTCCTTCGACGGCGTCTCCAGATAGAGGCCGGCGACGTAGACCTTGAACACGACCTTCTTGCGCAGTCCCGCCCCGTTCAGCTTGAGCGTCTTCCCGTCGACGGTGGTCGTCTCCGGGAGCGAGACCCCGGCGACTTCTTTCGCCAGGGCAGGAAGCGCGGTCGTCAGGCCGAGAAGCATTGCGAGAATGGCGACTTTCTTCATGAGTACCTCTTTTGAGAACTCTATCCCGAGGGGCCTCTATACGTTCGCGTACCGCGATCGCGCCAGGTCGACGATCTCGGCAATCAGCTCCACGTAGTTGCGCCCGGCCTTCTTCGCCGCCATCGCGAACTCCGCGGTCGAGGCGAGCCAGGGATTCGGGTTCGCCTCGATGACGAAAACCTCCCCCTTCTTCGAGAGACGCATGTCGATGCGGCCGTAGTCGCGCAGCTTCAGCGCCTGGTATGCCGAGAGGGCCGTCTCCGAGAGCCGTTTGGTCGTCGATTCGTCGAGGTCTTCCGCGGGTGCGGACTTGGTGACCTTGTACGCTTCCGTCTCCGTCTCCCACTTCACTTCCTTCCCCGCGATCTTCGGCGTTCCCTTGGGGAGCTTCGAGAGGTCGAGCTCCACCATCGGGAGCACCTCCGGGTTCTCGTTGCCCAGGATGGCGGCGTAGATCTCCCGCCCCTCGATGTACTCCTCGATCAGGGCCGGCGAATCGAACTCTTCCTGGATGTAGTGAATTCGTTCCATGAGCTCCTTCACGCTCTCGACGAACGACCCCTGGTCGATGCCGATCGACCCGTCCTCCGAGGTCGGCTTGACGATCAGCGGGAAGGAGATGTCGTGCGAGTGATCGAGCTTGCCGCGGTAGGACGTCGCGAAGAACGGCGTCTTGATCCCGTGGAACGCGAAGATCTTCTTGGCGAGCGCCTTGTCCTGGGCGAGGTACATCGCGTGCGGGCCGGCGCCCGTGTACTGGAAGTCCAGGAGCTCCAGGTAGGCCGCGATGTTCATGTCCTTCGTGTCGTCGCCCGCGTAGGACTCGGTCAGGTTGAAGACGAGATCCGCGTCGCACTTCGCGAGCGCCACGAGAGACTTCTCGGCGCCGTCGAGCACCTGGTAGAACGGCTCGTGACCGAGCTTCCCGAGCGCCTCGAAGATCTCCTCGCGGTCCGCTTTCTCCCGCTTCTTCTTCCGGCGCTTTCCGCGGACCGGCTTCTCCGGCGGCGGCTCGGGGGGAGGCTCCTGCTCCTCCCAGACGTCGTAGAGGACGGCGACCTTCAGCTTCGTCGAGCTCATTTCACGACTGGACGAATTTTCCCCGCGTCAGGTAGTTCATCGCGAGGGCCGTCGCGTAAACCGAGACCTCGGTCAGGTGCTCTTTCTCGCGCTTCACCTCCGCCCGCAGTCCGAGCTCGTCGACCTTCGATTCGATCGCCTGGACCAGCCTCTTGATCAGCGGGCGCTGGACCCCCGTCCAGTAGGTCAGTTTGTCGACCATCGCCTGGCGGTTCTCGCGCATCAGATCCACGGCCGGCCGGACCCCCTTCTTGCGCCGGCGCGAGGCAATGAAGATGTCGGAGAGGTCCGTCTCGAGGGGGAGCTCCTCGGCCGAGAGCGGCTCGACGAGCGCCTTCCCGTAGAAGTCGGCGACCGTCGTCTCCATCTCCTCCACCGTGATGTCGGTGCGCCCCTTGGCGCGCAGCGGTTCGAGATCTCCGAACTTTCGAGCCATCCGATCGACGTATTTGAGCTTCGCCAGGGCGCCCCAGCCCCGGTACTTCTTGCGCCAGTTGGATCGGGGAGTGAGCCACACCGCGAACGTCTCGGCGAAGTCCTCGTCCGGATGCTTCTGCGCGTACCAGCCGTCGATGTGGCGAACGAAGCGCTTGGAGAAGGGGACGGGCCGGTAATTCTCGCGGTAGGGCCGGCGAAAGGGCCCGAAGACCTCGCGCCACTCCGCGGTCTCATAGAGACGGTACGCATAGTTGAAGGCGTGTCCCGCCTCGTGACGAAGGTACATCATGATCTCGCGCTCGTCCTCCAAGTCGTTCATCTCCTTCTCGAGGCGCGCGAGCTTGGGGTTCGCGAGGTAGAAGGGAATCCCGATGACCGGCTCCCCCGAGGGGCAGCCCCACTCGTCGGTGAGGTAGCAGAGCGGGCGGAACTTCCGGATTCCCTTTCGCTCGAGCTCGCGATAGAGCCGCTGGATCGAGCGTTCGAGCGGAGAGCCCTCGAGCGTGAGGCCCAGCTCCTTGATCGGCTTCGAGAGGATTTCCTGGACGTCCGGAGGCGCTTTTTCGAAGGCTTGCAAGGGTCTTCGGAAAGGGTAGCACGGAAAGAATGGGCGGCCGGCCGCCGGTTACCGCGTTGACCCGCGGCCCGCAACTCTCTACCCTTGAAAGCGATCCATGAACACCTTCTTCCTCGGCCAGCTCGTCCACACGGTCGGAGCGGCTCTCCTCGCCGCGATCTTTCTCTATCTCTCGCGCGGGAAGGGCAACCGGGCCTTGAACGCGGCCGGGGTCGCGTGGATGTTCCTCGCGCTCTCGCTGGCCTCGCTCCTTCTGCTGTCGGGACGGGACCTCCCCTTCGAGAACTTCCTGTATCAGTACTGGAAGACCCTCTTCATCGTCGCGCTCATCACGGCGGCGCGCCGGATGGATCGCCCGACGGCGCTGGCGCGTCCTCTTGCGCTGACGGCCGTCCTCGCCCTGCCCGTCTCTCTGGCGATCGTCCTGTGGGCAAAGGAGGGGGACTTTTTCTACGCGATCCACTCGACCATCCTCGCAATCGCGTGGTTGACGGTCGCGGTCGTCATTTTCGCGGGCCGCTCGAACGGCCTCGGGAAGCGCTTTGCCGGGTTCCTCGCGATCGCGACGGCGGGCTTCCAGGCAAACTACGCGCTCTCCTTCGGACTCGCCGCGGCTTACGGCCCGCGCGAGGAGGCCGTCCTCGCCTACGCCGGCTTCTACGACCTCTTCCTCGAAATGCTCTTCGGGATCGGGCTGATCATCTGGGCGATGGAGGAGACCGAGGCGAGGCTGGGGGTCATCCACGCGAGGGCCGTGGACGACACGCGGCGGCGCAAGAGGCTCGCGCTGATCGACCCTCTGACCGAGGTCTACAACCGGCACTTCTTCGACGAGATCCGGCCCTCGCTCGACCGGGAGGCTGCGGGCGGCACCGTCGTCCTCGTGGACGTGGACGAGTTGAAGACGATCAACGACACCCGGGGCCACGACGAGGGCGACAAAGCGATCTGGACCATTGCGACCGCGATCAAGAAACTGATCCGCGGCGCCGACTTCCTGATTCGCTGGGGAGGCGATGAGTTCCTGGTCATCCTTCCCGGCATGGACGAAGACCTCGCGAAGAAGCGGTTCTACATGTTGCCCGGGAAGATCGAGGAGATCCGCAAGAACGATCGGCTGAAGGATCGGGCCTACCAGCGCTTTCTCTCCGCGTCGGTCGGCGTCGCGCGATTTACCCGGCGGACCCCCCTCGACCACGCGATCGAGAAAGCCGACAGCGTGATGTACGAGCGCAAGAAGGCGCACAAGGAAATGCGGGGATGAATTATCACTGGACCGACTGTCCCAACTGCTCCTGTCACCTCGCGGTAAACTGGAGCGTCCGGCCGGAGGAGATCTCGGGCTCGCTGCGCCGGTGGTCGGCGGATCGCTCGATCAACGACGGCAAGCCGTTCGCCTTCCGGGGCGCGAAGAGCGCCGAGGCCCTGGTGGTCCCGTGCGTCTGCGGCGCGCCGATCCCGCTTCCCGAGCGCCCCGACGCGGTGGGTGGCGAACGGACGGAAGGACTTCGGGTCACTCTCACGGAGAGCTGAGCTATCGGCTATCGGCGGATGAAACGCATCGCCATCGAGGATTCGCTCGACCTCCACTCCTTTCTCCCGCGCGACGTGCGCGACGTCCTCTCCGACTACCTCGACGAAGCGGCGCGGCGCGGCTTCCGGGAGGTCCGCCTCATCCACGGCAAGGGGAAGGGCGCGCGGCGCGCCGAGGTCCGGCGCTTGCTCGCCGGCGATGCGAGAGTCGCCGATGCGTTCGACGCGCCGCCCGAGCGCGGAGGATTCGGCGCGACGGTCGTGCTTCTGAGTCCCCGGCGCTAGACCGATTCGATTTCTACCCGGACCGGCATCGCAGCTCGAGCAACCTTCGAGACGATGCAGTACTTCTCGGTGAGCTGGAGCGACTTCTCGATTCGCGAGCGGTCGGTGTGCAGGAGCGGCGCCGGCACTCTCGCGCGGATGACCGCGTCGGTCACCCGGAAGCCGCCGGCCGGGTCGTCTTCGAGAAGTCCGCTCACTGAGACGGCCGGCTCCGCGTACGCGATCTGGAGCTTCTTCAGAAAAACCGCCCAGGTGTTCACGAAACAGGCGGAGAGAGCGGCGAGCAGCAGCTCCTCGGGGTTGGCCGCCCCGCCGGGTCCGTCCGGCTCGCGCGAACCGGCGATCGGGATCGTCACGCCGGCGTCGGGGAGCTGGATCTGTCCCGAGCCGGACCCGTCTCCGCTCCACGCCGCCGACGCGGCGAAGCTCTGCCCGGCGTGAAGCGTCGAAACCTTCTCGCGCGGCTTCTCGGTCGGCGCGCCGTCGGCCTGCGAGTCTCGCGCGTCTTTTCCGGAAGGAATCGAGGCTTCCACCATTTCGCACCTCTTTCGAAGGATCATAGACGGGTGAGACGGCTCGACCGCGCGCGCGGGACGTGCTCCGCGATTGCCGGATTCGCGATCGCGCTCGTCGCCGCCGCGTGCGTGACCCCGCCGCGGCCGACCGACGAGGCCGTTCGCCGATCCGCAAATCCCTCTGCCGCCGTCGAAGGGCGCGTTTTCGACCCCGAGGGACGCCCCGTTTCCGGCGTCGCCGTCTGGGGTCTTCCGCGGGACAAGGACCTGGGCTGGTCGGCGCCGGCCGTGACCGACGACGCCGGTCGTTTCCGGCTGTCGCTCGTCGCACCCGGAGACTACGGGTTCCTGATTTCGTGGAAGGGAATCGCGATCGTCACGCCGCGCGCGGACGATCCGAGCCGCGTCCTCGTCAAGGTCACCGCCGGCGACAGAAGGTCGGGCGTCGCCCTCGTGTTCCGGCGCGAGGAGTGGGATCGCGCGCTCCTCTCGCCGCGTTCGCCGTAGGGCGACGGGTCGCACGTCTTACAATCCCGCCGTTGGCGAGCGAGCCCGAAAGAGAACCCCGGCGGGTCCGGTGCGCGATCAACGTCGTGGAAGGTCCGCGCCGCGCACGGCCTGCCGTAGCGGCGAACGCGCCGTTTCCGACGTGAACCGCGCCGCTCGGCGTCTCCTTTCGGCGCTCTCCACCGGCGCCGCCCTGTTCGTGGCGGGATCCTTTCTCGCGGCGCGGCGGCTGGCGCCGCGACTCGTCTCTCCAACCGGGCTCGGCCCCGCCCCGGACCGCCAGCGCGAGCTGTTGGACGCGCTCTCGGCAGCTTCACCGGTCGTGGAGGAGTTCCGCCATCGCGGGAGCCCTCTCGACCCCGTCGAGATGGCGGCGACGTTCGCTTCTCCGGGAGATCCGGCGCGGCGGCCGACGCTTCTTTTCCTCCACGGCAAAGGGGGTCGCGCCTGCGAGTGGGAAGACTCCGCTCTTCTCGCGCTCGGCCTCGGATACAACGCGCTCCTTCCCGACCTGCGCGGGCACGGATCGTCGGCCGGGCGTTACACGACGTTCGGCTTCCTCGAGAAGGACGACCTCGCGAACGCAATCGCGGCGGCGCAGGAGCGATGGGGTGTGGACCCCGACCGTCTCGGAGTCCACTCCTGCTCGGCCGGATCGTCCGTCGCTCTCGAGCTCGCCGCGCACCGCCCCGCCGTCCGGGCCGTCTGGCTCGAGTCCCCGTTCGCGGACGCGCGGGAGATGGCGCGGCACTACCTCTCCGCCTCGACCGGAATTCCCGCGCCTCTTCTCTCGCTGGCGACGCGCTGGGCCGTTTCGCGCTCCGTCGCGCGCGTGAAGCGCGACCTCAAGCTCGAGCACGTGCCCGGAGGGCTCGAGAACACCGACCCGGTCGCCGCGCTCCGCCGCGTCCGGTGCCCCGTCAGCCTCGTCTACGGGGACGCCGACCGGCTCGTCCCGCCGCACTTCGTCGAGCGGCTGGTCGATGCGCTGCCGCCGGGCAGCGAGGTCTACCGGGTACGCGGCGCCGGGCACTGCCACCATCCCGACGAGGCGGCGAAGGTCGCGCACGCCGAATACCGGCGCCGGTGGACGGCCTTCTTCGGCAGGCACCTTCCGGTCAGCCCGACTTTGGAGTCCTTCGCGGATCCGTCGTCCGGCCCTTGAGCTGTCCGCACGCCGCGGCGGCGTCCGGGCCACGGCTGCGTCGGACGGTCACGCCGACACCGCCCGCCGACAGGGCCGCGGCGAACCGGTCGATCACCGGCTCGGACGGCCGCTTCCAACCGGGAAGGTAGATCGGATCCTCGTTCAGCGGAATCACGTTGACCTTCGCCGGGATCCGATCGAGGAGGTGGACGAGACGTTTCGCGTCCTCCGGAGAGTCGTTGCGTCCCGCGATCAGAACGTACTCGACGGTGATCCGGCGCCTGGGGTCGACGGGCCAGTCGCGCATCGCGCGGAGAAGACCTTCGAGCGGATACGTCCGGTTGATCGGCATGAGCGCCGCGCGGGTCTCGTCGTCCGCGGCGTTCAGCGAGACCGCGAGGTTCGGGCGCCGCGGGAGCGCGGCGAAGCGCGCGAACGCCGGAGTGATGCCCGACGTCGACACCGTCACCCGCCGCCGCGGGATCAGCTCGAAAAAGACGTCGAGCGCTCCGATCACGCCGTCGGGATTCAGGAAGGGCTCCCCCATCCCCATGAAGACGATCCGCGCGGCGTCCGTCTTCCGGCCGACCTCGTCCAGAACGGCGTACAGTTGTCCGACGATCTCGCCCGCCGTCAGGTTGCGCCCGCCGCCCAGGCGCCCGGTCACGCAGAACGCGCAGTCGACCGCGCATCCCGTCTGAGAGGAGAGACAGACCGTGAACCTGTCCGCGCTCCCGGCGACTCTGGCCCCCGGACTCTTTACGCTGGACTCCGCGGTCACGGCTCTCGCATCCTCGAACTCGTTGACCTGCGCGGCGCCGGGATCCCCCGGCATGTAGACGGCTTCGATCAACGCCCCGTCTTCGAGTTTGAGGCCGTACTTCACGCTTCCGTCGCGCGAGGCGGCGGACTTCACGATCGCCGGCAATCCGATGGGCATCTCCCGGGCCAGCCGGTCTCGCAGGTCCCGAGGAATCTCGTGAATCTCGCCGGCCGACCGCGCCCCGCGCCGGTGGATCGCGTCGAAAATCTGGCGGCCGCGATACGCCGGAACGGACCAGCGCCGCGCGAGCGACTCCCACTCCGATATCGAGAGCCCCAGGGCTTGCGTGGAGGGAACGATCGTCATGTCGGGGAGACCGGGCGGCGCGCCGCGAACGGCGACGCGGGGGCGATCAGCCGCCCTTGAGGGCGCGCGGGTGACGAGTCAGGCGGACGACGCGGGCGTTCGGCGTCCGCCGGTTCCGCACCTTGCGCGTGGGATCGATGCCGACCGACTTCAGAAACCCCAGATCCTTCACGTTGATCCGGAAAGCGGCGCGCTCCTCGGAAACCGAGCCGTTCTCCCCCCGGGCTCCGGAGGAACGCCCCCGGGAGCCGGTCCGCCCGTCGCGCTTGTTCATGCCGACTTTCGCGTCGAGGACCATGTAGAGGTTGTAGCCCTCGTCGCGGATCCGCTGGATGGAGTCATGGACACGTCCCGAACCGGAGATCGACTCGTTGATCGCCTGTCCGAGCTCCTTCAGCATCTCGCGAAGGTGATCGTTCAATTCCATGGCCGCGGCGATTATGAACGCCGCTTCGCGCGAGCGTCAAGCGTGTTTCCGGAATCCGATTGGTGCTATTCTGAAGCCCCGTGCGCGGTGGCGGCGCGCCTCGCAGTTCGCCTCTTTTTCCCTTTGTACTGATAGCTTCTTTCCGTGTTCTCGTTCTTCGCGCACCTCGTCTGCACGAAGTGCGGACACCTCTACGAGCGCGACAGCCGTTTCGGCGTGTGCCCGGCGGAGGGTTGCGGCGCGCCTCTCTTCGCGCGATATCACGACCGGCCGCTCGCGCGGGACGCGGCGTCCGACCGTCCGCGGACGATCTGGCGGTGGCGCGAAATGATGCCGGTCGAAGAACCGGAGAACGTCGTCTCGCTCGGCGAAGGCGGAACGCCCCTCGTGAGCGCGGAGCGACTCGGCGCATCCGGAAACTTCTCCGACCTCTGGATCAAGGAAGAGTCCGGGAATCCCACCGGATCGTTCAAGGCGCGCGGACTCTCGGCGGCCGTCTCGAAGGGGAAGGAGCTCGGTTTCCGGCGCATCGCCGTCCCGTCCGCGGGAAACGCCGGCGGCGCCGCGGCCGCCTACGCGGCGCGCGCGGCGATCGAGTGCGACGTCTTTCTGCCCGAAGACACGCCCGCCCTGTTCCGAGTCGAGTGCGAACGGTACGGGGCGCGGGTGACGCTCGTCCCGGGACTGATCGATGCGTGCGGAAAGCTCGTCGCGGAGGGAGCCGCCGCGGGAAAGTGGCACGACGTCTCGACCCTGAAGGAGCCCTACCGCGTCGAAGGAAAGAAGACGCTGGGTTACGAGCTCGCGGAGGACTTCGGTTGGAGTCTGCCGGACGCCGTCATTTATCCGACGGGCGGCGGCACCGGTTTGATCGGTATGTGGAAGGCGTTCGCCGAAATGGAACGGCTCGGGTGGATCGGCGCGGAGCGCCCGCGGATGATCGCCGTTCAGGCGGCGGGGTGCGCGCCGATTCCGAAGGCGTTCGCGGAAGGCAGAGCCGTCGCGGAAAAGTGGGAGAACGGAGAGACCTATGCCTTCGGGTTGCGCGTGCCCCGGCCGTTCGCCGACTTCCTGATCCTGGCGATCCTGCGGGAGTCGGGCGGCGACGCGGTGACCGTGACCGACGACGAGATGCGGGCGGCGGCGGACGAGATCGGCGAGTCGGAAGGAATGTTCGTCTGTCCCGAGGGCGCCGCCACGTGGGCCGCGGCGAAGAACCTGGCTTCTAGCGGGCGCCTCGACCCGCGTTCCCGGGTCGTCCTCTTCAATACCGGCACGGGGTTCAAGTACCCCCTGTAGAATCGCGGATTCCATGCGCTACTCGTCGGTCCGGCCGCGACTCGACCCGATCCTTCCGACGGTGGAGAAGCCGGGGCGCTACGTGGGCCTCGAGCGCAACGTGGTGCGCAAAGACCTGCCGGCTTCCGCGGTCACGGTGGCCCTCGCATTCCCCGACACTTACGAGATCGGGATGAGCCACACCGGGCTGAAGATCCTCTACGAGATCGTCAACCGGCGGTCCGACTCCGCGTGCGAGCGAACGTACGCCCCATGGGTCGACCTCGAGCGCCGGATGCGCGACGAAAACATTCCGCTCTTCACGGTCGAGTCGTTCGCGCCGGTCGCCGACTTCGACGTCGTCGGCTTTTCCCTCCAGTCGGAGCTCAACTACTCCAACGTCCCGAACATGCTCGACCTCGCGGGCATCCCGATCTGGCAGCGCGAGCGCGGCGACACCGGGCCGATCGTTCTCGGCGGAGGACCCTGCACGGCGAACCCCGAGCCGATCGCGGACTTCTTCGACGCGTTTCTCGTCGGCGACGCGGAAGAGGCGCTCCCGCGCTTTCTCGACGTCCTGCGGGACGCTCGTGCACCCGGGCTTCCCCGTCGGGAAGTTCTCGCTCTTCTCGCCGCTCTCGACGGCATCTACGTCCCGTCCTTCTACGACGTCTCTTACGCCGAGGACGGCCGGATCGCCGCCATCACCCGCAACGACCCGCGCGCCCCGGAGCGCGCGCGCCGCACCTGGGTCCCGGTCCTGAAGCCGGAGTACTACCCGGACAAACCAATGGTGCCGTCAGTCGAGATCGTCCAGGACCGCCTCGGTCTCGAGGTCATGCGCGGTTGCACCCAGGGCTGCCGCTTCTGCCAGGCCGGGTACTGGTATCGCCCGGTGCGCGAGCTCGACTCAGACGACGTGGTTTCGATGACGAAGACCTTCATCGCGGAGTCGGGGTGGAGCGAGGTGGGCCTCCTCTCGCTCTCGACCGCGGACTACTCCCAGATCGAGCCGCTCGTCCGGTGCCTCGCGCCGCAGCTCTCGGACCGCCGCGTGTCGATCTCGCTCCCCTCGCTGCGCGCCGAGGCGTTCTCCGTCGGCCTCGCCGACGCCGTCTCCGAGGTGAGGAAGTCCGGGTTCACGTTCGCGCCGGAGACCGGGTCCGACCGCCTGCGGCGCGTCATCAACAAGACGTTCACGAACGCGGACATGATCCAGGCCGCCGACGTCGCCTTCGGGAGAGGCTGGGACCTGATCAAGGTGTACACGATGATCGGTCTGCCCACGGAGACGAAGGACGACCTGGACGAGTTAGTCACGCTCGTCGAAGGAATTCTCGCCCAGGGACGCAAGTACGGCCGCAAAGAGGTCAACGTCTCGGTCGGGCCGTTCGTCCCGAAGTCCTGGACCCCGTTCCAGTGGGCGCCGTTCGACGGCGTGGATCTGCTCGAGAAGAAGCTGTCCTACCTGAAGGACCGCTTCCGCCGCGTCCGCGGCGCGAAGATGAAGTGGCACGAGCCGCGCGAGGCCGAGATCGAGTGCGTCCTGTCCCGCGGCGACCGCCGAGTGTCGCGGATTCTCCACGCGGCGTGGGTCTCGGGCGTCAAGTTCGACGGATGGAGTGAGCACTTCCGCTACGACCTGTGGAACCGGGCATTCGAGTCGGAGGGGATCCCGAAGTCCGCGTACCTGCGGGACTACGACCTCGACGAAGTTCTGCCGTGGGACGTCCTCGACGTCTCCATCACCAAGCGTTTCCTCAAGGTCGAGCTCGTGAAGGCGAAAAAGGAGATGCGCACCGAGGACTGCAAGTGGGGGCACTGCTATGCGTGCGGCGTCCCGGGCAACGGCGAAGACACCGTGCTCGCCGCGTCCTTCGGGGGAACGTTACCGACTCTCGATCCGTCCGGGTCCTCGGCGGCCGATCCCACGGCCTACCGCGAAGTCGCCAAGGGCGCCGCGTACCGGCAGAGAGCGATGCCCGACCTTCCTTCGGCCGTACGGCGTTGCCCGACTGCCGTCCACGAGGTCTTTCGCCACCGGATCACGTTCGAGAAGTCGGGCGACGCGCGGTTCCTGTCGCACCGCAACACGATGGACGTGCTGGAGCGCGCGATCCGCG
>Ga0184615_10001645_pt1 | contig 12021 bp, 9 predicted proteins | sample PLM4_65_coex_FD_133134 | JGI IMG/M metagenome (GOLD analysis project Ga0184615, IMG submission 133134) | Groundwater sediment microbial communities from an aquifer in East River, Colorado, USA - PLM4_65_coex | ecosystem: Environmental > Terrestrial > Soil > Riparian zone | place: USA: East... | reverse complement strand
GCCGCGCCGATCTGCTCGATGATCGTGGCCACCAGCGTGGGAGCCAGCCGGCCGGAGCGGGCAGCGAACTTCTCCAGCGCCTCGCCGTCTACCCATTCCATGGCCAGATAGTACAGGTCCTCGGTCTGGCCGTAGTCGTAGGTCTTCACGATGTTCGGGTGACTCACCCGGGTGCCGAACTCCGCTTCGCGCAGAAAGCGCTTGACGGCCACCGGGTCCTGGGCCAGGCGGGTACGCAGGACTTTGAGTGCGACGGAGCCGCGCTCTGGGTGCTCGGCCTTGTAAACCGTGGCGGTTCCACCTTCGCCAACATGCTGCAGGAGCCGGTACCCGGCCACGGTTCTGCCGATGAGGCTGTCTTGGCTCATGGGATGGCTCCAAGCTACTCCTCCACTGTACCCCGAGCAAGCGCGTGCTTGAGGTCTCGATGACGCCGAACTAAGCTAGGAACATGACAGCCACGCACCCGCGCACCATCGTGCGCACCGTCGCGCTCGGAATGGCCCTCACACTCCTCGGGTGCGGGTCCTGGGGACGGGTGGGTGGCACCTCCCCACAGTCAGGCGAAACCCTCACCCAGGTCCTCGACCTCAACACCGCCTACCGCCGGATCGGGCGGCTGACCGGTGGCGCGCCAACCTCGTTCGTCGCGGATGTCGCGTTTCTTGCCGGGCCAGGGGATTCCACGGTCGCCGTTATCGGAGTCTCGCTCGAGAATCAGAACCTGAGTTTCCAGCGGGAGGGCGACTACTTCGTCGCGAAGTACCGGGTGCAGCTCGCCGCCCAGCCGTCGGACGGCGGCACCGCGGTGACGCTCACCCGGGATCAGTCGGTCCGGGTGGCCAGTTTCCAGGAGACCCAGCGCAGTGAAGAGAGCGTCCTCTTCCAGGAGGGGCTGACCCTCGCTCCCGGTTCGTGGAAGATCTCCGTCGTCCTGGGTGAGCCCACGGGCGCCAGGAGCAGCCGGGCCGAGGCGCAGTACGCCGTGCCCCGGTTTGGGCCGGGGAGCATCACGCCGCTGTACCTCGCCTACCAGGTCCGTCCCCGTGCCTCCCGCAGCACGCCCATCTCGGTGATCCTGAACGCCCGCGGGACCGTCGCCTACGGGAGCGATACCGCGTTTGCCTTCGTCGAGGCGTACTCCCTGCCCGGCCCGCGGGTGGTCCCGGTCCGACTGGTCACCGGCCGCGACAGCGTAGTCCTGACCGACTCGCTCCGATTCGCCGGCGGTCAGGAGGTCGAGAGCGCCGTGCTTCGCTTCTCCCCCGACAGCTTCCCGCTCGGCGAGCTGCACCTGGTCTCGGGTCTCGCGCCGGATACCACCGTCAGTGCGGCGCTGGTCTCGTTTTCGTCGAGCTGGGTCGTCACCAATTTCGAGGACATGCTGAGCCTGTTGCGATACTTCCCACCCTCGCCCGCACTGGACTCGCTCCGCAAGGCCGAACCCGGCGAGCGGGGGATCATGTGGAAGGCGTTCTGGAAGGCGACCGATCCCAACCCGGGGACCACCAGCAACGAAGCCCTCGACATGTATGTGCGCCGGGTGGCGCTCGCCAACGTGCGCTTCCGCGACGAGGGCATCGCCGGGTGGAAAACCGACCGGGGGGAAGTCTTCATCCGCCTGGGCGAGCCGGACGAGATCTTCGACGCCAGCCCGCAGAGCGAGGGTCGCCTGATCCGGTGGGGGTATACCCAGTACCAGCTCGCGATCTACTTCCTCGATGAAACCGGATTCGGCCGGTTCCGGCTTACCCCCTCATCCCGGTCCGAGCTCGAGCGGGTGGTGGCGCTCCTGAGCCGGCGCGACGGCTAGCCCCACCCGTTGCCAGTCTGCCGTACCGAGCCGGGAGCCACTCTCCCGGCTCTGCTGCTTTCATCCCTGCTGGAAGTATCTTCCGGGCCATGCCCCACCATAGTCCTCCACAGTTGTTCCTGATCGATGGCTACGCCCTCATCTACCGCGCCTTCTTCGCGCTGATTTCCCGCCCCCTCCGCACCAGCAAGGGAGAGAACACCTCGGCGGCCTGGGGCGTGGTGAATTTTCTGCTCCGGGTGCGCGAGAAATACCACCCCGACTACCTCGCCTGGGTGCACGACGCCGGGGATTCCTTCCGCACCGCCCTCTACCCCGAGTACAAGTCGACCCGCGAGAAACTGGATGAGGAGCTGCAGGTCGAGTTCGATCGCTCGGTCGAGCGGATCGGGGAACTGCTCCACGCGTTTCACGTGCCGGTGGTGAGCGTGGCCGGGTACGAGGCGGACGACGTCATCGGCACCCTCGCTTACCAGGGAGAGGCCGCCGGGCTGCAGGTGGTGATCGTTTCGGGCGACAAGGACTTCTATCAGCTGATCGGCCCGCGGGTGGCCCTGCTCAATCCCGGCCGGGGTGGACCGGGAGCGGTCGACGAGACGTGGGTGGATCAGTCGAACGCCGCGGAGCGGCTGGGTGTGCCTCCGGAACAGGTGGTGGACTACCTCGCGCTGGTGGGCGACAGCTCGGATAATGTGCCCGGCGTGAGAGGGATCGGCAGCAAGGGCGCGGCGGAACTGCTCGCGCAGTTCGGCTCGCTCGAATCCATGCTGGCCCGGGCCGGCGAGGTGAAGGCCAAGCGGCCTCGCGAGGCGCTGGAGCAGTACGCCGCCGAGGCCCGCCTCTCCCGGGAACTGGTGACCATCAAGCGGGATGTCCCGGTCTCGCTGGACCTGGGCCCGTTGAGTGAGAAGGAACCGGACCGGGCGGCGCTGCTGAAGCTGTGCGCCGAGTTGGAGTTCTACACCCTGGTGCGGCGGTTGGAAGGCGGGGCGGGTGGGAGCGGCGGAAATGGCGGAAATGGCGGAAATGGCGGAAGCGGCGGAAGCGGCGGGAACGCCGGGAACCAAATCGACGTGCAGGATGCTTCAGCGTCCTCCGCCGCTGCTCCCTCCGCGCTTCCCGCCCCGTCCGCCCCGTCCGCCCCGTCCGCCCCGTCCGCCCACACGGTCGCGGTCACCATCGTCGTCGACCCTTCCGCGATCCCCGCCGTGGTCGCCCGGCTCCGGTTGGCCCCGCTCGTCGCCGTCTCTGCCCAGACCTCCTCACGGGAACCGCATGAGGCCGAGCTGATCGGGCTGGCCCTTGCCGCCAGTCCGGAGGAGGCCTGGTACCTGTCCTTTGGCCATCGGCCCCAGTTGGGCGAGCTGGCGGTGCCCGAGCCGGTCAGCAATCTCCCGCCCCTCGATTCACCCGAGCTCGCCCCTCTCGCCGCCCTGCTGAGTGATGCCTCGGTGCCCAAGGCGGGAGACAACATCAAGTACGACTGGCAGGTGCTCCGGCGGGCGGGGGTCGAACTCGCCGGAGTGGCCTACGACTCGATGCTCGCCAGCTTCGTCCTCGACCCCGGCCGGCGGTCGCATGCGCTCGACACGCTGAGCCTGGAGCATCTCGGCCGGTCGCTTCGGCTGTACAGCGATGTGACCGGCCGCGGGAAGAACGAGATCCCGTTCGCCGAGGTCCCGGTGCCGGTCGCCGCGGAGTACGCCGCCAGCGAAGGCGCCACAGTGCTCGCGCTCGAACGCTTCTTCGCCCCTTCCCTGGCGGGGATGGGCCTCGAGCGGCTGCTCCACGAAATCGAGCTGCCCCTCGTGGAGGTCCTCACCGACATGGAGTGGGCCGGGATCGCGATCGACCCTGCGCTGTTCACCCGCATGTCGTTCGAGCTGACCCGCGACATGGCCGATCTCGAGAGCCGGATCGCCAGCGCCTCCGGCAGCCAGCTCAACCTCAACAGCCCCAAGCAGCTGGCCACCCTGCTGTTCGACAAGCTGATGCTGCCGGTGCTCAAGAAGACCAAGACCGGGCCCTCCACCGACGCCGATGTCCTGGAGCAGCTGGCCGACATGGGACACGAAGTGCCGAAGCTGATCCTCGAGTACCGCGAGGTGCAGAAGCTCAAGTCGACTTACGTCGAGGTGCTGCCGCAGAGCGTGAATCGCACCACCGGCCGGATCCACACCAGCTTCAATCAGACCGGCGCCGCGACCGGCCGGTTGAGCTCCTCCGATCCCAACCTGCAGAACATCCCGGTACGGACGCCGCGGGGCGAAGAGATTCGCAAGGGCTTTGTCCCGACCCCTGGCTATCGCTTCGTGGTGGCGGATTATTCCCAGATCGAACTGCGGCTGATGGCCCACCTGTCGGAGGACCCGGCGTTCATCGCCGCGTTCCGCACGGGCGGCGACATCCACCGGCAGACGGCGTCGGTTATTTTCGGCGTTCCGCCGGCGCAGGTGACGCCGGAGATGCGGGCCCGGGCCAAGACCATCAACTTCGGCACCATCTACGGCCAGGGGCCGTTCGCGCTCTCCCGCCAGCTGGGCATCACCCAGGACGAGGCGAGGGCGTTCATTACCCAGTATTTCGAGCGATTCTCGGGGGTCCGCGCCTATCTGGATCTGCAGGTGAAGCTGGCCCGGGACCAGGGGTATGTCGAAACGCTGTTCGGGCGGCGGCGCTACATGCCGGAGATCAAGGACCGGAACTTCAACCTCCGCGCCTTCGCCGAGCGCACCGCGCAGAATACGCCGCTGCAGGGCTCGGCCGCGGACCTCATCAAGATTGCCATGATCCGGATCCACGCCGCGCTCCGGGAGGAGCGCCTGCAGGGCAGGCTGCTGCTTCAGGTGCACGACGAACTGGTCCTCGAGGCTCCGACCGAGCAGGTGGATGCCACCGGGAGCCTGGTGCGCCGTCACATGGAGGGCGCGGCCGAGCTCAAGGTGCCGCTGGTGGTGGACGTAGGGGTGGGAGACAACTGGCTCGACGCCAAACACTAGGAGAACACCATGCGCCGTGTCCGACCGCGGTCCGCCGGCGGGTTCACCTTCATCGAGATGCTGGTGGTGGTGGTGGTCATCGGCATCCTGGCGACGATCGCCTACGCCCGCCTGCAGTCGCAGAAGGAGAAGGCGTTCATCGCCGCGCTGACCTCCGACCTCCGGGCCCTCGCCGAGGAGCAGGAGGCCCACTACTTCCAGAATCGGGTCTATTCGAGCGATCTAGTGGCCCTGAACTCGACTCCCTCTCCCGGCGACACCGTGGTCGTCTTGGAAGCAACCGCGACCGGGTGGTCCGGCCGGGTCTACAACCCCAAAACCACCAAGCAGTGCTACATCGTGGTGGGCCAGGCCGCCCCGGTCGGCCCCGCCACCCAGGACGGCGTGATCCGCTGCTCCTGAGCTGGACGGGGGGCCGGGCCGAGTACCAATCCGTCCTTCACCAATCCGCTCTTCACCTACCGGCACGGTGGCTCTACTTCGGCGCCATCTTCTTCCTCCGCACGCCCGGCCACCAGTTCCACTCCCCCGCCAGGTGCATGATCGCCGGCACCAGCACCATCCGGATGATGGTCGCATCCAGCAGCACGGCCACCGCCAGGCCAAAGCCGAGGAATTGCATCGCCAGGACCCGCGCAAAGGCAAAGACGCCGAAGACCAGGATCATCACCAGCGCCGCGGAGGTGATCACCGACGCTGTGGCCGAGAGCCCTTCCTCGGTGGCCTTGTCGTTGTCGCCGTGCTCGTCGAACGCCTCCTTCACCCGGGAAAGCAGGAACACCTCGTAGTCCATGCTCAGCCCGAAGACCACCGCGAACACCAGTACCGGCACCACCACGAAGATCGCGGAGGTGGGGCCGGTCAGCCCGAAGATCGATCCCCCGAAGCCGTGCTGGAACACCAGGACGATGAGGCCGAAGGTGGCGCTCACCGAGAGGGTGTTCATGATCACCGCCTTGATCGGCACCAGCACCGAGCGGAATACGATCGCCAGCATCACGCCGGTGCAGGCCAGGATGGAGATTACCAGCGCGGGGAATCGCTTCAGCAGCACATCCTGCAGGTCCAGCGAGGCCGCGGTATACCCGCCGACCAGGATGCTGGCATCCTTGAGTTGTTTGGGCGGCGCGGCGCCCAGCGCGCGCGCCCGGCGGGAGAGCTCCATGCTGGAGGTGAGCGAGGTCGTGTCGCTCAACACCACATCGAGGAGCGCTATCCGGTTGTCCCGGCTCAGGTACCCGTCGAGAAACGCGCCGTACTGCTTGCGCGCGTCGTCCAGATCGCTGTAGAGGATGGAGTACTGCAGGATGGAGTTCCCCGGCTCCAGGTCCACCAGGCTCCGCACCTGGGAGACCCGCGGGTCGGCGCGGAGTGAATCCGACAGCGCCCGGAGGCCGCGGAGATGCGCGGCCGACACCACCGATTGCCCGGGAGGAACCTCCACCGTCACCCGGACCGGCAGGATGATGTTAGAGACGCCCATGTCTTCCAGCATCTGGACGCCCTGGCCGGCCTCGGTCGCGGCGGGCCACCAGTTGCGGGAGGGGAGGCCGACCTTGATCCAGAAGACCGGCAACGTGAGCAGCATGATGATGGTGCCGCCCACCGCGAGGGCTCGCCGGGGGTTCCGCGACAGGCTGCGGGCCCATTTCTCCCAGGCAGTGGGGGCGTGATACCAGGTGAGCCGGCGGGCCAGCCAGCGTGGCCGGTCAATCTGGCGGCCAAGCACGGCGAGCAGCGCCGGGAGCAGGGTGGTCGAGAGCAGCACGGCCACGCTCACCACCACCAGCCCACCCAGCCCCACACTCTGGGTCTCCACCAGCGGGGTGAACAGCAAGGCGGCGAACCCAACCACCACTGTCAGGCCTGAGGTGAACACCGCCCTGCCCGCCGTGTTCAACGCCCGCGCGGCGGCCTGCTGCCGCCGCAGCCCACGGTTGAGCTCCTCCCGGAAGCGGGTGACGATCAGCAGCGAATAGTCGATGCCGACCCCGAGGCCGAGCATCGTGGTCATGTTCAGCACGAAGACCGACATCGGGGTGTACGCCGAGAGGATCACCACCACCGCGAGCGTGATCCAGATGGCCAGGAAGCCCACGATCAGGGGAAGGATCGCCGCGACCAGCGCGCCGAAGGCGAGCAGGAGAATCCCCGCCGTCAGCGGCAGCAGCCTGATCTCACTTCGGCGGCTGTCACTCGCAACCACCGAACGGACATCGAGATCCAGTGCCGACCGGCCGGTCACTCGCACCGTGGTGCTGCTGGTATCGGTCTTCGAGGCGCGGAGCGCCTCGCGCACCTCCGAGCGAAGCGGCGCAACCAGGTTGGCCACGCTGTCGCCGTCGGCGGAGCGGACCGCCACCACCAGGAGCGTGTGGTGGCCGTCCTTGCTGATGAAGGTGGAGTCGTTGGTGGACTTGAAGGAGGCGACGGTGCTGACCCATGGGAGGCGCTCGAGTCGATGAAAGAGGCTGTCTACCACCGGGCTCGAGTCGGCGCGCCCCGCTGTGCTGCGCACCGCCACCACGAAGAAGTCATTCAGCGAACGGGCGAACCGATCCCGCAGAAGCTGCTCTGCCCGGCTGGCCTCGGTGGGCCTCCGGCTGCCGCCCCGGACGTTCAGCGCCTGCTCCACCTCGGGCGCCTTGTGCGCGGCGAGATATCCGATCACCGCCCAGCCGGCGATAATCACCCAGCGCCAGCGGATCAGGGCACGCGAAAGGATGGACGCCAAGGGGCTGGGGGTCTCCGGAACGCGATGTAGGGGAACGGGCTGTGCGGTCAGGCGGAAAGTCTAGAGGAGCGCTGTCCCTACCGCCAGCCATAGCGCGCCCCCCTCCCGGGCGGAGATATTCCCGAGACCATGTTTCGCCGGCTCCTGACGGTCATCCTGCTGGTCCTTCTGGCCCTGGCGCTTTTCGCCCGCCTGGCCAGCCGCCGCCCCGGCATTTCCGCGGCGGGAGCCACGCCGCTGCCCCGGCCGGATCTCATGCTCGCGCCTTCCCCGGGCGATCGACAGAGCCGTGCCGGGATGGAATACCCCGGCGATCCCGTCCCGCCGCTCGATTCCCTGACCCGACTGACCGTCCGGCTCCGGCTCGCTGGAGAACCCGAACGCCACTACCTCGATTCGCTGGTCACCTCGGCCGATTCGATTGTGCGCCGCTGGAGCGCGGGCTCGCACACGGTGCAGTACGCGGTAGTCCCCGGTGGCGCTCCCGGCTTTCTCCCCGAAATGCTGCATGAAGTACGCTGGGCGATCGACAGCTGGAGCCCGGCCGCGGTGGGGCTCAACATGCTCGAGGTGCCCGACACGGCCCGCGCCGCGCTGGTGATCCGCTGGGCCGACACCCTCTCGGGCGATCGCGCCGGATTCACCGACATCACCTGGGATCGGGCCGGTCGCATTCGTCACGCCGAGGTCTACCTCGGCACCCGGTCTCCCAACACCGGGCGTCCGCTGGTGCCCGATGCCCGCCGCGCAGTGGCCCTGCACGAGATTGGCCACGCGCTCGGCCTGCCCCACTCCCCCGACCGGGACGACGCGATGTTCCCCATCGCCACCTCCATCGAGCCCAGTAATCGGGACCGATTCTCGCTCCGGCTCCTGTATCAGCTGCCCAGCGGATGGGTCGGGGCGGGCAGCTCGCAGCCTGGGCCTCGTAATTGAGGCAGTTCCGGCTCGGTTCCTGCTTAGTAGTTGTGATTGCAGCTACTTCAGCGAACTCTTTACACTCACAGTCGTTCGGGCGAGCGGACTCGATCGTCGAGTCAGGGATTCGCCGGGGCATCTATCCCGGGGCGGTGCTGGTTGTCGGCACCCGCGAGGGGATCACCCACTCGCGAGGGTTTGGCCACCTGCAGTGGAAGTCCGGGCCCACGCCATCTCCTGACTCCACGCTCTGGGATATTGCCTCGCTCACCAAGGTCGTCGGCACCACCGGCGCCATTATGCGCCTGGTCGAGTCCGGGAAGATCGAACTGGATGCGCCGCTCGTCCGCTATCTGCCGCGGTTCACCGGGCCTTCGAAGGACCGCGTGACGGTGCGCATGCTGCTCAACCACACCAGCGGTCTGCGCAGCTACCTCCCCTTCTTCCAGCTTGCTCGGACGCGGGACAGCGCCATCACGCTCCTCTACGGCGAGCCGCTCCGTCGCAAGCCGGGCGCCTCGCCCGAGTACAGCGATCTCAACTTCCTCCTGCTTGGCCTCATGGCGGAGCGGGTTTCGGGCGAACCGCTCGAGCGCAGCGTGACGCGCGCGGTCCTGGACCCCGCCGGCCTCACCCACACGGTGTACCGCCTGGCCGATTCGCTGCGGAAACGCACCGCTCCGACCGGGCGGTGGCGTGGGCACCCGGTCTGCTGTGAGGTGAACGACCAGAACGCGGTGCGGATGGGCGGCGCCGCCGGACATGCCGGCCTCTTCAGCACCGGCGCCGACCTAGCGCGGTTCGCCCGTATGTGGCTCAACCATGGCGCCATCGACGGAAGGCGGGTGTTCACTCCGGCCATCATCGACACCTTCCTCTCGCCGGGCCAGGGCAAAGGCGACCGCCTGCTCGGATGGGAACGGCCCGACCCCGCCAATCGGGACGACTCTGCCTACGGCCACATGCTGTCGCAGTCGTCGTACGGTCATACCGGATGGACCGGGACGCTGATGTGGATCGACCCGGAGAAGAACCTCTTCCTGATCCTGCTGACCAACCGCAGCTACGACCCCCGGGTCGGGCGATCGATCCGGGCGCTCCGCAATGTGCGGAATGCGCTGGCGGATGAAGTGGTTCGCGTCACCCAGGGGTCCAGGTAGCGCGTCCCGGCCCCAACTCCTCCTGGCGCGCCTCCCATGCTACGTTCCCCACGGGAGGCAGACATGCAGACAGAAGAGACAATCCGGAAAGCGCTCCGCGGGGTCAAGGACCCGGAGCTGAATCTCAACATCATCGACATCGGGCTGGTCTACGAGGTCGACGTATCCGAGGAGGGTGCAGTCCACGTCCGCATGACGCTGACCTCTCCCGGATGTCCGGCGGGCGCCGAGATCGTGGGCGATGTGAAGCGGACGGTCGAGGACCTGGAGGGCGTTACTTCCGCCGAGGTCGAAATCGTATGGGAACCCTACTGGACACCCGAGAGAATGGATCCCCGCGTTCGGGCCTTCCTGGGAGGCTGAGCCGCCGGGGGAGTGTTATCCCTGGGCGGCCGCGACCAGCTCGTCTCCCAGGACCGCGCGCTGCCAGTTCCGCATTTCCCTGATCTCCACCAGCTGGGCCGTGCTCTTCGGCTCCAGTCTGGCAATCGCCTCCAGTAAGCCATTGGGACAGAGGACTCCGGGCGCCAGCTCCAGCCTGGTGGCGATGGCGTTCCGCACCTGCTTGAGCCGCTCGAGCCGGGCGTCGAAGGCCAGGTCCGGCGGGGGACGTTTTCCGCGATCGAACACCGGCAGGCTGCTCGTCGGCGCCCGGACTCCGCGGGCCACCGCTTCCAGCAGTTCGCCGCCGCGCCGCCGCAGCTGATCGGGCGAAAGGGCCTTGAGCTCCCGCAGTGCCGTCTCGTCGGCCGGCATCGCCTTGGCGATCGTGACCATGGCTTCGTTCTGCAGCACCCGGAAGGGCGCCCGATCCAGCTGGCTTGCGGCCTGTTCCCGCCAGGCGAAGAGCTCTCTCAGCACTGCGAGCTGGTGTCCCCGCAGGGTCCGCGCCCCCTTCAGTCGGAGATACGCCTCCTCGGGGGGGCCCGTCGGTGTCCAGCGCACGTCCTTGAGCAGACCAAACTCTTCTTCGGCCCAGCTCCACCGGCCTGCCGCCACCAGTTTCTCCTGGAGGATGTCCCTCAGCCGAGGCAGGTATCGGGTATCGTCGGCCGCGTAGGCCAGCATCTCGGGAATGAGCGGACGCATGGACCAGTCGGCCCGCTGGTATTTCTTGTCGAGGGTAACGCCGAGGTACTTCTCCAGCAGCGCGGCGAGCCCGATCCCTGGTTCGTTCAGCAGCTGTGCCGCCACCCGGGTATCGAACAGTCTGCTGGCGTGGAATCCGTAGTCCCGGTCGAGGATCCTCAAGTCGTAGTCGGCGTCATGGAAGAGGATCTCGATCTCGGCATTGGAGAGCAGCTTGCCGAGTGCGGAGAGGTCGGTGACGCCGAGGGGATCCACCACGGCTGTGCGGTCGCGGGTGGAGAGTTGGATGAGGTAGATCCGGTCCCGGTACCGATGGAAGCTGGCGGCCTCGGTGTCTACTGCCAGGAGCGGAGGTGCGGCCAGCGATGCGGCGAACCGATCGAAGTCGGCCTGCCCTTCCAGGTACGCATCACTCACGCTTGCTCACACTCTCCAGTCCGGCTGCGATCTCCTCCAGCGCCTTGGCGAGCGCCTTGTAGAACTCGCCATCGGCTTGGGGTGTCCCGCCGAGCGCGGCATCGGCCTGGATCTTCCGGGCCAGCCTCGCCGCGTGGCGGATGTAATCGGTTGAGGGAGCCATGGTGATACCGGGCAGAGGTTGGTGAGTGAGGCCGGCGCTTGCGCCCGCCCACCCGGCTGCAATTTACTCTACTCCAGCACAGTCGGGCCCCTCCACCTCCATCTGGCGCTCCCGTGTCCCTTCCGCTGGCCGAGCTGCTCAGCCATCCGGTCTCCCATCTGCCGCTCGGGGCGTTCCCCTCGCCGGTGGAGAGTCATCCCATCCTCGCGGGGAAGCTCGGGCTCACGGCGCTCGCCGTGAAGCGGGAGGACCTCAACGGAGCTGAGTTCGGCGGGAACAAGCTGCGGGCCCTCGAGTTTCTGCTACCCGCCTCGCCCCGGGGCATCGTAAGCATCGGCGGGTACGGCTCCACCTGGTGCGCCTCGCTGGCACGCGCGGGGCAGATGGCCGGCCACACGGTGCACGTGGCGCTATTTCCGCAGCCCTGGACCCCCGCGGTTGCCGGCGCGCTGACCACCACGCTGAAGTACGGATCTGTGCACTATGCCCCGAGTCAGTGGCGGCTGCCTCTCGCTGTGCGCCGGGCATGGCGTGCGGCCCGCCGTGAGGGGCAGGCGCGCTGGATCGCGCCGGGGGGTGCCGATCCCGTCGGTGTGCTCGGCAGCGTCAACGCGGCGCTCGAGTTCTCCCGCCAGATCGATCAGGGCCTGGCCGAGGTGCCCCACGCCGTTGTCGTTCCGCTGGGTTCGGGAGGCACCGCCGCGGGTCTGCTGCTGGGGTTCTGGATC
>Ga0184615_10001644_pt1 | contig 12026 bp, 13 predicted proteins | sample PLM4_65_coex_FD_133134 | JGI IMG/M metagenome (GOLD analysis project Ga0184615, IMG submission 133134) | Groundwater sediment microbial communities from an aquifer in East River, Colorado, USA - PLM4_65_coex | ecosystem: Environmental > Terrestrial > Soil > Riparian zone | place: USA: East... | reverse complement strand
TTCCAGGGCACGGAGCTCGACTTCCTGCTCCGCAACCTCGGCGTGCGCACGATCGTCGGCGTGGGCGTCTCGGTCAACGTCGCGATCCAATGCCTGGCCTTCGACGCCGTCAACTCGTCCTATCAGGTCGTGATCCCGCGCGACGCCGTGGCGGGCTTCCCGCGCGAGTACGTGGAGGCCGTCTTCGCCCACACCCTCGGCGCCGTGGCGACGCTGGTCGAGAGCACGGATCTGCTGGCGGCGTGGCGCGGACGGCGATGAGGCTGAACCCAGGGCGAATCGCGATCGCGGCGCTGCTGCTGGCGGCCGGCGGAGGTCTCGGGCGTGCGACGGACGCCGGCGAAGAGCGTCCCGCTTACAGCGTCGAGATCGAGCCCGGTCTCTCGCCGCGCATGCAAGCGAGCGAGGTGGTGGAGCTGCTCCCCGCCGATCAGAGGACGAAGGTTCTGGCCGTCAAGTGCACGAAGTCGCAGAGGGGGTTCATCGCCAAGACGGTCTGGCTGGTCCGGGTCAAGGTTCGCTTCTTCAGGCCCCATCCCAATGCGCCTCCCACCTACAGCGACACCACGACCCATGTCATCGACGACGCGACCGGCGCCGGCCTCGGGACCGGCACCGGCTTCTGGCCCGACCCCGGCTAACCAGCCTCGCCCCCGGCCTTTGCCCGCAGCTCGCGGGTCGGGGTGAAGCGGCCGGCTTCTTTGAGCACGCCCGTCACGTGCACCGAGCCGAGCACGCCGTCCAGGTAGTCGGGGCCCTGCGCGGTGGGCACGAACCAGCCGGTCGGGCACATGGTGAGGATCTCGACGAACGAGAACCCCTCGCCAGCGAGCTGCACCTCGAAGGCGCGCTGGAGCAGGCGCCGGGTGCGGGCCACCCCGGCGGCGTCGTGCACGGCGCCGCGCGCGGCGTAGGCGGTTCCGTCGAGCTGGGCCAGCAGATCGCCGATCAGAATGGGGTGCCCGTGGTAGGCGGCGTCGCGTCCATCGAGGCTGTTCTTGGTGCGCTGCCCGAGCACCGTCGTCGCCGTCATGTGTCCCCCCGTCTCGCCGAAGACGCCGTTGTTGAGCAGCACGCAGGTCACCTTCTCGCCGCGCGCCGCGGTGTGGATCACCTCCTGGAGGCCCTCGTTCACCATGTCGCCGTCGCCCTGGAGCGTGAAGAGCAGCGCGTCCGGGCGCATCCGCTTGGCGCCGGTGGCGACGGAGGGCGCGCGGCCGTGCAGCGCCTGGATCAGGTCGAGATCTATGAGCGACGTGAGCGCCGTGTAGCAGCCGATCCCGATCACGCCGATCGCGCGCTCGGCGCAGCCGAGGGCCTCGATCGCCTCGAGCAGCATGCGCAGCGCCAGCGGCTCGCCGCAGCCCGGACACAGGTCGTGATCGACCCCGAGCTGGAGCCGAGGCTGGAATTCGCCCGTCTTGCGCGACTGCGGCTGCGTCATGCCGTTACGGCGCGTCCGCTGAGCGCGAGCTCGATGCGGCTCCGGACGTTCTGCGTGTCGAGCAGCGGCCCCACCCCGAAGCCGGCCGGATCCGAAGAGATCCCGCCGATCGGGACGACCGGCATGCGCCCGAGCAGGGCGAGACGGACGTCGTCGATCATCTGGCCCGCGTTCTGCTCGAGCACGGCGATCCGGCGAACGCCCCGCGTCGCCTTCGCCAGGGCCTCGGCCGGGAAGGGCCACAACGTAACCGGCCGGAAGTAGCCGACCCTCGCGCCCTCCCGGCGCAGCTCCCGCGTCACGAAGCGCGCGAATCGCGCGAGCGTGCCGAAAGCCACCACCACCAGCTCGGCATCGTCGGTCGCCTCGGCCTCGAAGCAAGCCACCTGGCGCGCGATCGCGTCGTGCTTCGCCTGGAGCCGCTTCCAGAATTTTTCGGGATCGATCCCCTTCACGCCCTTCTCCATCCCGATCGAATTGACGTTCCGCGAGCGCCCGCTTCCTCCGAGACTGCCGTCGACGGCCCAGTCCTTGGGCGGCAGCGGATCGAAGGCGAGCGGCTGGATCTCGACCGCCTCGGTGGTGTGGGCGAGCAGGTAGTCGCCGTACACGAGCACGGGATTGCGCCAGCGATCGGCCAGATCGAAGGCGCGCTGCGTGAGCTGGACCGCCTCGGCCACGTCGATCGGCGCCAGCACGATGTGTCGATAGTCGCCGTGGCCGCCGCCGCGCGTCGCCTGATAGTAGTCGCTCTGTCCGCGCGCCATGTTGAAGACCACCAACGGCAGCTCCGCACGCGTGATCTCGGAGAGCGATTCCTGCATCAGCGAGAGGCCCTGCCCGGTGGATCCGGTGGCGGCGCGCGAGCCCGCGGCGAGCGCGCCCCACGCCATCCCGATGGCTTCGAGCTCGCTCTCCGCGTTGATGCAGACGCCGCCCACCTCGGGGAGCTTCTTCGCGAAGTGCTCGAGGACCTCCGTGAAGGGCGTCATCGGGTAGCCCGCGAAGAAGCGGCAGCCGGCCGCGATCGAGGCCTCCGCGATCGCCTCCGCGCCCTCCATCAGCCGCCGCGTCACGGCAGGGCCTCGTGCGCCACCGGCGTCTCGTAGCGGTACACCTCGAAGCAGAAATCCGGGCACACCAGCAGACAGGCGCCGCAGCCCGTGCAGCCCGGCAGCAGCTCCGGGTAGGCGACGCCGAGCTCATTGTGGGCGGCCGACATGCGAAGCACCTGGGGCGGACAGGCAGGGATGCAGAGCTCGCAGCCCTTGCACCGCTCGGTGGCGATCTCGACCGTGCCGTGGCTGAGCGTGCGGGTCATCGCCCGGCTCCACTCCAGGCGGGCACTGCGCCGTACGGCGCCGCCGCGAAGCCGGCTCGCAGCGCCTTCTCGTTCTGGGCCGCGTGCTGTTGCCGGTAGCTGGGCAGCGATTGGCGCATCGACTCGACCAGCGCATCGACTCCGACCAGGGCGGTGGCGCCGGCATAGAAGCCCACCAGCACCATCGATGCCGCCAGCGGCGAGCCGACCTCGGCGGCGAGCTCGCGGGCGGGAACGTCGAATACGCGGTGCTCCCGGCGGTCGATTTCGGCGTCGAAGACGCCGGCGTTCACGAGCACCAACGCATGCGGGCGGAGCTTGGCGCGCACCGGCTCCCAGAAGCGGTGGTGCATGGCGATCGCCGAGCCCGTCCGAGAGACGATCGGCGGGCTCGCGATCGGCGCGTCGCCCACGATCAGCGTGCAGTCGGTGCTACCGCCCCGCATGTTCCCCCCATAGGTCCCGAGCATGAGAACATGGCGATCCTCGAGGACCGCCGCGCGCGCGAGCACCTGCGCGGCCAGCTGGATGCCCTGGCCGCCAACACCGGTGAGGATCAGCTCGCGCTCCACCGCTTCAGCCGCGCCCGGCGGGAACGCAGGGGCCCCGCGCGAGACCGCTCATCGCGAACCCGACCAGGCGCTCGGCGTCGCGCCGGTCCGCCGGCCGGGGCTCGGCGAGTCGCGCCTGCATCCAGCCCATCGCCAGGTGATACAAGGTCTCGGCGTCGCGATCGGGATCGCCGGACGGGATCTCCCCCGCGGCCGCCGCCGCCCGGATTGCGTCGCGCACCAGCGCGGTGAGCTGGCGCTCGGATGCGGCCACCTCGTCCGGGAACGCCTCGGCGAGCCGGCCCCGCGCGAGCGCGAACGGACGGGTGGCCGCGGCGCCCTCCGGGTCGAGGGCCTGCTCCAGCATTCCGACCAGCCAGGCCCGCACCTGGTCGAGGGGCCCCTGCGCGGCCTGCATGCGGTGCGCGAGATAGCCGGCGAGCACGCGGACTCCCTCGTCGAGCACGGCGACCAGAAAGGCCTGCTTGGAAGGGAAGTGCCGGTAGAAGGCTTGATTCGAGAGCCCGGCCTCCCGGATCACCTCGCTGACCCGAGGCTCCAGCTGGTTGTTGCGCCGGATCAGGACGAAGCCGGCCTCGAGCAGCCGGCGTACCTCCTGGGCGTACGAGGCCCTACGCTCGGCGAGCGCGCGCTCGACGGCCCGGGTGGCAAGGGATTCCGTGCCCCTTTCCGTGACCCTGACTGGGAGAATCTTGTTCTCCATTGCGAGAATGATATTCTGACGACCTCATGAGCGCAACCGCCCCCCTCCTGATCGGGGAGATCTTCCGCCGCAACGCGGCCGTCGTCCCTCACCAGGTGGCCGCTTCGATGGGGTCGCAGCAGCTCACGCACGGGGAGCTCGACCAGGCCGGGAACCGGATTGCCTGGGCGCTGCGGTCGCTGGGAATGGCTCGGGGCGACCGGGTCGTCTGCTGGGCTGACACCAGCCTCGACGTACTTCCGGTCTTCGTCGGCGCCGCAAAGCTGGGAGCCGTCTTCGCGCCGCTCACCGCACGGCTCGGGGAGGGCGAGGCGCGCGCCGTGCTGCGCACCGCGCGACCGACCCTGCTACTCGCGGATGCGGAGCGCAGCGAGCTCGCGGGCTCGCTCGCGAAGGAAGCCGGAACGCGCGCGCTCGCCCTGGGTCGCCTCGGTGAGAACGCGGCCGGGACGCTCTTCGGTCTCGCGGGCGCCGCGCGCAGCGAGTCATTTCCAGTTCCGGATCTGTGCGAAGCCGACCCGCACGTGATCTTCTTCACGAGCGGGAGCACCGGGCGCCCGAAGGGCGTCGTGCTGTCCCACCGCGCGAGCTACCTGCGGACCTTTCAGGGCGTGTTTCGCGACGAGCCCGAGCGCTCCGTCTGCATGTTTCCGCTCTTCCACATGGCGGCCTTCACCCTGGCGCTCAGCGCCTGGCAGACCCGCGGCGAGATCGTGCTGGTGGCCTCCGCCAGCGCGGAGGCGATCCTGGAGGCGGTCGAGCGCCGGCGGGCCAACCGCCTCTACTGCATCCCCGCCGTCTGGCACCGCATCCTCGAGACCGACACCACGAAGTTCGATACCGCGAGCCTGCGCGAGCTCGACACCGGGACCTCGGCGACGCCGATCGAGTTGATCCGCTCGCTCAAGGCGCGCTTCCCGGGCACGCGCACGCGCATCTACTACGGATCCACCGAGGTGGGATCCGCGACCTCCCTCTGGGATGCCGACGTGCTGCGCAAGCCCGGGAGCGTCGGACCGCCCGCCCCGGGCGTCGACCTGAAGCTCACCGAAGCGGGAGAGATCTGCGTCCGCAGCGCCTATCTGATGGACGGCTACTTCGACGACCCGGAGGCGACCGCGGCGGCGCTGCGCGACGGCTGGTTCCACACCGGGGACGTGGGAGCCTTCGACGAGGACGGCTACCTCTCGATCGAAGGGCGTCTGAAGGAGCTGATCCGCAGCGGGGGCGAGAGCATCGCACCCTCGGAAGTGGAGGCCGCGCTCCGGGATCATCCGGCGATCGCGGAGATCGCGGTGATCGGCCTGCCCGATCCGCAGTGGGGAGAGATCGTGTGCGCCGTGGTGGTCCCCGCCGCGGGCGCCTCGCTCGAGCTCGGCGAGCTCCAGACGCACTGCGCGGGGCGCCTGGCCGGATTCAAGAAGCCGCGCCGGCTCGAGCTGGTGGGCGCACTGCCGAGGACGCCGGCGACCGGCCAGGTCCAGCGCGCCCTGCTGGCGGTGCAGCTCGGCGCACGCCCCGCGAGTCGCACCTGATGTCACGCTCGGAGCTACGGGTGCTGACACAGGTTCCCGTACAGCTGCTCTCGCGGGTGCGGCAGGAGCTCCCCGAGGTCGAGCTGGTGCCGGTGCCCATGCAAGGCACGCCGGCTCCGGAGATCCGCGGCGAAGTGCTGCTCACGCACGCAGCGGGCAGCCCGAACCTCTCCGAGGTCCTCGCGCGGGGCGTGCGCTGGGTGCACGCCTACGGAACCGGCGTGAACGCCTTCCCCTTCCAGGCGCTGGGCGACCGGCCGCTCACCTGCTCCCGCGGCGCGAGCGCGATTCCCATCTCGGAGTGGGTATTGGCCGTCCTGCTCGCGGCCGAGAAGCGGCTGCCCGAGACCTGGGTCTCGCAGCCCCCGAAGCATTGGAGCATCGCGGCGCTGGGAGGCCTCTACGGCCGGACGCTCGGTCTCGTCGGACTCGGCGGCATCGCACAGGCGGTGGCCGTGCGCGCCCTCCCGTTCGGAATGCGGGTGCGCGCGCTGCGGCGAAGCGCGTCACCGAGCCCCCTGCCCGGCGTCGAGGTGGTGCGCGATCTCGGTGAGCTCGTCGCCAGCGCGGATCACCTGGTGCTCGCCGCCCCGGCGACTCCCGAGACGCGCCACTTGATCGACGAAGCGACACTCGCGCGGGTCAAGCCCGGCCTGCACCTGGTGAACGTGGCGCGCGGCGAGCTGGTCGACCAGGACGCGCTGCGCCGTGCGCTCGACGACGGCCGCGTCGGCCTGGCCTCCCTCGATGTCGCCCATCCCGAGCCGCTGCCCGCCGGGCATTGGCTTTACAGCCACGCGCGCGTGCGGCTCAGCCCGCATGTCTCCTGGAGCATGCCAGGGGCCTTCGATCTCCTGATCGATCCCTTCCTCGAGAACCTGCGCCGCTACCGAGCCGGAGAGCCGCTGCAATACCAGGTAGACGTCGAGCGCGGCTACTAGCAAGCGAAGCGCGCAGCGAGCCGCAAGCGAAGCGCGCAGTGAGGCGAAGCCGAACGGAGTTCACCAAGGCCGGCCGAGCGGAGTTCATCACACGAGTAGATCGGGATCCCTCGCCACCTGCTCGCGTCCGTAGGCTTCGAACAAGATCTCGCCGTACTCGTCCGCGTACTGCGCCAGGCTCTCGGCGGTCGCGGCCGGAAGCGGCACGCCGGACCTGCCCATGCACGCGACCTCCCACGCCTTGCGGCAGCGCCACTCGAAGCTGAGAGCGCGCACGAGGACCTGGGGGGCGCTGGCTCCCGTCACCAGCGTGCCGTGCTGGGCGAGGATCGCCATGTCCGCGGAGCCGTAGGCGCGGGCCAGCTCGGCCGCAACGGCGCGATCGATCACCGCGCCCGCGTACTCCCGGTAGATCACCGCCTTCCCGCCGCCGTTCGCGCCGGTCTGGTCCAGCAGCGGCGGGAGCTCCCCGGCGGCCGCCCAGATACTCCCGAAAGGAGGATGGTTGTGGAGCGCCACCCGGATGTCCGGACGCGCGCGGTGCAGCTCGGCGTGGAAGATGATGGTGGGATTCACGCGGCCCTCCCCTTCCACCAGCTTGCCGTCGCGATCGACGCGCAGGAGGTCGCGCGCGCTCACCTCGCGCCAAAAGACGCCGAGGGGTGTCACCAGAAGCGTCTCGTCGTCGCGGTCGCGGACGCTCACATGTCCGGCGAGCTTGTCGTCGTACCCGTGCGCGGCGAGGATGCGCACCAGGAGCGCCAGCGACTGTCGGGGGGAATCTCCTGTCATCGCGCGCGAGCCTCCTCTACCGCTTCCGCGGCCGCCGCCAGGGCGCCGTCTTCTCCGCGCAGGCCGGCTTCGATGCGCGGGCGGTACAGGCGCTCGATCAGCCAGGCCAGCGGCCCATCCATCACCTCGTGATGGCGGAGCCGCGTGCTTCCGTCTGGAAGCGCATTCAGATGCCGGCAGCGCGTGCCGCGCGCCAGCCGCGCATACCAGCCCTCCGACTGCCAGCAGAGCGCACGGGGCGCCTCGAGTCGCGTCACGCGGTTTTCCACGAGTCGCATTTCGCCTCCCAGGTGGGCCTCGACGCGAACCAGGTCCCCTACACGCAGGGCTCCCTCGACTCGCCGCGAGTAGGGGTTCCACTCCGGATAGTGGGCCAGGTCCACGAGCACCTGCCAGACGACCTCGGGAGCGGCGGCGATTGCCTGCTCGTGCTCGACGTCCCAGCGCGCGAGGGGCGAAGCCACGGCGCACGCCGCGATCAGCGCAACACCCGAGAGCACCGCCGCGATCAAGGGCCGCATGCGTCGCCGACGCCGCCCACGTGCGGATCGCGCGCGCTCGCGCTGCGCCGGATCCGGGCGATCACCTGCTCGCCGAAGCGGGCCGCGTGCTCGCAATAGGCGGCCCGGCTCGGGCCGGGCAGCCCGACGCTGAGCCAGGTGACTCCGATCTCCGCCAGCCGCACTACCTGCTCGCAGAACGCATCCGGATCCGGTGTCGTGGTGGGGTTCATGGCCAGGCCGAAGGGCACGAAGTTGACGTCGAGCGGCTCGCTGCGGCCGATCTCCCCGGCGTGATCGCGAAGCTCGCGGATGCGCGCGGCGAGATCGTCGATGGATTCGAGGGGCGCCGTCCGCGTGTGTCGTCCGAAGGCGGCCTTCACCGGAAACGGGCTCCAGCCCTGGCCGTGCCGCACCGCGCGGCGAGCCGCGAGGCGCGAGTTGCCTCCGATCCAGATCGGCGGGTGCGGCTTCTGGACCGGAGTGGGCAGCATGGTGTTTCCGATCGCCTGGTAGCCCGGGCCGTCCCACCGGACGCTGGTCCCGGACCAGGCGCGTTTCATCGCGAGCAGCGCGTCGTCGGCGAGTTGGTTGCGGCGTGCGAAGTCCGCCCCGAGCGCGCGGTACTCCGCCTCCAGGTACCCGGCGGCGACGCCCAGGATCACCCGCCCGCCGGAGACCGCATCCAGGCTCGCGACGGCCTTCGCCGTGAGAAAGGGGTTGCGATACGGCAGCACCAGGATGTTCGTGTGCAGGCGCAGTCGCTGCGTCGCCGAGGCGGCGACGGCGAGCGCCACGAACGGGTCGAGGGCGTGATGGCCGCCGGCTCGTAGCCAGGCGTCGGGCGGGAACGGGTGCTCGGTGACGTAGCCCGCGTCGAAGGCCGCGGCTTCCAACGCACGCGCAAATTCGCTGATGGCCGCCGCGCCGATCAGCTCGGCGCCCTTCGTCACCTGGTCCGTCGGGATCTGCCCGGAGAACTGCATCCTCGGTGAAGCTCCCGGGCGGCGCGTCCTGCCACCCGGGACCCACGCTACGGTCTGGCTCGTCATCCCGCTAGCTGGCGTGAGAATCGGACGGCGATGGAAATCCGCGACGCAGGCCCGATCGCGCTCGGCAGCTGCCTCGTGAGCCTGCTCGACCCGACCCCCGGCGAGGAGGTCGCCTTCCACCGTTGGTACGAGCGCGACCATTTCTACGCCGGCTGTCTGATCGGCCCCTGGTTCTTCGCGGGGCGACGCTTCGTGGCGACGCGCCCGCTCAAGGACCTTCGCTTCCCAGAGCGGACACCCGTCGTCGAGAAGCTCGAACGGGGCACCTACCTCGCGCTCTACTGGATTCTCGCCGGCCATCACGAAGAGGCGGAGCGTTGGGCGGTGACGGAGGTCAACCATCTGATCGCGCAGGACCGCATGCTGCCGTCGCGCCGGCCGGCTCACGCCGGCTTCTATCGCTACCGCTGGGGCGCCTTCCGTGACGTCGACGGCGTCCCCGCCGAGCTGGCGCTCGACCACCCCTACCCTGGCGTGGCTCTCGTGATGATCGATCGGGAGCCGGATGCGGATCCGGCCGCGCTGGAGCGCTGGCTCCGCGAACAGCACTTGCCACGTTGCTTGTCTGGCTCGCCGGCAGCGATGTGTCTCGGCTTCGAGCCCATCCCGCTCCCGGACACCGCGCCCGCCTACCTGGCGCGGCCCCCGGGTCTCGAGCGCCGCTCGCTCCAGGTCTATTTCCTCGAGGAGGATCCCCGACCCAGCTGGAGCCAGCTCTTCGAGCCGCAGGCCCGCGCGCTGCGCGAGAGCGGCCTCGCGCGCATCAGCTGGGCGGCGCCCTTCATCCCCACGCTCCCCGGCACCGATCGCTACACCGACGAGCTCTGGTAGGCCGGCTAGCGCGAACTCCCTCAGCGCACCGGCACGAACGCATTCCGGAACACCGCGTCCGCCACGCGCCGGCCCTGGGCGATGCCCTCCGTCTTGTCGAAGCTCCAGTGGATGCCCAGATAGATGCGGCTCTGGCCGTTCTCCTCTTCGGCTTCCGACAGGGACTCGAAGCTGCGCGGAATCAGCGGCCGCGGGTTCCCCTGGTTGTCGAGCGTCTCACCGTTGAGCTCGTCCGACACGAACGTGAAGGGGATCTGGTCGGTGCCGTAGTACCGGCGCAGCGTCTGGAAGAGAGCGCCTCCGAAACCCGCGTGCCCGGACGGGTAGGCCGGGAACGGCGGCGTGAAGTTCGGGCCGACCAGGTTGCTGGCGGGCGCGCCGAGCGGCGAAAATTCCGGATCGCCCGTCGTCCCTGGATTCTCGTCGCCCACGCCGGTCGGACCGAATCCCGCGTCGGCCTCCCGGATCCCGGTGCTCGGGCGCCAGTACCCGGAGAAATATTTTGACTCCCAGATCACGATGCCGGCGTCGGCCATCGCCGTGTTCACGAGCGCCATCAGCCGAGCCAGCTGGACGGGGGTGCCCAGGCCCCTCTGCTTTGCGATCTGTACGGTGATCTGGTTGTAGAGCCGCGGGGGAGCGCACAGGCTCGGCGTCCCGTCGTAGGCCCAGAAGATCCCCGCGAAGGTCTGGTCTTCGCTGCGCTCGGTCGGCGTGACGATGCCGTCGCCACCGAGTCGCTGCACCTCGTCGAACGCGATGGCGTACTCCTCGCTGTCGATGCCCGGAGGTTCGGGGGCGCGGAACCGCTCGACGGAGCGCAGAGCGAACGGGGTCACCCCGCCCCAGTAGGCTCCCAGGGCAAGCGGGATCTGGCTGATCGGATCCTGGCGCCACATCCCCGGCTCGTCGCTCGTCGGGTAGCCCATGCCGACGTGGGGCTCCTCGTGCTGCGAGCCGTCATTCGATCGCCGGGCCAGGATCGCCGCGGCCGCGCGTCGCCCGAGCCGGATTCCATTCTCCCGATAGAATCGCTTGTTCGCCGGGATCTGGGCCAGGTCTTCCGCGAGCTCTGCATCGAAGCTCGCGCTCTGGGCGGGGAACAGCGCGACCAGCGTATCGTGCGCCGCCTGCGCAATGGCGGCTTCCATGGAGGTGCCCGACGGCGCGGCGGAAAGGCCCGTGTAGCTTCGGTACCCGCCCGCGATCGCATTCACCGCGTCGAAGATCGCGATCTGGACGATCGCCATCGCGCGGCTCGCTCGCCCAGGCCCGAGCTGCTGAGCGTACTCACGGCTCTCGCCGGGCGCCGGCGGAGTGTGGTCGAGCCCGCTCGCGTCGATCGCGATCTGGTTCCAGCGCAGGAGCGCCTCGTTCGCATCGGAGCCGTGTCGCGGGAATCGAGGTGCTTGCCGCACGTCGAGCTCCGGAGCACGCTCGAAGCGCTTCCCGAGCGTCTCGCTCACGCCTCCGCGGAAGCCGTCTGCCCACGCCGGCAGGGCCAGCGCCATCTCGAGGAGAACCAGTGTCGCGATCAGCCAGCTGCGTCCGCGCATTCCAACCATGGGGCCCCCGACGTCCAGAGCGTGAGTCGTGAGATTAACCGAGCGGGCATGCGGGGGCTGTGAGGACGCTCACGTGCCGGCTTGCTGCGAAACGCGCGATGCGAGACGATCGGTCCCAAGTGATTCCGGCCGCTTGATCGTGAAACCTGCGCATGCGGTGTCTCGCGCGCCATCACCTCGCTCGCGGACGCGCTCGCGCTCCCGAACGTCGACGCCGTCACCATCGCGACGCCGCCGCACACGCATGCGGCGCTGGTGCTCGCGGCGCTCGCAGCGGGAAAGCACGTGATCTGCGAGAAACCCTTCGCGCGCGACACCGCCGAGGCTCGCCAGCTGCTGGCGGCGGCCGAGGCCGCATCCAGGGTGCATCTGCTCGGCACCGAATACCGGTTCGACACGGGCCAGGCCCTGATGGCACGCGCGCTTCGAGAGGGCGCGGTGGGGGAGCCCCGGCTCGCGACCTTCCTGCTCCACGTCTCGATGCTCGCCGACCCGAGCGCGGAGGTCCCGGACGGGTGGGCCGACACCGATCAGGGAGGCGGCTGGCTCGGCGCACACGGCTCCCAGGTGATCGACCAGATCCGATTCGCGCTCGGCGAGTTCGAGGCCGTCAGCGCCGCGCTTCCGCACGTCGCGGAGCGCCGGATGACGGCGGAGGACGGATTCGTCGTGCACTTCCGGATGCGGTCCGGTGCGGTCGGGACCTTGCAGAGCACCTCGGGCCACTGGGGTCCGCCGCTGATCGTAACAAAGGTCACGGGCTCGCAGGG
>Ga0184615_10001642_pt1 | contig 12035 bp, 9 predicted proteins | sample PLM4_65_coex_FD_133134 | JGI IMG/M metagenome (GOLD analysis project Ga0184615, IMG submission 133134) | Groundwater sediment microbial communities from an aquifer in East River, Colorado, USA - PLM4_65_coex | ecosystem: Environmental > Terrestrial > Soil > Riparian zone | place: USA: East... | reverse complement strand
TCCGGGATCTTCGCCTCGGGTGCGTTGGGATCCATGCGCACCGAGCGCTTGCGCTCGGCCATCGAGGCGTCGTCCGCGCGCGCAATCACCTCGAGCCGGTTCGCGCCGTTCTCGAGCGCGAGGAAGCCGCTCCAGGACCCGTCGGCGGTCAGCCGGAAGGGAGCGGCGAGCTTGCCGTTGGTGGCGTTCTTCACGACCACCTCGTGGAGATTCGCAAAGTCCACCGTCTCCACGGCGTCGACGAGCATGCCGGGGTGTCGCACGGGCGTGAAGTAACCGCCCGTGCGCCGCGCCATCTCGACCGTGGCGATGGGACCGTCGAGGGCCTCGGGGCCGATCGCGAAGGAGTGGATCCGGATGTTGCTGAACTTCGAGCGCCCGGCGGCCCGCAGAACGGCGCGGACGTTCTCGGCCTCCCACTGCGGGCCGGCGGGCAGCGTGGGCACGCCATCGGTCAAGAACAATACGATCTTCTCGCTGGTCGGGTCCTTGCGCGAGACGGCTCCCTTGATCCCCATCAACTCGATCGTCGCCTGGTCGACGCCGGCCGCGATGTGCGTGAGGCCGGCGGGTCCCTGCGCGAGCACGGAATCGAAGGCCCGCTCGACTTTTTCGTAGTCGTTGGTGAGCCCCTGGATCGTGAGCGCCGGCTTCGAGCGGCCCCCGAAGACGATGACGCCCTCCTGCTCCTGCTCGCCGGCGAAGGTGATCACCGCGACGCGCGTGCTCCGCGGGTCGAGGCCGCGCAGCAGCTGGCGCGCGGCGGCGACCTCGGCCGAGAGGATCGAGTCGCCCGGATCGCTCAGGCTGGCGCCGAACACCGACCCGAAGGCGCCGCCGAAGGGCCTGCCGATCTTGCCGTTGCCGTTGATGTCGGCTTCGCTCGGTCCGCCGGTGGAAGCCGAGGTGTCGATCACGATCGCCACGTCAAATTTTTGGAGCTCGCCGCGCAGCGCGAGCGCGCGTCCAGCGACGAAGACGCCGCAGGCGGAGCTCCCGATCACGGCCCCTTCGGGCGGGTACTCGATCTCGAGCTGCACGTTCACCTTCGACGAGCCGTGGGGCAGCACGTCGGGGCGGGGCTTGGCGGCGGGCTCGACGGGCGTGCGCGCATCGCGCGCCGGCTGCATGGTCCGCTTCGGAGCCAGCGACGCGAACTGCGCGAAGGCGCGCCCGGCGCCGCCGTCGAGGGGCCGCTCGAGCGCCGCCAGCAGCGAATCGAGCGGCGAGACCATCACGCGTGTGGTCGATCCAGTCGGATAGTGCGCTTGCAGCATTCCGATCACACGCCGGGTGGAGTTGAGCAGCACGGGGGCTCCCCCCCAGCCGCGCAGGTCGTACGGCACGTCGAGCTCGATCTCGAGGCGCTCCGGCGTGATGCTCACGATCCGGCCGTACACGTGGTCCTGAGGCTTCGGGAGGGAGGCCGGAATGCCGAGCATGCGCACGCGCGCGCCCACCTCGAGCTTCGCGTCGCGCTCGGCCTCCAGCGGGGCGACCGCTTCCGGGCTCGTCTCGAGGGCGTAGACGAGGTAGTCGTCCTGCATGCTCGAGCCCGGTGCGTTGAACGGGCGTCCGGGCGCGACGAGCAGGCCGGTCGAGGAGGCGATTTCGAGCGTGCCGCGCCCGAGCGTGAATTTCGCGCGATCGGCTTCGACCAGGTCCGCCAGCTCGAAGGCGTGCGCGGTGCCGACGGCGGCGACCCCCGGCGGCGCACCAACGCGCAGGAAGAACACCAGACCCTGCGTCAGATCCTGCTTGGAGATGCGCAGGTGCGGACGAGCCACGGACGGGAGATCCCCGGCGGAGCGGGCCACGCCGGCGAGCAGCGGAGCGGCCAGGAGCGCGAGCAGCAGGCGTCGGAGCACGCGGCTTCCACCAGGTGCGGGGGGGTGCCCGACGATACGGAAGCGCGCTGGGCCTGTCACCCGGTGGTTCAAGCCGCTTGGCCCAGCGACCGTTTCGCGCCGCGGACGGTGGCGAGGACGTACGGTCCCTGCGGCAGCACGGCGATGCTCGCGCCGGGTCCCAGCATGGCGAGCGCCCGCGACACGCCGGCGCTCGGCGACGCCACCGGCTCGACCAGCAGCTCGCGCAACACCGCCTCCGGAAGGCCGTCGGAGTAGAGCAGGATGCGCGCACGCCGGTGCGCCTGACACAGGTGCTGGACCATCCACTGATCGATCTCGAAAAAGCTGGCATCGGCGAGCCGCCGCTCGAAGTCGGCCGGGCTCGCGCAGCCGCGCAAGAGCGCTTCGAACGAGGGGCTGCCCACGCCTTCGCCGAGCGCGGCGCAGAGCAGGATCACACCGCCGGATCGAACCACCCCGGAGGCCGCGGAGATGCCCTTGATCGACTGGTAGAACGTCGCGTCGAGCGGGTCGCCTCCTGCCGAGGCGATCACCAGGTCGGCCGGCGCGTCCAGCGAGACCAGCGCCTCGCTCTCGACGAAGCGCATGCCCTCGGCGTGCGCCTGCTCGACGTCCCCGCAGAAGACGCCGGCGATCCGGCGCTCGCGGTCGAGGGCGACGTTGACCAGGAAGTGCACGCCGACCCGGCGCACCACCTCGAGCAGCGCCTCGTGGAACGGATTGCCTTCCACCAGGCCGGGCCCTATCCGGCCCTCGAGCAGCGCGGGACCGTGGGCCACGCGCAGGGTCTCGACGGCCGCCAGCCCGGGACACACGGCCTTGCGTCCGCCCGAGTAGCCCGCCATCAGGTGCGGCTCGATCAGACCCGTGACGAGGCGGAGGTCGCGCTCCAGGAAGAACCGATCGATCCGGATCGGAATGCCGCCGCGCGTGTGCCCGAGGTCGACGTGGGAGGCGGCGTCGCGCGCGTCGTGCTGCACGATGCGCAGGCTGCTCGCGAGCTCGCTGCCGAGCATCTCCCGGAGCTCCGCGGCGGTGCACGGGCGGTGCAGACCGGTGGCGACCTGGAGCGTGACGGCTTCGGGCGGGAGCCCTCCACGCCGCAGCGCATCCAGGATGGGCGGCAGCAGCACCGCGTTCGGCACCGGGCGCGTGCGGTCCGAGACCACGATCACGGCGTCGCGGCGACCGCGGGCGAGCTCCGCGAGCGGCTTCGCCCCGATCGGATGCTCGAGACCGTCGCGCAGGGCCGCCGCGGGATCGCGCAGCGGATCCACCCGGCGCTTCTCGAGCCGATCCACCCGCGAGCCCTCGGGAAGCTCGCAGGCGATCTCCGCGCGTCCGTAGGCGAGGGAGAGGCGCACCGCCCAACGGTATCCCCCGCGCACGCTCCCCGTCAAAGTCTTTGGTACCGTGCTCGGCCGGGGGTTTCGGGATCTTGCGCACGGGTGGCAAGGCCAGGCAGATGCTCGCGCTCGGGCTCTTGCTCGTGCTTCCCGGCACGGCGCGCGCGGAGGGCGCCGTGGCGCGCGATGCCGCGAGCCTCGACCGCTTCGACACCGTCGTGATCGACGCGGGGCACGGGGGCGAGGACGAGGGCGCGCGCGGCGGCAACGGCCTGCTCGAAAAGAATCTCGTGCTCGACGTGGCGCGCGGTCTGGCCGTGCGGCTGCGCAGCGCGGGCCTGCGCGTGTTGATGACGCGCGAGCGCGACGTCTTCGTGCCGCTCGAGGAGCGCACGCACATCGCGAACGACGCACACGCGGATCTCTTCATCTCGATCCATGCGAACGCCGCGCACGACGGCGGAGCGCGCGGCTCGGAGACCTACTTCATGTCGCTCGAGGCCAGCGACGACCACGCCCGCGGCGTGGCGGCGCGCGAGAACGAGTCGTTCGCCGCGAGGCCCGGCGCGTCCGCGGCCAATGCGGATCCGCTGGTCGCGATCCTCGGCGACCTGATCGCGAACGAGCACCTCACGGAGTCGAGCGAGTTCGCGCGCGCGGCACAACTCAGGCTGGCCAGCCTCGACACCGGGCCCTCGCGCGGCGTGAAGCAGGCGCCCTTCGTGGTGCTCGCGGGCGTGCAGATGCCGGCTGCGCTGGTCGAGATCGGCTTCCTGACGCACCCGGCCGAGGAGCGCGATCTGGGCTCCGCGCGGCGGCGCGCAGCCATCGCCGCCGGGCTCGCGCAGGCCGTGCTCGAGCATGGCCGGCGCCACGATGCCCAGCACGGCGTGGTGCCGGCCGCGGGAGTCGATCGATGAGAGCGGGAGGCGCTCCGGATGCGGCGTGACGGGCGCGGCGCGGGGGATCTGCGCGTCGTGCGCCTGCAGCCGAACTTCACCGAGCACCCGCTCGGATCCGTGCTCGCCGAGATCGGGCGCACCAAGGTGCTGTGTACCGTGACGGAGGAGCCCGGCGTGCCGCGCCATCTCCAGGGCCAGGGCCGCGGCTGGATCACGGCGGAGTATTCGATGCTGCCGGGTGCAACCGACCGGCGCGGCGAGCGCGAGGCGACCCGCGGCCGCCCCTCCGGTCGCACCCAGGAGATCCAGCGGCTGATCGGTCGCAGCCTGCGCGCGGTGGCCGATCTCTCCGCGCTCGGCGAGCGCACGCTCTGGGTCGACTGCGACGTGCTTCAGGCGGACGGCGGCACGCGCTGCGCCGCGATCACGGGCGCCTACACGGCGCTCGCGCTGGCGGTGGCGCGCCTGCGGCGGCGCGGCGTGGTCACGCGCGAGCCGCTGCGCGACTCGGTGGCCGCCGTTTCGGCGGGCGTTCTCGGCGGCGTGACCCTGCTCGATCTCGCCTACGAGGAGGACGCCCGCGCGGAGGTCGACATGAACGTGGTCGCCACCGGACGCGGGCGTTTCGTCGAGGTGCAGGGGACGGCGGAGGGCGGGACCTTCGCGCCCGAGGATCTCTCCGCCCTCACGGCGCTCGCGCTCAGCGGGATCGGGGCGCTCACGCGCTTGCAAGCGGAGGCGATCGCGGCCGGCGAGGCGCGGTGAGCCAGGCCTCGCGCGAGCTGATCGTCGCCACTTCGAACCCCGGCAAGCTGCGCGAGATCCGCGGGCTGCTCGGCGAGCTCCCGGTCGAGCTGCGCGGGCTCGAGCGCGTGCCGGGCCTCGTGCTTCCGGAAGAGGGCGACGATTACGCGGTGAACGCGGCGGCCAAGGCGCTCGCCGTCGCGCGCGCCGCGGGATGTCTGGCGCTGGCCGACGACTCGGGGCTCGAAGTGGCCGGGCTCGGCGGCGCGCCCGGCCCCCGCTCGGCGCGCTTCGGCGGGCCGGGCCTGAACGATCTCGACCGCGTGCGCGCGCTGCTGGCCGCGCTCGCCGGTGCGACGGGCGCGGCGCGCGCCGCGCGCTTCGTGTGCGTGTTCGCGCTGGCGACGCCGCAGGGACGCGTGGTCACGACGCGCGGCGAATGTCGCGGACGGATCCTCGAAGCGTCGCGCGGCACGGGCGGCTTCGGCTACGACCCGATCTTCGTCGCGGCTGGCATGCAGGTCTCGTTCGCCGAGCTGTCCGAGGCGGAGAAGAGCCGGCTCTCGCACCGCGGAAACGCCGTGCGCGCGCTGATTCCAGAGCTGCGCCGCGTAGTAGAGGGGACGTTGGTTTAGAAGTTTAGAAAAGCCGTCGGCGGCTACAGAGACGCGGTAGCCGCCCCGCTTTTCTAAACTTCTAAACCAACGTCCCCTCTAATCCGACAGCGACGCCATCCGCTCGTACGGCGTCGGGACGTCGGGATCGAAGAGGCTCACCCGCCGCCGCATGCGCAGCAGCTCGCGCTTGGGCAGGTACACGCCGTACTCGAACAGGAAGGCCTCGAGCGGCTCGCCGCAGAAGGCGCGCACCGACGCGCGGTCGAGCCGCTCCGGGTCGAAGCCGAGCGCGTGCAGCCGGAGCCAGAGCGGGTATCTCGGGATGCAGCTCCCCACGGCGACCGAGATCTCGGTGAACAGGAGATCGAAGCCGCGCCGCTGCCGCGGCCTGTGATCTTTGCGCAGAGCCATCGCTGGCAAGTGGGAGCTGCCGAGGCGAAATGTCACGGAGGGGCCGGCGCGCGCGCACGACGGCCCGCATCACCCCCGAGGGGCGCGCAGGACCCAACCCTGCCGCAGCGACGGGCGGCCTCGCCCAAACGAGGGATGCTGTCGTGGAGCAGATATCGTGTATTGCCGTGGACGACACGAGCTTCCTGCTGATCCGCCACGCCGAATCGACGTGGAACGCCGGGGGCCGTTGGCAGGGACACGGAGATCCACCCTTGACGGCGCGCGGTCGCGCCCAGGCCGTCGCGCTCGCGGAGCTTCTCTCCGAGGAGGGCATCGATCTGTTGATCGCGAGCGATCTCGCCCGCAGCGTCGAGACGGCGGCCATCCTGGGGGCCCGCTGGGGGCTCGTCCCGCGGCACGACGCGCGGCTGCGCGAGATCGACATCGGGGCGTGGACCGGCCTCACGCGCAAGCAGATCGCGGAGCGCGAGGCGGACCTGCTCGCCCGCTTCGAGGCCGAGGATCTGGACGCGCGGCCCGGCGGCGGGGAGACCCGCCTCGAGATCCGGGCACGCGTGCGCAGCGCCGCCGCCGAGCTGGCGGCGTCGCATCGCGGCCGGTGCCTCGCGCTCGTGACACATCTCGGCGTGATCCGCGCGCTGGCGCCCGGCGCCGAGCTCGCCAACGCAGAATGGCTGCGGCTGCCGGTGCGCGCGCTGCCGGCGGCCGGTGTCCGCGAGGGAACCGCATGAGCGATCCGCGGGCCGGAGGGGCCGGCGGCTCGCGGGCGCCGCTGCGCGAGCGGCTGTGGCCGCTGGCGGCCGGCGTCGCGCTCGCGCTGGCGGCGCTTCCGGCGGGTTGCGTCGCCGCCTTCGCGGCAGCGCCGCTCGCGTGTGCCCTGGCGCTGCTCGCCGTGGGCGCCGAGGCGGCGCCCGACGCTCCGCGGCGTTGGGTGGGAGCCGGCCTCGCGACCGCGCTCGCCGGCGCGCTGCTGCTCGCCGCGGGGTCCGGCCTCGCGGCGCTGCTCACGCTTGCGCTGGGGGGGGTCGTGCTCGAGCGGGGCGTCCGCGCCTCGCTGCGTCTCGACCCGCCGCCGCCCGGGCTCGCCACGCCTGCGCTGAGCCCCTCGCTCGCCCTCGCGGTCGCGACCGACGAGGTCTTCGGACTCGCCTGGGAGACGGCGCGCCGCGCGCAGCCACGGCCCGACTTCGCCCGCGTCGCGGCCGACGTGCGCGCGGCGGCGGACCGCAATCGCGAGCACGGCTGGATCGAGCATCCCGAGCTCTCCTACTACGCGCCGCCGCCGCTGGAGAAGGCGCGCCTCACGCGGGTCGCGCTGCGCGGCTCGGGCAGCGCGGAGCACCTGCGCTTCGCGAGCGAGTTCGAGCCTCTCGACCCGGAGGTGCGCGATGACTTCGTCTCGCGGCACGCCAACCGCACGGCGCACGTCCACCTCTGGCGGCACCTTGCCGGGCCGCGGCCCACGCTGATCTGTCTGCACGGACATCGCCAGGGTCACGTCGCCTTCGACGCGCGCGCGTGGGACGTGCGCTGGCTTTACGACGTGCTCGGCCTCGACGTGGCCCTGTTCGCGTTGCCGCTGCATGGCCCGCGTGCGTCCGGGTGGCGCTCCGGCGCGGGCTTTCTCGATGGTCATCCGTCCGAGACGAGCGCCGCGCTCGCGCAGGCCGTCTGGGACCTGCGCCGGCTCGGGGGGTGGCTGCAAGCGCAGGGATCTCCCGCGCTCGGCGTCGCCGGGTTCGGCCTCGGCGGCTACACCGCGGCGCTCTTCGCCTCGCTCGAGGCGAACCTGGCCAGCGCCACGCTGCTCGCCCCGGTCGTCGGTCTCGAGGCCTTCGCGTGGCGGCTCCTGCCGCCGGCGCGGCGCGCGGAGGCGCGGGCCGCCGGTCTCACCGATCACTGGCTCTCGGCGGCGTGGGCGCGGCATGACCCGCTGCGCCTGCGCCCGTGCGTCTCGCACGAAGCCAGGCTCGTGGTGGGGGGGCTCGCCGATCGCATCGTGCCGCCTCTCCAGGTGCAGGCGTTGTGGGAGCATTGGGGCCGCCCTGCGCACCACTGGTTCCCCGGGAGCCACTTCATCTGGCTCGGGCGCCGCGCGGTGCGCGAGCGGATCTCCGCCCATCTGCGCGAGACGCTGCACGCGCAGATCTGATTTACTTTCCTCGCAGCTGATTCTTGAGCAGCTTGCCCGCCGCGTTGCGCGGCAGCGGCAGGTCGGTGAGCTCCACGATCTCCGGCACCTTGAAGCGCGCCAGGTGCGCGGCGACGTGGCGCTGCACGCCGGCCTCGTCGAGCGCGGCGCCCGGAACGCGGCGCACGATCGCCTTCACCCGTTCCCCGAGCTCGGCGTCGGGCACGCCCACCACGGCGGCCTCGTCGATCTCGGGGTGCTCGGCCAGGCAGCTCTCGATCTCGATGCAGTAGACGTTCTCGCCGCCGCGCAGGATCATGTCCTTGGCGCGGTCGACCACGAAGTAGAAGCCGTCGGCGTCGCGGTAGCCGAGGTCTCCCGTGTGGAGCCAGCCGGCCCGCACGGCGTCGGCCGTGGCATCCGGGCGGTTCCAGTAGCCCGGCGTGATGGTGGGGCCGTAGATCAGGAGCTCGCCCTGCTGCCCGTCCCCGAGCTCGCGGCCGGACTCGTCGATGATCTTCATCTCGAGGAAGGGAAACGGGCGGCCCGCCGACGTCTTCCTGCCGAGCAGGTCCTTGCCGCCGTTGAGCGTCGCGACGCCGTGGGTCTCGGTGAGGCCGTAGGCGTTGCTGAAGCTCGGCTCGACCGGCAGCACCTCGCGCGCCTTCTCGATCGTCTCCGGCGCCGTCGGCGCACCGCCGAAGGAGATCGAGCGCAGGCTCGAGAGGTCGTATTTCCGTACGCGCTCCGAGTGCACCACGCGGTGGAGCATGGTCGGGATCGCTCCCCACAAGCTGACCTGCTCGGTCTCGATCAGGCGCATCACCTCTTCCTCGTCGAACTTGCCCGAGTTGAAGACGATCTTCGCGCCCGCCGTCATCGAGGTGCAGAAGGTCGAGTGGAGCCCCCCGACGTGGAAGAGGGGCGAGGTGAGCAGCGCCGTCGCCTGGCCGCCGCCGCTCGGCAGCGGCGTGCCGCCGCCGGTGAGCATGCCCACCACGTTCGCGAACACGATCCCGAGGATCTGGGTGATCGTGCCCCGATGCGTCGTGATGCAGCCCTTCGCGCGGCCGGTGGTGCCCGACGTGTAGAAGATCACGAAGGGATCGTCCTCCGCGATCGGCTCGTCCGGCACCTGCTCGCCGCTGCGCAGGATCTCCGCGATCGGCACCACGCCCGCAGGCGGGTGGCTCCCGAGATAGAAGACGCGCTCGAGGCCGGGGATCCGGCCGAGCAGCGGAGCGACGCGGGGAAAGAGACGCTCGTCGACCACCAGGAAGCGGCTCCCCGAGTCGCGCAGGCCGTACTCGATCTCCTCGGTCGTCCACCAGCCGTTGAGGCCGACCGCGATCCCACCGAGCGAGGTGGCCGCGAAGAGCGCGATCAGCCAGTCGGGTGAGTTGTAGGAAAGAATCGCCAGGCGATCGCCATGGCGCAGGCCGTGCTCGTCGCGCAGGGCGGCGGCGCTGCCCCAGACCAGGCGCGCAAACTCGCCGTAGGAAACCCGCCGGTCGCCCTGCACCAGGAAGTCCGTCGCGCCGCGCAGGCCGGCATTGGCGACCTTCTCCCGCATCGACTTCTCGCGATTCTTGAAGATCTGCATGGGAAGCCCGCGCACCGTCTCGGTAACCAGCTCGAACGGGGCCCCGGCCGCGGTGAGGCTCTTCACCGCCTCGGCGTAGCTGAGCGCCATCTCGCCTCCCTGCGATCGAACGGATCCACGGTATCAAAGACGGGCTGGGCGAGGGCGGACGCCGCCGCGCAGGCGCTGCCAGGCGAGCAGGACCGCGAGCGCGGCGAGGCCGCCCACGAGGTCGTAGCCCACGTCCCCGAGCGAGCCGGTGCGGACCTTTGTCAACGACTGGTGATACTCGTCCGTCGCCGCAGCGGCGAGCACAAGCACGAGCGCGAGCCCCGCATGGCGCAGCGCCGCCGCCGCGAGGCTGAGCCGGATCGCGCGGAATGCGAGCAGCGCCAGCACGCCGTAGACGCTCACGTGCGCCAGCTTGCGGATCACGGTGTGGAGCCTCCAGACCTCCAGCTCGCTCCAACCCGGAAGCAGCCAGCCCAGGAACGGGAGCAGCACGCCCCCGGTCGCGGCGGCCGAGAACTCCTCGCTGGAAAGGAGCAGGATCATGGCGAGCCACGCGAGCACGAGCAGCCAGGCGCCGAGCGCGGCCGGTCTCTGCCAGAGCGGTCGGGTCGTGGGTGCGGCGCTCACGGATCTCCTATCGCCCCGCCGAGTCCGGCGGCTCGGCGAGCGTGGCATCGAGGTAGCCCAGGCGGAGGTCGGCTGCTGCGCGCCCGGCGCGGCAGGCTTCCCGCTGCGCGGGATCCGCCTCGCAGCGGCGCCAGACGTCGGCCAGCAGATCGCGCGGGAAGGGCGTGGCGTGCGTGTAGTACGCGACGAACCGGTCGGTGATCCGCGCGGCCTCCTCGGGCGTCACGGGGCGAGCGTCCTTCGGGGCGACGCCGAACAGCGGCAGCAGCGATGGAACGAAGCTGGGATTGATCCTTCCCTTCGACCCGTCGCGGAGCGTCGACAGCACGATCTCCCGCACCTCCGAGTCGGGGACGTCACGGATCCAGGCGGCGAGCTGCGTCTGGCATTCGCGGGGCCGGTGGAGGCACACCTGCGCGACCAGGCCCCCGCGCTCCGACTCGGGCAGTCGGCCGCCGGAGCGCGCCGCGAAGCGGCGTTGCAGCGAGTTTCGCTGCCCCACGCGCGCGGTCTCCAGGTCGGCCGTCGGAGGCAGCACGCCTTCCGCGCCCGAGAAGACGGCGCGGGCGGTCAGGTTTCCGAGCCGCGGGTGCAGCAGCGTGTGGATCGGCCCGGGCAGGCGGGCGGTGTGAACGACGCCGAGCGGCAGCAGCTCGTGGGCGAGGAGCGATGCGAGATCGGGGAGCTTCGCGCGGACCAGACCGGCCGCGATGTCCTTGCGGTGGCTCAGCCGATCGATCCGGTCCAGGTCGAGCGCATGGGGGTCGTCCTTCAGCCCGACGATCAGCAGCTCGGATCCGCTGCCGTACCAGACGGCGACCTCGGGGAACACGGCGGCGAAGGTCCGCAGCGCCAGCGCCGTAAGCTCTGCCGGGTCGCCCTGGAGCCCGTTCGTGTGAAACCACTGGACGTAGACGCCGCCGGGTGTCAGGCGGTCGCGCACCGCTTCCAGGAACTCACGGCTGAAGAGCATCTCTACGCCCGCCACCCAGGTGTGGCTGGGCGTCGAGACGATCGCGTCAAACTTGTTTTCGCTGCGGAGCAGCGCGCGGTAGGCGTCGCTGTTCACGATCTTCACCGCGGGATGCTTCGACGCGCCAAGACTTTCTTCGTCGAAGAGGGGCGCAGCCTCGATCACCCCGGGCGAGATCTCGGCCACGATCACCTCGCGCATCGAAGACAGCGAGGCGAGCTCGCCCACCGTCATTCCCAGTCCGTAGCCGACGACGAAGGCGCGCTCCATCTTGTCCGCGAGCAGGGCCGGCAGCAGCGCCGCCAGCCGCATGGTCTTGTCGGATCCCTCCGTCCCGCCCTCGGGCCTTCCGCTGTTGCGCAGGGCCCGGACCCGTCGCCCTCGACCGTCGATCTTCTCGGTCACCGTGACCGACGAGGTCGGATCGTCGTCGTGGAAGATCCAGGCGTAGCTTCCGGTCTTCTCGGCCGGTGCCGTCAGCGGATCGGTCTCGAAGAAGCGATCGGGCCCGAGGAAGCTGGAGGCGACGGTCGGGGGGACCCCTTCCGGCCTCTGGAGCAGACCCGCGTTGAGCCGCTCCGGGCGCCAGGCCGGGAGCGCCGCGATCGCGAGCACGCAGCCCAGCAGCAGGGCCCCCGAGGCGATGCGTTGCGCGGGCCGGGATGCCAGGCCCGGCGCGAGCACGGCGGCGACGGCGATCGCGGCCATCGCGATCCGGTAGGTGTGGTGGAGGTCGAGCCAGAAGAGCAGCGCGTAGCCGCCGATCAGCGCGCCGAGCAGCGAGCCCAGGGTGTTCCAGCTGTAGAGACGGCCGGC
>Ga0184615_10001639_pt1 | contig 12059 bp, 14 predicted proteins | sample PLM4_65_coex_FD_133134 | JGI IMG/M metagenome (GOLD analysis project Ga0184615, IMG submission 133134) | Groundwater sediment microbial communities from an aquifer in East River, Colorado, USA - PLM4_65_coex | ecosystem: Environmental > Terrestrial > Soil > Riparian zone | place: USA: East... | reverse complement strand
TCCTCACGCCTTTGATGGGTACCGGCCCGCCAATGTTGAAGCCGAACTGGTTGAAACGCAGGGGAGGAACGAACCCGTTGCCAGGAGAGGCGTTGCGGTCCCAGCGGTTGGAGTCCAATTCATTGTTGCGGAAGAACTCGTAGAAGCTCCCGTGGAACTTGCTGCTTCCCCCTTTGGTCACCAGGCGGATCTGTCCACCGGAAGACCGGCCGTACTCGGCCGAGTAGTTGGCAGTCAGGATTTGGACTTCCTGGACCGAGTCCAGGTCCACGTACCCGATCACCGCCCCGTTGGCGCAGGTGCGCATGGCTACCGCGCCGTCATAAGTCACGTTGGTTTCGCGGTCGCGCGCGCCGTTGATGGAGAGCCCGAGCCCTCCCGGGCCCAGACCGCTGAGGCCGCTCAGAGATCCGCCCCGAACGCCCGGCTTGAGCAGCGCCAGGTTGATGGCGTTGCGTCCGTTCAATTGCAGATCGCTGATCTGCCGGCCTTCGACCAACTTGCCCACGGCCGCGGTTTCCGACTGGATTGTTGCAGCCGCAGCCACTACCTCCACGGTTTCCGCCACTGCGCCGACTTGAAGGTCGACGTCCACGGTCAAGGGCACATTGGGATCCAGCTTGTTCTGCGTCTTCTGTGACCTCCGGAAGCCCTGCATCTCCACGGTCACCGTGTAGAAGCCGGGCGGCAGGCTGGTCACAATGAAATACCCGGTCGAGTTGGACTGCGTCTTGCGCTCCAGACCGGTTGCTTCGTTGCGGATGGATACCGAAGCGTTGGGAACCACCGCACCGCTCGCGTCTCGTACGTACCCTGAGATTGCCGCATTGTCTGATTGCGCGGCCGCACCGATCGCTACGATGACGGTCGCAAGAAGAAACACCACCAAACGACGCCTGGACATAGAACCCTCCTTAGCAGTTAAAACGATTAACCTGGGGTGGAAAGCCTCGCCCCGGACCCCAGTCGTGCCCATCATCTTACACCCCGCTCCGGCTTTTCAAGCAGTTAATTCCTTGTCAAATGGTGTGATGTCCCGCTCGTGGTATCCTCGTTGTTTCTGTTTCCAGGAGCCTTATGGACCTTCGCAGAATCACCCTCGCCATCGCGGTGTTGACACTGACCGCAGGAGCTTCCGCCCAGAACAAAGGCGTCGAATGGGGCAAGTACCTGACCGTCGAGGTCGGCAAGTGTCAGGACTGTCACACACCACGTACGCCTGAGGGCAAGCTCGACGAGTCCAAATGGATGAAGGGCGCCGGCCTGAACATCCAGCCGATCGAGCCGGTCAAGAAGTGGCATAAGGACGCTCCCGACATCACGCCCTCCGGCAAACTGTGGGCGAAGTGGGGCGAAGAAGCGTTAGTCAAGTTCATGACTGAGGGGGTAGGTCCGCGAGGCACACCCGCCGATCCGCCCATGTCCGCCTACAAGCTAAAGAAGGAAGACGCCCGGGCGATCATTGACTACCTCAAGACCCTGAAGTAGTGCTCGAAACACGACGGCTCCGGTTGCTGCCAACGGATCGGACCCACCTTGCAGCCCTGCATCGCATCTGGAATGAGCCCGAGGTACGCCGGTACTTGTGGGATGACCAACCGGTGACCTGGGAGCAGGCCGAGGGCGTGCTCGCGAGCGCATCGCTGTGGACCGTGCTGGCAAAGGATACCGGAGAGGTTCTGGGTTGCTGTGGCCTGCGGGCCATCGCCGGCGAGGAAGACATCGAAATCCTCTATGCCCTGACCACCCCGGTCCGGGGCCAGGGCCTGACCACGGAGGCCGCCTCCGCGGTAATCCAACATGCCTTCACGACGCTCGGACTCCCCCGCATAATCGGCCGTGCTAATCCGCTGAACCCGGCTTCGTGGCGGGTGCTCGAGAAACTGGGCTTCGTGTTCGAGAAGCAAGTCCGCGAGAAAGGCGAGGCCCTGCGTTGCTATGCGTTGTCCAAGGAATGAAGGACCGGAACCTGAAACCACGGATTAGGCGGGTTACACGGATTTAAGATTCAGTGCGGCCGCAACGATGGGCTTGGCCCATTCCGCAGTCAGGGCCAGACTGCACGAATCGACAACCTGGCCCTGAACCATGTGAAGAATGAGCTTCAGTTCCGGAGCAGCGCCGGCGTGCGGGTCGGCCTCCACGCTGTTGTCGTAAAGGCGCAGCTCCGTCAATTGGGGCAGGAGTTGAATCAGATTCAGACGGCTTCGGTCGTAGCGGTTTCGGATGGCGGCTTCGGGAATCGCATGGCCGCCCCTCTCGACCCGCGACTGCACCCGCGCGATGTGCAACTCCGGGCTGCTCAGGCCCACGTACCAGACGCGGACCTGAAGCCCTCCGGCCAGAGCCCTCTGCAATAACGCCGTGATCGTGTTCCCGCCAAGCGTCGTTTCGAACGCGAAACTGAATCGCTCGGCGATCGCCCGCTCCAAGAGTCGCTTCCCTTCGTACCAAGCGGCGCTGTTGGCGTCGGATTGGGTCATGCCGGGATTGGCCGACCGAATCCGGCGCGCCGCTTCATCCGGATTGAAATAGTCCGCGCCGTTCTGCCGGACCATGGCCCCGGCGATGCTGCTCTTGCCGGCGCCGTTCGTCCCTGCCAGCACGTAAATGCAGGGGATCGCCGCAGTCTTAGCCACGTTTGCGGGCGGCTAGGACCGCGGCCCTTCCGAGTTGCTTCGGTGAGGCATGGAAGGCGGCCTTCAGGGCGTCGCGAGATTTCCGCGTCTGCATTCGGGCCAGAAGCCCATCGAATTCGCGGCTGAGGGAGTTGAGTTTGCTTTCGGCGGCGCCCGCCAGATCGTTGTAGTCGTCCAGCGAGATCAGCACGGCCTTGGGAGCATCGTGCTTGGTGATGACCACGGCTCCGCCTTGGAGCACCGATTCAAAAACACGGCCAAACGCGTTCTTGGCTTGAGTTGCGGTGACCGGGGAAACCTCCACGAGTTCACCTCGCCGATTGCGGAACGACGCCAGTCTCATATATTGGCTATTATAGCTATAATAGCTATTAGCTGCAATACCGCTCCGTCGAAAGTCACCGCCGAACCGCCTTGTTTCAGCGTTTGAGAGCATGGCCTGGAACGGACGTGCCACCCGCTCGCTGACGCTCACGGCTCGTCCAGAATTGCGGCCGGAAAAGAGCCGCGAGCGTGAGCGAGCGGGTACTCCCATGTCCGGCCGGCTTTCCCAACGATTGGTGACTCGTAGGGGCCGCGGCGCTTTCTGTCACCTTCCGCCTCGCCGTATCATCCAAGACGGCATGTTGAAACTTCTGCTGTTGCTGGCACTGCTGGGGCCACCGGACGCCCAGCTTGGACCCGCCGATGGGCGCAATCTGCCTCCCGCTGACCTTGATCGAGTGAAGATTGGGGCCATGGCCCCCGATTTCACCCTGCAGGATTTGGACGTCAAGCGCGTCACCCTCTCCCAGTTTCGTTCCCAGAAGAAGGTAGTCCTGGTCTTCTACCGCGGCTACTGGTGACCGTACTGCATCGATCAGCTCGGGAAGCTGAAGAATCTGCTGACGGAACAGGAACGCAAACAAGTGGAAGTGCTGGGAGTCAGCGTCGATCCGCCAGACAAGATCCGTACGGCGCTGGAGAAGATGGAAAGGAAAGTGCCGGGACCGGCCAACGTGATCCTGCTTTCGGACCCCGATCACGCCGTGATCGACCGCTACGGTGTGCTCAACGAACAGGCTGCGGCCAACCAGCGCTTCGTGCCCCATCCCACTACCTACGTGATCGGCAAAGACGGCAAAGTCACTTGGAAGTTCACAGAGGTGGACTATAAGGTCCGGCCAAGTAATGAAGCGATTCTGGAGGCGATCAGGAAGCCCGCTTCGACCTCAGGCCCACGATGACGCAGGCCAGCAGGTAGAGCAATACCAGGTCGAACACCACGGCAAACCCGAACTGCGCCATGGTGGGAAAGACGATGAATCCTTCCGACCGAGGAGCGAAGCGGCGCTGGGTGAGAAAGTCGAAGAGTTGGATAGGCCAGCGGAACAGCACGACCGCAGCGAGTCCAGGGATCTGACGAAGGTCGAAAATATCAGCCTGGACCGGGATGAGTCTCAGGAAGAACAGGCCGACACATGCGAGAAGCAACCACAGTGCCAGCTTCAGCTTCTGCCTCGTCGGAATGAGGAAGGGTCCCATGCGCCTCCCGACATACTACCCCCAGGGCGCAAGGGGCGGGGATCCGAAGACACCCCCGCCCAGTCTCTGCTGGCACGGTGCTTTTGACCCAACCTTACTGCGTCTTTTGACTCACAACCGCCGTCAGGCGGCTTTGTCTAGCCGAATCTCGGTAACTTCTTCATCCTCTGGATTTTCCAGCCGAAATCCCTCGCGCATCAGCCAGGTCCCGGCGGTCAGGTAGGCTAACCCCGGCAGGAACCACGCCAGGAAGAGGAACCGCGAGGCCAGGACTCGGTCGAAGTTCCTGGTCATGAAGGTCTCGTTGCCCACGTAGGCCATTGCCGGAATGAACACGGCGCACCCTAAACCCGCCAGTAGAAAGGTGATCGGCAGCAGGCGCGCCATGTCCTTGACCGGCATAAGCGCCACGCCCATCAGGATCAGCCCGACCGCCGCCAGGAAGATGTAGGACCAGGCGAAGAACATGCTGTAGAAGATGTCCAGGCGATAGTGGTCCTGCAGGAGCTGGCGGAAGGCAAGGTCGGTGGTGCCGTGAAAGGTAATGGCCATAGGCACTTGGACGAAGGCGTTCCAGATGGCTCGGAGCGCAAGCATCCCGGCGGATCCGAGCAGAAACACGCCGCTGAGAGCAGCCAAAGACGGATGATGTTGCGCCGCGCGGGCTGCAATCGCCAGCAGGAAACAAACCAGCAGCACAGCGGCGAAGAAGGCCATGGCCTGAGTCAGCATTTGCGGTCCGGCGTCCTGGGCCACCTGTTCGATGACTGCTTTCCAGTCACGATCGGCATAGGGGTCCACGGACTGCATCTGCGTGGCAAAGTCCAGGGAAAACAGGACATAGAACAGACCGGCCGCAAGCCCTAACAAGCCGGCCACCTTCAAGGAGAGAGGTTTTTGAAACATAGCCAATGCCCTCCGGTTCTTGTGACTCCCTGATTGGACGTTGTGCACGTCAGGGGCCGCTCTGGAGGACTCTGGTTGGCCACGGAATTGCTCTATTAGAGGCCGGGAGGTCTCCCATGAGAATCCTAACCGCAGTTTTTGTCGTCATCTGCCTGGCTGTGCCGCTTGCGAGTCAAGGCAATGCAGCGGCTCTGCAGCAGAAGGAAAAAGATAAGATCCTGGCCGATAAGGCCAAAGAGGTGCAGGCTGAGCTGCAGAAGGTCCAGTACAAGGCCAAGGTTGATATTCCCGCCGTGGACTGCATCTTCGTCCAGGACGGCAAGATCCTCCAAGGCATGTACCAGAGCTATCTGCGCGACAATCCCAAGGCCCTGGCCGCCGGAGCCACCACCAAGGTTTCCAAGGTGAACGTGATGGAGCAGGGCGTCCAGATCTATTTGGCCAACGACTCCTTCGCGATCATCGCGGTCACCTCGACGCCGGTCAATAGCCTGGAAGCTCCAGTGAAGGATCTGACCGAGGTCGCTAAGAAGGCGCTCAGCGCCCTGTTGCAGATTGCGACGGAAGAAGCGAAGTAAGGGGAGTCCAGATCCCCGATCGGATCGAAGAAGCGCAAAGAAGAGGAAGCTGGAATTGTGATCCAAGCTTGTCTTCTTTGCGCTTTTGCTTTGTCAGCGTCAAATCCCGCTCCCACTTTCTGCTGAATTTCCCTACATGGCCGTAGCAATTCGCGACACTCCCTTCATCTTGTTGAAAGAACTGCCGTTGTGAGAATCAACAGCGGCTGTTGAGAAAAACCTGTCGAGGAATTCGGCACGGCAGTCAACTTGCACTGAAGTCAAGTGGTTGCCCCACCAACCAGTTCCGCTTTGGACCTCTTGATGCCTTAGTACAAAGCGGAGGTAAACGAAAATGGTAGTCCTACTGGTGGTGCTGACCTTCGCGATCCTGATCCTGGTCGACTATGTGGTTAATCGCGAGAAATACATCGTCCCGGCCGAAGCGACCCCGGCTATGGAACCCGTCATGTCCGCTCCTGCGACCAATACGGTTCAGGGCATCCCGATCCCCGGCGAGCTGTATTTTCATCCTGGCCACACCTGGGCGCTGCCCGAGGCCGGCGGCCTGGTGCGCGTAGGCATCGATGCCTTCGCCGCTCGCCTGCTGGCCAAAACCGAGAAACTGACTATGCCGTTGCCGGCCCGTTGGGTTCGTCAAGGCGATCGAGCGTTTGCCGTCGCTCAAGGCGACCGTACCGCTCAATTCGTTTCGCCGGTGGAAGGTGAAGTGGTGCAGGTCAACCGCGATCTGCTGACCGATCCAGCCGCCTTGAAGGGCGATCCCTACGGACGCGGATGGCTGATGGTGGTTAAAGCCCCCGAGCTGCAAACCAGCCTGCGCAACCTGCTCTCCGGATCGCTGGCGCGGATGTGGATGGAGGATTCCGTAGACCGCCTGCGCCAGATCTTCGCGCCCACGGCACTGGCCGTGGCTCAGGACGGCGGCCCGCTGATGGACGGACTCTCGGCTCAAGCTGACGAAGAAACCTGGAAGAAGCTCAACGCGGAATTCTTCCGCAGTGAGGAGAAGGCCCGATGAAAGGCCTGCTGATTGACGTAACCAAGTGCATCGGATGCAACGCCTGCCGGGAGGCCTGCCGCGAGACCAACGGCTTGCCGGATGTTGCCGGCGACACCCTGCAAGCAGGCGTTTATACGGTGGTGCAGCAGAAGGCCGAGCAGAACGTGCGCCGCGTGTGCATGCACTGTCTCGACCCGACCTGCGTTTCGGTTTGTCCCGTGGGCGCGTTCCAGAAGAACGCTTTTGGCGGGATCACCTACGAGGAGTCGCGCTGCATCGGATGCCGGTATTGCATGCTGGCCTGCCCGTTCTCGACGCCCACTTATGAGTGGAGTTCGTTGTGGCCCAAGGTCAGCAAGTGCAATTTCTGTCCCAGCCGCCTGTCGGAAGGGAAGCCCACGGCTTGCGCCGAGGCTTGCCCCACGGGAGCGACGCTCTTCGGCGAACGCGATGAGCTGATCGCCGAAGCTCAGAAGCGCCTTGCCGAGAACCCGGGCACCTACGTCAATCACGTTTACGGCCTGACGGAAGTTGGCGGAACATCGGTCCTTTACCTCTCCCCGGTGGCTTTCGACAAGATCGGTCTGCGCACCGACCTGCCGCAAGGGCCGCTGCCCATCCTTACTTTCCAGGTGCTCTCCAAGATCCCGCAAGCCGTGGGTCTGGGCATGACCCTGCTCGGCGGCATCTGGTGGATCACCAACCGCCGCGATGAAGTGGCCGCTGCGGAAGGGAAGGAACCAGGAACGAGGAATGCGGAACGAGCCAAGAAGGAGAAACAGTCATGAAGCTGCCCAAGCTCACTTTCTGGCGGTTGGTCTTCGCCGCGGTCTGTGTCGGCGGCTTGGCAGCCACGTGGGTCCGCGTGACTGGCGGCCTGGGCGCCTCGACGAACCTGACCAATGACTTCCCCTGGGGCTTGTGGATCGGCTTCGACATGCTCTGCGGCGTGGGTTTGGCGGCCGGCGGATTCACCATCACGGCCACCGTCTACCTGTTGAACCTGGAGCGCTTCCGGCCCATCGTTCGCCCCACCGTGCTGACTGCGTTTCTCGGTTACCTCCTGGCGATCTTCGGGTTGCTGTTCGATCTCGGACGCCCGTTCGTGATCTGGCATCCGTTGGTGATGCGCAATCCCAACTCGGTGATGTTTGAAGTGGCCATTTGTGTGATGCTCTACACCACCGTGCTGGCCCTGGAGTTTGCTCCCGCGGTGCTGGAACGGTTCCACCTGGTCCGCGTGGTGCGCATCATCAAAATGGTCTCCGTGCCCCTGGTGTTGCTGGGCGTGATCCTCTCGACCCTACACCAATCATCTCTCGGCAGCCTGTTCCTGATCGTGCCCCACCGCCTGCATCCACTGTGGTACACCCCGCTGCTGCCGGCGTTCTTCTACATCTCCGCGATCGCCGCCGGCCTGGCCATGGTGATCTTCGAATCGTTCCTGAGCTACCGGGCGTTCCGGAAGCAGATCGAGATGCACCTGCTGCGCGAGATCGCCCGCGTGCTGGTGGTGGTCCTGGCCGTTTACCTGGTGCTGCGCTTTGAAGATCTCGGCGTGCGTCACGTCACTTCGCTCTTGTGGCAAGCGGGTCCGGAAGCCGCGTTCTTCTGGATGGAAGTGCTGCTCGGCGGATTCATCCCCTTAGGGTTGCTGGCGATGCCGAGAGTGCGCGCTTCAAGCGGCGGGCTGTTCCTCTCCGCGGTCCTGGTGGTGCTCGGCTTCGTCACCAACCGGTTGAACGTCAGCTTTACCGGTCTGCAAGCCTCCGCCGCCACGCCGTACTTTCCGAAGTGGCCGGAGATAGCGATCACTTTGTTCCTGGTCGCCCTCGGATTCGCGATCTTCTCGCTGGCCGTGAAGTATCTGCCGATCTACACGCCGGTGCACGGCCCCATCCAATCGGAGACCGAGAAGAAGGAGGAAGTTGCAGTGGCGGCATGAGATTAGCCTCTCAAGTCGTGGAAGAAGGGCGGGGACAGGGCCCCGCCCCTACAACCCTACGCGTAGGGGCGGGCCCCCGTGCCCGCCCTCCGGTGCTCCCGGCTTCACCATGAACCTGTCCACCAAGCTCGCGTTGTGGTTTGCCGGAACGACCGCGCTGGCGGTGGGTGCGCTGGATTTCTGGACCCAGCACGTCTACCGCCGCACGCTTCAGGAAATGGTGCTGGCCAGCGCCGAGCGCAATACCGACCTGATCCGCCGCAGCACGCGCCACGCGATGATGAAGAACGCCCGCGAGGACCTCTACTTCACCCTCAACTCCATCGGCGGGCTGCCGGGCATGGGTCGCGTGCGCATCTTCAACAAGGAAGGCCGCATCACCTACTCCACCGACTCGCGCGAACTGGAGCAGATGGTGGACAAGAGCGCGGAAGCCTGCTACGGCTGCCACTCTTCGAACGGCTCGAACACCGGGCCGATGTCGCCCCCCAAATCTTCCCTGCCCCGCTCGGACCGCGTGCGCTTCTTCCGGCAGGGCGACATTCGCGTGCTGGGCCTGATCAGCCCGATCGAGAACGAGCCGGAATGCGCCAATGCCGCTTGCCACGCGCATCCCGCCGCCCAGCGCGTGCTGGGTGTGTTCGACGTGCAGATCCCCATGGACAAGGTCGACGCGCAACTCGCCGATTTTGAACGGACCACCCTGATCCTCGACTTGCTCTCGATCGCCCTGATCTCCGCGCTGGCGTTTCTGCTGGCATTCCGTCTTGTGCGCCGCCCGGTATCCAAGCTGATGGTCGGAATTCGGCAAGTGGCTTCCGGCCAGCTCGACCATCACATCCCGGTCACCTCCAGCGACGAGTTGGGGCTGCTGGCTTCGGCGTTTAATGACATGAATGGGCAGCTCGCCGACGCCCGCCGCGAGAGTGAGAACTGGGCGGCCACGCTGGAGCAGCGTGTCGCCGAGAAGACCGCGGACCTGGAGCGCGCCCACAAGCAACTCGTCGAGTCGGAAAAGATCGCCTCCCTCGGCAAGCTTTCCGCCTCCGTGGCCCACGAGATCAACAATCCCCTAGCCGGCATTCTGACCTACGCCCGCCTGCTCTCGCGCACCTTGGAGCGTGCCAAGATCGAGCATCCCGAACTGCCGGAATGGCGGCGGTGGCTCGAAGTCATTGAAGGGGAGAGCCGCCGTTGCGGCGCCATCGTCAAGAACCTGCTCACCTTCGCCCGCCAGCTTCCCGTGGAAAAGAAAGAAAACGATCTGAATCAGATCTTGGAGCGCTGCCTGATGCTGATTAATCACCAGGCCGATCTACAAAGCGTGGCCCTGGAGTGGACGCCCAACCCGGAGGTCGCGCGCGTGGTCTGCGACGCCGGGCAGACCCAGCAGGCGTTGCTGGCCATCCTGATCAATGCAGTTGAGGCCATGCCCCACGGCGGAAACATTTCCATTGCGGCGCAGGCGGTGACCGATGGTACGCGCATCATCATCGCCGACGACGGCCCGGGGATTCCGCCCGACGTCCAGTCGCACATCTTTGAACCGTTTTTCACTACCAAGAACCAAGGAAAGGGAACCGGGTTGGGACTCTCCATCGCCTTCGGCATCCTGCAGCAGCATGGCGGCCGGATCGAAGTGGAGTCCTCGCCGGGACGGGGCACCGAGTTTCGTGTTTTCATCCCTTATTCCGCGCCTGCCTCGCCGCGCGATCCTGTAGCTCCGGAGGTTTTCCATGCCGTCTAATCATCATGACAAAGGCAACATTCTGATCGTCGACGACGAAGCGGTCGTCACCGATTCGCTCTCCCGCTGGTTAACCGAAGACGGCTACTTCACCGGGACCGCTTCCAGCGCCACCGAAGCGTTGCGCCGCATCCAGGAACGTTCCTGGGACCTGGCCCTGCTGGACATCAAGATGCCCGGCATGGACGGACTGGAGCTGCAACACCGCCTGCACGAAATCTCTCCGGCGCTGTCCATCGTGATCATGACCGGCTACGCCTCCGTGGAAACCGCGGTCAAGGCCATGAAGCAGGGCGCTTACGACTATTTGAGCAAGCCTTTCGATCCCGACGAAGTCTCGAAGCTGGTGGCCAAGGCCGTGGATCATCACCGCCTGGCGCAGGACAATGCCCGCCTGCGCGAACAGCTTGAGATCAACCAGCCGGCTCTGGAGATGATCGGTGACAGCCCGGCAATGCAGCGCCTGAAGGAACAGATCCTGACCGTGGGGCCCACCGACACTACCGTGCTGGTGTTGGGCGAGAGCGGCACGGGCAAGGAACTGGTGGCTCGCGGCCTGCACAGCGCCAGCCCGCGGCGATTCTGCCCGCTAGTGGCCATCCACTGCGGCGCGCTCACCGATACGCTCCTCGAAAGCGAGCTGTTCGGACACGAGAAGGGCGCGTTCACCGGGGCGCAGTATCGCAAGAAGGGGAAATTCGAAGTCGCCGATGGCGGCTCCGTCTTCCTCGACGAGATTGGCGACATCAGCCTGAAGACCCAGACCGACCTGTTGCGGGTCCTCCAGGAGAAAGAGATCACCCGCGTCGGCGGCAACGCGGTGATCCCGGTGGATTTCCGGGCCATTGCCGCCACGCACCGAAACCTCGAAGAGATGGTCCACGACGGGCGCTTCCGCGCCGACTTGTTCTACCGGCTGAACGTATTCCCCATCGCCGTCCCCTCGCTACGCGAGCGTCGCGAAGATATTCCGCTGCTGGCGCATCATTTCCTGATGAAGTTTTGTCAGGCCACCAACAAGCACTTTGAAGGCGTCTCCAAAGAGGCCATGGATCTGTTGCTGCGGCATGGCTGGCCAGGCAACGTCCGCGAACTAGAGAACGCCATCGAGCGCGCCGTGGTGATTGGACGTGATCAGGAGCTGAAGCCCGAGGACTTTCCGTTCCAGGTGGCCACCAGTTCCGGCGCCGGCCCGCGCTCGCTCGAAGACGTGGAGAAGACCCACATTGGCCGGGTGCTCGAAGAGTGCCGCTGGAACATGAGCCGGGCCGCGCGCATCCTGGAAATCGACCGGGCCACGCTCTACCACAAGGTCCGGCGCTTCGGCTACCACCGGCCCAGAGACCTGGACGAGGATACCCCCGAGGAAGGCGGCGCCCCACAGGGCGGCTTTGACGTGGAGAAGAGCGCGTGATTGAAACTCCCTGTCTCGCGGCGCTTGGCCCGCTTCCCACCCCCTGGCTGGTGAAGCTGGCGAAGAAGCTCGGCGCCCAGGCCGAGACTTTGTCGCTAGACCCGGAGTTTGCCTTCAACGCGCAGCGACGCCAGTACTATTCCACCGACCTGCTGGCCCACATTCCCGACGGCGTACTGGCGGTGACCGAAGGGGACCTTTACATTCCGATCCTGGAGTTTGTGTTTGGCGAGGCCGTGCTGGGCGGCCACCGCGCGATCATCTCGCTGCATCGCCTGCGTCAGGAGTTCTACGGCCTGCCGC
>Ga0184615_10001637_pt1 | contig 12061 bp, 11 predicted proteins | sample PLM4_65_coex_FD_133134 | JGI IMG/M metagenome (GOLD analysis project Ga0184615, IMG submission 133134) | Groundwater sediment microbial communities from an aquifer in East River, Colorado, USA - PLM4_65_coex | ecosystem: Environmental > Terrestrial > Soil > Riparian zone | place: USA: East... | reverse complement strand
CCTATCCGTGGCCGGGAAACGTTCGGGAGCTCCGCAACCTCTTGGAACGGCTGATCGTCACGATCCGAGAATCGGTGATCACGCCGTCCCATCTCCCGCCGGAGATGCTGGACGAGGCGCCCACGAGCTCGCGCGGTCACCGGCTGGCCGGCCAAGCGCTCCGTGACATCGAAAAGCAAGCCATCATCGAAACCCTTCGTGACGTCACCCCCCATCGCGAAAAGGCGGCAAAGATTCTCGGTATCAGTCCGCGGGCGCTCCAGTACAAGATCAAGGAATACGGGATCGTCGTCGAGGGGTAAGCAAGCGCCTTCCCGTTGGTGGCCCTGTTCCCGTTCGGGTCTCGGGCTTGACGTTGGTGTGTCATATCTGTAACACTCATCAGCGGGAGGGCTCCAGCATGTCGACTAAGAATCCTCGCGTAAACGTCGTGCTCGAAAAACCGCTGTATCGGAATGTCGAACGGCTCGCCAAGCGTGACGGCGTCTCGCTTTCGCTCAAAGTGCGGGATCTGGTGAGAGAGGCGTTGGAGATTGAGGAAGACCTCGCGCTCGGCGCGTGGGCTGAAACGCGGGAGAAGACGTTCCGGCTTTCAACCGCGCTGACGCACGACGACGTTTGGAAGCGGTGACGTTCCACCTCGTCTACCACCCGCAGGTTCGGTCCGATGTCGCCGCACTCAATGAGACGCTGAAACGGCGAATTCGGGCGGCGATCGAGAATCGGCTGGCGGTCGCGCCCCAGCAGTACGGCGAGCCGCTACGCAAGACGCTCAAGGGATACTGGAAGCTGCGGGTGGGCGACTATCGCGTGGTCTTCAAGATTGTGGGCGCCGAAGTCCGGATCCTCGGCATCGGGCATCGCAAACACGTTTACGACGCGATCGCGAAACGTACGGCCCCCTGAGCACGAACCCAATTTCTCGCAGGAGTGGATACAATCCCGGGTTTGCCCGAATTGCGGCGAAGAAGATCGTGAGAAACGGGGAGCACAGACGGGGCTGAAGACGGCGGAGGCAGCCGCCAAGGCCGGAGGGTAGGTCGAGATTCGTGAGGACGTGGCGGCGTGAATCGGTGGCCGAATGGTCAATCTTGAAACGACGGCCCGATGAGATCCAAAGTCAACAAGTCAAGTCTCGTACCCTGAGGCCGTTGCTCGATGGATAATACTTTTGAAACAATTTTGATCCTGATTGTTGGATGGCTACTAGGGTTATTGAGCCCAGCCATAATTGATGCGATCAGGCGGCGACGCGAAAACAAGGAAGTTAGCTCAGCGCTTCGAACAGAATTAGAAGAATTGCGATATCGCCTTGCGTGCGTCGTCTTTAGAATTGAGCAATACCATGGCGAGCCAAATAAGAAAGCATTAGAATGGTTTCACGAGATTGTAAAAAACTATACAGGACTTAATCCTTCGGAGAATATTCTGAACGAACTAGAATCGCTAATCGTGTTAACCGACCAGCAATTCAAGACATTTATATCGCACCTTAGGGCGTCTCCAGAAAAAGGTCTTTCGCTGAAGAAGTACCCGGTACCCTTATTAGAATCCAAGTTCGCCCTTTTGTCCGGCTTCAATACACCGTTTCAAAATCGATTGCTAGAGATCAGGACTAACCTCAACATGCTCCATGAGGAGGTTGACCAAGCACGGTTTTATCATCAGCTCACTTTTAATCCCACTGAGGATAATTACGAAATAGTGCGCAACAACTTATTCAACACCTATCGGGAGTATGCGTTCAGGGCAAAAATACTGATTGACCACATTGGCCAGATCCGGTGGTGAGTCACGGCCCGGACGCGGCAATTAAGGCTCCGGGGACACATCTTTAATCTTTCGTTTCTCAATACTCATGCCTGACCCCAAGCCGACAAGCCGATGCGCAAGTAGTTGCTGTAGATCTTAACCACAAGGATCTTCTAAATGGCTAGCGTGTATGGAGAACGATGGGAAGTAGTGAAGTCGTTACCAGAGGGAGGGCAGGCTCACGTTTTTCTTGTGAAAGATCTTCGGGGAGGCGGGGAAACACGTTATGTTCTCAAGCGCCTGAAGAATATCAACCGAATCGAGCGCTTTAAGCGTGAAATCGAAGCGATACGAAATCTTCAACACGAGAATATTGTTCGCTCAATCGATTTCAACCTAGGCGAGGGAAAACCCTATTTCGTAACGGAGTTCTGCGAGGGTGGAAGTCTCGCTGAGGGAGAACCATTTTGGCGTGGTTTCCCTCTGCGCGCTCTAGAACTTTTTCGGCAAATTTGTGAAGGCGTTGCACACGCTCACCGGCAAGGAATCATTCACCGTGACTTGAAACCCGAGAATATCTTTCTGCGCACGAAAGAAGGGCCTGCGGTTGTTGGTGATTTTGGAATTTGCTTCGTGGAGGACGATGGCACACGAGTGACGCTTATAGAAGAGGCCGTAGGCTCACGGCTATTTATCGCGCCGGAACTCGAAGATGGGCGAGTGCTAGAGGTCTCCTCGAAAGCGGATACCTACTCTCTGGGGAAGCTCCTCTATTGGCTGATGTCGGGGGGAAGGGTGTTCTCGCGTGAGAGACATCGGGAGAGAGACTGGGATTTGAAGGGCTACAATCACGCCGCCCCGTCGTGGTGGAACAATATTTATCTCGAACACGTTAACCGACTACTGGACTTCATGATCCGACCCGATCCAGGTGAGCGAATCGTCGCGGACAACGTCTTGACCGAGTTAGCCAAAGTGACACGATGGGTGAGTAAAGAATTCACCCCTATCTCTAAAGAAATCAAACAGCCATGCGTTTATTGCGGTTATGGTCATTACGTCTTGCAAGCGAAGGGCGCACAGGTCCGTAACTTTGGTTTCACCCCGGTCGGCAACCCTGATTGGCGAATTTTGACTTGTGACGCATGCGGGCATGTCCAGGCGTTTCGAGTAGATCAGGCACAGCGACAGGATTGGTGGAGTTGAACTCGTTCAGGGACACAGCCGACGGGAAAAAGTTGGGGGCAGAGAACAATTTGCGGCCCAAAAAATGGACTGTCCCTCGCCCCTGTGAAGACAACGAAGACAGCCAGGTGATTTGACGGAAAGACAAGCGAGCGCATGCCGACGTTGAACTGGATTGGGAAAGAGGCCGTGGTGAATCATCACCAGCGCGTGCCTTTTCGCCTGCTCAAAGACTTGCCCGACCTCGCGTGCGGCCAACCGGGCGACGGCAATCTCATCGTTCAGGGCGATAACCTCGTCGCGCTCAAGGCGCTGCTGCCGTACTACGCGGGACAGGTGAAGTGCATCTACATCGACCCGCCGTACAACACGGGGAACGAGGGCTGGGTCTATAACGACAACGTGAACAGCCCGGTCATCCGCGAATGGCTTGGGAAGACCGTCGGCAAAGAGGGCGAGACGCTCGACCGGCACGACCGCTGGCTGTGCATGATGTATCCGCGCCTCGCGCTGCTCCGTCAGTTCCTCTGCGAAGACGGCTCCATCTTCATCAGTCTCGATGACAACGAGATTGGCCCGCTGCGGCTGGTCATGGATGAAATTTTTGGTGCGCAGAATTTCGCAACGACCTTCATTTGGGAAAAGCGAACCACACGCGAAAACCGACGGGTCTTCTCATTTAGCCACGACTTCGTGCTCTGCTACGCAAAATTGCTGGATGTTTTTGAGAAAGTACGCGGGACTCTCCCGCTCTCGGAAGAAGTGAAGGGCCGATATGAAAATCCCGACAACGATCCACGCGGGCCTTGGCAGTCCATTTCGTTAAATGCCCAGGCGGGCCACGGCACGCCTGGGCAGTTTTACACGATCGTAACGCCAGGCGGTCGCCGGTTAGATCCACCAAAAGGTCGTTGCTGGTCAGTCACGGAGCCGCGCCTCAAGGAATTGATTGCTGACAATCGGGTCTGGTTTGGGGTGAGTGGCAACAACGCACCACGTCTGAAGAAGTTTCTTTCCGAAACAACCAAGGGCCTAACACCCCACACCCTTTGGCGCGCCGATGAGGTTGGGACGACCGATTCGGCCACAAAGTCGTTGCTTCAGATTTTCGGCGGAGAAGCCAAGTTCGATTCGCCCAAACCACCAGAGCTAATCGAGCGGGTCCTGCGTATCGCGACGCAACCGGGCGATCTCGTGCTTGATTCCTTTGCCGGCAGTGGTACTACGGGCCATGCAGTCTTGACCTTGAACAAACAGGGCAGCAGCGATCGCCGTTTCATTCTCGTGGAGATGGAGTCGAAAATCGCACAAGAAGTCACTGCCGAACGGGTGCGTCGCGTAGCGGAGGGATATACAAACTCTCAGGGCGAACGCGTGGAAGGTCTCGGCGGCGGTTTCCGTTTCTGCGAGTTGGGCGAGCCGCTGTTCGATGAGACCGGGAAGATCCGCGAGACGGTCAGCTTTGCCGACCTTGCGCGGCACGTCTATTTCAGCGAGACGGGCGAGCCGCTGCCGCGCGAGCGCGTGACCAAATCGCCGTTCCTCGGCGCGTGCCGCGGCGTCGGGATTTACCTGCTCTACAACGGCATCCTGGGCGACAAGCGCGCGAACGGCGGCAACGTGCTCACGCGCGCGGCGCTCGCGCAGCTTCCGCCGTTCGACGGACCGAAGGTCGTCTACTGCGCGGGGTGCCTGCTCGGGCGCGACCGACTGCAAGCGGAACGCATCATCGTCCGGCAAACGCCCTACGAGATCAAAGTGAGCTGAACCTATGCCCCGAAAGAAACAAAATCCATCGAACGATTTGCTGGAGCCGCTGATCTTCACGATCCGCGGACAGCGGGTAATTCTGGACGCGGATTTGGCTCGGTTGTATGGCGTCACGACAAAGGTTTTCAACCAAGCAGTGAAGCGCAATGCCGATCGATTCCCAGTAGATTTCGCCTTTCAACTCACGGCGGCTGAACTGAAACTCTTGAGGTCACAATTTGTGACCTCAAGTTGGCAGACGGCTGATGAAAGAGTCAATCCTCCGAACTCATCGCAAAATGCGATGAGTTCATTGCAAAGCCATCACAATGAAACGAATGTCCCGAACTGGTCGCAAATTGCGACCAGTTCCCACGGTGGGAGGCGGTATCGCCCCTGGGCTTTCACCGAACACGGCGCGCTGATGGCCGCGAACGTCCTCCGCAGCGAGCGCGCGGTGCAGATGAGCGTTTTCGTGGTGCGTGCCTTCGTGCGCCTTCGTGAGCACATTGCGGCCAACGCAGCCATCCTCAAGCGGCTGGCGGAAATCGACAAGACGCTGCTGGAGCATGACCAAACCCTGGGCGCCATCTGGCACAAGCTACAAGCGCTTCTCCAGCCGCCACCGGACCCGCCGAAGCGGCGCCTCGGCTTTCGCAAGGATGACCGATGATCACCCTCAAGGACTACCAGACGCGGGTGCTCGACTCGCTGCGCGATTTCTTCCGGCAGTGCTCGAAGGAGGGTCGGCCCGAAGCCGCGTTCCAGGCGGTGCAGCTTCGCAACGGCCGGATGCCGGTGCCGTACATCCCGGTGTCGGTGGCGGGGCTGGCGCCGGGGATGCCTTACGTCTGCCTGCGTGTGCCGACGGGCGGGGGCAAGACGCTGCTGGCCTGCCATGCCGCCGGTCTTGCGATTGGCGAGCTGCTGCACGCGGAGCGCGCGGTGGTGCTCTGGCTCGTGCCGAGCAACACGATTCTCGATCAGACCGCCGACGCCCTGCGCGATCCGCGGCATCCTTACCGCCGCGCGCTGGAGCTGGCGTGCGGCGCGGTGGAGGTCGTGACCATCGAGGAGGCGCTGCGCCTCTCGCGCGCGACGGTAGAGGGGCAGACGGTCGTCATCGTCGCGACGATTCAGTCCTTTCGTGTGGAGGACACCACGGGGCGCAAGGTCTATGACCAGAACGGTTCTTTTTCCGAGCATCTGCTGAACGTGCCCGCCGACCGGCTCGCCGACTTGCTGCCCGGCGCGGACGGGAAGCCGAAGCCGTCGCTGGTGAACATGTTGCGGCTGCGTCGGCCCATCGTCATCGTGGACGAGGCGCACAACGCGCGTACCGACCTGTCCTTCGCCACGCTGGGCAACGTGCTGCCGTCGTGCATCATTGAATTCACCGCCACGCCCGCGCGGACGACGCATCCGTCGAACGTGCTGCACCACGTCTCGGCGGCAGAATTGAAAGCGGCGGCGATGGTGAAGCTGCCGCTGCGCGTCATCACTCGGCACCCCAGCCAGCGCGATCAACTCCTCGCCGAAGCGATCACGCTCCGCGCCGACCTCGAAAAGCTCGCGACGGCGGAGGCGCAGCAGACGGGTGAATATCTGCGGCCCATTCTGCTGCTCCAGGCGGAGCGCGTGGACGCGTGCGGGCCATTGCGGGATCGATTGGTGAGCGAGTTCGGCATTGCGAAGGACGAGGTGAAGATTTCGGTCGGCGTCCTCGACGAGTTGAAGGACGTGAAGGACATCGCGTCGCCGAAGTGTCCGGTGCGGTTCATCCTCACCGTCCAGAAATTGCGCGAGGGGTGGGATTGCCCGTTCGCCTACGTGCTGTGCAGCCTCCGGGAGACGCGCTCGGCTACGGCCATCGAGCAGATCGTGGGGCGCATCCTCCGGCTTCCGGGCGCGCAGGCGAAGCGGCATCCCGACCTCAACTGCGCGTATGCCTTCTCGGTGTCGGATTCGATTACGGAGGTCCTCGCTGAGTTGCGCGACGCGCTGGAAAGCAACGGCTTCACGGCGGCGGAAGCCGAGCGGATCATCATTCCTCTTCCGCAAGGCATGCTCCCGCTCGGCGCGCAGCCGAAGACCGTGCAGGTGGCGCCGGCCGAGATCGACGCGGCCGTGGCGCAGGTGCAGGTGGCGGCGCTGGAGGGGAAGGTGCGGATCGACGCGGCGAAGGGCGAGATCACCGTCCTCGTTCCACTCGACGATGACGACGCGGAGAAGCTGGCGAGTTGCCTGAACACCCCCGAGGCGAAGGCCAAGGTGGAGGAAATCGTCGTGCTCGTGCGCGAGGCGGAGAAGGTGTTCGGCAGCGGGAAGCCGCGCGTGCCCTCGCCTTACGAACGGCAACTCGACTTTATCGTCCCGCGGCTCTGCGTGCGCGAGGACGGGATGCTCTTCGAGTTCGAGAGCACGTTTCTGATCGAACACCCGTGGACGCTCAGCGCGAAGGACGCGTCGCTGTCCGAAGGATACAACCCGCTCGCTCGTCCAGTAGGCAAAGCTGGAGAGCTGGACATCGATTCCAGTGGCAGAGTGGTACCAGAGATACTCCCAACAGCCGATTTCGTTGCCACGCTGCATCAACAGGTGCTCCAACTCGGTGGCACGGGCGATTGGTCGATCGAAGATCTCGTCGCGTGGGTGGACCGACACATTGATCACCAGGATATTCCGATCGGTGAATCGGCAGAGTTTCTCCGGAAAGTCATCCGCGGGCTTATGGCGAAGCATGGCATCACCGACTTAAGCGTGCTCGCGCTCGACCGCTTCCGCCTGCGCGACGAGATCGCCGATCGCATCCGGCAGCATCGCGACGCCGAGCGGAAGGCGGCGTTTCAAGGGTTTCTTCTGCCGGATTCCACGCTCACCGTGAGCGACGAGCGTGCGATCAATTTCAAGACGATGATCTATGAGCCGAGCTGGCTCTACGAAGGCGGCTTTCAGTTCAAGAAACACTACTTCGGACCGAAGCCCGGCGAACTGCGCGAGTCCACGCCGGGCGGGGGGCCGGCGGAGGAATTCACGTGCGCGCAGTTCCTTGACGAGCTGCCGGACGTGACGTTCTGGGTACGGAACCTCGCGCGCAAGGCGACGTCGTTCCGGCTGCAAACGTCAAAGGACTGGTTCTACCCCGACTTCCTCTGCCGGCTCACCGATGGGCGCGTGCTCGCGGTGGAATACAAGGGAAAGCATCTCTACGACGGTATCGATTCGGAAGAAAAACGCGCGGTCGGCGCCGTGTGGGCCTCGCGGAGCGGCGGGCGCTGCCTGTTTGTCATGCCGACCGAAGGTGACTTTTCAACCATCACGAGGGCGGTGAGGCCGTCGGGGAAGGAAAAGGGAACAGTCCCTTATCCTGCCTTGCCGGATAGCCTTCTAAAAGCCGCGGAGATCAAGCCTCCTTCTTATCGTAAAGACCAGGAGGGCGCGGGGGGCGGCCACGGGGTCTGACTTGACTTCGGTGACTTTCGCCCCGTCCGTGGCAAGTCCAGCGACTTGCTGCTGCCGCGGCTGATGAGCTGGGAGATTGCGGTGTGAGTCGTGAAAAGAAGGTCGTCATCATCGCGGGTCCGAACGGGGCCGGCAAGACCACGTTCGCCACGGAGTTTCTGCCGAACGAGGCGGGCTGCCCGGTGTTCGTCAACGCCGATCTGATTGCGGCCGGGCTTTCGCCGTTCGCGCCGGGCGCTGCGGCGGTGCGGGCGGGTCGGATCATGCTGGGGGAGATCAAGGCCCACGCGCGGCGCGACGAGAATTTCGCCTTTGAGACGACGCTGAGTGGCCTGATGTATGCGCGGCTCATTCCGCAATGGCAACGGCAGGGGTATCACGTGAAGCTGATTTACCTGAGCTTGGTCAACGCCGATCTCGCTGTCGCGCGGGTGGCCGCGCGCGTCGCGCAAGGTGGACACTCCGTAGCCGAGACCGTCGTTCGCCGACGGTTTGCCGCCGGGTGGAGGAATTTCAACCAGAGGTATAAGCTGCTGGCGGATGCGTGGGTGCATTACGATAATTCCGGTCAAGAACCGGTGATGGTCGATCAGGGGGCGACGTGATGAAAACGAAACGCGTGTCCGTGAGCGATTCCGATCTGGCCGGCGTCGGCCCGGCCCTGAAACGGGCCGCAGCCAGAGCCAAACGGTTGGCGGTGCAGAGCGGCACACCGTGTTACGTGTGGAAGGCGGGGCGCGTGGTGAATCTGAACAAGCGGCCTGCCCGAGCCTATGCCGTTTCCGAGCGCAAGTCGCGCTATCGGTAACCCTATGACGGCCATACGTGGGCTTTCGCGGCCGGCCTCGCACTCGGTCCACGTTGGGCTGCGGTTCAAGCCGCAGCCCAACGTGGACTCCGATCCCACTATTTCGGGTTTGGACCGTCTACCGCAGCACGCGAACTAATTCCCTCGCGGCACGGCCAGGTAGATTTCCGTATCTCCATCACCGCTATATCCGTCCCAGACCACCTGACCGCTGTTGTTGATCGCGGGAAAATCGTCATAGCCAATGGTGTTACTGAGATCCCAGGTGGTGGTCCCGTCATAGACGTATATTTCACTGCCAGAACCCCCGTTCCAGACCACGTGTCCGCTGTCATTGATTTGGGGCTGCCAATCCGTAAGCCCGTTCGTCGTGAGTCGTAGGGTGGTGGTCCCGTTGTAGAAATAGATCTCCATATCCGTGGTGCCGTCGTTCACAGGCTGCCCGATCCAGGCGACCTGATCAGTCGCATTGAGCCTGGGGCTCGCGTCATAGTAGTCGTTGGCGGTCAACTGGGTGGTGGTGCTGCCGTTATAGAGAAAGATCTCCCAATCAGCGCCGTCCCAGCCGGTCCAGACGATGTGCCCGTTGTCATTAATCTGCGCACCGCTGTCGTCGGTCGCATTATCGGTCAGCTTGATGGTGGTGGTCCCGTTGTAAAAATACACCTCGAAATCACCGTCAGTGCCGTTCCAGGCGACCTGCCCGCTGGCATTAATCTGCGGGTCCGAGTCCCAAGAACTGTTATTCGTCAACTGGGTGATGGTGCCCCCGTCATAGAGATAGATCTCGTAGTCAGTCCCGTCGAACCCATACCAGACGATCTGGCCATTGTCATTGATCATGGGAGCGATCTCGTCCAGCGTATTGTCGGTCAGGCGAAGCGTGGTGGTGCCATTATAGAAAAAGACATCCTTGTTCCCCCCGCCGAAGTAGGTTTGGCCCACCCAGACGACCTGACCGCTGTTGTTGATTTGCGGACTATTGTCTTCATAGGTGTTATTGGTGAGCTGTGTGGTGACGTGCGTGGCATCGTCATAGACATAAATCTCAAAGTCAGTCCCGTCATAGCCCGACCAGACCACCCGTCCGTTGTCATTGATTTGGGGTGACCAATCCGTATACGCGTTTTGCGTAATGGCCTTTGTGGAGTAGGCTGCCTCGGCAATGGACATCCCGGCAAACACTCCCACGATCGCCAATGAACAAATGGACACGATTTTTTTGCTCATCATGAGGCTACCCTCCTATGTTGGTGAGTTTCATTAAAAGTACTCAACCCGCCGGCTCCTGGGTAGGACATTTCGAAGAGGAAGGGAACCCGAAAAGGTGTCAGGCTACTTTTCCTCGTCCCAGGTTGACTGACGAGCACTGATGGGAAGGTTCCCTCGGAGTACGGGATCATCGACGAGTCCTCTGAGCACGGGTCATCCCCCGGCTCCCTGACGGGCGAACGGCCGGTCGCCCCTACCGAAGATTGGCCTTAAAGAACGCGAGCGTCTTCTTCCAGGCGTCGGACGCCATCTCGGACTTGTAGTTTGGATTGCTCGGATTGGCGAACGCGTGGTCCGCGTCGTAGCGGTGGATCTGGTTGACGACCTGCGCGGCCTTGAGCCCTTGCTCGAAGCCGTTCGCCATCTCGGGTGTGATCCATCCGTCTTTGTTCGCGAAGATGCCGAGGACCGGGCCCTTGAGCTTCTTCAAGACGACGGGGTCTTTCTCGACGAGGCCGTAGTACACGACGACGGCATCCACGGGCTCATTCAGGCCGAGTTGGAACGACCACCCGCCGCCCATGCACCAGCCGACCGAGCCGATCTTTTTCCCCCGGGTCGTCGGTTGCTCCTTCACCCACTGATATGCCGCCTTGAGCGTGGCCAGGGCATCGGCCGGATCGACCTCATTCATGTATTGGCCGGCGGTCTTGGGGTCGGTCGCGAACTTCCCGTGATAGAGATCGGGCGCGAAGACGACGTACCCTTCCTTGGCGAGCGTGTCGGCCTGCCCTTTGATCTGCGGGTTCAAGCCCCACCACTCGTGGATCATGATGACGGCGGGAAACGGACCCTTGCCCTCGGGTTGCGAGAGGTAGCCGTCGAGCGTGACCCCGCCGACGGTGGCCGTGACGGAGCGGCCTTTGAGGCTTCCGGCGTCGGCGGTCCGCAACGGGTGTGCCTCGCGGCCGGCGTCATCCCCGGGGCGCCCGGCCGCGGCGGGAGCGGCCGACATGAGGACTGATGCTGCGAACGCGGACCATGCGAGCAACCACGGTGTCTGACTCATGGCGATTCCTTTCGCGTGAGGGGAGGGGGTTGCGTCCCAGACTACCCCACGCGGCGGGGAAAACTCAAGAGGGCGCGTCGGTCGGGCGCGTGAGGGTTTCGGCGTGGGATTTCAGGTCGCAGTAGAGCGGTTTGGGCTCGGACGCGACGGTCTCGTACTCCACCGTCGCGTGGCTGATCCCGAACCGGTCGAACAGCTCGCTGCGCAGGGCGCGGGTCATTTCCTCCGTCCGGCTCACCGGCATATCGTCCACCACGATCCGGCAACTGAGCGCGCTCACGCCCGATCCCAGCGCCCAGATGTGGAGGTCGTTGATGTCGCGGACGTGCGGCGCGGCTCGCAGCCGCTCGGCCACGGCGTCGGCGTCGATGTCCTTGGGGACGCCTTCGAGCAGGATCGCCACCGATTCCTTGACGATCTTCCACGCTTCGCCGGCGACGACCAGGGCGATCACCGCGCCCATCGTCGGGTCCAGCGCCATCCAACCGGTGACGCCGATGACGAAGCCCGACACGATGACGCCCAGCGAGACCAGCGCGTCGGCGACCATGTGGAGAAACGCGCTCTTGACGTTCAGGTTGCCCGCCGCCGACCGCCGGAGCAGCATGGCGGTCCAGAAATTGGCGGCGAAGGCGATCGTCGCGATCAGCGCGACCGCGGGGCCGTCGACCGGGACCGGGTTGAGGACGCGCTGGAAGGATTCGGCCAGAATCCATCCGGTCATCACCAGGAACAGGGCGGCGTTGAAGAGCGCGGTGAGGATCTCGGTCCGGTGGTAACCGAATGTGCGCCGGCCGTGCGAGGGCTTGCCGGCCTGGTGGATG
>Ga0184615_10001636_pt1 | contig 12062 bp, 8 predicted proteins | sample PLM4_65_coex_FD_133134 | JGI IMG/M metagenome (GOLD analysis project Ga0184615, IMG submission 133134) | Groundwater sediment microbial communities from an aquifer in East River, Colorado, USA - PLM4_65_coex | ecosystem: Environmental > Terrestrial > Soil > Riparian zone | place: USA: East... | reverse complement strand
CCTCTGTTCCACCACGTCCTTCACTTTCCAGGGCATCTCCCTGTTGTGTAGGAATCGTAGCCATCCCGCAACTGTCAACCATGTCCCCGGTCCAAAGTGTCAACCATGTCCCCGGTCCGGACCCCGGGGGAGCCGCGACCGTCAGGGAGCGGTTGCAGACAGGAAAGCACCGCTTGCTGACGCGCGCGGCTCACCCGGAGGCATGCAGGCCCATGGCACTAATACACTTCCAGGTCGCGCGCCGAGACTACCTTCCCAGCGTAAACCGCGCGGACTTCCGCCAGTAAGGCTTCCTCACTGACTCCCGAAAACAGTTGGTGATAAAGGATCAGCAGCTTCGGCCGCGCCTTGGTGGCCACTGCGCCCAGGTCCTTCGAGGAAGTGTGGTAGGCGTTGTGGTAGTTCTGCCATTCCGGCTTGCGCTTGGCAAGCCCGGTAGAGGAGATGACTTCGTGAATCAGCACATCACAGCCGTTACAGACCTGCGCCACCGCTTCCGAGAACGTGGTGTCGCCGGAAATCACGATTGAGCGGTCGGCAGTGTCGAAGCGATAGCCGTACGCCTCGGGCCATTTCCCGTGAGGCACGCGGAATCCGGTGACCTTCACATTCTCGTCGCGGTAGACCACCCCCGGCCGAATGGCATGCGCGTTGGCCTTGTATCCAGTCTTGTTGCTGGGCTCGCCGCCATGGAGCCGGATCTGGATATCCTCGCGGTAGGCGTCGAGGATGTGCTTGGCCATTCGCTCGATCCCCTTCGGCCCGTAGATCTCAAGCGGCGCCGTCCGATCGAGGACCCAAGGAGACAACATCAGATCCGGCAGGCCGAGCGTGTGATCCGAATGCAGATGAGTGATGAACACGACGCGCGCTTTGGTCAGATCCAGCTTGGCTGCAGCCATCCGTCGTACCACCCCAGGTCCGCTGTCCACGATGTAAGGGATCTGGTTCACCACGATCGCGACAGCCGGACCCGAACGCTGCGGATCGGCGTTGGGCGTGCCGGTGCCCAGCATCACGATGCGCGTCTCAGCGTGAGCCAGCGCCGCGAAGAGGAGAAGGAGCAACTTCATCAGTAGATCGGCCAGATGCCGGGAGTGGCCAGCTCCAGCAAGTTGCCGTCCGGATCGCGAAAGTAAACGCTGCGGCCACCCGCGTCCCAGTTGACCACGCTCTCCACCGCGATCGCCATCTCGCCCAGCTTGCGCATCCAATCGTCCCAGGCCTCGGAGGTGATCGAGAAAGCCATGTGCTGCTGACCGTCCCCGTCGTGTGGTGGCAGGATGCCGCCGGGCATTTGCATCGGTTCGAGCGTGCCCTTCTTGCGAAACAACAACAACACCGACCGGCCGGAGACGTTGTAAGCGCACAGGCGGTCGTCCCCGAACATCTTGGGGAAGCCAAACAGACGGTCGTAGAACTCTAACGCCCGCCGCATGTCGTCCACGTACAGCCCGGTTTCCAATACGGCTACGACTTCGGGCGGCATGGCTATGGCTCCAGTGCGATGTTGTAGCTGGTGACGAACTGGATGAAGTCGGAGATCTCCAGCATGTCCTTGCCCCGATAACGAATGGAGTGTGAATCAACGCGCTCGACGATGGGTAGGTAGCCGAGCAGTTCGACGGGACGGTAATTCTTGAAGCTCACGTCGATCGTCACCGGCGCCTTGACAACGTAGGGCTTGAAATCCTTCAAACGCGCCAGAGCTGCCTTGGCGCGCTGAAAGATCAACTCTTGCGCGGCCTGTGGGGTCAGCGTGTTTGCGGAATGGAAGCCCAGCGTCTTCTTGGTTTCGGCGCCTTCGATATTGCCCACCAGTTTGCGGACCTCGGCGATTGCGGCGTCGTCGCCGGCGATCATCACCACTGGCACACCAAAATGCCCGGCAATCGCTGCGTTGAATGCGCCCTCGGTCACCTCGACGCCGTTAAGCGCTACGCGAGTCAGCGACGCACTGGAAAAAGTGTGCGCGCGCACGCCGTTCGGATTGTTGGTCGACGCGTGGTAACCCACAAACATCACGGCGTCGAAAGTCTGGTCGATGCCCGCCATCATCGACAGCTTGCGAGGAAACGAGCGGACCACACGCACGTCTTTGGGGAACAACTCGATCAGCAGGTTCTCACCGTTGCCGTGCGAATCGCTAACCACGATCTCGGTGGCTCCGGCTTCCTTGGCCGCCTGGATTGCCGCCAGCACCTCGCGGGTCATGAACTCACGAAACCGCGCATACTCGAAGCCGGTCGGTCCGAGTTGGTCGGCGGTCACCGAACCGGCCACACCTTCCATGTCCGCGGAGATGTAGATCCTCATGGGACGGGCTTGCGCCGGGGCGAGCAGGGGAAGAAACAAAAGCGCCGAGAAAGCAGCAATTTCACGCAAAGACGCAAAGTCGCAAAGAAGGCGCAACCGATTCCGGCGTTGCTCTTGGCGCCTTTGCGTCTTTGCGTGAAACCGTTTGTTCGGCAGGGTTCTCATCCAGGGTCCTCCACAAGATGATTGTCGCGCAGATGAAACTTCCTGGGCAGATGAGCGGCTAGCTCCAGGCTGTGCGTGACTACCACCAGGATTTTCTTCTCGCGGCGCTGGATATCCAGCAGCAAGGCGGCGACTTGCTCTGCGGCCTGGCGGTCCAGGTTGCCGGTAGGCTCGTCGCAGAGGAGCAGCAGCGGATCACGGATCAGGGCGCGGGCCAGAGCTGCGCGCTGCTTCTCGCCGCCCGAAAGTTGTCCCGGGCGGTGGTCCAAACGTCCGCTCAGACCCACTTGCTCGAGAAGCCAGTGGGCGCGCTCCACTACTTTGTCCTGGCGGTCCCCGACCAGCGTAGGCACCAGGACGTTCTCCAGCACCGAGCATTGCGGCAGCAAGCAGTGATCCTGGAATAGGAAGCCGATCCGGCGGTTGCGAAACTCCGCCAGCTCTTTTTCGCCGAGCCGAAACGGGTCCTGACCTTCGAGAGTGACACTGCCGGACGTCGGTGTTTCGAGTGCGCCCAGGACGTAAAGTAACGTGCTCTTGCCGCTGCCGGACGGTCCCATGATCGCTATGGCGTCGCCGCAGTCTAACTTCAGTGAGACGTCCTGCAACACATGCAGAGCGCCGCCCGGCGAGGGATACTCCTTCGAGACTCTGGATACTTCGAGCATTCTTACTGTGGCTTGTCCCGATAGGTCAGCGGGGGCTTGGCGTCCGCCGGCAGCCGCGATCGGTAGGTGAATCCGGCGCGGCGCTTCTCGAAGCTGGCCTTGGCTGCTTCGATCTGCTTGGGATCGGTAACCAGGTCGATGGTCGTCAGCGCCAGCACCTTGGCTGCGGCCATCATGCCCTTTCGTCCGATGCTCGATCCGGCGCAGGCCGTGGACTGCCAACTGTGCCCCGGCGTCCCAGGCACGAACGTTGCCGTGGTGAATTGCGCCGTGGGCAGCACCCAGCTCACGTCGGCGACGTCGGTAGACCCGCCGCCCAATCCTTCCCCGCCCAACGGCTGCACCTGCTCCTGACTACCCAGCGGGAGCACCTTTTCGCGGTTGAACGACTTGGCCAACTCCTGCGCGAAAGCCTGCTCCTCCGGCGTGTACTTGATTCCGCCGACGCGCCGCAGGTTCCTCTCGAACATCGCGGCCAGCGTGTCGTTCGGCAAAATGTTGTAGACGCTGTTGATCAACTCCATCTCCACTTTGGTCTCTGTGCCTTGGGCTCCGGCCTCGGCGCACTTCTGGATGCGGCCCCAGACGTTGTCTAGAATCGGCATATTCGGCTGGCGCGCATAGTAGAAGCCTTCGGCGAAGGCGGGGACGACATTGGGGGCGTCGCCTCCGGCAGTGATGATGTAGTGGATGCGTGTTTCCTGGGGTACATGCTCGCGAAGCAATTCGGTGCAATGGTTCATCAGCAAAAGGCCGTCGAGAGCCGAGCGGCCTGCATCGGGTGCAGCCGCGGCGTGAGCAGCCAATCCGCGGAAGCGGAACTTGCCGGAGATATTCGCCAACGAGCTTTGCAGGCCGGCTTGATTGCGATCGCCGGGATGCCAGGTGATGGCAATGTCGGCGTCGCGGAAGGCGCCCGCCCGGATCATGTAGATCTTCCCGCCGCCGCCCTCCTCCGCCGGCGTCCCCAGGAACCGGATCGTCCCTGGCAGTTTGTGCTGCTCCATGTACTCTTTCGCGGAAATAGCGGCCAGTTCCGCGGCAACGCCGAACAGGTTGTGTCCGCAGCCGTGACCGGGATCGCCGGCTACGCGAGGGTTACGCTGCGGGGCGTCATGCTGGGACAGTCCGGGCAGCGCATCGTACTCGCCCATGATGGCGATCACCGGCTTGCCCGATCCCCAGGTGGCCATGAATGCCGTGGGAATGCCGGCTACGTTGTCGCGAATCTCGAAGCCGTTCGCGCGCAGATCGGACTTCAAAAGATTCGAGCTTTTCGCCTCTTTGTACCCGACCTCGGAATACTCCCAGATCTGCCGGGACATCTTGCCGTAGACCTCGGCTTTGCCGTCGATCTTGGCCAGCATCGCAGCGCGCTCGTCTTGCGCCAACAACAATCCACACAACAACAGAATGGTCCCTGTCAACTTCATCGGCGAGCACCCTCCATCTCCTGTCTCAAAACCCCTTGATAGACCTCCACGGTTCGCGAGGCCATACTGGCAACACTATAATGCCGGCGTACCCCATCCGCCCCTCGGCGCCCCAGTTCTTCCGCCAGATTCGGTTCCGTCCAGACCTTGGCAATGCCGTCCGCGAGTTGCGTTGCTGAGCCCGGTTCGACCAGAAGTCCGCCTCCCGTTTTCTCCATAATCTCGGGAAACGCCCCGCTGCGCGGCTGGACCACGGGAACGGCGTTGGCCATCGCTTCCAGAACCGGAAGACCCTTCGGCTCCGGATAAGGACAGGGCACACAGAGAACATCCACACTTTGCAGGAAGCTGAGCTTCGCCCCGCGGTCGACCGTACCGTGATAGAGAAACTCGCCGGCCAGGCCTTCACGCTCGAGTATGCCGTGGCAAGTCTCGAGGTAACGTCGGTTGGTGACATCGGCGCCGAGGAAGCCGGCGGCTTCCAGACGCGCCGGAGGCATTCCTCGACGGCGGCGCAGTTCACCATAGGCTTCACAGAGAAGCGCCAAGCCTTTCTCGGGCGCGATGCGTGCCAGATAGCCGATGCGGAAGATCGCCGAGCGCGGCCGCGGTTCGGGGTCGTGTCCCTGCAGGTTGATTCCCAGCGGCACGACGTGGATCTTCTCGCGCGGGATGGTCAGGTAGCCGGCCATGAAATCCGCGTAGTAGTGGCTAACGGCGATGAAGGCGTCCACGTGCTCGGCCTGCGCGGCGATCCGCTCGCGAGCGTCCTTGCGGAACTCGCGTGGGCTCTTCTCCTTTTCGAAAGTCGCTTGCAGCCCCTCGATGAAGATGTCTTCACCCTGCAAAGTGCAGACCACTGGGCGGCCCAGCGCCTTGCGGAGCGGCTTGGCCAAGGCAATGAGCAACGAAGTCGGCAGGCTGACGATATCCGGCTTGGGCTGGGTCACCAGCCAGTCGGCGAGTTTGGCAAACTCCTTGCGCTGGCGACCGTCCTCGCCACGGAGCATGGAGATGGTCATCTCCGCAAGGCTGGCCGCACTCGTTGAGATGGACCCGCGCGACGCCCACTTCACCACGGCGACGGAATCCCACAGCTTGTCCAGGAAACGCGGCGTCGAACGGAAAAGCGGCGATAGCTCTTCCAGGTACACGCTGATACCCCCGAAAAAGACCCGTTTCTGGCTGACGTTCGCCTCATCGGTCAGCGTAGGGGTATACAACGGAACCAGCGTGATGTCGTGGCCCTGGGCCAGCAGCGCCGTGGCCAGCGCGTTGTCGCGCAGACAACTCCCGCAGTACATGTCAGCGGCGCCCGCGGTGAAGGACAGGATCTTCATGACAGTGGCCAGTGGTCAGTGGCCAGTGGTCAGTGGGAAAGGCTATCGTACCATCAGCGGCTGAGCCTCTCCACGGGCTCGTTTACAAAGATCCACAAGAATCTGCTTCAGCGCTTCCGCCGCACTACGGTATAAAATAGGTGGGATTCTGGGCAATCCTGAGAGGAGTCTTCTGGAAGTGAAAATGTTACGGACGAGTCTGTTCTTCACGTGTCTCCTGGCCCTCTGTGTGGGGCCGGCCGTCCACGGCCAGTCTTTGCTGGGCACCATCAATGGGCAAGTCACCGATTCGGCGCGCAAGCTGGCGCCCGGGGCGAAAGTCAAGCTGGTCCAGGAAGAGACCAACAAGAGCCGGACCGCAACCAGCGACGGCGGCGGTGACTTCCGCTTTACGCTGCTCCCTCCCGGAACTTACAGGCTGGAGGTGGAGCACACCGGTTTCCGCAGACACGTGCAAACGCTGATCCTGCAGATGAATCAGGAGCTCCGCGTCGATGTCCCGCTGCTGCCAGGCAACCTCAGCGAGCAGGTGACCGTTACCGCCACGCGCGGGATGCTAAGGACCGCCTCGGCTGCGCTCGGCGGAGTCGTCGAGAACGAGCAAGTCACCGGGTTGCCGCTCGACGGGCGCAACTTCTACGAGTTGTCGTTGTTGCTGCCAGGAGTGGCTCCGGCGGCCAGCGGCTCGGCTGGGTCCGTGCGCGGGGACTTCGCGATCAACATCAATGGAGCCCGCGAAGACTCCAACTACTTCCTGCTGGATGGCGTATTCAACGGGGATCCTAAGCTCAACGGGTTCGCCGTGCAGCCCCCAGTGGACGCCATTCAGGAGTTCGAAGTGCTGAGCAACGCCTACGACGCCAGCTTCGGGCGCAACGTGGGAGGACAAATCAGCGTGGTGACCAAGTCGGGCGGCAACCATCTGCACGGCACGGCTTACGAGTTCTTCCGCAACGCGGCCACCGATGCGCGCAACTTCTTCGCCCCCGGCCGTGAGGCCAAGCCCCAATACCAACGCAACCAGTTCGGTGCGTCGCTGGGCGGCCCGCTGCGCCGTGATCGCACTTTCTTCTTCGTGGACTACGAGGGACGCCGGCTGAATGAGGGCATTACCCGGGTGACCAACGTACCGACCGCCTTGGAACGCAGCGGGGATTTCTCCAAGAGCTTTGCTCCTCCCATCAATCCCTTTACGCAACAGCCTTTCCCCGGGAACCAGATCCCGAGCTTCTTCCAAAACCCTGTAGGACAGAAGATCGCCGCGCTGTATCCGCAGCCGAACCGCAGCGTGCCGGGACAAAACTTCGTGTCTTCGCCAGTGGAGCGCGACAACGATCACCACTTCGACGTGCGCGTTGACCATGCCCTGACGTCGAGGGACGACCTTACGCTCCGCTACAGCTTCAACGACCGGTCCCTGTTTGAGCCGTTTACGGGTCCGGCTTTTCCGATGGTTCCTGGTTATGGCGATAACGTTCCGCGCCGCGCGCAGAACGCCATGATCCGCGACGTGCATACCTTCTCTCCGCGGTGCCTGAATGAGCTGCGCCTGGGGTTCAGCCGCGTCGCGGCGGGCGCCTTTCCGCAAGGCCAGGGAACCAGCATCAACCGTCAGGTCGGCCTCCCGGAGTTCTCCTCGAACCCTCGGGACTTCGGCCTGAGCTACCTCACGGTGACCGGTTATTCGCCCTTGGGCGACGAGTACAACAATCCGCAGTTCAGCGCGACGAACAACTGGCAGATCGCCGACCAGGCCACATTGGTTCACGGCCGCCAGCAGGCCAAGTTCGGCTTCGACTTTCGCTACCTGCAGCAGAACGCTTTCCGCGACATCCAGTCGCGAGGCTTCTTGAATTTCCAGGGCGCCGTCACCGGCAACCCGCTGGCCGATCTGCTCTTGGGCCTGCCGACGGTCACCGGTGGGGCCCGCCTGGACAATCCCCAGCATCTGCGCGCCAAGAGCTACGGCTTCTTCGGCCAGTACAACACACGGCTGGGCCGCGATCTCGATCTGGCCGTCGGGCTGCGTTACGAGTTCAACTCGCCGCCTGTGGACACTCGCGACCGCGCCAACCTCTACGATCCTGCCACCGGGCAATTGGCGCAGGTAGGCACCAAGGGGATTCCTCGCGGCGGCTATCAGCCCGACCGCAATAATCTGGGCCCGCGGATCGGCTTGGCCTGGAACCCGAAAGGCGGCCCGTGGGTCTTCCGCAGCGGATACGGCGTCTACTACGATCAAGCCTCGCTGGCTCCGGGCGAAGGGTTGTACTTCAACCAGCCGTACTTCGATTTCAAGCTTTTCTTCCAGTACCCGGGTCTGCCTCCGCTGACTCTGGCCGATCCGTTCCCCAAGAACTTCCCGATCCCTGTCCCTGGCTCGGCGTTCACTTACCAGCGGGACTTGCGCACCGCCTACACGCAACAATGGAACGTGGGCGTGCAGCGCCAACTGGGCAAGCGCCGCGTGTTTGAGGTAGCCTACGTCGGATCGAAAGGGACGAAACTACTGGCGGCCCGAGATCTGAATCAAGCGCGGCCGTCCGCGGCGCCGCAGAACCTTCGTCCCAACCCGTTTTTCGCCGATATCAACGTGGCTGAATCGCGGGCGAGTTCCAATTATCACAGCCTGCAGGCGCGCTTCCAGCAGCAGTTGAGCCGCGGACTGGCGCTTCTTACGTCCTACACGTGGTCCAAGTCGCTCGACGACGCCTCCAGCTTCTTCACCAGCGCCGGCGACGCCAACTTCCCGCAAGACAGCCGCAACGTACGCGCCGAGCGGGGCCGATCGAATTTCGACGTCCGCCAGCGCCTGGTGATGAGCTATTCCTATGACCTGCCGGTGGCCCGGAATCACCGCTGGCTCGGCGGATGGCAGACCTACGGGATCTGGACGTTCCAGACCGGCCGTCCCTTTACCGTGGCCCTGCTGCCGGACATCGACAACAGCAATACCGGACGGTCCAGCCTGGGCTTCGGCGCCAATAACCGGCCCAATCGCGCGGCTTCCGGATCACTCTCGAATCCCACGGCGGACCGGTGGTTCAACACCGCAGTCTTTGTGACCTCGCCGTTCGGCACCTTCGGCAACTCCGGACGCAATATCCTCGACGGACCCGGTCTGCAGTCGTTCAATGTGTCCCTGGTCAAGAACACGACGTTGCGAGAAGGGCTTTCGGCGCAGTTCCGTGCGGAGGCTTTCAATCTGTTCAACCGCCCCAACTTCGATCTGCCGGACATCTTCGTCGGCTCGCCGTCGTTCGGCAAGATCACCTCGGCACAAAGCCCGCGGAGAGTCCAGTTCGGGGTCAAGCTGCTCTTTTAACCACGGATGAACACAGATAAACGCTGATCGGATCAGCGCCGCTTGAATTTGTCCGCCAGCATGGCGATGGATTCTTCCAGCGTGGGCTTCTTCTTGGGCGGCGGAGGTTGGGGCCGGGCCACGGGTTTGGCCGGAGGCTTGGCGGCCGCTTTCGGCAACGGCCGGGGTTGAGGCTGCGGGCGCGCGACCACTGGGGCCGGCTCCAGCTTCATGGTCAGAGAAATCCGCCGGGCCACCGGATCGGCGGAGAGTATCTTCACTTTGACCGCCTGCCCGGCTTTCAACACTTCGTTGGGATCTTTCACGAACTTATGCGAAAGCTCGCTGATGTGGACCAGCCCATCCTGGTGCACGCCGACGTCGACGAAGGCCCCGAAGTTGGTGACGTTGGACACCGTGCCCTCCAAAACCAAGCCCGGCTTCAGATCAGCGATGGTCAGGATGTCTTCGTGCCAACTGGGAACGGTGAATTCCTGGCGCGGGTCGCGTCCGGGACGGCGCAGCTCTTCACGGATGTCCTCGAGCGTGTACATGCCCACCAACTCGGTCTGGAACTCCTCCAGATTGATCCGGCCGACAAGCTCCGGGTCTTCCACCAGGGCCGCAGTCTCCACGCTTAACGACCGGGCCATGCGTTCCACGACACCGTAGGATTCCGGATGCACGGCCGTGCGATCCAAGGGATTCTCGCCGGCGCGGATCCGCAGGAAGCCAGCTGCCTGCTCGAACGTCTTGGGCCCGAATCCGGGGATGGCGCGCAGTTCCACACGGGAATGGAACGCTCCGCGCTCATTGCGAAACTCCACGATTTTCTGCGCGGTTTTCTCGCTGATCCCGGCTACGTAGCTCAGCAGTGCGTGTGACGCCGTGTTTAGATCCACGCCCACGCGGTTTACGCACGACTCCACCGTGCTCTCCAGGCTGGCCATGAGACGGCGTTGGTCCACGTCATGCTGATACTGACCGACGCCGATTGACTTTGGATCGATCTTGACCAGCTCGGCCAGCGGATCCTGAAGGCGGCGGGCGATAGAAATGGCTCCGCGTACGGTCACGTCAAGGTCCGGAAACTCCTCGCGGGCGATCTCCGAGGCCGAATACACGGAAGCGCCGGCCTCGCTCACCAGGACGGGAAACACACCCGGCAATCCCGCTTCCTTCTCCTTGAGGAACCGCTGTACGAAGGCGAACACTTCGCGCGATCCGGTGCCGTTGCCGATGGCCACAGCCTTGACACCGTGACGCGTGATCAGCTCCTCAACGGTCTTGCGGGAGCCTTCCACGTCCTGCTTCGGCTCGATCGGATGGATTACGGCGTGCTCCAGCACCTTGCCGGTTGCATCAACCACGGCCAGCTTGCAGCCCGTACGAATGCCGGGATCCACTCCCAGGACGACGTGATCCCCCGCCGGCGCGGCTAGCAACAACTGTTGCAGGTTCTCTCTGAAAACGCGGATCGCTTCCGTATCCGAACGGTCCTTGAGCTCCTGCCGGACTTCACTCTGGATGGAGGGGTTCAGCAGGCGCTGGTAGGAGTCCACGATGGCTTGGTGAAGATGCTCCTGCCAGTCCCCCGGCGCACGAAGCACATGACTGCGCAGATAGGCCAGCGGCTGGGCCAGGTCCAGTTCGATCTCAGAATGCAGGAAGCCTTCTCGGGCGCCGCGGCGGATAGCCAGCATGCGATGCGAGGGAATCTTCGCCGCCGGCTCGCGGTAATCTGCGTACATCTTGAACTTGCCTTCCGGATCTTCCTTGCCCTCGACCGCCCGGCTCACGACCAAGCCATGCTCCATCATCATGCGGCGGATGGCCTGTCGATAGGCAGGCGTCTCGCTGATGAGTTCGGCGACGATGTCACGGGCTCCCGCCAAGGCGTCTTCGGCCGAAGCCACGCCCTTCTCGGCGTTCACGAAGGTGGCAGCATAGTCGGCCAGCGGCGGCGTGCTGGGTTGCTGGTTCCACAGGTAGCCGGCAAGCGGCTCAAGGCCGCGCTCGCGCGCCTGCGAGGCCCGGGTCTTCTTCTTAGGCTTGTAGGGGAGGTAGACGTCTTCCAGCTCGTTCTTCTCGAGGATCGCCTCGATCCGCGTCTTCAACTCAGGCGTCAGCTTGCCCAGCTCGGCGATGGTGCCCAGCACGGTCTCCTTGCGGTCCTCGAGTTCCCGGAAGTACTCCAGCCGTTCCTGGACCGTGCGGATCTGCACCTCGTCCAGATTGCCGGTGACCTCTTTGCGATAGCGGGCAATGAAGGGTACCGTGCCGCCGTCGTCGAGCAACTCGATGGTCGCTACCAGGCCCTTGAGGGGGACTTGGCTCTCCCGTGCGATATGCAACAGGACAGCAGTGGAAAGTTGTTTCAGCTCTTTCATGGAGCAAACAGGCATTCTATGCTAACTTCCCGAAGTTGGGCGAACTCTCCGAAACCGGACGGCGGGCGCGACGGCGTATTGCGCGACGCCTGATTCCCTTTCTTTTCCTCCTGTATATCGTAGCCTACCTCGACCGCGTCAACGTCAGCTTCGCCACGCTGGAGATGTCCCGAGCCCTTGGGTTCAGCGATCGCGTGTTCGGCTTCGGCGCTGGCATCTTCTTCATCGGCTATTTCATCCTGGAGATTCCCGGCGCGTTGATCGTGGAGCGCTGGAGCGCGCGACGCTGGATTGCCCGCATCATGATCTCCTGGGGCATCATCACCGTGCTCATGGCTTTCCTGCAGACGAAGGGACAGTTCTACACCGCGCGTTTTCTGCTAGGCGCCGCCGAGGCTGGGTTTTTTCCGGGCATCATCGTGTACCTGACGCATTGGTTCCGTTAT
>Ga0184615_10001635_pt1 | contig 12063 bp, 9 predicted proteins | sample PLM4_65_coex_FD_133134 | JGI IMG/M metagenome (GOLD analysis project Ga0184615, IMG submission 133134) | Groundwater sediment microbial communities from an aquifer in East River, Colorado, USA - PLM4_65_coex | ecosystem: Environmental > Terrestrial > Soil > Riparian zone | place: USA: East... | reverse complement strand
CGAGCGAGCTCATCAGCACCGCGCCCAGGGCTCTGCCGGCTTCGCCCTTTTTCGCCATCGCGTGGCCGTCGATGATCGTGGAGGCCGTCGTGGGCTCGCCGGGCACGCCGAAGAGAACGGAGGTGATGTCGCCCGTCGTCGCGGTGACGGCGGTCATGCCGAGGAGAAACGCGAACGCATCGACGGCCGACATCTTGAAAATGAACGGGAGCATCAAGGCCATTGCCGTAGGCCCGCCCAGACCGGGGAGAATTCCTACGACGAATCCGATCGCGATGCCCACGCACATAAGGCCGAACGTAGATGGGGCGAAGACCTGGTAGAAACCCGAAAGAAAGGCGCTCATCATCTCCAGCATGGCTGATTCCTCTCAAGCGGGTTCGCAGAAGAGCGCGGGCCGCGTGAAGTCATTGAGTCGGGAGGAACTCGGGAAGCTCTCAGTTGTAGAGGACGTCTTTGAGTTTGGCGACCAGGCCCGAATCGAGCTTGAACAGGCCGGAGATGATTTTCTCCACCTCGTCGCCGGGGATGAGGTTGACGTTCAAATCCGCCTTCTTGGCTTCCGCGACGAACTCCGCGTCCTTGAGAGTCGCCTCAAAGGCCTTGCGCAAACTCTGCACGCGGTCCTTGGGCGTTCCCGGTGGAAGAGTATAAGTGCGGACGATTTCGCTGTCGCCGTGAATGCCGACTTCGATCATCTTGCGGCCTTCGTCGCTCTTGGCGAGGCTCATGGCCTGCGGCACTTTGGGAAGATCGGAGTGGCTCTTGCGGTTGGCCTGTAAAACGACGACCGCGTCGCCCGACTCCAGCGCCTTTTTCCAGGTGACCTTGACCGAGTCCCAACCCCAGCATCCGCCGGCGAGCTCGCCGCTTTCGGCCGCGAGCCGGATGTCCGCCGTGCCCTTGTAGCCGGTGACGAGCTGGACGGGCAGGCCAGTCGCCGCCTTGATGATTCGGGTGGCGTTGTCCGGCGTCGAAGCGCCAGGCGCGACCCCCCCCATCTTCACGGGAGTCTTGGAGGCCGCCCATTTCTCGACGCTGGTGATGCCGCTCGCTTTGGTGAAGGCGCAGACCACGTGATCGGTGATGGGCGCGCCGATAAATTCGAACTTTCTGGCATCGAACTCCACGCCCTTTTGTCCCAGAACCTGGCCGAGGAAGAGGCCGCCGATGAAATGGCCGATCGTGAGGCCGTCCGGCTTGGCGACGTTGTAAACGTGATTGGCGGCGATCAGACTTCCGGCGCCGACCATATTGTCCACGATCACAGTAGGATTGCCGGCGATGTGCTTGCCGAGATAGCGCGCCAACGCGCGCGCGTAGGTGTCGAAGCCGCCGCCCGCGGAGAAGCCCACGACGATCCGTATCGTCTTGCCCTTGTAGAATTGCTCCTGGCTGTAACCCGACGCCGTTAGGGCTAGAACCATCCCAAGGGCGCCGAGAACGACGCTTTTTATGCCGGATCGACGATCTCGCATGACAACCTCCTAAGGAAAGACAAATAAGATGCCGTGATATAATTCATTAAGGTCGATTGTGTCAAGGCCGGCGGCGCTCGCGGCAAGAGGGGAAAATCGCCGATGGCGGGGCTATGCTTCTCCGGCGTCTCTGCGGCTCAGCGGGAAGCTGACGCTAAACGTCGAGCCGTTTCCTAATTCGCTGTCGATCTTAATGTCGCCGTCCAACAACTCGACGAGGCGCTTGACGATGCTCAAACCGAGACCCGTCCCCGGGTATTTCCTCCGGTCCACTCCGTCGGCCATGTAAAAGGGCTCGAAGAGACGCGGCAGGTCCGACTCGTCGATTCCTATTCCCGTGTCGCGCACGGACCATGAGATGCGGCGGACTTGAGGGCTGCTGTTGGAATTTTGTAAAGAGACCCGCAGCTCGATTTCCCCTTTCTCGGTGTATTTCAAGGCATTGGCGAGGAGGTTTTGAAGAATCTCCCTGACCTTGGAGCGGTCGCTGGTGAGGGACGGGATGCCGGCATCGATGTCGAACTTGAGCTTGAGCTCTTTTTCCCGCGCCAGCGGAGCAAAGGAGAGTTCCAGATCGTCGGTGATTTCGCGAACGGAGAATTCCGATTCGTGCACCGGAACTTTTCTCGCGTCCAGCCGCACCAGGTCGAGGATTTCGTTGATCAGGCTGAGCAGGTCCTGGGCGTAGCGGCCGATACGCTCGAGGGCCTTGCTTTGCTCGTCGCTCAAATTTCCGTAAGAGCCGTCGACAAGAAGCTGCTGGGTTCCGATCACGACATTGAGAGGCGTTCTCAGCTCGTGGGCCATGGTATTGAGAAAATCGGTTTTGGTTCGGAAGGCGTCTTCCAGCTCGCCGGATTTATGCTGCACTTCTTCGAACAACCTGGCATTATCGACCGCGATCGCCGTCTGGTCGGCGAAGGCCGTGATCATCTGGATCTCATTGGGACGAAACTCTCTTTCCTGCTTGGAATAGAGGTTGATCGTGCCGATCACGCGCTGTCCGAGCCGCAGCGGAACTCCCAGGAACGAGCAATAGCCGGATTGGCTGAGTATCTTGCGGTGCTTTTCTACCATCACGGAATCGTCGCGCACGTTCTTGACGGCGATGACCCGATTCTCGCGGACGATCTTTCCCGTGATGCTTTCGCCCAAAGGCATGACCGGAGTGAGTGCCAACAGGTCTTCGTCCCCGGCGTAACCCGCGCGCACGAGCGATCTTCCTTCGACGAGGCGAAAGCTGGCGCCGTCCACGTTGAGGAACCTTCTCGCTTCGTTGGCGATGCTGGGAAGCAGGAGATCTCTCTTGAGCAGCGAAGCGACGTCCCGGTTGACTTTGATGAGTGTCTCAAGGTGCTGCGATTTTTGTCGCGCCTCTTCAAAGAGCCTCGCATTCTCGATGGCGATGACCGCCGCGTTGGCGAATTGCTCAATCAAGTCGAGATCGCGCTGGGTAAATTCTCGAGGTGAACGGGTCATGACAAAAATCACGCCTAGGGGTTTTTGCTCTCTGCTAAACAGGGGGACGCCAAGGAAACCGTGCAGATTAGCCGCCTTTACTGCCCCATGATAGGGCCTGTCTGAATCCTGAGCCATGTCCTTGACGGTTAGAGGTCTGCGGTTATCCAGCATCCATCTCCCGCGCCCAATCAACTTTCCCTCCTCCCCTGTGTTCATCAGCTTTACCAGTGTCTCGTCTCCCGTGAGTGCCCGAATCCTGATCCTGCCCTCTTCATCCAACAATCTGAGCAAAACCATTTGCGCCTGAAAGAGAGAGGCGGCCTCCTCGGTCAACCTCTGGAGCAGCTTATCAAGATCCAGGAGAAGGATATTGGACAGAAACTGCCGTAGCGCGCGTTGCTCCCGAATGGACCGTTCTAATTCCATGTTGGTAGCTTTCAGGTTGCTGATAAGACGCGCATTCTCGATGGCGATCGTCACGCCGTTGGCCAGCTGCTGAAGAAGATCGACTTCTTCCTGGATAAATACTCTCGGTTGATAAGTCAGCGCCCGGAGCACGCCCGCGATCTCACCGCTTTTCGAGACCAAGGGAACTCCCAGGTAACCCCGCAAGCCAAGGCTCGGGAGATTCGCTCCGCTCGTGAACTCTGAACATTGGGTGATGTCGGGAATCAAGAGCGGCGTTCGATTTTCAATGATCCATCTGGATCGACCCGGACCGGGCTCAGGATTTCCCGACCACAGATGTCCCGGCTGTACGCCAGAGGCCGCCAAAACCCGCCAAGCCGAATTCTCCAATACCCTGACATCGCAAACATCAACTTTAAAAACCTCACGAACCTTGTCCGTGAGCTTTCTAAGTAGGCTGTCAACGTCCAGAGTGGTGATGTCTTGGTTGAGTTCCGTGAGAAGCCTCTGTGTCTCTTCCCGTCTCTGGGCCTGTTCATAGAGGTTTGAGTTTTCCACTGCCAGGGAAAGAATCTCGGCAATTGGAGAGAGGATCTCGACCTCTTTTTTCCCATAGCAGCGAGGCTTTAGGCTTGCCAGGTTCAATGCTCCTATAGCCTTTCCCTCGGCCATTAGGGGAAGGATTACGTAAGAGCGCAGTCCTACCTCCTTGTATCTTTTGTGAGTCAGGGGGAAGCGGGAATCTCGGAGAACGTCGCGGCATATAAGGGGCTCGTGATAGTCGAGGACCCAGCCGGTGGCGGTTCCCTCTCGCACCGAGAGGCCATCAGGGATAGCGGACGCAGGTAGTCGGGATTCTTCGGCATAGACACGAAAGTAGTTTTCGTCTTTTTGCACGAGGTTGATCGCTAGTCGTTCGTAGGGTGCGAGCTTGTGAATCTCCCGGCTCAGGGTAAGACAGATTTCTTTCAAGTTCATAAAGCGCCCCCAAGATAATCAACTTCTTGAGGCAAAAAGATTGCCGGGAGGCACTCGGTCAGGCCTAGGGAGGCGGAGATGCCAAGAAAAAGGGCGCTCCGCCTGCTCCTCCCTGGTGTGGTCGGGGAGGAGCGACGCGGCGCGATGGGTTCGCTTGAGGGCTCCATAAATCCCTCGGCTTCTCATGATGTGGGATAAGTCCATCCATTGTTTAAGTCAAGCCGATTGTTTTTATCATGCTAGCTTACTAAAATAGGCCCATGCAATGCAAGCAGATGTAAGCCGGGCTTATGACTGAGATATACAAGAACCACGTTGACGGTAAGTGGGTAGAGGCAAAGTCGGGCGGGACCTTTGAGAACCGCAACCCGGCCGACCGGCGCGACCTTATCGGCCTGTTCCCCGATTCCGACCGCGAAGATATCGACGCAGCGGTAAGCGCCGCTGGGATAGCTCTGGCGCATTGGCGCCTGGTTCCTGCGCCCAAGCGCGGAGAGATTCTTTACCGTGTGGGAGAAATCTTGCGGCGGCGCAAGGAGGAGATCGCGCGCGCGATGACGCGCGAAATGGGAAAAATTTTAAAGGAAGCCCGCGGCGACGTCCAGGAAGGGATAGACACGGCCTACTACACCGCGGGCGAGGGGAGAAGACTCTTCGGCGAGACGACGCCGTCCGAGCTGCCGGATAAGTTTGCGATGTCGATCCGCGCGCCGGTCGGCGTCTGCGGACTGATCACTCCGTGGAATTTTCCCATGGCGATCCCGACCTGGAAGATATTTCCGGCGCTGCTCTGCGGCAACACGGTCGTGCTCAAGCCGGCGGAAGACACGCCGCTTACGGCCGTCATGCTCTTCGAGATCCTCGAAGAAGCCGGAGTGCCGCCGGGCGTCGCCAATCTGGTCCACGGCCGGGGCGAGCAAGCGGGCGCGGCGCTCGTGCGCCATCCCGGCGTGCGACTCGTTTCTTTTACCGGCTCCTCGGCCGTCGGACGGGAGATAGCGGCGTCCTGCGGGCGAGATCTAAAGCGAGTCTCGTTGGAAATGGGCGGAAAAAACGCCCAGGTCGTCATGGAGGACGCGGATTTGAATTTGGCCCTGGAAGGCGCGTTGTGGGGCGCCTTTGGAACCACGGGACAGCGCTGCACCGCCACCAGCCGCGTGATCCTGCATCGCGATATAAAAAAACAATTCACCGAGGCGCTGGTCGAGCGGGCGGAGAAGATCAAAATCGGCGACGGCCTCGACGAGAGCGTAGAGATGGGGCCGCTCGTCAACGCAGCCGCGCGCGAGAAGGTCCATCGCTACGTCCAGATCGGAAAAGACGAAGGGGCGCGGCTTCTCACGGGCGGCGCGATTTACGAAGAGGGAAAGTGGATAAATGGGTATTTCTACCGTCCGACGATCTTCGATCAGGTCGCGCCTTCGATGCGCATCGCGCAGGAAGAGATTTTCGGCCCGGTGCTCTCGATCATCGAAGTCGGCAGCTTCGAAGAGGCGACAGAAATTCTCAACGGCACGCCTTACGGTCTATCCAGTTCCATTTACACGAGCGACGTCGCGCGCGCGTTTCGCGCCGTGAGGGACTTCGAAGCCGGCATCACGTACATCAACGGTCCCACGATCGGCGCCGAAGTGCATCTCCCGTTCGGCGGCGTCAAAGAAACCGGCAACGGCCACCGCGAAGCGGGCACGACCGTTTACGACATTTACAGCGAGTGGAAGTCGGTTTACGTGGATTTTTCGGGTAAATTGCAAAAGGCGCAGATCGATAACACGGAATAAATTGGAGTGTTGGAGTGAAGGAGTAATGGAGTGTTGTTAGATTTTCGTTCTTACCATTACTCCAGTACTCCATTACTCCAAACCGTTACGGCATGAAGATTCCCAACATTAAGACAAAGCCGCCAGGGCCGAAGGCCAAAGAGATCATCGCTCGTGACGAGCGCTACACCGCTCCGGCTTACGGCCGGGTGTATCCGTTGGTCGTGAAGCAAGGAAAGGGGATCGCGATCGAAGACGTCGATGGAAATATCTTTCTCGATTTCATGGCCGGCATCGCCGTCGCATCGACCGGCCACGCCCATCCTCAGGTCGTCAAGGCGATCCAGGAGCAGGCGGCCAAGTTTCTCCATTTCTGCGGCAGCGATTTCTATTACGAGCCGATGGCGCTGCTTTGCGAAAAGCTCAGCCGGCTGGCGCCGGGTTCTTCCGCTAAAAAAGTTTTTTTGACGAACTCCGGCACGGAATCCGTCGAAGCCGCCATCAAGCTCGCGCGCTACTCCACCAGGAGAACGCATCTCGTCGCTTTCCTGGGATCGTTCCACGGCAGAACCTTGGGCGCGTTGTCTTTGACCGCCAGCCGCTCTTCCCATCGGGCGCATTTCGGACCGCTTCTCCCGGACGTTCATCATGTTCCTTACGGAATGGAAGGTCTCGACGCGTTGGAAAACAAAATATTCCGCCACGAGGCCGCGCCCGACGAAGTTGCGGCCGTCTTCGTCGAGCCCATTCAGGGCGAAGGCGGGTACGTTGTCCCGCCTCCGGACTTTCTCCGCAGGTTGGCGGACATTTGCCGGCGCCATGGAATCCTCCTCGTCGCCGACGAGATTCAGACCGGCTTCGGCCGCACGGGCAAAATGTTCGCCTGCGAGCATTGGGGTATCGTGCCGGATATTCTCTGCGTCGCGAAGGGGATTGCCAGCGGCCTGCCTCTGGGCGCGATGATCGCGCGCGGCGACATCAGCACGTGGAAGCCGGGCAATCATGGCTCGACCTTCGGCGGGAATCCGGTTGCGTGCGCAGCCGCGCTGGCGACGGTCGAGCTTATAGAGAACGGACTGATGGCGAATGCAGCGGAGGTTGGAAATTATCTAAAAGAACGGCTGGCACAGCTCAAGAACAAACAACCGGCGATTCGCGATGTCAGGGGGATGGGCTTGATGGTTGGCGTGGAGCTTACAGAAGCGGAACTGCGGAATCGAGTCGTGCGCAGCGCCTTCGAGAACGGTCTGCTCCTGCTAGGCTGCGGCGAGAGCGCGATTCGTTTTTGTCCGCCGTTGATCGTAACGAAGAACGAAGTCGATATAGCCGTCGAGATCTTCTCCTCTTTGCTGAAGTCGTAGGGGTGGTTCGCGAACCGCCCCTACGTTTGTCTAAATTCCCCACGCCCCGCTCAGATGAATATTCGCCCCGTTGACGTACCGCGCTTCTTCGGAGAGCAGGAAGCGCGCGACGGACACGGCGTCGTCCACCGAGCCGACGTAGCCCGCGGGAATTCGCTTCGCCATCGCGGCCAGCTCTTCTTTCGGCGCGCTGCCGGTATCGATAAAGCCCGGCGAGATCGCGTTCACGGTAATGCCGTGAGGCGCAACGACGCGGGCGAGCGAGCGCGCGAGCACGAGCAATCCGACCTTGGCGATGTAGTGTGCGGTCAGTTGCGGCTGCCCGATCAGTTGATCGGCGTTGGCCATGCTGAAGCAGACGATCCTGCCCCACTTGCGAGCGACCATTCCCGGCAAGGCGGCTTTGGCGAGATAAAAAACCGGATGGAGATTATTGTCGAACATCGAGTGCCAGCCTTCGACGGTTTCCTTCAACAACTCCACCCGATGGTAAGGTCCGGCGCAATTGATCAGCGCGTCGATGCGGCCCCACTCTTTCTCGACGCGGGCGACCATTTGTGTCGCTGCTTGCGGGTCGGATACGTCGCATTGGATCGACAGCGCCTTGGATCCGTTCTTTTGCGCCGCGTCGATTACTTCTGCCGCCGCGTCCACGCTCGTGCGATAGCAGATGGCAATCGACCATCCCTGCGCGGCGAGATCCAAAGCGACGGCGCGGCCGATTCCCTTCGCGCCGCCCGTAACTAACGCTACGCGTTCTGCCATAACTCCTCTCAATTTGCGGTTGCTCTTTTCCGAGAGCGCTGCCAATATATCAGACACTTTACGCAACTCATAGGTGGGAATATGCGACTGCTCATCTCCTTTGTCTTAATGCTGTTCGGTTTGTTGCCGGCTTCGGCGGCGGAGATCTCCCACTTGATCGACGCGGAGCTGGCGCAACGGGTCAAGTTGCCGGCCGGCTTCGAAATTAAAATTTTCGCCCGCGGACTCATGGCCCCGCGCTTCATGACGGTCGGACCGGACAATCTCATTTATGTTTCCATGCCGAGCATGGGTTGGGTGGGGCGTCTGAGAGATGACGACGGCGACGGCAAGGTCGAGCGCATCGACCGCGTGATCCAAGAACTCGACCGACCGCACGGCCTGGCCTTTCACGACGGCAAGCTCTACGTAGCGGGAACGGAAAAAGTTTGGCGCATCGACCGCTTCCGCGGCGACGGATCGCCCGGTCAGGTCGCCACGATCGTTCCCAATCTTACCGGCGGCGGCCACTGGACGCGAACGATCCTCTTCGGTCCCGACGGCAAGCTCTACGTTTCCATGGGCTCGTCGTGCAACGTCTGCAAGGAAAAAGACCCCAGACGCGCGGGAGTCGTGAGATATAACCCCGATGGCAGCGGCGAGGAAGTCTTCGCCGGCGGGCTCAGAAATTCCGTCGGCATCGCCTGGAATCCCGCGACCAAAGAGCTTTGGGGAACCGACAACGGCAGAGATTGGCTCGGCGACGATTCGCCGCCGGACGAGATCAACGTCATCCGCCAGGGGAAAAATTACGGTTGGCCCAATTGCATCGCCGACCGCGTGCCCGATCCGGATTTCGGCACGCCGGAGATCTGCCAAAAGACCGAGCCGCCGGCCGTCAAGCTTCAGGCGCACTCGGCGCCTCTCGGTCTCGCGTTCTACACCGGCAAACAATTTCCGGCGGAATATCAGGGAGACCTTTTCGTCGCGCTGCATGGCTCGTGGAACCGGAGCAAAAAGACCGGCTATAAAATCATCCGCGTAAAACTCGACAAGGGCCAGGTCAAGCAGGTGGGAGATTTTGCCACGGGTTGGCTGATGCAGGAAAAAGGCACGGATGTGGTCTGGGGACGGCCGGTGGATTTGATCGTCGGACCGGACGGCAGCCTGTATCTTTCGGACGATTCGGCGGGCTTCATCTATCGGATCACCTACAAGAGGAAATAGTAATGTAGGGGCAGGCCTGTGTGCCTGCCCTCTTTGGGCGATCACGTAGGATCGCCCCTACAAATAATGTGCAATGAATCTCATGTGGAGTCCTCGGGGCCGGTTGTGGTAAAAGAATAAAATGGCTACCGATCCACTTACGTTCGACAGTCGGCCGGCGCTTCGGCGGCCGGTGTTGATCCTGGCCTTTGGCGGCTGGAGCGACGCGGGCGGGTCGGCGACGACGGCGGTGCGCTATCTGAGCGAGCAGTTGCTCGCCACAAAGTTCGCCGGCATCGATCCGGAAGAGTTCTACGATTTCTCGATCCAGCGTCCACAGGTCCGATTGGTGGACGGGCTGCAGCGGGAGATCCACTGGCCCTCCTATGATTTCCATTACGGCAGCGGCATCGAGCGCGATTTCGTGTTCGGGATCGGCGCCGAGCCGCATCTGCGCTGGCGCGGCTTCTGCGAGACGGTTCTCCGGCTCGTGCGCGAGTGTAAGATCGAATTGGTCGTTTCGCTGGGCGCCTATCTCGACGAGGTGCTCTACACGCGACCGGTGCCGCTGACGGGATTTTCCTCGGATGCCAAATTGATGACCGAGCTGGACCTTCTGCCGTCGCGTTACCAGGGACCGACCGGCATCGTCGGAATTTTAGCGGACGCTTGCCGGAAAAACGGCATCCCGAACATGAGCCTTTGGGCCACCTTGCCCCATTATCTTTCCGCCTCGCCGAACCCGCGCGGCGCGCTGGCGCACGTGCTCAGGCTGACGCAGTGGCTCGGCCTGCGCGTCGATACGGGACCGCTCGAGCGGGCGGCGGCCGAGTTTCAGAACAAGGTCAACGAACTCGTCGGCAACGACCCCAACCTCTCGGCGTTCATCCGCGAGCTCAAAAAGCGCGAGTTCGAGCAGTGAAGCTCTCCGTCCTGATGCCCGTCTTCAACGAAGCGAACACACTGGAAGAGTCGATCCGGCGGGTGCAGGGCGTCGCTATTCCGAAAGAAATCATCGCCGTGGACGACGGCTCGACCGACGGCAGCCGTGAAATTCTCAAGCGCCTGGAGACGGAAGCCAGGGAGAAGGACGCTACTGAAAACGATTTCAAGTTAATCCTGCAACCCTTCAACCAGGGAAAGGGCGCCGCTATAAGAACCGGGCTTGCCCACGTCACCGGCGACGTCGTGATCATACAGGACTCGGACCTGGAGTATGACCCGCGCGACTATCCGAATCTCCTGGAGCCGATTCTCGCCGGCCATGCCGACGTGGTATTCGGCACCCGTTTCTCCGGCGGCGGTCCTCATCGTGTGCTTTATTTTTGGCACTCGCTGGGCAACCGGCTCCTCACGCTTTTCTCCAATGCGCTGACGAATCTCAACCTGACCGATATGGAGGTAGGATATAAAGCTTTTCGGACCGAAATCATCAAGGGCATGAAGCTCGAGTCCAACCGCTTCGGCTTCGAGCCGGAAATCACGATGAAGGTCGCCAAGAAGGGGTACCGCCTCTACGAAGTGCCGATCTCCTACCACGGGCGCACTTATGCGGAAGGGAAAAAGATCACGTGGAAAGACGGCGTGGTCGCGCTGTACTGCCTGGTGCGTTATTGGGTGAAGGACTGACGGCTTAGCCTCTTACTCCCTCAGTCCACAACTCTTCCATATAATCCCTCAGCGCCTCTTTCAGAGGAAATTGCGGCGCGTAGCCCAGCTCGGCCTTGGAGCGGCTCAAGTCGAGGGGAAAGTCGCCGTGACCTTTGCCGCCATCGTCGCCGGCAACATTGATTTCTATCTTCGGCAGCAGCTCGCGCGCGGCCCGGGCGAGATCGGACGCGCGCGTTACGACGCCGCTACCGGCGTTGTAGATTCGCTGCTTCGGCTCCCGCGCTTTGCAGGCGAGATCGATCGCCAGTGCGACGTCTTTGGCGTAAACGTACTCGTTGGAAAAATAAGTTTTCGCGTCGATGGAGAAAGGCTCGCCCTTGATGATCTTAAGGGCGAGATCGCGCATGACCATGCCGACGGTCGAGCCGCCGACGTAGTGGCCGCGTCCGAAAACGCCGGCGGGACGAATAATAGCCGTGTCGAGATTGTAGAGGTGCGCGTAAGCATGAACGAGATGCTCGGAGCAGACCTTGGTCGTGGTGTAAAGGTTGTGGCCGCCGACCGGCGCATCTTCACGAATCGGTCCGTTGGTGATTTTGTCTCTGTCGTAGACGCCGAAGGTGCTCACGTAAACCACGCGCTTCAAGCCGCGCAGCCGCGACGCTTCCAGGACGTTGATGGTTCCCAGAATGTTGTTGGTAGAGCCGGTATATGAATTTTCGGCCACCCGTTTGCCGATGAGGCCGGCGGTATGGACGATCGTATCGATGTCGAATCGCTCGAGCGCGCTGAGCAGGGCCGGCAGGTCGCGCATGTCCGCGGCGACGATCTCCGCCCGATCCGGGCCTACGATCTTGTCGATGTATTCCCGGTTGGGAGATAGATCGTAAATCGCGACTTTATTTCCATCGTCCGCCATTCTCTTCGCAAAGTGGCATCCGATTAGTCCTCCGCCGGTCACTAATACGTTCATGTCAATTCCTCCCTGTCCTTCGATTTAGGCCAGAATCAAGACACTGTCAATCAAGCAAAATTCTCTTGCCTTCGACTGCCTTT
>Ga0184615_10001634_pt1 | contig 12067 bp, 11 predicted proteins | sample PLM4_65_coex_FD_133134 | JGI IMG/M metagenome (GOLD analysis project Ga0184615, IMG submission 133134) | Groundwater sediment microbial communities from an aquifer in East River, Colorado, USA - PLM4_65_coex | ecosystem: Environmental > Terrestrial > Soil > Riparian zone | place: USA: East... | reverse complement strand
CGGCATACCAAGACCGAACATGGCGACGTCCCCCTCTAGGAGCCTGTCCATGAATGGCCATCTGCGGCGTTGCCGCTGCGCATCCGCTCCTCACGTACCCACCACGTACGCTCCGGTGCGGTGCTCGCGGCGCCTTGCATCTGGCGCATTCCTGAACAGACTCCAACACCCAAATACTCGGACTGACTCCTAGCGAAGCGAACTGATTATAGGCTCACGGCGAAAAACGTGTCAAGGAAGCGGGCGTCGGATCCCCTATGGCTCGGGGCGGTGCGCGGTTTCGAGGTTTTCAAAGCGGGTGTACCGGTCGATGAAGGCCATTTGGATCTCCCCGGTGGGACCGTTCCGTTGCTTGCGCAGCAGGATGTCCGCGATCCCGTGATTCTCCTCGGTTTGCCGGTACACCTCTTCGCGGAAGATAAACATCACGACGTCGGCGTCCTGCTCGATGGCGCCCGATTCCCGGAGGTCGGACAGTTGCGGCTTCTTGTCGCCGCCGCGCGTTTCCACCGCCCGCGACAACTGGGAGAGCGCGATCACGGGGATCGCCAGCTCCTTCGCGAGCGCCTTCAGCGACCGGGAGATGTCGGAGATTTCCTGCTCCCGGTTGTCGGCGCCTCCGCGCCCACGCATGAGCTGGAGGTAATCCACGATCACCAGCCCGAGCCCGCGCTCCGCCTTGAGCCGCCGTGCCTTCGCCCGCATCTCCAGCACGGCCATCGCCGGGCTGTCATCGATGTAGATGGGCGCCTCGGCCAATCGCCCGGCCGCGGAAGTCAGCTTCGGCCAGTCGGCCCGTCCCAGGAAACCCGACCGCAGTTTGTGGGCGTCGACCCGCGCTTCAGAGCAGAGCATCCGCAACACCAACTGCTCCTTGGACATTTCCAGGCTGAAGATCGCGACGGTCTCCCGTTTCTCGATCGCCGCGTACTGGGCTATCGACAACGCCAACGCGGTCTTTCCCATCGACGGCCGTCCGGCCAGGATAATGAGGTCCGACGGCTGGAGCCCCGACGTCAGCTCATCCAGCTTGGTGAACCCCGTGGGCACGCCGGTCACGCGCTCCTTTTTTTCGTAGAGCCGTTCGATCGTCTCGAAGCTGGCCTTGACAATATCCCTTACAGGGATGAAGGAGGGCCGCATTTTTCGCTCAGCGATCTCAAAGATGCTACGCTCGGCCTGATCGATGAGATCCTCGACCTTCTCCGAATCGCGGTACCCCGACGCCACGATGTCCGTCGCCACCGTGATCAGATTTCGGAGCAGGGCCTTTTCCTGAACGATCTTGGCGTGATGACGGACGTTGGCCGCCGTGGGAACCTGCGCCACCAGCTTGGCGAGGTAGGCGGCGCCGCCGATCTGGTCCAGCTCGTTGCGGCGCCGCAGGCATTCGCTCACGGTCACCTGATCGATCGCCTCGTTGGCCTCGGAGAGCTCGATCATTGCCTGGAATATCTTCCGATGGGCTTCGCGATACCACGCCGAGGGCGAGAGCATCTCCAGCGCCTTGCTGAGAGCCTGGTTGTCGATGAGGATCGCGCCCAGCACGAACTCCTCGGCTTCGAGATGCTGAGGCGGGATCTTCCCGAGCGGGTCAGCGCGATCCATCGTCCGACCTCTCCACTCGCCGCGCCAACACGGCCGCCGCGGCCGCCGCGGTCGAAAGCCGCCGCGAGCGCATCGTCCGGGTTTCGGTCAAGACGACCTTGGTCGCGGTCGGACCGGGCTCGACGATCCACGCGATGTTCAGCGCGCGGGCGTAGTCGGCAGCCGCCGACCGCGACGCCTCCTCGGTCCACGGGGCGACGCGCAGCCCGAGGCGGCGGAGCGCGCGGGCAATTCGGATCGAGGCACGATCGGGAGCCGCCGCCAGGAGGACATCGGAGGCACCATAGGCCGCTTCGGAGCCGACGCGGTCCAACGCCTGCTGCAGCCGTTCGAGGTGAACGGCAAATCCCGTGGACGGGCACGGCGGACCGAACCGTCCGATCAGCGCGTCGTAGCGCCCCCCGCGCCCCACCTCGTAGCCGACCCCCTCGGCGAACAGTTCGAAAATCAAACCGGAATAGTACGCGCGGCCGCGAATCTCGGCCAGATCCAACACGACAGACTTCGAGAGACCGTAGCACCGCATCTGTCGCACCACGTCCCGGAGGACGCCGAGCGCCTCGCGCGCGGTCGGGTGATCGACGACGCCCGCAGCGCGGTCCAGCACCTCCTCGCCGCCGATCAGGTCGAGGAGGCCGGCCAGCCGCGCGGCCCCCGACTCGCCGTGCCCGTCCCGCCTCAAGAGGTCCGCCACGCGTGTGCGATCCTTTTTGGCGACCGCCTCCTCAAGCAATGCCGCTCCCTCCGGCGACGCCCCGGTCGCCGCAAGCCAGCCCTGAAAAAATCCTACGTGCCCCATCGCCACGGTCGCCCCGGGCAGGCCGAATCGACCGAGCACCTCCATTGCCAGCGCCACGATCTCCGCGTCGGCGGAGGGAGCCGACGGCCCGATTAGCTCCGCGCCGATCTGCACGATCTCCCGCTCGTGCCCCGCGTGTTCGTCCTCGTATCGGAACACGTTCGCGCCGTAGCACAGCCGCATCGGCCGGGGAGCGTCCCGCAGCAGCGTCGCCGCCATCCGGGCGACTTGAGGCGTCACATCGGGCCGCAGGACCATGACACGCCCCGTCCCGCGATCGGCAACCGTGTACGCCTTCTCGATCAGGCCCGGCCCGAGACCCGGCGCGATGACGTCGAGATATTCGAACAGCGGGGTGACAACCTCTTCGTAGCCCCAGCTCCGGAACACGCTGAACGCGGCGTGCTCGAGCCGGCGACGAACGGCCGTCGCCTCCGGAAGCAACGTCGCCATCCCCTTGGGTAACAGAGCGCGGTCAGTTGGTTTAGGTCGAGTCATGGTGTCTCTGGCCAACCTGGCCGTCGAGAAGGGGTCGGATGCAAGGCGGAACAAGAACCCCCACCGGAGCGTACTGAGTTGTACGTGAGGATGGGGGTTCGCAGTGACAACGCAGCAGACGCCCCCTTATCGACGGATCAGGTCACAAGCGGATCTGTTTGGCGGACAGGATCCCCGGCAGCAGGCGGAGATCCTGCAAGAGGCTCGGCGACACCGGGGAGTCGATCCCGATCACCGAGATCGCCTGCCCGCCGGGGCGCTCCCGAGACAACTGCATGCGGGAAATGTTCACGTTGTGTTGCCCCAAAAACGTGCCGATCGTCCCGATGACGCCGGGCCGGTCGGTGTTGGAAAGCACCAACATCGCACCCTCCGGCATCACTTCCACGGAAAAATCGTCGATGCTGACGATACGGGGCTCCTTGCGGTGGAACAGCGTGCCGGCGATGCGGGAGATCGCGTCGCCCGCCTGGAGTTCGACCACGACCAGGCTCGCAAAATCCCCGGCGTCGCTCCGCTTCGTTTCGTTCAGCTCGATGCCCCGCTCCTTGGCGAGGACCGGCGCATTCACGTAATTGATGCCGGTTTCCAAAATAGGGTTGAGCAGGCCCTTGAGGATCGCGACCGTGATCGGCGCGGTGGGCAACTGCGCCACCTCGCCGTGGTATTCCACGCTCACCCGACGGATACCGCCCTCCAGCCGTTGGGCCTGGAACGCGCCCAGCTTCTCCCCCAACGCGAGATATGGCTGGATCTGCGGGAGGAGGTCGATCGGGACGGACGGGATATTCGCCGCGTTCCGGATCACCCCTTTGATCAGGAGGTCCACGATCTGCTCGGCCACCGCCACCGCCACGTTTTCCTGGGCCTCGGTCGTGGACGCGCCGAGGTGCGGCGTGCAGATGAAGTTGTCCAGCGTCAGGAGCGGGTTCGCCGGGTCCACCGGCTCCTTCTCGAACACGTCGAGCGCCGCGCCGCCGACCTTCTTGCCGGCCAGCGCCTGATAGAGATCGGCCTCGTTGACGATTCCGCCGCGGGCGCAATTGATGATCCGCACGCCGTCCTTCATCGTGGCGATCGTCTCCGCGCGCACCAGGTTAGTGGTCTCCGGCGTGAGCGGGGTGTGGATCGTGATGAAATCGGCGCGCCGGAACACCTCCTCGACCGTCGCCTGCTCCACCCCCATCTGCCGCGCGCGCTCGGGGGAGAGGTAGGGATCGTACGCGATCACCTTCATCATCAGCCCCTGCCCCAGCTTCGCGACGTGGCTGCCGATCTGCCCGAGGCCGATCACTCCCAAAACCTTCTGGTAGAGCTCGACCCCCATGAACTTGGACTTTTCCCACTTGCCGGCCTTGGTCGACGCCGTCGCCTGTGGAATCTGACGGGCCAGCGAGCACATGAGGGCGACGGCGTGCTCGGCGGTGGTGATCGTGTTGCCGCCCGGCGTGTTCATCACCACGACGCCCCGCTTGGTCGCCGCTTCGAGATCGACGTTGTCCAGGCCGGAGCCCGCGCGGCCAACGACCTTCAGCTTCACGCCGGCGTCGAGCACCTTGGCCGTCACCTTGGTCGCGCTGCGGACCACCAAGCCCTCGTACTGCTTGATCTCGTCCAGCAATTGCTCGGGCGTCAGCTTGGTTTTCACGTCGACCTGGAGGCCGGCCTGTTTGAGGATCTCGACCCCCTGGGTCGACAGACTATCGCTGACCAATACCCGCATTAACTTTTTTCCCCTGTAGGGGCGAATCTCGTATTCGCCCATCGGGGCGATCACAAGGATCGCCCCTACGATTTATTTAAAAGAATCTCCTGCGCCACGCCGACGCCCTTCCCGAGCGTCACGGCGTGCCCCATACCCTTGAGCACCATTTCGACCGCCGCCACCGCCGTGATCACGTCGAAGGTATCCGCGTACCCCATGTGCGAAATTCGGAAGATCTTCCCCTTCAAATGATCCTGACCGCCGGCGGTGGTGATGCCGTACCGATCGCGCAGCGCCTTGTACACCGCCTCGGCGTCGACGCCCTCCGGTGTCTTCACCGCCGTCAGCGCGTCGCTGGGCGACGTCTTCGCGAACAACTCCAGGCCGTCGGCTTTCATCGCCTCGCGCGTGGCGCGCGCCAGCCGGCGATGCCGGGCAAAGATGCCGTCGAGGCCTTCCGGCTTAAGCAACTCGAACGCCTTTTGCAATCCGATGATGAGCGAGATCGCGGGCGTGTAGGCGGTCGTGTTCTTTCTGATGTTGTCCCGCTCTCGCTTCAGGTTGAAATAAAACTTGGGCAGCGTCGCCTTCTCGGCCATCCCCCACGCCTTCTCGCTGAGCGAGACGAACGCCAGGCCCGGCGGCAGCATCAACGCCTTCTGCGAGCCGGTCACCACCACGTCCAGGCCCCACTCATCGGTCTTCAGGTCGAACACTCCCATCGCCGACACGGCGTCGACGACGAGCAGGGTGTTCGGATGGTTCCGCACCATCGCGCCCAGCGTTTTCACGTCGTGCGCCACGCCGGTGGAGCTTTCGCTCGCCTGGACGAACACCGCCTTGGCGGGTTCGCGCTTCAGCCGTTGTTCGATCGCCGCGGGATCGACGGACTGGCCCCACTCCACCTTGACCTCGTCCACGTTCAGGCCGTACGCCTGGCACATCTTCACCCACCGCTCACCGAACTTCCCGCCGTTGATCGCGATGACCCGGTCACCCGGAGACAGCACGTTCGCGATCGCGCTCTCCATCCCGCCCGTGCCGCTCGAGGCCAGGATCATGACATCCTGCCGGGTTTGGAACAACCACTTGAGATCTTCTTTGACGGACGCGACGATCGGCTCGAAATCCTTCGAGCGATGGTGCACCATCGGCTGCGCCATCGCCAGCAGGATCTCGGGCGGGACGGCGGTCGGACCAGGCGCTAAGAGGTATTTCTTCTGCATGCGATCGACTCCTCCGACCTCAGGTCTTCCGTTTCGCGGCGGGCGCAGGACCGGCTTTGCCGGCCGGCTTGAGCGGCTCCGCCCCCGCGAGGACCGGTTTGCGTCGCGGCGGCGTGTAGGCCATCGGGATCTTCTCGACCTTGGGATCGCGGAGACTCATCACCCAGGCCGCCAGCATCCACGTTTGCTCGTCCGTGAGTTTGTGGATGGCCACGAAATTCGGCATGATCGTCCGGCCGACCCACTCTTCCTGCCCTGTCTCCTTGTTGACCTGCTTTTTGCCGGGCGTGATCTTCTGCGGGTCCTTGAAATGCTCGAACTCCCACTGGGCCTTGGTGTGGATCTTGGATTCCATGTGCTGGAACTCATGGACGAGATAGAACGACAGCTCGGTGCGGCTGCCGATGCCCGAGAGCTCCGGCGCCAGGACGGCGGTCCATCCGTACTGTTTGACGGCGTGGCAGGCCCCGCACTTCATGAACGCGGTTTGCGTGACAAACTGCTTGCCCCACATGATCGCCGGCGCCTCGGGGTACTCGACCCCGGGCTCGTGCATGTCGGCATGGCACCGCACGCACGCCGACTGCACCATGACCCCCGTCGCCAACTGGCGATCCAGGTGGTGGACGATCCCGTGCGTTTTCTCGACCACGGTCGCCGGTCCATCGCCGTCATGACAGACCGTGCATCCGTATTTCTCGAAGGGATGGCTCTTCATATATCCATCGAGAAACGGGTGCGCCTTGAATGGCTGCGGCTGATCGGCGAACGCCGGGTTCGCGATGCCCATGTGGCAATTCACGCACCGATCGGTGCGGCTGAGATCGGGAAGCCACGTCTGGACCAGCTTGGGCGGCGTGCTCGCCAGCTTGGGGTCGCCCATCTTCTCGGCGAGCAGGCGGAAATATTGGCGCTGATACGGCTTCCATTCGGGGTTCTCCTGCGTGTACACCACAAAGCCCAACAACCCGAGGAGCGTCAGGCTCAAGAAGCCGAACAGCACATTTTTAAACAACATCGGTCTCTGACTCCGCGTGACGAGGGGGAACGCCCGCTACTTCTTGAAACTCCGCTCCAGCCAAATCGCCAACCCCACGAACACCGCCATGATGAGGCCCGTCCCCACGACCAGAAACAGGCCGATGCCCACGTTTTGCGCTGTCATCGTCGGCTCCTCGCTTTCAGAGTCTGTGAACAAATCCCCTCCCGTCGCTGGGAGGCCGATTCGCTTCGCATCGCCGCGTTGCTCCTCCTCACCGTAGCGCTCCGGCTACGCCTCGTCGTCGCGCCTTGCGCTGCTTGCGTCTCGGCCACCCACCTCGGTCCGGGGATTTGCTCACAGACTCTCAGGCTTGCCGCGCCCATGCCGCGCCCGCCTAAATCTTGAACCACGGCGTGATCAAGAGGTATTTGATGTTGAACATCAACCGGATCATCACTTTCAGCGGCACCAACATCATGGTCATGAAGAAGAACATCATGAGGTTGTACCGCACGAAGCCGAGCGCCTCGTAGAATTTCCGGAAAAAGAGGAACGGGATCGTAAATCCGATCGCGTAAAACGCGCCGGTGATCAGATAGGTCAGCACGTTGGCGATGGACTGGGGGATGCCCAAAGCCTGATACAAAATGATTTCCAGGTCTATGAGGGACACCGCCGACGCTTCCTTGTGGAGGCTCCAGTTGTCCCACGGCCAGTACCACTGCCAGTCCAGACCGCGCATGTACACACCCACCACGATGAAGATGTACCAAAGCGCGAGACCGTAGCAGAACGTCAGGACGGCAAACTTCCGATCCCTGTAATTGTATTGTCCGATGCCCTTGGGATTGATGTCGATGTACGGGATGACCATCAGGCCGACGATGATCAGACCGGGCAGCACCACCCCCGCCAACCACGGATCGAAAAAGACCAGGAGCTCCTGCAACCCCAGGAAGTACCACGGCGCCTTCATCGGGTTGGGGGTCGTATCGGCGCTCGCCGCCTCTTCGAGCGGCGCGCCCGAGAGCAACGGCAGGACGATCAGCACCACCGTCGCCAGCAGCATCGCGATGAACTCGATGTAGACGAGGTGGGGCCAAGTGAACATCGTTTCCTCGGGGGGCCGCGCGGTACCGGGAGCCCCCCCGCGGACCAGATCGGCAAGGCCGTATGTCTTTTTCGGATCGCGCGCGGCAACCGGCGCGTGGGTCTGATCAGCCATGTCCGCTCCTACTTACAAAGGTCCGGAAAACCCGTCTTTCCGAATGCGCCAGAAATGCACCGCCATGAACAGGGCGGCGATCAAGGGAAGGCCGACGCAGTGCAGCACGTAAAAGCGCAGCAGCGCGCTCTGGCCGACGACCGTGCCCCCCAGCAACATGAATCGGATATCGTTGTCGGGACGCATGCCCAACTGGATCCCGAAGGGCCCGGCCACCCCGATGACCGGCGTCGCCTCCGCCATCTTGGCGCCGACGGTGATGGCCCACATCGCGAGCTGATCCCAGGGCAGCAGATAGCCCGTCCACGACAGGATCAACGTCAAGACCAGCAACACGACCCCCACCACCCAGTTGAACTCGCGCGGCGGCTTGTAGGCGCCGGTGAGAAAGACGCGGGTCATGTGCAGCCAGACGAGAAACACCATCGCGTGCGCGGCCCAGCGGTGCATGTCGCGCATGAGGTTGCCGAAGTAAACGACGTACTGCAGATCCTTGATGTCGTTGTACGCGCGGCGGGTATCCGGCACGTAGTAGAACATCAGAAAGACACCCGTGATGGTCAGGATGATGAACATGAAAAAGGTCAGCCCCCCCAGGCACCACGTGTACCGGATTTTCAAGGCCCCGCGCTTGACCCGAACGGGGTGGAGGTGGAGGATGACGTTGGAGAACATCACGAGCGCCCGGTTCAGGTCCGTGTCGGGGTAGCCGTGCCGGAAGAGCGAGCGCCACACCTGGGTACTGACGATTTGCTGCTGGAGCTTCTCAAGCCAACGAGTCATGTCATTTTCCCTGGAGTTATGTCGTGATGAAGAACGGCGCAACCTCGCGCCCTGGTTCGAGAACCGTCAGGCCTTCCGGCGTCGACTTCGGATCCGGATCCTGGCGCTGGATGAAGTTCACGACCACCTGCCCGTCGACCGGGTCCAGATTGATCGCGGCCCGCCACAGGGTTCGCGGCGCCGGCCCCCCTCGGACGTTGCCGTAGACATCGTAAATACTGCCGTGACAGGGACAGCGGAACCGCTCCTGATCCAGGAACCAGTTGGGAGTGCACCCGAGGTGGCGACAGATCGCCACCAGCACGTAGAGTCCTCGTTCGTTGCGGACGACCCAAATCTGGCGTTCCTTCTTCAAGGTGTCGGTCACGCCCATCCCGAAATCGGTGGGTTTGCCGATCTTGAAGATCGTCGGCGGCTCGTATAGCACCTCGGGGAACATGAACCGGAACGTCCCAAACGCGGCGCCCCCCATCGACGCGAGGAATCCTCCCCAGCCGACGAGAGCGAAAAACCTGCGGCGTGACATTTCCTGCTCTTTCAACGCCTGCTGAGCATCTGGGACCGACGGGTTGGCCGTCATGACGTCACCCCCTCCTCAGAAAATGCGACCCGCCCTGCTACCTTCGAGGCGTCTTTTGCGACTGACGCCGCGCCTCGCGTCGACGGCGCGAAGCGGGTTTCGCTCGATATCGCCAGTACAGGAGCCCCCCGGCCAGCACCACCCCGCCCCCGATGCCGTACCACCACGCCATCGAATGATCCGACGGCTCCCCGGCCACGGACGGCCCGAAATCGACGCGCGCCGTGCGAGGGGTGTGATGATCGCCGGGAGTGTAGGCGGCCCTGATCGTCTTGACCTCGTCGCCCACCGTCACGGTCACGGGGTCGCCCGCGTCCCGATCGTGGAGATGGAGGAGCGCCGAGTACTCGCCGTTCCGGCCGGTGAAGACGGTCTCGCTGAGCTGGCTCTTCGGGTGGGCGACGACCACTTTCACATCAGGACGCGGCGCACCGTCGTCCGTCCGGATAGATCCGGAGACGACGAACCGATGCTCGACTTCGTGGGTCGCCCAAGCCGCGCCGGGTCCCACCACCCCGGCGCCCACCATCACCAGCACGGACACCCACCGCAACCCCCACCGCGCCCCCCGCTGTCCTTGAGATCGATCTTTCGACGGCAAAACCCCTATCCTTCACCCAACCAACTCGAAAAATCACGGCACCCGGCGCCAAAGGAGGCCGTATGGTACTACAACGTTTTTTTTGATGTCAACTCCTTTTTCGGCCTGTCGGCGACGAGAGGGGTGCGCCCGCGCGGCGCGCGGCGCCGGCTTTACTTTCGACGGCCGGGTTGCTACCATGCCGCGAGATCGAGCCGGCATTCAGAGGGAGACGATGGACCATGCGGGGGACGAACGAATGATCGGTCGTGGTTCGACGGCGCTCATCGCCGTGGCGCTGATCGCCATGCTGCTCGGCGCGGCGCCTCCGGCGCGCGCCGCCGGCGAGAAGGCCCCGGCCGACGGGGGACCGGGACGGGCTGTGCCGACACTGGGCAACGAGCACGTCCCCTCGCCCAGCACGCCGCACATTCCATACAACACGTCGCCCCCCACGTCGGGTCCCCACCTCCAGTGGGTGGCGAAGTGGGGCGTCCACAAGACGCCGATCCTGCGCGAGTTGCAGGTCCACAACCTGGAGGACGGCGGGGTCCTCATCCAGTACCGTTGCGACACGCCGTGCCCCGACCTGGTCGCGAAGCTGGAGGCCCAGGCCGCGCGGTATCGCGAGAAGGCCGAGGCCGAGCGCGCCAAGGTGAGCCCTTTGCTCAAGAAACCCGACGAACCGGTTCGGAGCCGCTACGACCACCTGATCGTGGCGCCGTATCCCGACATGGAGAAGACGATCGCGCTCACCGCGTGGGGTCGGATCGACACCCTTGATCGGTACGATGAAGCCCGAATCACGCGCTTCATCGAAGCCTACATCGGGATCGATCATCATCCCGCCGAGGAAAAGGCTCCCGCAGCCCCGACGCGGTGATGACCGTCCCGTCCGGACGCCCCCTCGCGCTGGCCGCGCTCTCGGGCGTTCTGCTCACCGTCAGTTTTCCCCTGCCCCATCTCTCCACCGTGGCGTGGATCGCGCTGGTGCCGCTGTTCGCCGCGGTGTCCCACGCCTCGCTCCGCGGCGCGTTCGTCCTGGGGTGGGTGACAGGGCTGACCTTCTTTGCCGGCACCCTCCACTGGGTCACCACCGTGATGGTCGAGTACGGTCACCTCCCGCCGTGGCTGAGCTATCTGCTGCTCGCGCTGTTTGCTGCCTACCTCGCGCTGTACGTGGGGCTCTTCGGTCTGGGCGTCCGCGCCCTGGCCGCCTGTTCAACGCCGCTTCAACTCCTCGCCGCGCCGGCGCTGTGGACAACCGTCGAATACGCCCGCGCCCACCTCCTGACCGGCTTCCCGTGGGCCAGCCTGGGCTATTCGCAGGCCACGACGCTCCCCGTCATCCAGATCGCCGACCTCGGGGGCGTTTACGCCGTCTCGTTCGTGATCGTCTTCGTCAACGCGGCCCTGGCGAAGGCGCTCGACGCGTTCCGGCCCGCCGGGGAGATGCCGATTCCGCTCCCGGTCGCGTCGTTCGCGCCGATGGGCGGCCCGAACCCATTCCTGCGTCGCGCCGTGCTGGGACCGCTGGCGGCGGTCATCCTCGTCCTCAACGCCGTCCTCATCTACGGTCACTGGCGCCTGGACGGCCTGGAGCGCGACGGCGTCGGAACCGAGCCGCTCACGGTCGCGGTGGTCCAGGGCAACATCGACCAGCACCGGAAGTGGGACCCTCAATTTCTCCGCGAGACGATCGCGCGCTACCACACCCTGACCCGCGAACTCGCGCCCGGCCGACCGGACCTCGTCGTCTGGCCCGAAAGCGCGATGCCGTTTTGGTTTGAGCGCGAGGCGGCGGAGCGGGACGACCTGCTGCGCTTCGTCCGCGAGGAACGGCTCGTCCTCCTCTTCGGGAGTCCGGCCTTCGACGTGGAACGCGGCCGGGTCGCGCGCGCCTACAACAGCGCCTACCTCGTCTCGGCCGACGGCGCGGTGCTCGGCCGCTACGACAAGCGGCACCTCGTGCCATTCGGCGAGTACGTGCCGCTGTCCTCGCTGCTCTTCTTCGTCGACAAGCTGGTGGAGGGCATCGCCGACTTCTCGCCGGGCGCCGGGCCGACCGTCTTTCCGGTGGG